>Ga0189275_100255_pt1 | contig 44544 bp, 36 predicted proteins | sample N19A6minimetaG_FD_130329 | JGI IMG/M metagenome (GOLD analysis project Ga0189275, IMG submission 130329) | Marine microbial communities from the Costa Rica Dome - N19 A6 mini metaG | ecosystem: Environmental > Aquatic > Marine > Oceanic > Photic zone | place: Costa Rica: the Eastern Pacific...
AAGAAGCCAACGCCCCATGCGTTGAAGGCCGCATCATCGATGGCAAGGTTCATGCCCTGCGGCAGGCACAGCTCGCCTGGAAGACAGAACGTCAGGGTTTTGATTTCAGAGTTCCACATCAGGTCCGCAAATCCTTCGAGGAAATACGCCAGACCGATGGTCGCCATGAACAGGATGATCGGCTCTTGACCAACCAGATGGCGGAACACAAAGCGCTGCACCGCCCAAGCCAATAGGATCATCACGCCAACCGTGAAGATGAGGGCAAACAGGGAGGGCACGTTCCAACCGAAGCTGTGCACATGCGTGCCAAAGATCGCATTGATCAAATGGGCAAATGGCACCTGTCCGTTCTGGATCCCGACAAGGGTCATAGCGGCAAACAGCGCCATCACACCTTGGGCAAAGTTAAAGATGCCGGAGGCCTTGTAAATCAACACAAAGCCCAAGGCGACCAGGGCATACAGGACGCCCGCCATGAGGCCGTTGGTGAAGACCTCCATCGCAAATACGAGTTGTTCAGGCATCGCTCACGCCTCCGGTTTTTACTTTTGGATCAAAGAGGTGCTTAGTCATGTGCCACCCCCAGATAGGCGTCGATGACGTCCTGGTTGTTGCGCACTTCGTCTGGTGTGCCGTCGCCGATCTTCTTGCCGTAGTCCATCACGACCACGCGATCAGACAGGTCCATCACCACACCCATGTCGTGTTCAATAAGCGCAATGGTGGTGCCAAATTCGTCATTCATATCGAGGATAAAGCGGGACATGTCCTCTTTTTCCTCAACGTTCATGCCCGCCATTGGTTCATCCAGCAGCAGGATGGAAGGTTCCGCCGCCAGCGCACGGGCCAACTCAACGCGTTTCTTCAGACCATAAGGCAGACGCCCAACCGGGGTTTTGCGAATTGCCTGAATTTCCAGGAAGTCGATGATTTTCTCAACGAATTCGCGGTTCTCAACCTCTTCCTTTTCGGCTTTGCCTTTCCAGATGGCCTGCTCAAACATGTTGGCCTTCATCTGGCGCAAGCGGCCGGTCATGACGTTGTCCAAAACGGTCATGCCTTCAAACAACGCGATGTTCTGGAAGGTCCGGGCGATGCCTTGCTGGGCCACCTGATAAGGCTTCATCGGTGGGCGTTTTTTGCCTTTGTACCAAACTTCGCCTTCCTGTGGCACGTAGAAGCCAGAGATGACGTTCAGCATCGAGGATTTGCCCGCACCGTTTGGACCAATGATGGCGCGGATCTCACCTTCGCGGATGTCAAAGCTGATGTCGGTGATCGCTTTCACACCACCAAAGCGCAGCGTGATGTTTTTCATTTCCATCACGGTTGGGCCGATGGTGCGGCCGTCGTCCGTGACGTAGCTATCGTTGCTCATGTCGTTCATTCCGCTGCCATCTTGCTTGCTACTGGCGCAACTTGGGCGTCACGCAGTTCGAGGGTCGCGCTGATCGAGCCCTTGCGGCCGTCTTCATAGGTCACCTCGGTGGTGGTGGAGACGCTGGAGGAGCCGTCATAAAGCCCGTCCACGAGGTCTTTGAACTTGTCGGCCACAATCACACGGCGCACCTTACGGGTCCGGGTCATTTCGCCGTCATCCGCATCCAGTTCCTTGTGCAGAACCAGGAAGCGGTGGATCTGACAGCCTGCCAGCATCGGGTCATCCGCCACAGAGCGGTTCACCGCCTCGACGTGTTCCTGAATGCTGTCGAGCACCTTCGGGTGACCGGCCAGTTCCTGATAAGAGGCATAGGCGATGTTGTTGCGTTCCGCCCAGTTACCCACAGCGGTCAAGTCGATGTTGATGAAGGCCACGCAACGATCTTTGCCATTGCCAAACAGCACGGCCTCAAGGATATCCGGGTAGAACTTCAGTTTGTTCTCAACATACTTCGGCGCAAACATGGAGCCATCGGCCATTTTGCCAACGTCTTTGGCCCGGTCGATGATGCGCAGGTGGCCGCTTTTCTCCTCAAAGAAGCCCGCGTCGCCTGTTGCCACCCAGCCTTCCGCATCCTTGGTGGATGCGGTGCTTTCCGGGTTGTTGTAGTATTCAACAAAAGTGCCCGGGCTGCGGTAGTGAATTTCGCCGTTGTCGTCGATTTTGATTTCCACGTCAGGGCTTGGCACGCCCACGGTGTCAGCATGCACTTCGCCATCCGGCTGCGCCGTGATGAAGACGGTGGCTTCAGTTTGGCCGTAAAGCTGCTTCAAGTTGATCCCGAGCGAGCGGTAGAATTCGAAGATCTCCGGACCAATCGCTTCACCAGCGGTGTAGCCTACTCGCACGCGGCCAAAGCCGAGAGTGTCTTTCAGCGGGCCGTAGACCAGCACGTTGCCCATGCGATACTTGAAGTAGTCGCGCAGGTTGCCGCGATAGAGGTTCAGCAGGATCGGATCCTTGGCTTTGAAATGCTCGCGCGCCTTGCTGCCGTGACGCAGTTTGGTGAACGCCATGCGGATGCCGTTTTCTACGATGGTTTCCATCGCAAAACCCAGACCCATCGCATAACGCCAGCCGTTTTTGATCCGGCGTTTCATGTCCGGCTTGGCCAGGCTGCGTTTGGGCATACCGTATTTCTCGCCAGCGGTCTTGGCGAAGTCCATGAAGTGATGGAACAGCGCGTATTTCAGATCGCCGCTGTCTTCCATACGGATCATCACATTGGTCAGCGAGGTCTCAAAGATACGGGGCGGCGCGAAGTAGTAGGTTGGACCAATTTCGCGCAGGTCGGTCATCATGGTGTCTGCCGATTCCGGGCAGTTCACGCAGAAGCCACACCAATACGCCTGACCTACGGAGAAGATGAAGTCCCCAACCCAGGCCATCGGCAGGTAAGACAGGATTTCTTCGTCACCGGTCAGCGCGTCAAACTCCGCAGAGTTCTTGGAGCTTTCGATCACGTTGCGGTTGGAGAGCACCACACCTTTGGGTTTGCCCGTGGTCCCGGAGGTGTAGAGCATCACGCAGGTGCTGTCGTAGTCCAGCTTTTCACGGCGGGATTTCAGCTCGCCAATCAGCTCGTCATGGGCGGCACGTCCCTGTGCCTGAATGTGGCTGAACTCATGCAGCTGGCGGTGGTCGTACTTCCGCAACCCACGCGGGTCGATGTAGACCATATGCTCAAAGGTGTGCAGTTTGTCCTGGATCTCGATGATCTTGTCGACTTGCTCCTGATCCTCAACGATGGCGTATTTCGCGCCACAGTGACCCAGGATGTATTCCATCTCTTCGGCTGCGCTGTCTTGATAGACCGGCACAGGCACCGCGCCCACAGATTGGGCGGCGACCATAGACCAATAGAAATAAGGACGGTTGCGCCCGATGATGGCGACAAAGTCACCCTCTTTCACACCCAGATTGATCAGACCAAGCGCCAGCGCTTCGATCTCTTTCTCGGTCATTGCCCAAGTCCAGGTCTGCCAGATCCCGAACTCTTTCTCCCGGTATGCATCTTTGTCTGCAAACTGGGCGGCGTTCCGCTGCAACAGCGCCGGAACGGACGTTAATCCACCGGTCGCCTGTGACGACTGTGCCAAATTTTCTTCCTCCCTTAAGCCCGCCGAAACGAGCCAAAACCGCGTGAGCGATTCCTCCACCTCTAGTGGTGCGGTTTTCATCCTCTTGGTCAACTTTTTCTTAAAGTTTTCCCAATCCTTACGAATTGTAACAAGCGGCATTTGCCTCTTTTCGCACCCCCAAAATGGGTGTTAGCGATAGAAGAGAAGGAGAGCGAAATGGAGCGAGCCGCAGTCACACAGGCCATGACCGTTGCCGGTTTGAACCTGATCAAACAGGCGATGTCGATCTATGACAGCGAGCTGAAGCTAGTGGTCGCCAATGCCCGCTTTCGCGAAATGTTTTCCATTCCCCGCGTTCTGACGCAGCCGGGTGCGCCTTTTCCTGAAACCATCCGCTTTCTGATTGAGAACGGCGAGTATGGTGACATTCGCGATGAGGACAAAGAGGCTTTCATCAAGGAACGCGTAGATCGCGCTCTGAATTTTGAGCCGCATTATTTTGAGCGTCAGCGAGCAGATGGGCGCTGGGTCTCTGTCGAGGGTTCTCCGCTGCCGGAAGGCGGTTGGGTGGCGGTCTACACGGACATCACCTCCACCAAACGGCAGGAAGCGTTGCTGCGATCCCGCTCTGAAGAGTTGTCCGACCAGTTGCTGCAATATGCAGAGGAACTGTCGGCCACCAACCGAGAGTTGGAAGCCACCGTGCAAGCACTTGAGGAAGTGAAGCGGCAACTCACCGACAGTGAAGCCCGCATGCGGCTGACGGCGGAAATGATGCCGGCCCATATCGCCCACGTGGGCCCGGATCGTGTCTACACCTACTCTAACCGCCGGCTCAGTGCGGTGATCCCAGGACGCCCCTCTGACATCGTCGGCATGCACGCCAGCGCAGCATTGGGCGAGAACGCCTACAGCCATATCAAACCACATATGGATAAGGCATTCCGGGGCGAACCCTCGGTGTTTGAGTTTAACGAACTTCCCAGCACACGGCGCATCCGGGCGGCATTTACTCCAGATGACAACGATGGCGCCGCCCGCGGCGTCTACGTGCTGTCGATGGACGTCACCGAAGAAACCCAGGCGCGGGTGGCGTTGCAGCAGACCCGGCGGCGCGAGATTGCGGCGCAGATGACCAGCGGGCTGGCGCATGATTTCTCCAACCTGCTGACCATCATTCTGGGTACGCAGGCCAAGTTGCAAAAGATGGACCTGCCCGTAGAGGCCAGTTCGTTGATCGAGGCCACTTTGGGCGCGGCGCGCCGCGGCGGCACGTTGCTGGATAACCTCGCCAATGTGACCGGCCCTCGGGTGCCGAAACTGGCACCCACGGATATGACGGGTTTTCTGTCAGAGCTGGAAACACTGGCGCAGCCGACGGTGGGTGAAGAGGTTGCGCTGATCATCGAGAACAGCATTCCCGACGGCGCGGTGCTTCTCGATCCAGCAATGCTACACGACTCGCTGGTGAACCTCTTGCTGAACGCGGCTCATGCTTGTGGTCACGGAGGGACGATCCTGTTGATAGCCGAGTTGGTGCAGAACACCTGGGTGCAATTCACCGTGCGCGACACCGGGCCGGGGTTCTCCGAAGAGGCGCTAGAACATGCGCTGGATCCGTTTTTCACCACCAAAGGCGCGGATGGCTCCGGCCTTGGACTGGCAATGGTCTATGACATGACCAAACTGGTGGGCGGAGACATCAAAATTGCCAACACCGAAACCGGCGGTCAGGTGGTGCTGCGTCTGCCTCTGCGACGTGCAGTGCAGGATTCCACGCCCGGACTGGCGCTGCTGGTGGAGGATAACCCGGATCTGCGAGGGCTGATCCGCGATATGCTGACCGACATGAAACACACGGTGATCGAGGCCGCCAGCGTCGACGAAGCCCGCGTTTTGCTGGACCAGCTGCCGGACATCACGCTGGTGCTGTCGGACATTTCACTGGAAGGCGACGCCACCGGCGTGGACCTGATCCGCGAGTTGGGGCGCGACCGCGTGCCGACCTATTTGATGACCAGCTTGCCCCAGAGCCATGATCTCTATATCGAAGGCGCCGCGCGCGCGCCGGTGCTGCCCAAGCCCTTCACGGCGGCGCAGCTTGACCAGTTTCTGCATCCGAAGTGAGCCCCGCCATGACCGCCCCGCTTGTCACCATCCTGGACGATGAACCGGAAATCCGCATGATTTTGGCGGACGCTTTGGAGGACGCTGGTTTTCGCACCATGGCGTTTTCCCGCGCCACCGAGTTTGAGGCCGCGCTCAAATCCACCACACCGGATGTCTGTCTGGTAGACCTCGGCCTGCCGGACAAAGACGGGCTGTCCCTGGTGCACCGGCTCGCGCTGGAGCTGGGCGCGGCGGTTATCATCATTTCGGGCCGGGCGCAGGTGCAGGACCGCATCACTGGGCTGGAATTGGGCGCGGATGACTACATCATCAAGCCGTTTGACCCCACCGAGGTGGTGGCGCGGGTGCGCGCCCGGCTGCGCAAAGAGAAACCCGCCGCGCCGGTCGCGGCCAACACCGCCGTGTTCAACGGTTGGACCGCCTATTTTGATCGCTATCTGCTGGTGGATGAAACGGGTGCCGAAACGACCTTCAGCCATGCGGAAGGCGAGGTGCTACGCCTGTTTTTGGACAGCCCCAAACGGTTGATCAGCCGGGCACAGATGCAAGAGACCTTGGGCGGCGCGGCTGGTGAAAGCTTTGACCGGGCCATGGATGTGCGGATTTCGCGTCTGCGTACCAAGCTCAACGAAGACCCGAAAAACCCGCGTCTTATCAAAACCATCTACGGCGCGGGCTATATCTTTTTGGGCGATGTGACCTGGCAGTAACCCGCTGTATTTGGACAGCGGTTATAAAATCGACACAATATGTAGCCAAATACCTCAAAATAAGGTATGTCTGGGGTTAGATGGTCGCCAGAGCGCCCAGGTTGAATCCTCCTTCCAACCTGTGCGGCGCGGGCACATCCACTCACGGAAGGGCCGCGGACTTTTTAGGGACAGGCGCGCGGTCTTTATGGTGACTGTGCAAGAACAAGTTCACTCCCGCCTTCCCCGCAGACCAGACCATCGGCTGCGGGGAATTTTTCTGCTTGAGGTTAGGCTGCGCTAACCCGGGCACCTACTGTTCTGATCTGGACAGTAAACTCAGATCACTCTTTTTTGGCGCGGCTAAGAAAAGAACTGAGTCGTCAAAAACGTCAGAGCCATCCCTGCAAATAGCCCCACAGGAAAGCCTTTCGGTGTCACCGACCAGCCCGACGCAGCTCCCTTCATAACTGTGCGAAAGAACCAAATCGGCGTTACGATGACCCAGAGAACAGAAATTACTGCAACCGGCACGCCGAACATGCCTGGTGCAGGTCCGTTCTTAATCGATTGTGGAGCCATATCGCTGATTGCTTGCAAGTTTGCAAAAGCAAAACCGATCACGAGCGACAAGGTAAACCCTTGTAGAGCGCTACCCCAACTGAATCCACCCAAGATGCTGGACTGTATCTTCGGATTGGGTGAAGCTTGTTTTTTTGATTGCAGTCGCTTGATCCGGGCTTGAAACTCTTCATTCGACATTCCGCGCTTCTTTCTCCAGCTCAATAGATTTTTGAAACTGATAATTGAAAACAAGCAATTTTCAACTCGTAAAAGCTGCACTTGGGAATGTGCTCCGCTTTGCGGAACGGCTAAGAAATTCTGCCCAACTGAGGACCAGTGGCCAACAGCAACTAGCAGCCAAAAATCAAAAACTTGCAGGTCTGAAAACGAAGAAGCCACCGAAAACCTCCGGGAGCCTCTGTCTCTTCCAAAAAAAATCCGCTTACTTCACCGCAACCGTTTTCCAGCCACCGTTTTCCACCACGGAAATCACCACGTCATCCGCACCGCGGTGATCGTCCGGACCATAAGTGGTCTGCGAACCGGTCAACTCGTCCATATAGTCGAGCGTTTCCATGGCGGCGATAAAGCTTTCGTGGGTCAGGTCAGGCCCAGCCGCTTCCAGTGCACGCACCACGGTATCTGCTGCGGAATAGCCGAGCATCGCAAAGCCAGATGCAGGCTGATCAAACTTGGCTTTGTAGTCGGCGATGAATTTGCCCGGCACCGGGTCTGCCGCGCGCTCATAAAGGTCCCGCCACCCGGCCGCTGCATAGAGCCCGTCGGTCACACCGCCGGGCACCATCGCCACCGGCTCCAGGAAGCCTGCGGAGGTGTTCAGGAACTTCACGTCGCTCCAGCCCAGTTTCTTGGCGGTGCCCACAACCGTGATGCCCTGACGTACGCCCAGCGCCATAGTGATCACGTCACATTCAGCCGCCTTCAGCTTGGTCAGAGAACCGACAAAATCCAGCTCATCCGGCTTGTGTGTGGTCTCCCCTGCCAGGCTCAGCCCCATGCTGTCCGCAAGGTCTTTGGTGGACTCGGCAATCTCTTTGCCAAAGTCAGACGGGATGTACATGGTGCAGAGGTTTTTGGCCTTAAACTCTTCCGCAAGGTATTTCGCGCCGACCTGCACTTGGTCGTAGTAGCTTGAGAAACCAATGAATTTATTGTCCATCGGCTCCTGCAGCATCTGCCGCGACGCCGACAGCGGGCCGACATTGGGGATGCCTTTTGGATCGAGCAGCTTAAAGCCCGCCACGTTCATAGGCGTGCCCAGCGACAGCAACATGGCAAAGGCTTTGTCGCGGTTCAAAAGCTTGTTGTAGCCCTGCATCGCGCGCGGGATCTGGTAGCCGTTGTCCTCCACAACAAACCGGATCTGACGCCCATGCACACCACCGGCAGCGTTCACCTCGTCAAAGCGCATGTTGGCGCCGTTGACCGCCGGAACACCCACCGCAGCAAAGATGCCGGACAGATCGTTTACGGACCCAATCACTACCTCGCCGTCGCTCACGCCTTGCGTGTCCGCAGCGACCTGGGAAGCCAGCGCCGCGGCGCCAACTGCCATTGCAGTCGTCAGTTTTTTCATAGTTTCCTCCCGTTTGAAGTGTGGTCTGGGGCCACATGAAATCGATGTTAGTACATTTCCTCTATGAGTCCCGCGTGTTTCTTCTCCACAAAGCTGCGCTTGAGTTTCATGGTCGCGGTCAGTTCTTCATCCTCCGCCGTCAGCAGGACGTTGATCAGGCGGAATTCCTTGATCTGTTCGACGCGGGCGAACTCTTTGTTCACGTCGTCCACTTCGCCCTTGATGAGGTCGACAACATCTTGGGCGGCACAGAGCGAGGCAAAATCCGAAAACGGCACTTTGCGATCCTGGGCGTATTTTTCCATATTCTCCTGATCGATCATAATCAGGCAGGTCAGGTATTTGCGCGCATCTCCGATCACCACTGCATCCGAGATGTAATGGCTGAACTTCAGACGGCTTTCGATCTCCGCCGGGGTGATGTTTTTGCCGCCAGCGGTGATGATGATGTCCTTAAGGCGCCCGGTGATGGTAACAAACCCATCCTCGTCCAGCTTGCCCACATCCCCGGTGCGCAGCCATCCGTCCTCGGTAAAGGTCTCCGCCGTTTTCTCGTTGTTGCGCCAATAGCCCTGGAAGTTGTTCAAACCAAAGGTCTGAATTTCGCCATCCTCGGCAATGCGCACCTGAAATCCCGGCACGGCTTTGCCCACGCTGCCCAGCTTGTTATCATCGGGCAAGTTGATGGAGGCCAGACCGGCGTTTTCGGTCATGCCATAGCCTTCCAGAAGCTGCACGCCAATCGCCCAATACCAGCGTATTAGCTGGGGACTGATCGGGGCCGCGCCAGTGCCGCCGCGGCGCATTTTGTCCATGCCCAGCATCCGACGCAGATTGCGCAGCACCAGAAAGTCCCAGATCGCGTAGTTGAGCTGCACGCCACTTGGCACCGGCTTGCGCTCCAGCAGGTAATCCGCGCGTTTTAACCCGGCTTTGACGGCGAGGTTGAAACACAGCCGCCCGATGGGCGTGGCCTCTTGTGCAAGCACCAGCACGCGCGAATAGATCTTCTCCCACACGCGCGGCACCGCGGTGAAATGCGCGGGCGAGACTTCCTGCAGGTTGTCAAACACCGTTTCCGGGCTTTCGGCAAAGTTCACCGTGGATTTGCCCGCAATCGGGAAATAGGCGCTCACATTGCGCTCCAGGATGTGGCACAGCGGCAGGAAACAGAGCTGCTCATCCTTATCCATTGTTGGCAGCGCATGGGCGCCGGACACACAGGCGGCAATCACGTTTTCCTGCGACAACATCGCGCCTTTGGGCATGCCGGTGGTGCCAGAGGTGTAGATCAGCAGGCCCGTATCTTCTGGTTTGGCCTTCTTGATCTCTTCTTCAAAGACTCCGTGGTTTTCGGCCTCATAGGCGCGCCCGGTTTCGTAGAGATCATCCAGAAACACACATTTGTCGTGGCGCAGATCATGAAGACCGTCTTGGTCCAATATGATGACTTTCACCACATGGCTGGCTTGGTCTTCGATCTCTAAAAACTTGTCGAGATGCTCGTCATTTTCCACAAACAGAAAGCGGCTGCCGCTGTCGCGCAGCAGGTATTCTAACTGGCTTGCGGAGTCGGTGGTGTAAACACCCGAGGCGATCCCGCCCACGCATTGGATGCCCATGTCGGCATAGAGCCATTCCTTACGGTCTTCCGAAAGGATCGAGACCACCTCGCCGCGCTCCAATCCCAAGGCCCGCAGGCCAAGGCCAATCCATTTGGCATGGGTCCAATAGTCCGCCCAGGAATAACTCTGCCAGATGCCGAGGTCTTTTTCCCGATGTGCTGTGCGATCGCGCAGCTGTTCGCAACGCTTCTGGAACAGACCAACAACCGTGTCGCAACCGTCCACCAACGCGGGTTTCTGCCCCGGTGTAGCAGAGACAATCACGCCGTTGATTTCGACCTGTTCCGGCGGCTGGGATGTGCTTTGAATGTTCATGATCCTGCCCCCCTCAGCGCCACGTTTTCTTGCGTTTCCAGCGCCGTTCCCCGCGCGCGCCTTCCTCTTGATGGCCGAGATAGAAAGCTTTGATGTCTTCGCTCTCCATCAGGCGCTCGGCAGTGTCGTCCATTACGATGCGACCCACTTCCATCACGTAGCCCACATCCGCCAGTTCCAGCGCCACTTTGGCGTTTTGCTCCACCAGCATCATGGTCACGCCTTCGTCTTTGTTCAGGCGTTTGAGAATGGCGAAGATTTCTTGGACCAAGAGCGGCGACAGGCCAAGGCTTGGCTCATCCAGCAGCATGATTTTGGGCCTCAGCATCAAGCCCCGTCCGATGGCGAGCATCTGTTGTTGACCACCGGACAGCGTGCCCGCCTCTTGATGGCGGCGTTCGGCGAGAATGGGGAAATAGTCAAAGACCATCTGCCGGTCTTTTTCGATCTCCGCCTTGTCGCTACGGGTGTAAGCCCCAAGCGAGAGGTTTTCGTCCACTGTCAGAAGCGGGAACACCTCGCGGCCTTCGGGCACATGCACGATGCCTTGGCCCACCACCTTGTGGGGCTCCATGCCTTGGATTTCACGTCCCTCAAAAACCACCTGGCCCTTTTCGGGATCCATGATGCCGGAGATGGTCTTCAGGAGCGTGGACTTGCCCGCACCATTGGCGCCCAGCACAGTCACCACCTGCCCCTTTTCGACCTTCAGCGACACGCCACGGATCGCCATGATGGGGCCGTAGAAGCTCTCGATGTTCTTGATATCAAGCACAGTTTCGCCCATCACGCTGCCCCCGCGCCAAGGTAGGCCTCAATCACGGCCGGGTCAGATTGCACCTGTTGCGGCGTGCCTTCGGCCAGCTTGGCGCCATCGGCCAGCGCCAGCACGCGGTCGGACACGCCGGAAACCAGCCCCATGTCGTGCTCCACCATCAAGACGGTGATACCCATCTGTTTACGGATGTCGTCAATCCACCAGCGCATGTCTTGGGTTTCCTCGACCGATAGCCCAGAAGCCGGTTCGTCCAGCAACAAAAGCCGAGGCCCGGACGCCAGCGCGCGGCCCAGTTCCACCACCTTGCGCACCCCGTATGGCAGCCCGACAATCATCTTGTCGCGGTAAGGCTGCAGATCGAGGAAATCGATGACTTCTTCGACAGCCTCGCGATGGCGTTTTTCTTCTTGCCGCACCTTGGGCGTGAACAGCATCTCCTGCACCAGATTGGTCTTTCGATGGCGATGCCGTCCGACCAGCAGGTTTTGCAAAACCGTCGCGTGGTCAAACAATTCGATGTTCTGGAACGTGCGCGCGATGCCGAGGTCGGCCACGGAATCCGCGTTTCGGTCCATAAGGTTATGACCGTCAAAGGTGATCGACCCGGCATAGGGATTGTAGAAGCGCGAGATCAGGTTGAAGACCGTCGACTTGCCCGCGCCGTTGGGGCCAACGATGGCATAGACCTCGCCTTCCTCAACCGAAAACGTCAGATCGTTCACCGCGACCACGCCGCCAAACTTGAGTGTTGCGTTGTTGATTTCCAGCAGATTGCTCATCTCAAACGCTCCGTCTTCAGGTAGCTCTTCTGACGCTTGAACATGTCTTTGCGCGCAAACGGGAAGAGCTCGAACCAAATGCGGATTTTCATCCAGCGGCCATAGATGCCCATCGGTTCAAACAGGATGAAGAGGATCAGGATCATGCCAAAGACGCCGGTTTCCAAGCCGGGAATGGCCACCGAGCTGCCGCCGATCAGGTCTTTGGTCATCGACAAGAACTGCGGCAGGAAGGCCACGACAACCGCGCCAAAGAATGCCCCATGGATAGAGCCAAGCCCACCGATCACGATCATCATCAACAGCGTGATGGAAATCACGATGGAGAAGGTCTCGTTGTTAAATGCTCCTGCGTAGAAGCCCATCAAGGCTCCCGCCAAGCCGGTAATCGCGCAGGAAATGCCAAAGGACGCTGCTTTGGTCCGCGCGATGTGCACGCCCATCGCCGTGGCTGAGACTTCACTGTCGCGCACCGCCGCCATCGCGCGCCCCAAGGGCGAGCGCAGCAGGTTGCGATAGGCCAATGTGCAGAGAATCGTGACGGCCAGCACCAGCCAGTAGAAGCGATCCGGCGTGGTCCAGCGTTCGATCTCAATGCCAAAGATGTTGATCATCGGAGCAAACTTGCCGGACACACCGTCTGTGATCGGCTCCATCAACACGATGATGTCATCAGCCAAAATGGACAGCGCGATTGTCGCAATGGCGAGGTAGATGCCATGTAGGCGGATCGCCGGAATGGCAATGATCGTACCGACAACACCGGTCAGGATGCCTGCCGCCGGGAAGGCGATCAGGAAGGGCCAGCCCTGCTCCATAAAAATGATGCAGGAGTAACAGCCCAGCGCCAAGAAAGCCGCATGACCGAGGCTGGCTTGACCGGTTTGCCCGGTCAGCAGCATCAGGCCAAGGCCCGCTATGGCCCAGATCAGCACGTTGGTGACTTCACCGAGGAAGAAGTCATCCATCAGCCACGGCAGGGCCACCGCGATCACGATAAGGGTAGCGTAGACAAAGAAGCTCCACCAGTCGGGGAAAAGCCGGATGTCGTGTTCGTAGGAGGTTTTGAAATGTATCCGCATGCGCTCAGACCTTCTTGATCCGGACCTGCGAGAACAGGCCATGCGGGCGGAACACCAGCACAAACAGAAGGAGCGTATACGGCGCGATCTGGCTGTAACCCGCCGGGAAGTAGCGGGACGCGAACGGCTCAATCACCCCAACGATCAACCCGCCCATCAGCGCGCCCGGCAAGGAGCCAAACCCACCGATTACCGCGGCGGCAAAGGCCTTGATGCCGAGCAAACCCGCATTTGGATCAATCGCCCCTTTGGACGCAAAGAGAATGCCCGCCACGGCGGCCACTACCCCCGAAAGCCCCCAGATCATGCTCTGCACCCGTTTTACCGGGATACCCATGAAATAGGCTGCCATTTGGTTTTGACTAGCGGCTTGCATCGCCAAACCAAGCTTGGTGCGCTGGAAGAACTGATAGAGGAAATAGGTGAGCAGCACCGTCACCACAATCACCGCAATGTCGGCCATGCCCAACACCACGCCGCCGATGTTGAAGTCGCCAATCGCCAGCGGGCTTTCCAAGGTCTGCGGCTCATGGCTCCAGATCACACCAGCAATGAAGCGAATGACAAAGCCCAATGCGATGGTCAGGATCACCACCGCTGTCTGACTTTGGCCAAACAGATGACGCAGCACAAAGAAGTCGAGCAAATAGCCCAGCACCGCCATGATGGCGATCGCCAGAGGCGCCGCGATCCAGAACGGCAACCCCATATAGTGAGCGTTTGTCAGCCCCAAACAAATAAAGGCGCCGAGCATCATGAAATCGCCCTGGGCGAAATTCACCTGTTCGGTCGCCTTGTAGATCAGCACGAAGCCAAGCGCGATCAAGCCGTAGACACAGCCATTCGCAAGCCCACTAACGAGCAATTGCACAACTTCCAATATATCCTCCCGTGCCGGTTTGGACCGGCTTTTTCTATGCTCAGTCTTCGGAGCGAAGGCTTTTGCGTCAAGTCTCCATTTCCCCGCTTGCGCAAAGCTCCGTTACGTCACCCCTCCCTTTCCATACGCTATCGTATGTTAAATCTACTCAACCCTGGTTAGATGCCGCGCTGCCGCAAAATCCACTCGGTGTGATAGCCCGCATCGCCGAGAAACTCGGTCAAGGCGCGGTCGCGCTTCATAAAAAGCCCCAGGTCCATTTCATCGGTCATGCCAATGCCACCATGCATCTGCACGCCCTCTTCGGTGGCCTGCCGCCCCACACGCGCCATCTTGGCCTTCGCCGCACGGGTCAGGGTTTCGACTTCATCACCGCCTTCATCCATTGCGTTCAACGCCGCTGCGATCAGCGAGGAAACTTGCGCTAGCTCGCAATACAAATCCGCGGCGCGATGTTGCAGCGCCTGAAACTGCCCAATTAAAGCGCCAAACTGCTTGCGAGTGCGCAGGTATTCATAGGTCTGCTCCACCGCTGCTTTTGCCACGCCTAGCTGCTCCGCCGCCGCAATTGCACGCCCTGCCGCAAGCGTCTTTGCCAAGACATCCTCTGCCGCAGGCCCCTGCGTAAGAATGTCAGCCTCAGCAATCGGCACCTCTTCAAAGATCACAGTGCCGGCATTGCGATGGTCCAGCATCACCTGCGACGCACGCGTAACGCCTGCCGCTTGCGGGTCAACCAACACCAGGCAAAGATCATCGCCCCGTTTGGCGGTCACGATCAAACGATCCGCCATGCCGCCGTCCCCCACAAAGGTTTTGCGCCCACTGAGTGTCAGCGCATGGGAAGTGCCCGTGACTGATGTGGCAATACGCTCGGGGCGATGTTTGGCCGCTTCATCCATCGCCAGCGCAATCACGGCGTCACCGGCGGCAATTCTGGGCGCCCAGTGTTGGGCGATCTCGCCACCAGCCGAAGCCAGCGCGGTGCCGGCTAAGATTGCTGAAGACACAAACGGACTGACCGTCAAGTTACGCCCCAGCTCTTCGGCAATAAGCCCTGCGGCTCGGTAGCCAAGCCCCACGCCGCCGAGCGCCTCTGGGGTTACAATCCCCATCCAGCCCATCTCGGCGAGGTCCGTCAAAATCGCGCTGTTGATATCATCGCCAGCCTCTCTCAGCGCACGAAACGCCGCAATGTCATGCCCATCGCGCAGAAACCCCGCCGCGGAGTCTGCAATCAGCTGTTGGTCTTCGCTCAAGAGTTCCATGCGCATCTACCCCGGCAATTTCAAAACGGCTTTGGACAAGATCGACAACATCACCTCAGAGGTGCCACCCTCGATGGTGTTGGCCTTGGAACGCAGCCAGTCTTTGGCCGCCTGCCCCGCGTCATTGGCCGCGCCTTCCCAGACCAATTCGTCGCTGCCGCCAGCCGCCACGCGCAGGCTTTGTCGGCGCTTGTTTAATTCTGTCCCGAGGTATTTCAACTCGGCCGAGCGCGCGCCCAACTCATGCCCCGCGCGCATGTAAGTTCCCGTCATGTCCAGATGCGCATCAAAACAGATTTCATCGATCAGAAACTGCCCCAACTCCGCACGCAGCATGGCATCATCCAAACGGCCTGTGTCGTCCAAACCAATGGCCGCAATCGCATCTACCGCGAGGTCCGACTTGGCAAAAAGCGCCGAGTCCGCAGCGCCAATCATTTCCCGCTCATGTGTCAGCAGGTATTTGGCAATGGTCCAACCCTGTCCACGTGCGCCCACAATCTGATCTTTTGGCACTTTCACACCATCAAAGAAGGTCTCGCAAAACGGCGAGGCACCAGAGATCAGCTTGATGGGTTTGGTCGAGACACCTGCGCTCTCCATGTCAAAGAGCAGGAAGGAAATGCCGGTGTGTTTCTTCTCATCCGGCTCCGTGCGCACCAAGCAGAAAATCCAATCCGCCTTGTCGGCATAAGAGGTCCAGATCTTCTGTCCTGTGACCTCAAAGTGGTCTCCCGTATCCACGCCCTTGGTTTGCAACCCCGCCAGATCTGATCCTGCGCCTGGCTCAGAATAACCCTGGCACCACCGGATTTCGCCGCGCGCGATTTGGGGCAAATAATGCCGCTTTTGTTCTTCAGTTCCAAACTGCAACAAAGCCGGCCCCAACATCCAGATACCAAAGCTTTGTAAGGGCGGCCGCGCATTGATGCGCTGCATCTCCTCGGTCAGGACCTTTTGTTCATCCCCACTCAGACCGCCACCGCCGTAGGCTTTGGGCCAGGCTGGCACCGTCCAACCCTTGGTGGCCATGACCTCCAACCATTGCTTTTGCGCTGGCGAGCGAAACACAAACTTGCGCCCACCCCAACAGATGTCGTCTTCGCCCATTGGCGTTCGCATGTCCGCGGGGCAGTTGTCCTCAAGCCACGCGCGGGTCTCGCTGCGAAATACCTCGATGTCCATGCAAGTGCCCCTCCCAAGGCCTCCACCCATAGGGTCGGAGATTGCACCTCTGAGGGAAACATACTACTGAGTATGCTGTCAACGGAGGCGGGTTGCGCGACGTTGCGTTAGTCGGATCCTGTGAGGCCCCATAGCGGAGACCAAATTGACAACGATGAGTACCTCAAAGGCCGAGATTTTGGATGCTGCTGCCGAGGTTTTTATGCGGCTTGGAGCGGACACCGCGTCAATTGACGACGTGGCGCGCCAGCTTGGGTCCACCAAGGGGCGGATTTATCATCACTTCCCCTCCAAGGGCGTGCTCCTGGCTGAAGTCTGCCTGCGCGCGGCGGATTTTGTGTTGCAAAAAGTGCCACCGGTGATTGCGCCAAATGCCTCGCCGGAAGCGAACTTGCGGCAAATGATCCTGACCCACATTCCGGAAGTCCTGCGCACGCTGCCTTATCACAAGGTGATCATTCAGTCCCATGTCGGCGTGCAACAAAAATCGACTACGGCCTTGGAGCGCGAACTGTTTGCGCAAATTCAACAGGAACGTAAGGCATACGAGAACCTCTTTCGGGAGGTTCTTAAGGCCGGCATGCAAGACGGCAGTTTCCGAGCGCAAAACACTTCCATTGCCCTGCAATCGCTGCTGCTTCTGATCAACGCGCCGGTGTTCTGGTATCGCCCACGCACAGATGAACCGGAGACTTTTGTCGCAGAACTCAGCGCACAACTGGCGGATATGGCGCTGGCGGCGTTGCGGTAAGAGGGGCCAGCCCCTCTTGGGGCAGAGGCCCAATTCACCCCGGGATATTTACGGACGGTGAATGGTGGTTAACAGCAAGTTAACCACCAGAGAGTATTCTCCCTACGCGATACAGGCTGGGAAGCCGATGGCCGTGACTGTGAATGGCGCTCCGCTCAAAACGTAAGCGTCGCGCAGTGTCGACCGGCGTGGCGAGCGGAGCGCTCCCAACACCTGCCATTCATGGTCCCCAAATATCCCCGCCGGAGGCTTCCTACTTCACCACCGGCGCGGGGATTTGAGATAGCTCTTTAACCGATCAAACCGGCCTTCTGAAACAGCGATTTGATGTCCGCCTCAGGCCGCGCGCCATAGTGGCTGATGACCTCTGCCGCGGCGATACAGCCCATCTTTCCGGACACTTCCAGCGACTGGCCAGTGGCCACACCATAGAGAAAACCACACGCAAACTGGTCACCCGCACCGGTGGCATCTACAGGTACAATTTCATTCACCGGCACGGTGGCCTCTTCGTCGCCGCTCAGCAGCACCACGTCCTGACCAGAGCGGGTGCACACAACCACACCACAGTCCTGAGCAGCCTGCTCAAGAGCCGCGCTCAGGTCGGTTTGATACAGCGACTGCCATTCGTGCTCGTTACCAATCACAAAATCGAGTTCTTTCACCAACCGGCGGAAATCGTCACGATGACGCTCCACGCAGAAGGGATCTGACAGAGCAATCCCCGCTTTGCCACCGCCGTCTTGGCAGAGCTTTGCAGCCCGCTCAAAGGCGGCTTTGCCTTTGGGTTTGTCATAGAGATAACCCTCAAGGAACAGAAGCTGCGCCTTGCCGGCCACATCATCGGACACATCATCCGGGCCCACTTCGGACGAAATCCCCAGATAGGTGTTCATCGAGCGCTCGCCATCAGGGGAGACAAAGATCATCGACCGGGAGGTGGGCAGCTCATCGCCTTTCACCAGCGGGTTCACAAAGTCGGTGCCGTCTGCCTGCATCTCGCTGGCGTAGAACTGTCCCAATGCATCGTCACTTACTCGACCAATGAAGCCCGTGGACAAGCCCAGCGCGCCCAATCCAGCCAATGTGTTGGCGACAGAACCGCCTGGCGCCTGTTTGCGGTTGGTCATCGCCGCATAGAGCATCTCGCCGCGCTCTTTTTCCACCAGTTGCATGATGCCTTTCTGAATGCCCATCAGGTCCAGAAAGCTGTCGTCGGATTGGCTGATCACATCGACAACGGCGTTGCCGATGCCAACCACTTGGTATTGCGTCATAGGTTTTTGTCCTCAAATAGGCAGAGATCACGGATGAGACAGGTACCGCACAGGGGTTTGCGTGCTTTACACACGTAGCGGCCGTGCAGGATCATCCATTGATGCGCGTGGAGCTGAAAGTCCACGGGAATCTGGTCTTCGATGGCGCGCTCAACCGCCACCACGTCTTTGCCGGGGCAAACGCCGGAGCGGTTGCCAAAGCGGAAGATATGCGTGTCCACGGCCTGCGCCGGATATTGCCACCACATGTTGAGCACCACATTGGCGGTCTTGCGCCCGACGCCAGGCAGGCTTTCCAAAGCTGCGCGGGAGTTGGGCACTTCGCCTCCGTAATCGTCCACAAGAATGCGGCTGAGCTTAATCACGTTCTTGGCTTTGTTGCGATAAAGGCCAATGGTCTTGATGTGCTCGATGACCTTCTCTTCCCCGAGGTCCAGCATCTTCTGCGGAGTGTCCGCAATTTTGAACAGCTCTTTGGTGGCGCGATTGACGCCCGCATCAGTCGCTTGCGCAGACAGGGCCACGGCCACCACCAACGTGTACGCGTTGGTGTGGTCCAGTTCCCCCTTGGGGGCGGCTTCGGCTGCCTCAAACCGGGAGAAGATCTCCCGGATGGTATGATAATCAAGTTGCTTTGCCATCGCGTCGTTAATGCACGCAGCCACGCTGGCAAGCAAGAGGCGGTTCTGATGCATATGCGACTGGGTCAACCAGAGCGATTGTGTCCTCGCAGGTGAGTCGTGCTGAAACTGTGAGCGATTCCTTTTCTTGAGCCCGCGCATGATCGGTGAGCCTGTGGCAGCAGCGCAACAACCAGATTTGGCCACCCCTCACAAAACACAGACAAAATCGGGGATTTGAGAGTGAGTCCGGGCAGTTTTCACGCAAAAATCTGCACGCAACATCTAGGTATACGTTAAGCTTTAGAATGGATCAAAGTGATCATTATTATTGTTTACTTACAAAATCTTAATTGCCTGTGGATAGATTCTTTTTGGCGAATGGCTGAGTCAAGTTCGAAGTTCAGTTGCCCGGTTTGGCGCCAGCTTGTTAGGTTCTTCCAGCGATTCATTTCGCCTTGGGGGGGACAGACGCCGACACACGGTGGCTTTGCCAGACCGGGTGACTGAGCTGACTGCACTTTTGGGAGTGCGGCTGCCACGGTACCTGGGGTGTTCACCTGTTCCACAAAGCAGCGCACCTGCGCGCCGATGGCAACACGCAACCGGAGAAAAGGGACCTCCGGCATAGTTGTGTATTGCCTGACGTAGCTTTGGCCGTCCGCGGCACCAGGGAAGAATGTATCACGGGACGAAAGGCAGAGACCGGGTTCAGCCCGGCGCAAAAGATGTGTGAAGGAATACGGGGACAGATGACTGACGACACATGGGGCACCATCCAACAAGACCTACTCAAGACTGTAGGCCAGAATAATTTTAAAACCTGGATTGAGCCCGTCAATTTTTCCGAACTGAAAGATGGCGTTGCCACCTTTCACGTGCCGACCAATTTTATCGGCAACTACGTGTCGCAAAAATATGGCGATCTGATCCTGCATCAGATGAACCAGAACGGAGCCGACGTGCAGCGTATGCAATTCAAGGTGGCCGCTAAGACCACTGCACCACGCGCGCCCAAACCGGCAGCGACCGTTAAGAAAGCAAGCGCAGCAGCAGCGCCAGCGGTGGCCGCAGCTTCTGACACCAACGATTTGGGAATGACAGGCGCTCCACTGGATGCGCGCTTCACCTTTGACAGCTTTGTGGTGGGTAAACCAAACGAACTCGCAAACGCCGCGGCCCGTCGCGTTGGCGAAGGTGGGCCGGTCACATTTAACCCGCTGTTCCTCTATGGCGGCGTGGGTCTTGGTAAAACGCACTTGATGCACGCGATTGCCTGGGAACTGCAGGCGCAGCGTCCGGATCTGAATGTTCTCTACCTGTCCGCTGAACAATTCATGTACCGCTTTGTACAAGCGCTGCGTGACCGCAAAATGATGGACTTTAAAGAGCTGTTCCGGTCGGTCGATGTGCTGATGGTGGATGACGTACAGTTCATCGCGGGTAAAGACAGCACTCAGGAAGAGTTCTTCCACACCTTCAATGCGTTAGTCGATCAAAACAAACAGATCATCATCTCTGCAGACCGTGCCCCAGGAGAGATCAAGGACCTCGAAAACCGCATCAAAAGCCGCCTGCAATGTGGCTTGGTTGTAGACCTGCACCCCACCGACTATGAACTGCGACTCGGCATTCTGCAGAACAAAGTCGACACCTACCGCCAGCAATACCCAGAGCTGCAACTGCAGGACGGCGTTCTGGAATTCCTAGCCCACCGCATTTCAACCAACGTTCGTGTGCTCGAAGGTGCGCTGACCCGACTGTTTGCTTTCGCATCTTTGGTCGGCCGCGAAATCACCATGGAGCTGACCCAAGACTGTCTGTCTGATGTGTTGCGGGCGTCGGAGCGCAAAATTTCTGTTGAGGAAATTCAGCGCAAAGTGGCGGAGCACTACAACATCCGCCTGTCTGACATGATTGGACCCAAGCGTGTGCGCACCTTTGCCCGCCCGCGTCAGGTGGCGATGTATCTCTGCAAACAGCTTACCAGCCGCTCTTTGCCTGAGATCGGCCGTCGTTTCGGCGGTCGGGACCACACCACCGTGATGCACGGGGTGAAGCGCATCGAGGAGCTGCGCAACTCGGATGGGCAGATCGCCGAAGATCTAGAATTGCTGCGCCGCACACTCGAAGCCTGAGTGTTTCCGGTCACACATTGAGCCAAAACGCCGCGTCCTTTGGGTGCGGCGTTTTCTTTTGGGCGCTTGGCGCTTGACGCCCCTTGCGACTTCACCGACAAACCTAGGAAAAGACTTGTACCGAGAGACCACCTCGCTAAGGTGCCTGTCCCGGTAATCGGAGGGTGATGGGATGAAAATCAGTATTGAACGCGCCGTGCTTCTGAAAGCAGTTAGCCAAGCGCAATCGGTTGTGGAACGTCGCAACACCATTCCAATCCTTGCCAACGTGCTGATCGAAGCCGAAGGCGACACTGTACAATTCCGGGCCACCGATCTGGACATCGAAGTGGTCGACAAGGCCAACGCCATGGTCGAACGCGCCGGTGCCACCACTGTGGCCGCCACCACGCTGCATGAGATTGTCCGCAAGCTGCCGGACGGCGCGCTAGTGACCCTTACCGACGACAGCGCCGCAGGCCGCCTGACCGTGGAAGCGGGGCGCTCGAACTTCTCGCTGGCGACCCTGCCTCGCGAAGACTTCCCGGTGATGGCGTCTTCTGAGTACTCATCAAACTTCTCAGCAGCGGCACCAGCCCTGCGCCGCCTGTTTGACAAATCCAAGTTTGCAATCTCCACCGAGGAGACCCGCTACTACCTGAATGGTGTTTACATGCATGTGGCCGATGGCGACGGCGGCAAGGCGCTTCGCGCCGTAGCGACCGACGGCCACCGTTTGGCACGCATCGACACCGACCTGCCGGATGGCGCCAGCTATATGCCCGGCGTGATTGTACCGCGCAAAACCGTAGGTGAGCTGCGCAAGCTGCTGGACGACGATGACATGGAAATCGCCGTATCTGTGAGCGAAACCAAAGTGCGCTTTGCCACGCCCAACATCACCCTGACTTCCAAAGTGATCGACGGGACTTTCCCCGACTACACACGCGTGATCCCACAGGGCAACACCCGCAAGCTGGAAGTGGACGCAGCCGAGTTTGCCAAGGCGGTGGACCGTGTGGCCACCGTTTCCTCCGAACGGTCCCGCGCGGTGAAGCTGCAGCTAGACGAAGACCGTCTGGTGCTGTCGGTGAATTCACCAGACAGCGGTGCTGCGGAAGAAGAGCTGGTTGTGGCCTACAACGATGAGCGTTTGGAAATTGGCTTTAACGCCAAATACCTGCTCGAAATCGCCAGCCAAGTGGATCGCGAAAACGCCGTGTTCATGTTCAACTCCGCGGGCGACCCGACGCTGATGCGAGAAGGTCGCGACACCTCTGCCGTCTACGTCGTGATGCCGATGCGGGTATAAACCGCTGACGCGGTTGCCTGCGGCGCAGGTATTTAAAGAAAGAGAAAGCCGGGCACGTGTCTGAGCTGTTTCTGAAATCCCTGAGCCTGTCTCATTTCCGGTCCCATAAAAAGGGCGCGCTCACCTGTGATGCGCGTTCTGTGGCTTTGTTTGGTCCCAATGGGGCGGGCAAAACCAATATCCTTGAGGCAGTCTCGCTGTTTTCACCGGGCCGGGGCATTCGCCGGGCCAGTGCTGAAGAGATGACCCGCCGCCCCGAAGCGATTGGCTGGAAACTGTCCGGATTGCTGCAAGCCACCAATCAGACCTATGAAATCGACATCCGCTCGGAAAACGGCGCGGCGCGTCAGGTGCATGTGGACAACAAAGCCGCGCCGCAAACGCAACTGGGGCGGATTTGCCGGGTCTTGTGGCTGATCCCCGCCATGGACCGGCTGTGGATCGAAGGCGCAGAAGGGCGGCGGCGATTTCTCGACCGCATGACCCTCAGTTTTTACCCGGAACATGCCGAAGCAAGTCTGGCCTACGAGAAGGCAATGCGAGAACGCAATCGCCTGCTGAAAGAGCAAATCAGCGATGCCCATTGGTATGTCGCGCTGGAACGGCAAATGGCTGAGGCCGGTGCGCGCATCCATCAGGCCCGCGAAGCCAGTATGGAGCGCCTTCTGGACGCGCAGGCAGCCACAGAGACCGCCTTCCCCGTCGCGGAGCTGGAATTGATGCAGAGCGAAGGCGCCATGCCCGCCACCGAAGCAGACTTGCTCGAAGCGTTGGCCGAGAGCCGTTTCCGTGACATTGCTGCCGGGCGAACTCTGGTGGGGCCGCATCGTACGGATATGTTGGGCACTTATCGTGAAAAAGGCGTGCCTGCAAAGGACTGCTCTACCGGAGAGCAGAAAGCACTGCTGGTGTCGTTGATCCTCGCCAATGCACGGGCGTTGAAAGACGACATTGGTGCCGCGCCCATCCTGCTCCTGGATGAAGTGGCAGCCCACCTTGACCCGAACCGCCGTGCCGCGCTCTATGATGAGATTTGCGCTCTTGGCGCACAGGCTTGGATGACCGGCACAGAAGCCGGTCTGTTTGAGGCTCTAGGGGATCGGGCGCAATATGTGGAAGTCACCGAAGAGGCAGGAATTTCCAGCCTGTCGGCACCCCACTGATCCCTCAATGTGAGATCACAAAAATACCTGTCATTTACGTGACAACCTCGCCCAAACCCGATATAAAATCCGGAAATGAAAAAGGGCGACATATATGTCTGACAACGCGCAAAATCCCGAGCAATATGGCGCGGATTCCATTAAAGTTCTCAAAGGCTTGGAAGCGGTGCGAAAGCGTCCGGGCATGTACATTGGCGACACCGACGATGGCTCGGGTCTGCACCACATGGTTTATGAGGTCGTGGACAACGGCATCGACGAAGCCCTGGCCGGTCATGCGGACGCCGTAACCGTTAAAATTCACGCCGACAGTTCCGTGTCAGTGAGCGACAACGGCCGTGGCATTCCGGTGGATATCCACCCGGAAGAAGGCGTGTCTGCGGCAGAGGTCATCATGACCCAACTGCACGCCGGTGGTAAGTTTGACAGCAACTCCTACAAGGTTTCCGGCGGTCTGCACGGTGTGGGCGTTTCGGTTGTGAACGCGCTATCGGTCTGGCTGGAACTGCGCATCTGGCGCAACGGCAAAGAGCACTATGCCAAGTTTGAGCATGGTGACTGTACGCATCACCTCGAAGTGGTTGGTGACTGTGGCGACCGCACCGGGACCGAAGTACGCTTCATGGCTTCCACCGATACGTTCTCCAACATCGAATACTCCTTTGAGACCCTGGAAAAGCGTCTGCGCGAGCTGGCCTTCCTTAACTCTGGCGTGCGCATCATCATCGAAGATGAACGCCCTGCCGAAGCGCTGTGCACCGAGCTGTTCTATGACGGCGGCGTAAACGAGTTTGTGAAATACATCGACCGTCACAAAACCTCCCTGATGGAGGCGCCCATCTACGTGAAGGGCGAAAAAGACGAGATCGGCGTTGAGGTCGCGATGTGGTGGAACGACAGCTACCACGAGAATGTGCTGCCCTTCACCAACAACATTCCACAGCGCGATGGCGGCACGCATATCGCGGGTTTCCGCGGCGCGCTGACCCGGACCCTGCAGAAATACGCGCAGGAAAGCGGGATCGCGAAGAAAGAGAAAGTCAGCTTCACCGGCGATGATGCCCGCGAAGGTTTGACCTGTGTTCTGTCGGTGAAAGTACCGGATCCGAAGTTTAGCTCGCAGACCAAAGACAAGCTGGTGAGCTCCGAGGTGCGTCCAGCTGTGGAGGGCCTATTGGGCGAGAAACTGGCCGAGTGGTTTGAGGAAAACCCGCAGACCGCTAAAATGATCGTGTCCAAGATTGTCGAAGCGGCTCATGCCCGCGAAGCCGCTCGTAAAGCGCGCGAGCTGACCCGCCGAAAGACGGCGATGGATGTGAACTTTCTCGCAGGCAAACTCAAAGACTGCTCCGAGAAAGACCCCTCTCAAACCGAAGTCTTCCTGGTGGAGGGTGACTCTGCTGGCGGCTCTGCTCAAACCGGTCGAGACCGGAAAACTCAGGCCATACTGCCACTGCGTGGTAAAATCCTGAACGTTGAGCGTGCCCGCTTTGATCGTATGCTGTCGAGCCAAGAGATCGGCAACCTTGTGATGGCGCTTGGCACCGGTATTGGACGCGATGAATTCAACGTCGACAAGCTGCGCTACCACAAAGTGGTGATCATGACCGATGCGGATGTCGATGGGGCGCACATCCGGACGCTTCTGCTGACCTTCTTCTACCGTCAAATGCCCGAATTGATTGAGAAAGGTCACCTCTATATTGCGCAGCCACCACTTTACAAAGTGGCGCGAGGCAAGTCCGAGGTGTACCTGAAAGACCAGGCGGCTCTGGACGATTACCTTGTGAACCAGGGCATAGAAGGCGCGGTCCTGCGACTTGGCTCCGGTGCCGAGATGATCGGCCAGGATCTGGCGCGTGTTGTCTCCGAGGCCCGTCAACTCAAGCAAGTTCTGGACGCCTTCCCAACACATTACCCACGCCACATTCTGGAACAGGCCGCCATCGCTGGCGCCTTTGTACCTGGCGCGGTGGACGCGGACCTACAAGGCGTGGCCGACAAGGTTGCCGCTCGCCTAGACCTGATTGCGCTGGAATATGAGCGCGGCTGGACCGGCCGTATCACTCAGGATCACGGCATCAAACTAGCCCGTATCCTGCGGGGCGTGGAAGAAGTGCGAACCCTGGACGGACCAATGCTGCGGTCCGGCGAAGCGCGCAAATCCGGCACCTTTACCGAAAGCCTGCAAGAGGTCTACAACACCTCCGCAACATTGGTGCGCAAAGACCGCAGCCAAGTCATCAACGGTCCGCTGGACCTTCTGGCCGCGATCCTGGCGGAAGGCGAAAAGGGCCTGACTCTGCAGCGCTACAAAGGTCTTGGCGAAATGAACCCAGATCAACTTTGGGAAACCACGTTGGACCCGGATGCGCGCACGTTGTTGCAAGTGAAGGTGGAAGACATGGCCGAGGCGGATGATCTCTTCACCAAGCTGATGGGCGATGTGGTGGAGCCACGCCGTGAGTTCATTCAGAAAAATGCGCTAAGTGTGGAAAACCTCGACTTCTAAATCGGGTCTCAAAACGAGAAAAGGCTGGCACCTCCACAAAGGTGCCAGCGTTTTTTTTACGCCTGCCGTTTACGGTCTCAGCAGCCCGCGGCCTGATTGGCCACTGCACCGCCAGCAACCGCACCGCCAGCTGTCAGGATATCCTTGCCAGTGCCGCCACCCAGTTGGTTGCCCAAGGCACCACCAACCACGGCGCCGACAACCGTCGCCCCAGCGCATTCAACCTGTCGCTCGCTAATAGAGCCAGACGTACAGGCTCCCAGCACAAAAAGGCCTGCCACAACGACCGGCACAGCAAATTTATTCATAAGGACAACTCCTCTTCGTAGTCTTTGCCAAGAATATGGGTTTTTCAGAGAGGGTTTCAAAAACCGCAGGCGGAATCACGCCTGAAACACCGCGCGAGACTCCACAACACTGGCTCGGAGCACTCGGGGTGAAAATGCATTAAGTTCCACAGCCCATTTTACTTTTCAAATTAAACACTTCAATCTGTGCGCGGGAGGACTTTCATGCGCACTCAGGTTTGCATTATCGGCGGCGGCCCGTCCGGGCTTTTGCTCTCACAACTGCTGCACCGCAAAGGCATCGACAGCATCGTGCTGGAGCGCAAAACCCGCGACTACGTGCTGGGGCGTATCCGCGCGGGCATCCTTGAAACCGGCTTTGTTGACCTGATGCACGAGGCCGGTGTTGGTGCGCGTATGGATAACGAGGGCTTTACCCACAACGGCACCGTGATCGCTTATGGCGAAGAAGAGTTTGGCATCTCCTTTCACGAACACACCGGCAGGGACGTCATGGTATATGGCCAGACCGAACTGACCCGCGACCTCTATGACGCGCGCGAAGCCGAGGGCGGCAATCTCGTGTTCAATGTCGAGGACGTGGTGATCCACGACGCCAAGGGTGACGCGCCTTATGTGACCTACCATGCGGGTGGCACCGAGCATCGGATCGCCTGTGATTACATCGCTGGCTGTGATGGCTTTCATGGCGTCAGCCGCCAGACCATCCCTACGTCCGTGCGCCGCGAATATGAAAAGGTCTACCCCTTTGGCTGGCTAGGCGTATTGTCCCAAACACCCCCAGTGCATGACGAGTTGATCTACAGCTGGTCAGAGCGCGGCTTTGCCCTCTGCTCGATGCGCAATGCCAACCTCAGCCGCTATTACATTCAATGCTCGCTCAGTGACTCGCCCGACGACTGGAGCGACACTGCCTTTTGGAACGAACTAAAACGCCGTATTCCCAGCCGACATAAAAAAGCGCTGGTGACGGGTCCATCGATTGAGAAATCCATCGCTCCATTGCGCAGTTTTGTGACCGAACCCATGCGCTGGGGTCGTCTGTTCCTCTGTGGCGATGCCGCTCATATCGTGCCGCCCACCGGCGCCAAGGGGCTGAACACGGCCGCGTCTGACATCTACTATCTCTACCATGGCCTCGTGCAATTTTATCAAGACAGGGACACCGCAGGCATCGACGCCTATTCCGAGCGGGCGCTGGCGCGCATATGGAAAGCCGAGCGCTTCAGCTGGTCCACCACCAACTTACTCCACCGCTATCCGGATCAATCCGAATTTGATCTGAAAATGCAGCGCGCCGAGATCGATTTCCTGCGCAGCAACGATGCCGCGCAAAAAGTGTTTGCCCAAAACTATGTGGGCCTGCCCTACTGATGGGCCGGACAAAGGAGACATACTATGTCTGACAAATTCGAAAACGGTATGGAGGTCCGCCGCAAGGTGCTGGGTGGCGCCCATGTCGATCGGGCTGAGGCCGACAAAACTGAACTCGACACGCCCTTTCAAACCCTGATCACCGAAGGGGCCTGGGGCACCGTCTGGGCCAGCAACGCGATCAGCCTGCGGGAACGGTCAATGCTGACCCTAGCCTTGCTCGCCGCAACCGGCAATTTTGAGGAAATCCCCATGCACATCCGCGCGACCGCCAACACTGGGGCCAGCCAGGAAGACGTGATGGAAGTGTTTCAGCACGTGGCGATTTACTGCGGCGTGCCGAAGGCCAACCATGCCATCAAACTGGCGAAACAGACCTTTGCAGAGATGGGCTGATCGCGCATTCTATGCGCGCAGGGGAGGAGCAACACTATGAGCAAACCCACGGAATTTTATCAGCGTGACCGGGAATGGCACCCGCCTGCTTTCTCGCAGGACTACAAGACCTCCGTGGCGCGGTCCCCGCAAAACGCGCTGATCAGTCTGGAACAAACCGTCAGCGAGATCACCGGGCCACGCTTTGGCCATGGCGACGTGACCGAGATGGACCGCGACCTGCTGCACAACTACGCCACACCCGGCGAGAGTGCGATTGGCGAACGCATCATTGTGCATGGCCGCGTGCTGGATGAAAACGCCCGCCCGGTGCCCAACACTTTGGTGGAGATCTGGCAGGCCAACGCCGGAGGGCGCTATCGCCATAAGAAAGACGCCTATCTCGCGCCCATTGATCCCAACTTTGGCGGCTGCGGCCGCACCATCACGGACGACAACGGCTACTACTATTTCCGCACGGTGAAACCCGGCGCCTACCCCTGGCGCAATTGGGTCAACAACTGGCGTCCGGCGCATATTCATGTGTCGGTGTTTGGCACCGCCTTTGCCCAGCGCCTGATCACGCAGCTCTACTTTGAAGGCGACCCGCTGATCGCGAAATGTCCGATTGTGAACACCATCCCGGATCAGGCCGCGCGTGGTCAGCTGATTGCCGCACTTGATATGAACGCTTCGGTGCCGCTGGACAGCATCGCCTATAAGTTTGACATCGTGCTGCGCGGAAGGCGCTCCACTCTGTTTGAAAACCGCATGGAGGGCAATTGAAAATGGTGCAGAACCTCAGCTACCTTAAAGAAACCCCGTCCCAGACCGCTGGCCCCTATGTGCACATCGGCCTCGCCCCCGGCGCGGCAGGGTTTGACATCTACGAACGCGAACTTGGCTGGGACATCGCCGGCCCCAACGCGAAAGGCGAGCGTGTTCGCGTCGAAGGTCTCGTGATCGACGGCACCGGCAGCCCGGTAAATGACGTGATTCTCGAAGCTTGGCAAGCCAATGCCGAGGGCATTTACCCGCATCCGGAACAAGCTGGCGAAACCGAGGAAGGCTTCAAAGGCTGGGGCCGCGTGATCACCGATTTTGACACCGGCGAGTGGGGTTTTGACACCATAAAACCGGGGCGTGTCATGGGCCGCAACGGGCAACTGATGGCGCCACATATCTCGCTCTGGATTGTCGCCCGCGGCATCAACGTCGGCCTGAACACCCGTCTCTATTTTGACGACGAGGCCGAGGCCAACGCCACGGACCCGGTTCTCAACGTCATCGAATGGGAAACCCGCCGCGCCACATTGATCGCCAAGCGCGAGATGCGCGACGGTGTGCCCGTCTACCGGTTCGACATCACACTTCAGGGCGACAACGAAAACGTCTTCTTTGACATCTGACGACCGCCCCTGTCTTTTGGACGGGGCCAATCAAACGAGATCACCATGAGCAAACCCTGCATCCTGTGCTGCGCCATCACCGGGTCCGTGCCCACCAAGGCGGACAATCCTGCCTTGCCGACCACGGTCAGCGAACAGATCGAAAGCAGCCACGCCGCTGTCGAAGCAGGCGCGTCGATCATCCACGCCCATGTGCGCAACGACGATGAAACGCCGTCCAGTGATCCGGAGAAGTTTGCCCTGCTCAAAGAAGGGCTGGAAAAACACTGCCCCGGCGTGATCATCCAATTCTCCACCGGTGGACGCTCTGGCGCAGGTCAGGCACGTGGCGGCATGTTGCCTTTGCGCCCGGATATGGCCTCGCTTTCTGTTGGCTCCAACAACTTCCCCACGCGGGTTTATGAAAACCCGCCGGAGCTGATTTCCTGGCTCTCCAACGAGATGCAAACTTATGAAATCACGCCGGAAATCGAAGCCTTTGACCTGAGCCATATCTTGCAGGCCATCCGTCATCATGAGGCGGGCACGCTCTATGGCCAACTCTACGTGCAGTTTATCATGGGTGTGAAAAACGCCATGTCGGTGGATCGTGAAGTGTTCGAGTTCTACGTGAAACTGATGCAGGAGCGCGCACCCAAGGCCCAATGGTGCGCAGCGGGCATTGGCGCGGCGCAGATCACCGTGAACGAATGGGCGATTGCCGCAGGCGGCCACACCCGCGCCGGTCTGGAAGACAACGTGCGTCTGGACCGCAACACGCTCGCGCCCTCAAATGCCGCCCTGATCACCCGCGCCGCTGAGCTGTGTGAAAAATACGAACGGCCTGTGGCCACACCAGCGCAAGCGCGCGAAATCCTTGGCCTGCGCGCCGCAACCTGATCGGCCCCAAACATGAACCCGATGACCCACGCCGCCCATCTGTTTGGCCCGCTGTTCTCTGACCCAGAGAGCGAGGCACTGTGGGGCACCGCGCGGTTTGTCGACGGGTTCATCCAGTTTGAGCGAGCCTTGGCCGAGGCACTCGCAGAAGCTGGTGTTGTTGATCACACTCTCGCGGCAGAGGCGGTGGAAGACATCAAAAGCTTCAAACCGGACCTGACAAAAACCGCCGAAAGCGTAGTCCAGGACGGCCTGCCCGTGCCGGATTTTGTGCGACAACTCAAAGCCCACGCGCGGCCCTTTGCACTCCCTGCCATCCACACCGGCGCCACAAGTCAGGACCTGATCGACACGACGGTCTCGCTGATCCTGCGCGATGCAAATGCGCAATTTGAGGTGCAGATCGCGAAGGTGCTATCAGCGCTCGACGCGCTTAATGACACTTGGGGCAACGCCACCATAATGGGCCGCACCCGCATGCAGGCGGCTTTGCCTATCTCCGTGTCAGACCGCATTGCCACTTGGCGTAATCCGCTAGCGTCTCACATAGACCGCCTCAAGGCCTTGCGCCCGCAAGTCGAGGCCCTCCAATTTGGCGGCCCGGTCGGCAATCGAGCCAGCCTTGCGCCACACGGCGATGCCGTCGCCACCGCGCTGGCCAAGACCCTTAACCTGTCCAACCCAAACCGCGCTTGGCACGCCACGCGTGAGAGCCTAACCGACTATGCCAACTGGCTGTCCATGGTGACCGGCAGCTTGGGCAAAATAGGGCAGGATCTCGCCCTAATGGCGCAGCAAGGCGTAGACGAAGTGCGCTTTTCCGGCGGCGGCACCAGCTCCGCCATGCCGCACAAACAAAATCCGGTGCGGGCCGAACTGCTGGTCACTTTGGCGCGCTACAACGCCACGCAGCTACCGGCGATGCATCACGCCCTCGTGCATGAACAAGAACGCTCCGGCAGCGCTTGGTCTTTAGAATGGATGATCTTGCCCGCGATGGTCACCGCCACCTCAACTGCCTTACGTCACGCCGAAGAGATCACCCAAAGTATTGATAGCATAGGGAAATTTACACCTTGAGACTCCAAAGTCTCAAAATTCAAACGTCAGCTGAAGGTGTTTGATCTTACCGGTGATCTCTTCGATCGTGCACTTCAGCCGCTCTTCGGCCAAAAGCACAACTTCCGCCGCTGCCCGCGCATCTTCACCCGCATCATGGTGATGAAACTCAAGCCCCAGCGCCTTTTTCAAATGCCCAAGACCATGCCCACCGTTGCCGCGAAACTCCGGCCAGGCTTTGCGCGCAATTTTCACACTGTCCGCCCACTCCATCTTTGGCCCATTGAGCCCCGCCGCACGACAAGCTGCCGTGATGGCCTTCTGGTCAAACCCGCTGTGCTGCACCATCAAATGCCGTGACAACAGCGGCAGCATCCGCTGCCAAGCCTGTGCGAAACTCGGCGCGTCCCGCACGGTGCCCGCATCAATCCCGGTCAGCTCGGTGTTGAAATCGGCAAAGTCCTGATCCGGGTTGATGTAAGTGGAAAAGGTCTCGATCCCGCCATCGCTGCGCACACAGGCCAGACCAATCTGGCTGATCGAGGCCGCATCGCGGTTGGCAGTCTCCACGTCCAGCACGATGAAGCGGAACAGCCCATCTGGCAAAGGGGCATCAGGCAGGAACACGGCGTGCCTCCTGTCTTTGCGGTGCCATCACTGTCAAACTGCTGCGCAACATGTCTTTGTCTTGTGCCTTCTCGCGGGCCGGGACCGCCCCTATGCCAGCTTAGCGCAAAAAACAAAAGGCCGCCCAACTTGGACGGCCTCTCGATTTTCATGATGTTGCGCGTCAGGCGGGCACGGCCGCCGCTGCCGCTTTCTGTTCCCGCCGTTCTTCCTTGCGAAAGAACACCAGATAAAACACTGGCGCAGCAATCAGCGTCAGAATGGTGGCAAAGGCCAAACCGCCCATGATGGTGATCGCCATCGACACAAAGAACGCATCGGTCAGCAAAGGCGCCATACCAAGGATGGTTGTGACCGCCGCCAGCATCACCGGCCGCAAACGCGACACGCTCGCCTTCACAATGGCGTCGCGAATCGGCAAACCTTCTTCGCGCACAAAGTCGATCTCCTCGACCAGAACGATGCCGTTTTTGATCAACATGCCCGACAGGCTCAACAGGCCGAGCAAAGCGGTAAAGGTAAACGGCATATCCGTACCCAACAGGCCCAATACGACGCCGTTCACCGACATTGGCACCAACAGCCAGATGATGATCGGCTGACGGATCGCGTTGAACAACAGCACCGAAATCAGCACCATAATCAACAGGCTCAGGGGCAGCTGTTTGCCCAGGCTTTCCTGCGCTTCCGAGCTGTTCTCCAACTCGCCACCCCATTCCATCTTGTAGCCGACCGGAATGTCCATGCCTTCAATCGCGGCAGTCACCTCCGCCTGCACCTGCGCCGCCGTCAGGCCTGCGCGAATGTCCGCCCCTACTGTGATAGTCGCCACACGGTCACGGCGATGGATCAGCGTGTTCTGCGTCTCATGCACAAAGCCGTCGACCATCTGCTCCACCGGTACAAAGCTGTTGGAGGTGGTGGAATAGACCACCTGATCCACCAGCCCAAAGGCCCCATCCGCCTGACGTCGCAGGATGATCGGGATCAGGCGCTCGTTCTCGCGGAACTCGCCGGTGGTCAGACCGTCGGTGGCAAATTGGAACATATCGGCGATGTCTTCGCGGTCCACACCGGCAGTTTGCGCCCGCTCTGTGGCATAGATCGGTTTGATCACCAATTCCTGCTCGCGCCAATTGGTCCGCACGCTGGTGATATTGTCAGTCATCTCGGCCAGAACCTGTGCCGCTTGGGTTGCCAGTTGGCGCAGTACCACAGGATCACTGCCAGAGAAGCGCACCTGAATTGGGTCGCCACCGCCTGGACCAAAGACCAATCGCTTGGTGCGGAACTCGCCTTCTGGCAAGGCTTCTGCGCCAAACTCCTCAAGGTCCTTTTGCAGCGGTGGGATCGCTTCCAAGTTTTCGGCCCGCACAATGATATGGCCGTAGCTTGGGTTCGCTTTCTCCGATTCATAAGTCAGCATAAACCGCGTCGCGCCCTGCCCCACAAAGGTGGCGTAGCTGACCACATCGTCGCGCCCATCCAACCACTCTTCAAGCACCGCCATCTGATCGGACGTGGTCGAAATTGGCGTGCCCTGTTGCAGCTTGTAGTGCACAAAGAACAGCGGCGTGTTGCTGTCTGGGAAAAACTGCTGCTTCATCAGACCAAAGCCCGCATAGCACGCTGCAGTCACGGCAATCAGCCCGACAATCACCAACCAACGCATCTTCAGCGCCAACCGCAGGCTTGCGCCATACATACGGAAAATCAGCCCGCCATAAGCGTCGCCTTCGCCGCCCTTGCCCTGTTTAAACAGGTAGTGCCCCAGCATCGGCGTCACAGTCAGTGCCAGCACCCAGCTTAACAAAAGCGAAATCCCAATCACCGCAAAAAGCGAGAACAGGAATTCGCCTGTCGCGTCCGGGCTCAACCCGATACCGGCAAATGCCATAATGCCGATAATGGTCGCGCCAAGCAGCGGGATTTGCGTTTTTCCAGAAGCCTCGTCAGCTGCTTCGCGGCTGTTTTTGCCCTGCAACATCGAAATCTGCATTCCTTCGGCAACAACAATGGCGTTGTCCACCAACATGCCCATCGCAATGATCAGCGCACCAAGGGAAATCCGCTCCATCTCGATGGAGAACAGCCCCATAAACAAGAAGGTGCCCACCACCGTCAGGAACAGGGTCACACCCACCACAACGGCGGCGCGCCACCCCATGAAGATCGCCAAAACCGCAACCACAATGGCCACCGACATCGCGAGGTTCACAAGGAAGTCGTTGGAGGCTTTCTCCACCACCAAGTGCTGTTGGTAGATCGGGTGCAGTTCGACACCAGCGGGAATGTCTCTGGCCATCTGCGCCAGCTTTTCATCCACGCGCTTGCCCACCACCACGATGTTTTCGGTGGCAATACCAGCAACGCCAAGTGTGAAGGCCTCTTCGCCATTGAAGCGAATGATCTGACGCGGGTTGTCCACTCGATCCCGGAACACGCGGCTGGTGTCCACAAGGTTCACCACCTTGCCGTCTTGGCCCAGCGACAGCCCTGCAATTTCCGAAACAGTATCAGAGCCATCCGGCCGCATGATGCGCGTGCGCGCCCCGTCGATTGTCACGGTACCGGCGGCATTCACCGCATCGGCGTTGGCAATCGCCCCCGCAATCGCGTTTAACGAGATGTTCTGGTTCACCGACAGCGCAAGATCCGGCTCCACAAAGATCGCCTCTTCCGGCAAACCTTGGATATCCACATCCGCCACACCTTCCACAGTCAAAAGCTCACGCCGCAAATAGGTGGCAAGTTCATGCTTCTCGGCGTCAGTGAACCCTTCGGCGGTCACACCAAGGAAGATACCAAACACATCGCCAAAGCTGTCGTTCACCAACGGCGTGCTCACCCCGGTGGGCAAATGCATGCCGGCGTCCGCCACCTTAGCCCTTAGGCGGGTCCACACTTCCGGCAGCTCATTTCCGTCATAGGTCGATTTGATGTGCACATCGATCTGCGACACACCGGGTTGGTTGATCGAGGTGATATAATCCACCTCCTCCATCTTCTGGATGGCAGACTCCAGAGGTTCGGATACCTCCACTGCCACCTGCTCTGCCGTGGCGCCCGGATATTGGGTGACCACAACCGCCTGCTTGATGGTGAAGGCCGGATCTTCCAGCCGCCCCAAGTTCAAAAAGCTGACCGCGCCGCCAATCAGGAAGATCAAAATGATCAGCCATGTGTAGATCGGCCGATCAATGGATCCGCGTGCAATATTGACCATCGCCCGCGCCCTCAGTTGCCAAAGCCGACAAAGCGGCGCACGGCTTGGCCGTCGGTCAAGGCACCGCCACCGGTCAGCACCACTTCGTCACCGTCGTTCAGACCCGCATTGATGCGTACCATACCGGCGGTGGCCGGCTCGCTGTCCACCGCAACCCAAGTGACCTTGCCTTCATCGCCGCCTTTCGGGTCAAACCGCATCACACCGGTTGCGCCTTTGTCATCCACCACAATCGCGGTGGGCGGCACCAGAATCCCAGAGGATGGCTCCGCCGCACTCACGGTCACGGTCACCGAGGAACCCGGCAGGATCACTTTGCCTTCTGGCGGTGTCATGCCGAAGGTAATGCGGAACGTCTGCCCTACGCTGCTGGTCTCCGCATCAAACTCTCTGATCTGCAGGTCGAATTCCTCGTCATTGCCGGGGAAACGCGCTTTGATGGTCACGTTCTGCTCATTGCCCGCGCGTTGGAATAGGATCTCGGGCACATCGACTTCAATACGCAACTCGCTCAGGTCGTGAATCCGCACCACCGGGCTGCCAGCGCTCACGGTCGTGAACAACTCCACATTTCGGCTGGACACCAGCGCATCAAACGGCGCTGTCAACGTTGCATGACGCAAAGACCACTCTGCGTTTTTGACCGCAATCTGCGCCAAAGACGCCTGCGTCTCCGCATCATCCAACGTCACCTGACTCACCGTGTTGCCGCGTAGCTTGTTGAGGCGCTCCACCGTGCGATCTGCTTGTTCTTTCTGCAAAATCGCCTGATTGAGTTGCAGCTCAAAGATCTCCAAATCGAGCCGCGCAATCACATCGCCTTGGCCAATATTCAGACCTTCGGTCACCGGGAAATCAACAATCTGCCCGCCAACCTGAAACGCCAAATCCACCGATTGACGCGCCTTCACCTGACCAAAGAACTGCCGCTCAAAAGCCACCGGTGCTTCGCTCACAACCATTAGTTTCACCGGCTTCAACACGTCCTGCGCAAAGGCTACCGCTGCGCCACTCACCGTGATCATCGCCGCCGTGGCGCAAATTTTTCCGAACTGTTTCAGCATTCTTTTTCCTCCAACAACCCGGCCTCTACGGCGCCGGGCATGGCTTTCACGGCCAATTTGGCAAACTGGGAGATTTCTTCGACGGTCATGCCGCAAATCTCGCGGAACCGGACCTGAACCGCGTCCATCAGCGTGGCCCGCGCCGTCAGCCCTTCTGGGGTCAATTCTAACACAAGTGCGCGTCGGTCATTGGGATCCCGCGTGCGCTGTACCAATCCGCGCTCTTCCAAAGCATCCGCCACCGGGGTGATGGCGGAGGGAATGCAGAAGTTATCTTCCGCCAAAACGCCCATACGTTTTGGCCGATCCATAAACACCAATATCCGTCGCTCCATCTTGGTCAGTGGCGGATCGATGTTGATGTCCTCGAGTTCAGCCTCAATCTGATTGAACAAGGCAAAGACACCGATGATCGCCAAAAACTCGTCTGGCAGATCGGTGTTGGAAAACAAATCGTCGGGCACGCGCGAATCCCTGAGTTATTTCAATTTCTGAAATATCCAAATACAGAAGCTTTATGAACAAACAAGAGGGCCGCTGTGAAAAAGATCTGCTCGCCAAAGCCGCCTAGACCTCTGATTTCCGATCAAAAACCAACAGTGTCACCAACACAGCTTCGGGATAAATTTCGAAAATTTGACTATAATTCATGGCGTTACCACTCTGGACCGAATGATTAAATTAACAAAGCCTCGGTAAGACTCCGCTACCTAAGACGAAGTTGTGTGCGAACTATGGTAGCAGACCCAGGACAAAAACTGCGGCATTCCGCCAAGGAAGCCGCGCGTCAGCGTGGCCTACTGGCGCAATATGCCACTGAACGCGTGCGCGCCGTGTCCCAGCGCGCGGTGATCTATTGCCTGGGCGCGTGCATGGTGCTCCTCGCAACTGGCCCGGTGTTTGGAACCTGCGCGACTGCCATATTGATCATAGGTGAACTGGTGGACATGTGGGTGCTGCACCGCATTCCAAGCCGCTTGCGCAACGGAGACAGCTACGCTGTGCTCGCACGCGCGGCCATGGCGAGTGGCGTATTTCAAGCGCTTTGCATGTTTTTGGCAACCACACTTTATGTTGTTGCCGTGGGTAAAGAGGCATCCATAGTGGGCGTTGCAGGGGTCTTGGGCATGGGCATCGTCAACGGTGCCCTCATACTTCCAACCAATCCCAAGCTGGCCATATTCAAAATGACGGTATTCGTGACCACACCGTTCTTTTTGACTGCCTTGCAAGGTATCCGATTTGGCGGAGACTTAGCCTCCCCCAAAGCCAATGTCCCGGAGTTGATGGTGGTCATCAGCATGGGCTACATGTGCTTTTCCTTTGTCAAATCCGGCATCGATAACTTCCGAAAAACCGAAGCCCTTCAAAGCAGCCAGACAAGCTTAACTGCGGCCAACGATGCCCTCAGCAAGCACCGCAACGAGTTGCAACGCCTCTCCATGGTCGCGCGCAAAACCAATGATGCCGTGATCCTTTCCAACCCCAAACAGGAAGTTGAGTGGGTAAACGAGGCCTTCACCACCCTCACAGGGGTCGGCGCCAAGGAGGTTATCGGCAAGCCCATTACAGTCCTGTTTGAGGCCACCAAAGCCGATACAAGGAAACAGGAAAAGATTGCCAGTGCGATACAGAAAGGCAGCTTTGACAAGATCGAAGTCCGGCATGAGCTGGCTCTGGGCGCAGAGCGTTGGAGCGAAATACAGATGTTGCCCGTCAAAAACGCGGACAACGGTATTGATTTTTACGTCACTATTGCCCGGGACATAACCCCGGTAAAGAACCATGCCAACAGCATGCGCAAGGCCCGGAAAGCCGCCGAAGAGGCAGCGCGCATCAAGGCTGATTTCCTCGCCAATATGAGCCATGAGATTCGCACACCGATGACCGGCATCATTGGCATGGCTGATCTGCTTTATGAAACCGAGCAAACCCAAGAACAATCGGAATACACCCAAACCATTCTTGGTTCCTCCCGCAGCCTGTTGACGATCATCAACGACATTCTGGACCTATCGAAACTCGAAGCTGGGAAACTCCAAATTGCCAACAACACCTTTGAAACGCGCGCCTGTTTCGAAGAAACGCTACGGCTCCTTGAACCCACAGCCTACAATAAAGGGCTGGGCTTGACGCTCTCCGTGGCCGACGATGTCCCACAATACTTGTTTGCCGATGACGTTCGTGTGCGCCAGATCGCCACCAATATCATCGGTAACGCGACCAAATTCACCGAACATGGCAGAATCGACGTTCAGGTCTGGATGGAGCCCGAAGAGCAAGACAACGGCACTTTGCCTCTTACACTGAACTTGGCCGTGTCCGATACCGGTATCGGCATCGCCAAAGACAAGCTTGCAAGCATTTTTGAGGAATTCACGCAGGCCGAAAGCTCCACCACACGCCGTTTCGGTGGGACCGGCCTCGGTCTCACCATTTGTCGTGTGCTGACCGAACGCATGGGCGGCAAAATCTCGGTGACCTCTGAACCGGGGGAAGGGTCGCGCTTCTTGGTGAGCCTTCCGGTAGAACTGCCACCGGAAGGCGCCCCGACGCTCAGCGAGCCCACCGTACCGCCTGTACAAGACTACGATGCTGTGGATTTGGCGGGCCTCAATATCCTCGTCGCTGAGGACAACCAAACCAATCGATTGCTGATACGAAAATATCTGGAGGCACTGCCCATCACGCTCCGCTTTGCCAATGACGGCTATGAAGCGGTAGAAGCGACTCTCGAAACACCACCGGACCTGATTTTTATGGATATGTCCATGCCCAACATGAGCGGCATCGAAGCGACCGAAGCCATTCGGGCAAGCAACGTCCAACAACCTCATATTGTGGCACTAACGGCCAATGCCTTTGAGGCTGAACGTCGCGCTTGTCTACAGGCGGGTATGGACGACTTTCTCACCAAGCCGATACGTCGGACAGATTTGGTGGACTGTTTGCTGCGCAACGTCGGCCACAGCAACACACCCACATCGGCGGTGCAAAACGCATTGAGAGCCTGACGGCGTCGCATCCAGCGGCAGCGTCAGGCCACAACGATTACAACCCCGGAATAACCTCAAACAAGCTGCGTTTGCCAAAGGTTGCGCCCCGTGCTGCGCCAAACGTGAATTCGGCACCAACACCAACAAAGGTTTCACTACCTCTCACGCCAAAAGACTCCGCCTCCGACGCGCCAATGTCCGCTGTCAACGTGACACCGGTAGAAACCATGTAGCGCATGCCGAGAGCATACCGCTTCATACTAAACGAACTGCCGATGTCACCACTTTCCAGTGACCCGGTGAGAGCAAAGGTATCGGAGAGATGATAGTTCCCTGACACTCCCAAGACATCGAAACTCTCCTGATTATCGATCTTATTGAGATAATATCCCTCTATGTCAAAACTATCCGCTTCAAATCCGACCTCCAGCCCGGCAAATTCGCGATCAGCGGATTCCAGACTATCTCGCCCAACAAAAGCACCAAAAGACAATGTCTCTGAACTGTGAAGTATGCCGTGAAGCGCTATGCTGTTGCCGGAAAAGTTTGTGCCCCCAAACTTGTGTGTGCCCAAGTCCAACTGCGTCGCGATCAGCTTATTGAAGCCAACCTCAAATGCGCCATCCAATGTAGTTTTGTTCAGCGTTTTGCCAGCTTGTTTGCTTGTGAACTGGAAATAACCTAGGCGGACTTCACCGCCGGTAAACTCCGCTGCGCTTACAGATGTTGCAATAGCTCCAGTCGCCAGCGCAGCAAAAAATAGTTTATTTATGTCAATGACCTGCTCTTATTGCACACCACATTTAAGTGTGCTGGTTTTGTGAGTTAACGTAAAAAAGTGTGATTACAGTGAACTCAACAGAGCAGGTTCTTTTGTCTCCATTATTCTTGGGTTGTGCCAATTTGGCAACGAAGCTATCCACTGCAGACAGGTAGGGAGCAACACACAAAAGGCGGCATGCCCTAACATGCCGCCTCCCACGCGTGTCAATTTTTTGGAGCTTAACGCACTACAAATTCCGCATGCAGGGCGCCCGCCGCTTTGATGCTCTTGAGGATGTCGATCATATCTCGCGGGGCCACGCCCAGCGCGTTCAAACCCTCGATCACTTCGCTAAGCGACGTGCCCATCGGAACCTCGGCCAGGCCGATGCCCTCGTCTTCGTTGATCTCTGCCTCGGTACGCGGCACCACCACAGTTTCGCCATCGGCAAATGGGTTCGGCTGGACCACAAGAGGGGTTTCTTGCACCCGGAGCGTCAAACCACCCTGGGAGACGGCCACGCGGGAAATCCGCACATCGTCGCCCATCACAATGGTGCCGGAGCGTTGATCGACCACCACGCGGGCTTTGCGTTCTGGCTCTACCGAGATGTTCTCGATCTGGCTAAGCGCATGGGCTGGAGAGGCCTGATTGGTGCGATCTATGTCCACCTGAACGGTGCCCGCATCCAGCATCAGCGCCACACGGCGGCCATAGCTGCGGTTGATCGCTTCTTCAATCCGACCGGCTGTTGTGAAATCCGGCTCCCGCAACGCCAGACGCATGTTGGTCAGCGTGGAAAAATCGAAATCGATCTCTCTCTCAATGCGGGCGCCGGAGGGGATTACACCCGACGTGGGCACGCCCTTGACGACACCACCGGCCTCGCCTTCGGCTACCACGCCCCCTGCAATCACCGTGCCCTGCGCGACTGCGTAGATCTCACCATCGGCAGCATTCATTGGTGTCATTACCAACGTGCCGCCCAAAAGGCTTTTGGCATCGCCAATTGCCGAAATGGTCACATCTACCGTGCCGCCTGCACGGGCAAAGGGCGGGAGCGTTGCAGTCACAAACACCGCCGCCACATTCTTGGGGCGCATATTCTCGCCGGTGATGTTCACACCCAACCGTTCGAGAATATTGCTCATAATTTCTTCAGTGAAAGGCGCATTCCGCAGCCCGTCGCCAGTTCCGTTAAGGCCAACCACCAAACCGTAGCCAACCAGATCATTGCCTCGTACACCGTCAAATTCTACCAGATCTTTGATCCGGATCGGCGCTGCTGACGCCATCACCGGCATCAGTACGAGGAGCAGTAGCATTCTTGCTAAGCCCATAAGATCATTCACCTTACATAATTTGCCAACGTGAGTTGGGAGAGACGCGAAGTGATCGTGTAGACCATCTCGAGTTGAACCTGCACAGCTTGCAGCTTGCCAGCCACCTCCGTTTGATCCGCGGACAGAAGGTCCGTCTGCGTCATTAACATTGAGCTGCGCTGCAGGGAGTTCTCCGCCATCGCGTTCTCAACGCGTTCCTGATTGAAACCGACATCTGCACGCACGCGGGTCAAATTGTCCTGCCCAGTCAAAAGGCGCTCACCAGCGGTTTCCATAAGTCGTTTTTGATCTATGAGGTCCAAGTTCAAACCTGGATCCAAAGCCAGCGCAGCCAAGGCAGAATCCCGCATCGCCTCGCGCAACTCAACTGTGTCAGCACGAACGTTGAAATCAGCAGATTGGTTGTCGTTCAATCGCATCGGTGCCAGATCATTTAAGGAACCAGTATAAGCACCAGTTTCAAATCCACCTCCTGCAGACATGAAGTAGTCATCCACTGCGGTAACAATATCTGAAATGGTAGCTGAGCCCGCTACAGCAGCAGAAATCTGCGCCATCATCGTGTCAGAATCGATCAGGGGGGCGCTGTCGGTAGCTGTTCCACCAAAAATGGACCGATCCGCCACTCGCCCGTTCAGAGCGCTGACAATGGCATCAAAATCATTGCGCGCACTTTTGGCTACACTCTCTACAGACGCGGAAAGGCCAGACTCAGACGCGGACAACAAGTCCCGTCCCAAGTCACCTGTCACCGTGTGAACTTGATCCAAGGTCATTTGAGCTGTCTCCAAAAACAGCTCTGCATCCTTGGTGGCAATGTCGTATCCCTCCAGAACAGTCAGCTGACGCTCCACGCCGGCCAACATGTTGAAGTCACCTCTTAGCGCCGCCGAAGGATCAGCTTTCCGACCGGAGGCCAGTTCGTAAGCAAGCCTGTTCAAGTCCTGCTTAACCGCCACGGTCCGGCGCGCATTCATCATGTGCTGCGCCATGTCACCTATTGATGTAATGGTCATCCGATCCTCAACAGTTCTTGCATCATTTCATCTACCGCTTGGATGAGCTTGGCGTTGGCCGCGTAAGACTGCTCAACCAACATCAACATTTGCAGCTCCTGATCGGTGTCCACACCGTCAATCAGCTCCATCTCTTCCAGCGACACCAAGCGCGCAGAAGCAAACGCCATATCGCTGTCGCTTTGCACCCGCGCACCCGCCACATTGGACAGGAATTTGCCGCTCAATTCGCTAATCGATACCGCTTTGGTGCCATAACCACCGGAGGCTGGAATCACCTGCTCCTGCATCGCATCCAACATGCGGTTGAGGTGGGTTGCGTCACCGGAATCCCCAGGGGCAGCCGCACCCAAACCGTCCCGCAAACGCCACGTCTCGCCAGCGCCGTCAATATCCACCAGATTGTTCAACTCCAAGCGACCGGCAAGCCCAACCTCATTGGCTGCGCTAAATGCGAGACCAGCGTCGGTGAACAGCCCTGCATCGCCCGGTGCCAAAGTGGGATCCATAGTTGGATCTTGGTAGCGTTCAACCAAGTTGCGCGCCGCCGCATCCAGATCCGCCTGCGCCTGCACGCCAAACTCGTCGCGAATGGCAAACTGCGCCCCAATGGCCCCGCCAGCCAGCGCACCTTTTTCGCTGTCGATCCGCATCGGGTACCCGTTGATCGAGATACCGTTCAACAGGCCATTCGCTTCGGTCATATGCGGTTCAACCGTGCCCACTTCCGTGAACTCAATATTGGCGGCCTTACCATCCAAAAGCACAGCGCCATTTGTTGTGTACAGCGCCACGCCACCGCGATCACGCGGTGACATCCGCAACGGCACCAACTCGCCAATCTGGTCAATCAACACCTGGCGTTGATCTTCCAATGCCGCGGTTTCCTGCCCCTGGTTGATCGCCATGGAAATCTTGCGGTTGACCTCTTCGGTCTGCGTCAGCAGCCCATTCAGGCTATCGACCATGCTGCCAATTTTGGCATCCGCCTCGGTCCGCATTTTCTGCACACCGTCAGAAGCTTCGTTAAACGCCATGGCGATGCGCTCTGCGTCCTGGGACACGTTTTTCAAGCGGACATCACTGTCCGGCGCACCTGTCGCCATGGCCAACGAGCTTTCAAACGTTGCCATGACGCCTGACAGGCTAGTTGGTTCTTCAGGCGTCCCAACAAGGTTTTCCAGTCGGTTGTAGAATTCATTTGTGCCCGTTGCCAAAGCACTGCCCGCTTCGGCCAGACGACGTTCAGCGATGGTTACGGGATTTACATGGCGCGAGGTTCCGTCAAGCTTTACGCCTGCGGAATAGCCGTAGAGAGCGGCGGACTGATTGAGAGTCCGCCGCCCATAGCCTTCGGTCATGGCATTAGAGATGTTAGAAGACACCACTTCCGCCCGACGCGCCGTGGCCGTCAATCCGGTCAATGCATTTGACAGAGCGCTAGAGATACTCATGTCTTATCCTTTCCGGCCTATTACGGCCTCGGCGCGATTATTTAGCGTTTGATATTGGTGGTTTCCTGCAGCATCTCGTCCACGGTCTGAATGACCTTGGCGTTGGTGCTGTAGGCACGCTGGGTCTGGATCATGTCGGTCAGCTCTCCAGCCACATCGGTGGCAGATTCCTCACGGACATAAGACAAAAGCTCACCAGACGGGCCGGTACCTGCATCCCACATGAAGTAAGGACCACTTTCGTTGGAAGGCACGTAGGTTTGGAAGTCCAACGAGATGTCTAGACCATTCGGGTTCGGCACATCTACAAGTGGGATTTGCCCGATTGTGCGGGTAATGCCGGTATCAAAGTAAGCCGATACAAAGCCGTTGCCGTCCACTTCCACGGAGGTCATGGAGCCAACCGGTGCACCATCTTTGTCAATCTTCAGCGGCGCATAGGAATCGCCCAGCTGGCTCATACCGCCTTCGGTGCCAATCAT
>Ga0189275_100258_pt1 | contig 43348 bp, 38 predicted proteins | sample N19A6minimetaG_FD_130329 | JGI IMG/M metagenome (GOLD analysis project Ga0189275, IMG submission 130329) | Marine microbial communities from the Costa Rica Dome - N19 A6 mini metaG | ecosystem: Environmental > Aquatic > Marine > Oceanic > Photic zone | place: Costa Rica: the Eastern Pacific...
ACGTCTTCGACCATATCATGGACACCAACATTCAAAAAATTGAAAAACTCCTGCCGAAAAATTACAAACTGTCACTAGTGAAAAATCAGACAGAGTAAAGACGCATTTTCTCGGATGGATACAAATCAATCACCTAAATCGATGAAAATTGTGCAACACGCACTTAAGATTTTCAGTGAATGAAGCACAATTGTTTTTACGTATTGGTTTGGATAATATATTCTGGTTTACAGCCCATGTTTGGACAGGAGAGAAATCAAAAACCCATTGTTATCATAGATCCCGGACATGGAGGTTCTGATACTGGCGCGGTTGGTATCAATGGCCTAAAGGAAAAAGACGTGGTTATTGATATTGCCAAGGAAGTCGTTAGGCTTAGCCGAGAACTATTCAATGATTCATTGGAAATATATCTCACTAGATACTCGGACACCTTAATTTCCTTGGGAGATAGAACCAAACTCGCTAAGGCCTTAAAAGCCGATGTGTTTGTCTCCATCCATTGTAATCAGGCTATTCGGCAAGCAGCTCAGGGAATTGAAGTCTATGTTAAAAAAGGGGAACCATGGTCCCAATACTTGGCCGAGCAATTCGCAATTGGACTCCATGAAAAATTAGGCTTTAAAAACAGAGGTGTTAAATATGCCAATTTTCAAGTACTCCGGGAAGCTACCCAATGCCCAAGTGTGCTCCTTGAATTGGGATTTATATCCAATTTGGAGGAGGCAGAACATAACGAAAAGGTAAGTACTATTTCTGGGTATGCATGTTTGATTTTGGAAACGCTTTTGAAATTTTTCAACTATGATTGAGGTATCGAAGATTTTGATTTCACTTTTAAGAGACATTATGAATGAATTCTATAAAATTATAGTTAAACTGTTGGCAAATAAATAATGATTCTAGGCTCAGTATGTCAATTGTTTTAAAATTTAGTTCGTGTTCATTAGAAATACAGGCTTTTATTCATATTTACCTTAATGCCTAAATGATTTGGAAACAAAGGGAATATTTTCCCTAAAGAATCCTTGCTATAAACGAAAATTTCATCAATGTAATGAGTTTGAATTTTGTCTTTCGTCAAAACTTCAGCACATATCGTTCGTTTCTGTTCGTTTTTGATTTGAAATTCATAATGGTTCCAAGAACCTTTATTGATTAATGTCCAATTCAAGTTATTGAAATCACTCAACTTATTATAAAATTTAGTTGTTCTCACTGCTGCATTTCCGTCAGAAAAAGAAACATTGTTTTCTAATAAAATATGAGGGTTTATTTTCAGTATTATTAGATTGTCCATATTAGTGTTTTTACACCAATAATAAAATGTTGGATTTTTTAGTGTGAAGAATAAAGGAGCAAAATCGTGAATGTTCCCGCCTAAACTTTGTTCTATTCTATTTCTGCGTGCGTTAACTTGTTGATTAGAAATGTCTGTATTTACGAAACCATTTTTATGGGCTAAATTATGAGACAATATGCCAAGGTTTAGAATGCTCGGTAAATTGTCCGAATGAGTAATATAAAACAGTCCGCCAAAAGGGATTTTAGTTAGTAATTCAGGTTTTAGTTTTTCTCTTTTTGATAAAATATCCCTTTTATCGACTGTGTCAATAAATACTTCAACCTCGGCTTTTATTTTCTCAAATACCTGCTCATAGTTTTGTAATTGTTTGCTATTCTGTGAAATAAAATAGTTGTCAATTTTTGAGAAAAGGTGTTTGTAGAATCTTATAAATCTTGATAAAACCTTGTTGTAAAGATTATCAAGCCAATTTATTTCTTCGCTTACTAATTTTAGCGTTAAATGGAAGTATGAATTACCTTTTGAATGTGGACCTGGATTTGAAAGGTAGAGAGGTTTGTAAACTTGACTTATCTTACAAAAGATATGTTTTTTGATTACTTCTTGACTGAAAATATTATTGTAAAATTTTTCTAAATCAGTTATTTCTTTAAAGTTGTTATCTTGACTAATAGAAGTTAAAAAGTTATTGATAACTGCTATTTCGTCCTGCAAAAGTTTGAGGATTTTTATATAGTCGTTGTTATTATAGCTGTCAATGTAAGTCATTTGGTTATTCAAAGTAAACAATTTTAAGTCCTCTATTTGGCATTTCTAACACGAATTGCTCAACTTCATCAAAGTCATCATATGTAACTGTGAATAGATAATCTGGGTCGTAGCCTTTATATTTTATGCTATTACCATTGCTTTCTAATTTATAACTTTTTTTAGGTGAAAGAGAAGGTGCAATACCGACAACTAATTCTTCTTTATTGTCAACAAAATTCAAATTAATCGTTCTCTCAACTTCACTTTCTGATACAAATGAGTTGTTTTCATAACGTTTATGTTTGGTAGAGTAAAAAATTGCTGGTTCAGTTTCTACTTCGTCAATCTGAATTCCGTGATTTTTCTGAAAATAATCTCTCAAAAAATCCCACATTCCATCCCAAGCTACATTTTGTTGAATTCCCATTGTAGCAACCATAGCTTCTTGAGCCGTATAGTGTTCAGGAAATAATTCCATAGCACCATCTGTAAACGCCTTTGCAATTGGCACAAAATCTTGAGTTGCATTTAAAGCACCCATAAACATTGCCTCAATTGTGTTGCCCTCTCGCATTTTGTCTTTTTGATTTTTGAGAATATATAGGCAGGCATTATTAATAACTTCGGCTTCAAGTTCATTTGAGGTCACAGAACCTCTTCTTTGGTTCAGATTTGAAATTGATTGTCCTAAAATCTGTTTTGCTTTGTCTTTTGTCATCAGAATAAGTTTGTTTGAATATTTTTTATATCTGGCCGCATTGCGTAAATGAAACATTTTGAAATTGTAGTTTCTCCAATGCCTTTAAATGAAGAAAGCTGACCCATATTTTTCAAATCTTCCTTTTCTAAAATTCCTATGATTTTTTTAATCTGATTGCTCTTTAGTTCAGTTAATCGTTTTAGACTGTCTAAACTGGTAGATAAAAATGCAGTTTTAAATAAGTCGAACAAGTCATCCGAAGCGTCCTCCTTGTAAATATAAATTTCGATTGGTATTTCTACCTCTTTCAAGTGTTTTTGTAATAGTTCGAGTGATTCATCTTTGGAAAGTCCTCCATTTTGAGCACCTAATAAAGGAAAGGCAATTGATTTAATTTTCTTTTGCTGGTAAGTTTCTTTGAATTTCAGAAGTCCTTTTTCGAGATAAATTGGTTTGGTTGGGTATTTCCAATGATTTTTTGTCGGAAAGTTTAATATCCATTTATTAGTGGAATGATAAAGGTAAAGTTTGCCAATATCAAGTAACTTTTTCTCGCACATTTCCTTGTAACGCTCAAACATTTCGGGATAACGGTATCTACATTCGAGTGCAATGCCTGCTCCCATAATTCCGAAACAATTCACAGTATTGACAATTGTTTGACATTCGGTCGTAAATATGTTTCCTTCAACTATTTTCAAAATGATTTAACTTTAATTCTTCCAATAGAATATAATTTTTTGATTAGGGTCTGTTTATATTTTCCATTAATCCAATAAAGCCTCCTACTGCCTCACAAAATTATCTTCATAGTTGTTTAGTTAATCATACATCTATACCACTACATATTTTCTGTGTCGTACAATTTGTACTGAATTTCTACCATTTTTTAATAAACGAATAACTTATCGAAAAATGGGTTATGACGGTTTCTTGAAAACTCCAGAAGTTTTCGAAATGTCATAACTTCAATGTGCATATTTGTTCCTGGTTGAATTTTGAAAAATGTCCCAAATGGAGTTGTCTTCCAACCTTTATTCGTATTATATTTTGCCAGTGCCTCTGGAATAATATCTAGAATTACAAAACCAAATTTTGGGGTTGTCTCTCTAATTATGACCTGATTTCCCTTATAATTTTTTTTAACTGGTGAATAAAGAAAATCTTCAAAATATGGCTCAATTAAATCTGAAAACTCCCATCTGTAATCAGTTTTCCTTTTTTGATGCGCAATCTCGCCGGGACGTTTAAATTCAAAGATTACCATGGAGTTCACTTCACCACTGCTCCTATCTCCAAAACTAATTGGATTGTTGAACATTTGGGGTATGTCCATCATCATTAAATCGGCTTCTTTTCTACTTTTTAATTGAGAATAAGAGGTTATGGGTTTATCAGAAGCAATGAATTTGTACGTAATGAAGCGTTCATCTAAAAGCCATAAATTATGATTTTCAAAATCCAATTCCTTATTGGTAAAACCCATTGGAAAAATTAGATTGTGAATGTCCTCTTCTAATTTATAATGGTTATTCTCATCTGCATCTAAGAATTTATCAAATAAATCTATTATAGCTCTTCTTCTCATCATATAATCTGCCAAGCTATCAACATCATATGAGGTCTTTTCTTTAATGTCATTTATAATATTTTTTATAGCTTCTTCATTTACCGATTTACTATGAATGAATTGCGAAATATTATGTTCAACATTTTTCCTAGCACTATAAGAAATGCTGTATAGATGCTCTTCAAGTTTATCCTCAGAAAGATTTGGAGGAATGGATTTTAAAACATCTTGATTTTTTAGAAAAGAATTATATCTAGGAGCTTTTTCTCGGATGTATGACCGGACTTTCTGAATGCTTCTTTCTTTTGCTTCTTTAACATAAGGCGCATACTCTTCTTCCATCACCTCTGAAATTTTTTCTTCTATGTCTTGAAGAGTTAAAATGTTTACATCATTAAAGAGTAAATTTTCTTTTTCCTTCGGAATTTTAAATCCATTTCTAGTTTTATAAACATTTTGATTAAGATAATCTGAAACGAGATAAATGTCAAAAAAGTAATTTTTACCATTTAACAAAATTGGATGATTGAAGATATTATTTACGTATTTCAAGTTTCTGCCATCACCTACTGTCCTCGAATTAGCGCAATAATGCAAATAATTATTCTTGCGATTACCTTCTTTTATTGTCTTTGTAATGTAGAGTCTAAAATTTCTGCTCCCAATACTGAATACACGTTCCTTATCTTTTGAAACCTTTTTAAATAATTCATTTATGCTTGTAAATTGATCATACTCCTTATCCCAAATTTCTATTAGGGGTAATTTTTTATTCAGGTAATAAATTAGACAATGGTCCATTATTTTTGCTGAAATGATCTCCAAGGGCATGGCTGACTTTTCTAAAACCACTTGGTTATTACAATTATCTAAATGAACAACCGTTTTATATTGCTCTATCCCAGATTCTTTAAATTCGGTTTCATTAATCTCGTTCTTAACAGTAAAGGAAAAATTCCTGCTATACCATTTTCCTCTTTCTTCATAATTACTTTTTACATGAAATTGTTCAAAAGCAGCCAGAACCGTAAATCTTCCAACGCCTTTACATCCGTAATCTTGATTTATTTGAGAAAATGGGGTTTTAAACGACTCAAAATTCTTTTCATTAAACCCAATACCATTATCTATTATTTTGAACGAAGAGATTGTTTTGATATTTTCAAAAGTGGGGTTCTGAGGAAGTACGTTTCTAAATATTTGAATTTGAATCTTCTTTTCTTCTTTTTGAAGTTCCGATTGCTGAAGGCTGATAATTGAATTCACAATACATTCCAACAAAGGAAGTAAAACGTCTTCATGACTTAAATCAACTTGCTCTACAATATTTTTTACCGGTACTTCCATAATTTTAATTCTAAAACGAGCTTAAAATGAATCGATTAATAAGTAATCCCAAGGGGTATGCCTTGAGTGTTGAACTCCTAGGAGCCTAACTTTTCATACTACTAAAATAGATATAATTGAATCTTAATCTTCTATGACTAATTGTGTTTTTTACTCTCAAGCCTTATTCTAACCCGAGAATGTTAAGGTGATTTTTATTATTTCCTTCTTGTATAATACTCAATATGATTACCCTTCTTGGGAAAGTTAAAGCAATACCCATTTTTGGCATCTTGGCAAAATGTAAAAAGAAGTAACCCATTAAATCGAATGGGTTCATGTTCGTACATCATTGAGACATATTTACCATTGCTTATTACCATAGTGCATTTAGCAATGACCTCATCTTCCCATTTCATATTTTGATCAGCCAAGGCCATGTGAACATTACCCATAATAGCTTCCGGTATATAATTCTTAATCGTTAGTCCTTCAATGAGATGCAATGTACGCATGCCGATATTGATTGTCCGTATGTCCTTGTTTGGTTTCATTGCAAATGAACCCTTACCCAACCCGAATCCGGTAAATCATACCTGTCAATGACCATCAGCCCCCAAGTGCCTTTTTGAGGGTATTTATACTTTAACATCGTATTGCTGTCCCCTGCCTCTATGTAGAACAGAGCCAGTCTTTTTGGAAAGCTTAAGTGCTTATTTTCGCATTCCGTACGCAGTCGGTGCTCTCCTATTTCCTTTAGCAAATGCTTAATTGCGTACCTGTCATAATTTCTAAAAACAACATCTCTCATTAAATTTAGATTGTTGGATTATTTCCTTTTTTATGGAATATTTCCAAATATAGAAAATGATTTTTTGTATATTTCAACTTTAACAGTCTTCCGTTAAATTAGTGTCCATTAAAGTATCTATTATGTGCTACGACATCAAAACGCAATTAGAAACACAGCTTAGAAGAGCTGAACGTGACGGGGACGTTCATGCTATCGAAGAAATAATGGAAAAACTTTTGCCATTGACCGATTTACCTATTCATCATTCCTCCGGTTTTAACCACCCCTCTGTTCTTATCTATACCAATGAGGACCCTTACTTTCCAGTAGTATCGACGTGGGGACTTGTCCCATTTTGGGTAAAGGACGATAAGCAAAAAAATGGAATTTGGAACAAAACCTTAAACGCTCGGGGAGAAACTATCTTTGAACTTCCTTCTTTTAGGGATTCTGCGAAGAAAAGAAGATGCTTGATTCATATCGACGGTTTCTATGAACACCATCATTTTGAGGGAAATACCTACCCATTTTATATTTCAAGAAAAGATGATGCCCCACTTACCTTGGCAGGGCTTTGGAGCGAATGGACGAACAAAGAAGATGGTTCACGTTGGAATACTTTTTCCATTGTAACCACTGAAGGAAACTCATTGATGTCGAAGATTCATAACAATCCCAAACTGGAAGGCCCATGAATGCCCTTAATCCTGCCAGAGGAATTAGAGAATGATTGGATAGAGCCCTATGATGAAAATCTTTGGGATAAGGGTCAAAAGAAAGCCATTGAAGAATTGATTCAGTCTTATCCAGAAGAAGAGCTTAAGGCACATACCGTAACTCGCTTAAGAGGAAAGGAATATGCAGGTAACGTGCCAGAAATTTCGAATCCCGTCGAATATGAAGAATTGGTATTTTAAGGTCATACTTTAGCTTAAAACAAAGTTCAGCATCAATTGAAATCAGCCCAAATCAACGGATGTTCACTTGCTGCATGCTGCTTATTGGCGATTGATGGGTACAACCTCCATTTCGGTTTGCGTTCAGGCCAGGTGCCCATTCTATTCATTCCGGAAGCCTTAACCATTTCGAACAACTTGGGAGACAACATGAAGTAATCTTTTTGTTTGATATTGACCCCCATTCGGTAAGCCCCCATACTGAAATAGTTGCCACTACTCCCATTATCCCTGTCAGCTGTAAACCGTTTGTGCTTTGAGACATCAATTAAATCCGTTTCCCGAAGCAATGGAGCCAAGCAATGGCTGTAGGATGCCTCATTCAATGTTCCACTGACAATAACCAAGTCCTTTCCATTCCTTAGTTTTTGTTTATAGATTTCAGACACCTTTTGGGCTTGCTTTTGACGTTGGACCTCGTCTGCCGAAAAGTGGTTGTTCAAAACCCAGATAGAATCTCCGTTGGGGGTACAAATCTCGTATTCCTGACAATCGATATCGAATAACGAATACCCTTCCTTATCCAAGTCATGTAGATGATTCTTAAATCCGTTTAAGTGATATCCGTTTTTTAGGAGTATGCCCATACCCAAATCCCTATTATCATTGGTTTCAAATACCATGACCTCCTGATATGGCGTAATTTTTAGCAATGGCAGGAATTCGGAATTGAACTCCATCAACGAGGCACGATCTTCCACTTCCTGCAAAACAAGAATATCTGGATTGGTTTCCGCGATCATGTACGCCTTACTGAATATAGCCTTTTCGTGGATGGGTCGGTTCCCTAATTTCGTCCAACCCTGCCAGTCTGTAAGAAAGGATGCTTTGGTTGTATTTTCCAATACCCTACCTTTAAAACACAATTCCCCAGCGCGTCTTTTGAGTATTGCATAGGGATTGTCTTCTGTTTTTTCAAAACCAAGAAGAAAGGACAAATTATTGATTCGCTCACTATCGTTTATGGATTTGTTGGGTTTACGTAAAAGACTGTCTAATTCACTTATCCAATCGGTAGCATTTTTAGTTCTACTCGTTGAAACCAAATCCCGATGCCTATGGAACAGATTCTGAATGTTGAAGGTGGCAATTTTCATATATTGATTTTTAAGTTCTCTTGTCCTTGGTATTCTTATCAAAAGCTATCAGGTTGAACATTTGACGCATCCGGCTTCGTACCCTTTTTCCATATCGTTCTTCCAATTCTTCCGCATTTAAATTTGTGGTAGCATGCGTGGGTATTTTGGATGATAAAAAGAGTTCATATCGGGAAAGGATAATTTCGCCCATCACATTACAATCCTTTCCAAAGTGACGACCCAGGGGCTCTACCCCTAAGTCATCAAAGCAGTAAAATCTTCCATTGCCATAATCCTCTATAATCTTAAAACCGATATGATTAAACCCAAAAGAAACATTTCGGGCCGGAATTAGCTCATAAGGCCTTCTGTGGGGTACGATATGGCGTATTAAACGCATCAGACTGGTTTTACCGCAGCCGACCGGTCCCGTCAACAGAATACCCTTGTCAGGATCGATTCCATATTTTGAGCAGTTCTCATAATCTTTGACCATATAGTTGCAAAGCCTCAAAAGAACACTCTTATCTTCTTCATAAATCTTAAAATGCTTTCCGAAGAGCATTCTGCCTTTTGCCTCCAAGTAAATAAGCACCTTGGTAAAATCGTATTCTACTTTTCTACCGTCCAACTCACCCAAAGAGTAGACCACACTTCCTTCCCTTATTTTAGAGGGGTTCTCCATAGTTCTTTTGTTCGTTGGTAATTAAGTAATCCGTGTTCTTAGATACTATTTGAAGTTTGGGTTTCTCTTTGATTTCCTCTGCCCTCAGCATCCAATTGGCAGCAATGGCCTTCCAATCCTCAATTTTTGTTTTACCTCCAATTTTCCAACCTACTCCTTCGTAATGGTTAAAGAACTTAACGGCATTCAGGGAAGGCCAATTTTTCAATTTAAAATATTCAATAACCTCCAATTCATTTTTTGGTTTTCTCTCTTTAGATAGTTTATATTGTTTTGAATGTTTTATATATAAGGTAAGTGGTATATTTTTGGGACAGTAGCGTTGCATTAGTGTACCAGTAAGTCCTGTTTCTGTACTACTACTGGTACAGAATTGGGACATTCTGACCATGGTTTTCTGAGTGGGGTTTTGCGTAGGCAAGTAGTTGATATATTCCCAATCCGATAGGTCTTTTATCAACCGGTGATATGTAGATCGCGAACCGATTTTTGCCAATTTCATGATTTCGGTTCTATTGGCATAAAAACCGTCGGGAAAGCGATGCAGATTCCAATAGAAAAAGAGAGCAAAGTACAAACTAAGGTGTGCGTAATTAAGACGGTCATCCCCATAGAACTTATAAAATATAGCGTTCAAATGTTTGATATAGTTCATTATGACCCTTATTGAGTGGTAGTCTGACCTTCTGTTAGCACTTTGTCAATTTCAGCTGCGTCATAGAAATAGAGACCTTCAACTTTATGTGTGGTCAAAATGTTTTTGCTTCGTAAATTTTGTAAAGTGCTGTGGCTGATTTTGAGCATTTTCTTGACATCGGAAGACCTTAACCATTTCTTTGGAGGTTCCTTTTTCAAATAACTCGATAATAATTCCTCAAACTCTTCTAAAAGTTCCAATTTAAATTCCCGTAAATCGTCGGTAGTGATAATACTTGTTGGCATCTGTTCCAGTTTTTAAAATCCCACCGCTGGTTAGAATTTTTTAGTGCGGTGGGATTACAGCAATTTGACTTTTCGAGAACAAATTTGAACAGATTTACCCAGTTTTGTTCACCAGTTCAACGGGAGTCGGGTGAAAATTTAACATTTGGGTTTATTAGGGAACAAAAGGCTATTTTCCTGCTTTTCTGACCATGTTTTACGTTCAAAGAAGTCAAAAATATTCCCTAAAAGAACATTTATATGCACTAACCGGAGGTTAACCGGAGTACGGTAATTAAAATCAAGGTTTATTGGGCTTAACCGACCTTTATAAATCAGTGCTGTCCATGTGGGATTGTAATCCAGAAGCTAAATCATCAAGAAATTTCGTACGGCTTATCTTTCTTGATTTGATTTCTGAAAATGTTTTGTAGAAATCCCCTAAATCAAAATGTAGTACTTGCTGAAAAGCGGACGCAATTTCCTTAATATCTGCATTACCATTATTGATGACCCGATTATAATGTAGGGCGTAAATCAATTCGGTCAATGCAGATTTGTTTGCCGTCCACTGGAGGTTTAATTGATTGTTCAACTCTTCTGCATTTACCCTGCGTAATTTCGATTTATCGATCATACGGTTTTGGAGATAAACCAATATGGAATCATATGCCTTGAATTCTGACAACAACATATCTTTTGGTGTGTTGAAATCCACATCATGAAAGTAAACATGCGATAAATTAAGTGGAAATGAATCGAGGTGTTTTCTGGTAAAATACTGTTCATCAAAATGGGTTCGCCCAGACGTGATATATTCGCTGAAACTGGTATGGTTACGATAAAATCGATTGATACGGTTCAATCGTTTTTTAATGAATTTACGTTGGGCATTTTCATCTCCCCTGGGGAATTCTAGTTCAAAAGAACGTACTTGGGAATGATAAATTAACTGTGAGGCAGGAATAGTTTTATAACTCTTAAAAAACTCTATTTCCTTTTCAATAGATTCAAAACCGTCGTTAATAACCCCTTGTTTAAAAATGGATAGCAGCGAATGGCACAGGCGAATTGAATGATTGGCCCTCTTAATGACATTAGGAATATTTACCTGGGCCTCTAGCAAATCTTTTTGAAGGCCATCTATGAAGGGCTTAAAATCCATAGCACCTCTTTTACAATTATAAAATTGTATAGAGGTCAATTTTTTGGTAAGGTTGTATAGTGGTTTGGGGGTTGACCCTCTATACCCAGACAGTTGCTATCTAATATAGCACCTTAGTAATCAAGACCCAAGGATATATGGCGTATTTACATACGGTTCAGTCCGTATTTATACTACGGAATCAAAATTACTGTCATTGGTTTAGGACCCTGAGAGTTTAAATCGATTTAAAAACTCGACTCTGCTCTTGACATCCATTTTTTTATAAATATTGGATGCATGTTTGGAAACCGTACTTTCTGCGATATGGAAATCGTCTCCAATTTCCTTGTAGTTGCGATCATCTAAAATTGACAGTGCAATTTCTATCTCCCTTCTCGTAAGTCCTTTATTGAAAAATTTCGGTTCTAGAAGATTGTCCTTTATGTCCTTATAATATCCGAACACCTCAATCAATTTGCTTTTGTGTTCGAGGAAAAACAGATATCTGTCTATTTCAATGGCGGTTATCGCAAAGAAAGAAATATTGATTATTGTAAAGGTTAGCCATTGATAATCGCCAATTACTGTAAGTACAGGTAGAAGCACCATACATGTCACGCTCAACAAGGCAAGTTTATTTCGACGGAGTACAAAGTCATTAGGGTTTTTAGAATTTGATATTTTTTTATTGAATGCCCAAAGAAAATAAAAAGAAATAAGTGATACCGGGAAAGCGAATGCCATCCTTGCAATATCTATTGAACCAGTAAGATAATAAGGTAACAAATAAAGCCCTAGAAAGCATAATCCACCATAAATTGAAATATTTGAAATGGTTAAATGGACGTTTAAAAATGTAATGTCATATTCCCTATAAATATAATAAAATAGGTAAATACCCATGGTCATGGCCACTACATATGTAATGATGTATTGCAAAATAAATGGTCCAGGAAAACCTTCAAAAGGTAGAAATCCTCCTGTGAAATTGTAAAGGACAAATAGGACGGCTAAACCAAGATATCTTTTTAAATTGTTATGTCTTAGGCGTGCATTCTGGAAAATGGCGAAAATCAATATGAAAGTATCTATCAATAGATAGAAAAAAGTTGTCCAATGTATTGAAGTGCCGAACATAACAATTACTCATTAGAATTCCTTTTCAAATTGGTTAGATTCCAAATTCTTCCGAACATTGTCCCAAGTAAAAACTTCTCCATTCATGGCGATATAGACACCATATTCCAGAAAATCTAGAACTCCAAAGGCAAAGCCCAAATTAAATGGAGCATCAGAATCCTTATCAGTTCCCAATTTAAGGGAACCCACCAACACTATAGTCTTTTCCAAACCAAGCTTGCCTAAAAATTTCGCAGTTTCAGCCATAGTCAAGGTACCATGGGTAACAAGAATTTGATTTGAAGAGGCAGCAGTAATCTTTTCGGCCAATTCCAATCTATCCTCAGCGGTGATGAAACGACTGTCTTTTTGAAAAACTCTCTCAAGCCTAAAGGGTGATGATACTTTTGCGCAGTTAAGAAAATCCTCAATGGAGATGGTGTTTTGAAGCGTTGCGTCCTTTGGTTTATCATAATCCAACCCTTCAATAGTACCTCCAGTAGTGAAAATATGTATCATTTTCTCACGATTTACGGAATTCAGAATCAGTAAGAGTAATTGGGATATTTCACTACATCCAATAGATAGGGCTTCCCATTATTGGAAATGTAATTAGCTTTGCATTATATGAATTCGCTAATACAATGTCTTTAAACAGGAATGGTTAGTGTAAATAGATACTCTGTAATATCGACTTTGAATTCAAAATATTTCTAAATATAATAATTTTCTTTCGTTCAAATAGTTGTAAGTCATTGATATGGTGGTAATTCTTAGTTCGAAATTTCAAGTTTAAATTAATATTTAGGCTGTTCTGGTCTCCAATAGATTATCTTTTCTACTAGAGGATTCAAGCTTAGTCTTAAGTACCGCAATATCTTCGCTGATTTTCTTCTCCATAACCCGCGCATATATTTGAGTGGTAGAAAGTCTTCGGTGTCCTAAAAGTTTAGATACTGTTTCGAGAGGAACTCCATTCGCCAACGTAACGGTAGTCGCAAAGGTGTGCCTAGCTGCATGAAATGAAATATGTTTATCAATTCCGCACTTGGCGATAATTTTCTTTAAATAAGAATTGCACTTTTGATTGCTATAAACGGGCAATAAAAGGTCATTGTTCTTCCCATATCCGTCATTAGTATATTTGCACAGAATTTCTTTGGCCTTGCTCAGTAAAGGGATTTTTACAGCTGTTTTGCTCTTTTCCCTTTTTGTATATATCCATTCTCCACCATCTATTCCAACAACTATCTGTCCAGGTTTTAGCCTTTTTAAGTCAATATAAGAGAGGCCCGTGTAGCAGGCAAATATGAAACAATCACGTACTCTTTTTAATCCGAAATCAGTCAACTCAAGTTCTTCAACTAAGCTAAGCTCTTCAATAGTTAAATATTGACGGTCATAGGATGTGAACTTAGAATTAAAAAAAGCAAATGGATTTTGCTTGATGCAGTCAAGTTTACAAGCAATCGTAGTCATCTTTTTAAAACGCTCTAGGTGTTTCATTATTCCGTTATTACCTAATGGCTGGGATTTCATCAAAGGCTTACAATTGCGGAGGTAGTTTTCAAAATTTAGAACAAAAGAATAATTAATTTGATTTAGAGGCATATCGGAGGTTCGATACTTCTTGGACAAAAAAGAGAGAAGATATTTTTCTGTGGCACCATAATTCTTTGCAGTACCTTTTTTTAGTTTTGGGATTTCATTCTCTTTATGATACTTAAGAAGTTCCCTTATTGTTCTCAAGGGGCTATCCTCTTCTAAATATCTAAGCTTTATGTCTTGAACAGTAATGAATCTTCCTTCTTGGAGTAAACTACGGTATGAAGCCTTCAATTCTGAGGATATATCGTCTAAAGAATCATTTATAAAGGATGCATCCTTATGTTTTAGATTAACTCTTTCCGAGACTGGACACCAATGTCTTTCAAGTACTGATTTTTTGGTGCTGATATCAGCTGGTTTACCATCCAATCTAATTCGGGCATAAATAGGTGTTGTACCATCTTTCCTGATTGATTTCTTTTTCAACCAAAAATGAATAATAAAAGTGTGTGTAGTTTTCATCACTTTCGTTTTTTAAAGATTATTGAATCCGTTAAACGAAAGCCAAATCGCCGTGAAAAGTCTATTGCGATGAGTTGAACGTACTAAAGTTACTAAAAAACGATTCCCAAAAACAGGACACGTAATAGGACACGTTCAATTATGATTTCAAAACTATTCAAATGAAACCAAGAATTATTTAAATCCTTGGTTTTCATAAGATTAGTACAAATTTGGTGTCTTTTGACACCCTTTTTGTCGGGGTGGCAGGATTCGAACCTACGACCTCCACATCCCAAATGTGGCGCGATACCGGGCTACGCTACACCCCGAACTAATTCTCTTAAGGATTTCAGCAGAGAGTGGGGGATTCGAACCCCCGGTACGGTTTGACCCGTACGACAGTTTAGCAAACTGCTGGTTTAAGCCACTCACCCAACTCTCTAATATTTTTATGATTTGGAAATTTTTTCCCTTCTTTAACAAAAGAGTATTATTTATTATTTCCAATTCAATTATAAAGATTTCATATAAACCTTCACCTAATGGCTAACCATTTCCTTTAGGCGATGCAAATATAAACCAAATGAAAAGATTTAAGCAAGGAATCTGCCGAAGCATCTGAAGATTGAAAGCTAATTTTTTTAATCCCCTGACTATCAATTCAAATATTTGCCCTTTTCTTTAAAAATTTTATTCGGGATGTTTGAAAGATTTTATTAATTGGTATTTTTAAAGCAAATTTTTGGATTATGGTTATTCAAACGACAAATGCCTCTTTTTTGATTGAGAATTGTGAATTTGATTCTGCCCTTGTGGCAATTCACTCTGATTCTCGATTTGAACTCTCTCGTCTTTTCGGGTCTATAAAAGTTAAATCCTCCGATTCCCATACCTACCCTTTTACTGTGAGAATCAGTAAACAGGAGTTCACTGATTCATTGATTTTATTGATCAAAGAGATTGATTACACGAGTTTTTCGCAATTAGAATCAAACTGGATGTAATTTTTTTTAGAAAATTTCAAAAAAAAATTCAAGTACTTTTTGGTGACAAAAAGCATTTTTTGGTTTAGGTCTTACTTTTTACATTGTCCAAACAAATTTTATCCCGTAAACGTCTGGTTTATAGAATTTTGTTCTATCAATTGAGTCTTTTTTTTAATAAAATTTTTTTGCAATATTCGAAGAGTACTTATTGGATTATCACCCCAAGTTTTACACCCAAATTGATCAGCATTGAACATATCGAACAGCTAATTCCTGAATTTTTTCAGGAGTCCGAGCATTTTTATCTAGTCTTTTTAGATATAGAAGGAAATGTTGAGGATTCAAATGCTCTTTTTAAAGGGCTACTGGGAATTTCTGATTCATCTTCTATTTTTGATCACCTAGATTTCCGATCAAAGCAAGAACTGGAAGGTTTAATTGATCAATTAATGCTCAAACCTAAAGAGCAATATCCGGTTTTGCTCCAATTTATTGATCAGAAAAGAGCGCAATCATGGTGGGAATTTTCTATGGTGATCAACTCCGAAATGGATCCCTTGGGATTCATTGGTATTGGTGTTGACTTGAACTTCCTTGAACGGAAACTCCCATGGAATCATCTTATCGATCTTCTCAATTTCGGAAAGGCTGAACTGGATGAAAACTTGGAGTTTATTTCCGCCGAACCTTTAGTAGCGGATTGGATTGCAAATGGGAGTTCAGAACTAATAGGGAAAAGCTTACTGAATTCAGGATTATTTGAACTGAATTCTTTTGACCGTTTGGAGTTGGAAAAGATACTCTCTACAGAAGGAGTGACACAATTCAAAGCAAGGGTTAAGAGAGCTTCAGGGTACTTTTCATATTCCATTAATTTATTGAAACATACTAAAGGATTTCTACTTTTTATGAGACCTGCGCCAAAAGATGAGTTTTATGCAAATAATGTAAAACCTTTTGCCAATGAGCAATTGGACTTAATTTCAGGTCCAGTTTGGATTTTGGAGAGAAATTTTTCGGTTGTTCAGCAAAATAGCCTCGCATCATCTTTGATCCAACAGTGGAATTCCAGCAATTCTTCGGCTAAGTCAGGCTTTAATACCGAATTTGCAGGAGATAAATCCAAAAGATTAATGGAAATAATATCTCAGACTTTTGAAGGACAAGAGAAGAAATTGGCTGTAAAAATCACCAATAAAACTGGTGGCTCAGAATATTGGACATTCCATACTAAAGTCATTTATTCGGAAGGCAAAAAGCGCTGGGTAATGATTCAAGGAATTGATCAAAGTGTTTTGTACAATCGGATTAATTTGCAGGAAAAAGAAATTCAGACATTAAGGGAATTGGCCATCCGTCCTTCGCATATTTTGAGATCTCCGCTTTCTTCTATGCTTGGCTTATTGGATTTGATTGATTACAGGAAACTTGATGAGGAAAATCAAAAATATATTTCCTACCTCAAGCCACTCGCACAAGAATTGGATGAAGTAATTCGAAATAATGCAAAGAAAATGTCTCAATTAGATTAATGAGACCCTTCAAGGCCTATTATGGCTAGAGTTGCAGGAATATTGTAAACGCCTTCCAAGACAAATCTTTCTGAGCTAATCAATAAATGACCTGATTCCTGATAGACTATTCCTTCAGGAAATCCCCTAATCGGTATATATCCAATTTTTATTTCGGGATAGAAGTTGTTCAACTTTTGATCTTCTCTTATGCCTTCACTGATCCAGATAGCCTGTTCCAGTGGATTTAAACCTAAAAATCTGAATCCAATCAAGGATATTTCCCCGTTTTCTCGGTTGATATCAGCTCCAGTTACCAAGGCATTCAAGGAAAATGTCTCTACCAGCTCAGCTTCATAATCACCCGGAATTGCAGGTAATACATAATGATCAGAATTATTAAACCCTCGGTTTTTTGAAAACAAATGAAGCTTATTCTGATAAAAAATCATGGCTTCGCAATCAAATCTATGGTTTTCGGAAGAACCGCTAAAGTCAGTTTGATTAGGGTAGTTGAACTTAATTTGCTCGGCGGTCAAATTATCCTGATTGAGTAGCTCAGCAATTGAGACCCTATAGATTACCAGGTCTTTTCGATTGCCTAAATTATTTCCAAAATCGCCAATAAATAGGTGAGTTTCGCTTTGGGCTAAATCTTCCCAATCGACGTTACTGGCATTCGTGACTGTAATATTTCTCAAAACCTCTCCTGTGGAAGCATTAAGTTCATGAATTTGATTGGGGTTTTCCCCATCATTTATTGAAAATAATCTTCCGTTAATAAATGCCAATCCTGAGGTTTCATTTTGGGAGGTTTCCAGAGAATTAATTGTGGAAGGGCTTAAAGAAATTACTTGATTTTGGCTGTTGATTTTGATCAGACCTTCTTGGTAGCTTGAGTTTCCTGCATTGAATTCGATTCTATAGGCTGATTCAATGTTAGATTCTGTATTGGAATCAAACTGGGTGATAAACTTTCCGGTATTTCCGATTGGAATTTTTATTTCCAGCCTTCCATTTAAATTATGGTAGATATAAAAGTTGTTGAGAGAGGCTTCGAATAAAGGTTTTGCATTTTCCAGCAATATGGAGGGAGCTTGGATTGGTTGATTGGAAGCAACTCTAATCCTTTTATTGAGTCTGTTTCCTTTAAGAACTAGTTCCTGATTGTCTTTTTCAGCTTTGAAACTGCCTTTTATGGATATTTCAGCAACTGAGGAAGTTTCATTTCTTGATGAACTGAGATATGTATAAGTGTAGTCCCCTGTGGCTAATTCAATGGTTTTATTGATTGGGTTTTGATTAGCCGGAATTTTTAAGAAGTATTTTTTTCCGTCATCAGTACCTTCAAAGGATATTTCTAACTCATCCTGAAATTTATTGGCCGGGGCACCTGATACATTTTCAAGCAAAATAGATGAAATAGTAACTGTGCTGTTGGCGCTTCCTCCTGGATTATCATCAATGACCGGATTTTCAGGATCTGTACAGGAAAAGTTCAAGAAAATCAATGAGAAAATTGCTGGATAAAAAGTTGAAAATCTGATTGATTGAGACATTTGGTCAAAAATATATGCTGATTTAAGTCCTTAATTTACAAAATCAAAACAATCATCTTTCACAGGAAGTTGCAAATGTAAATCGAAAGGATATGAAAGAGCTATTAGAAGGTATTAAGAAGAACAGTAACGGTGCAAGCAAACATGATGCTGCTTTGGAGAAAGAATCAAACCTTTTAATCCGGGATGCCATATTTGTTCGACATGATGGATCTCTGGTTAAAGTTAAGTTTCAAGATGTTCTTTGGCTGAAGGGGGATGGAAATTACACCACCTTGGTAGCAAGAGATTTTGTGATTTCTGTGAGGAATATTCTAAAGGATTTTGAAGAAGCGCTTCCCCAGAAAGAATTCATGAGAATCCACAAAAGTTATATAGTTCGCTTGGATGAAATAATTTCCATCAATCCGAGAGAAGTAAAGGTAGGAGAAGATCTAGTTCCTGTTGGAAGGTCTTATTACCAAAATCTCATCGATGGAATTAAGAAGTTAGGCTCGGATTAATCAAACCACAGCAAACTACTGTCTCCATAACTGAGGAACCTATAATCTTTTTCTAAGGCTTCTTGGTATACGAATTCCCAATCCTTCCCAATCATGGCAGCTATTAAAAGAACAAGAGTTGTTCCGGGCTGGTGGAAATTAGTAATCAATCCTTCAATCATTTGAAATTGATAACCTGGGAAAATGAATATTTCTGTACTTCCCATGATTTCGGTTTGTCCAGTTGAATCCATTAAATCCAGAACAGCTTGCAATGCCTCTTTTTTGGTAGGCAATACCTCTCTTGTTTCATAGGGAAATAATTTTTCCACAAAAAACTCTTCTCCCTTATTTTCTATCAGTTTCACTCCATACCAATAGAGGCTTTCCAAACTTCTAACTGAGGTTGTTCCCACAGCGACTGTTTTCCCTTCTTGTTCCAAACATTTTTCAATCACAGATCTTTGCAAATGAATTTGTTCGCTGTGCATGGGGTGTTCTTGAACCTTGTCAACTTTAATTGGCTGAAACGTGCCTGCAGAGACATGAAGCGTGACTTCTGATTCTTTCACTCCTTTTTTTCTTATTGCTGAAAAAACCTCTTCAGTAAAATGAAGTCCTGCAGTTGGTGCGGCGACTGCGCCTTCTTTTTTTGAGTAAACAGTCTGATATCTAGATTTATCTTCTTCTTCGGCTTTTCTATTGAGATAGGGAGGTAAAGGAACCTCTCCACTAGACTCTACGATATCCACAAATGCAACATCGAATGGAGACCAGGAAAACTCTACCAATTTCCTGTCTCTATCCAGAAGCTTAGCTTCTAAGATGATTTCTTTTCCCAAATGTTGAACTCGCCCTTTCAGGATTTCGCCATCCTTCCATTTCTTGGCATTTCCTATCATGGTTTCCCAAGATACCGGATGTTTGGCAAGCATGATTTCAGGTATGACTGTGCTCGGAGATACTGGCGCTAATAAGAAAATTTCAATTTTGGCTCCAGTTTCCCGTTGGAAAATTAATCGCGCAGGAATGACTTTGGTATCGTTGTAAACAAGCAACATTCCTTCTTCCAGGAGATCGGGAAGATTATAAAAACGATGGTGTGTAATATTTCCAGCTTTATAATGAAGCAACTTTGAATCATCCCTTTTTTCTAAAGGGTATTTGGCGATTCGATCTTCTGGAAGTGTATATTCGTAGTCTCTTAAGTTAATCTGAGGCTCTTTCATGCGTTTCATTTCAAAGCGCAAATATAGTCTCTTTAATCTTTTAGCCCTGCCTGTCTTATGTCACAGCTATCTCTGAAATTTCAATTGATTCCCAGAACTCTCCAGTTTCGCTTTGAAGCGGGGACTTCCCGTGGTGTATTAAAGACTCGGAATATTTGGTGGATCAAGGCTTACAATGAGGAGAGTCCTAATCAAATTGGATGGGGTGAAGCTGCTCCATTGGTAAAACTGAGCATTGATGATCGTCAGGATTTTGAGGAAGTTGTAAAGAATACGCTTGAAAAACTAGAGAAAGTGGAGTGGTCGCTGGAGGAAGATGAAATCTTAGATACTGTTAAAAAAAATGTGTCCTTTGATTTTCCTTCTATCCGATTTGCTATAGAAATGGCTGTGCTGGATTTTGTCAATGGGGGACAGAAAAAGTTTTTTTCCAATCAGTTTTTTGAAGAGCAGAAAGCCATCCCTATCAACGGGTTGATCTGGATGGGTGATCGAGAATTCATGATGCAACAAATCCAGGAAAAGCTGGATTCAGGATTTTCCTGTATTAAAATGAAAATCGGTGCCATTGATTTTAAGCAAGAATGTGAATTGCTGGAATTTATCAGAAAGCAATTCAGTCCTGATCAGATGATTTTGAGAGTGGATGCAAATGGAGCTTTTTCTCCTGAAGAAGCGCAAAGTAAACTAGCGAAATTAGCAGACCTTGGAATCCATAGTATAGAGCAACCCATCAAAGCTGGTCAATGGGATACCATGAGATTACTGTGTAAGTCAACACCCTTACCAATTGCCTTGGATGAGGAACTGATTGGTGTTAAGGAGAAGGAGTTGTTATTGGATACTATCAGGCCTCAACATATTATTTTGAAGCCAACATTGTTGGGAGGCTTTCTGGAGAGCAGAAAGTGGATAGCAAAGGCAGAAGAAAGGGGAATAGGTTGGTGGATGACCTCTGCCTTGGAAAGTAATATTGGTTTGAACGCTATCGCCCAGTTAGCTTCTCAATATCAACCTTCCATTCATCAAGGCCTTGGAACAGGGAAATTATACCATAATAATCTTGAATCCCCTCTACAAATTCAAAATGGAGAAATTCACTATAATTCAGTTATTCCTTGGGAAGAACCCAAATAATCATTGAATGGGATGTAAGTAAACAGGTTTATGACCTTGGATGCTTATTCCGGTATTTGCTAATTCGCCCGTTTCAGCATTTCTTTCAAAGACCACAATTTCATGACTTTCCTGATGAGCAGCTAAGAGATATTTTCCATCGGAAGTAAGATTGAAATTTCTAGGCATTTTTCCTCCGGAAGAGTAGTGTTGGATCAATTCATAGATCCCAGATTCATTTTTTCTAAAAGCCGAAATACTATTAGAATCACCCCTATTTGAAGCATAAATATGTTGGCCATCAGGCGAAACCCTAACTTCAGCCGCTCCTAAAGCACCCTTGAATTCTTCAGAAAAAAGAGGGAGTCTTTGTTTACTTTTCATTTGACCATTCTGATAGCTGAAAACTTCTAAAATGGCAGTCAATTCCTGAACAACAAAAAGTTCTTTTCGATCCTTCGAAAATGCCAAATGTCTTGGTCCATCTCCAGGAGTCATGGGGATTTTTTCCTCAAAGGAAAGTGGATTTTCAAGGCCACTTTCAAATTTGTAGCGATACAGTTCATCAGATCCTAAATCAGCAACCCAAACATAATCACCGGAAGGATCGAAAGTTGCGCTGTGAACATGCGCTGATTCCTGTCTAGATTTATTGACACTTGATCCTTGATGCTGTAGAACCTGCACCCGTTCCAAATTCCCATTAGTTACCTTAAAAACAGCAAGGTTACCTCCAGAGTAATTACTGACAAGGATGTATTTTTCATCAGGTGAAATTGCAATATGACAAGGATGGTCTCCAGCAGTAAAAGCTGAATCTAAAATCTGTAATGCTGTTCTTGAATCTTCGAGTTCAAAACTCAAGATTTGACCGCCATTTTCTCCCGCATTTTCAGATACTGTGTATAGGAATTCTTGATTTTTTCCTGTCAGGATAAAAGAGGGATTGGAGATTCCTTTGGCAATAGTTTCAAGGCTTAAAGAATCCTTTTCAGGGAAAAATGTCAAAAGATCGATTCCCTGTTCTTCGGTATCTGTGTAAGTTCCGACTAAAAATTTATAACTTAATAGCTCTAGGGATTTTTCCATATCGGATTCCTTTTGTTTACAGGCATACAAGGCAATTATCAATGATACGATCAGAAGGTTTTTCATGAGGATGATGAATCAATAGTTTAAGCTACAAAGAATTGTTTTTCCATTAGTCATCAATGAAAAAAAAGAAATGATTGAATGAATTATTTAATGAATTGGCAATTTGCTCGGTAAAAAACAAGAAATTTATTAATTTAGAATGCTTTAAACCTCTTTACTTAATGTATAAAACCTACGATACCGAAGTTGCAAAACGCTTCACAATTTATAACTCACTTTTTTTAGATCTTCCTTTCGATCATATTTTCAGAACAGGTACCATGTTGCCTCTTTTGGGAACTGCCTGCCAAAAGGGATTTGAGTCGGAGAAGACTCCGCGAGAGATTATTGAAGGCTTTTTTGAAGAAATGATGCCTTCCAATTCTGAGAAGGAAAGAACAGATCTGCTATTTCAAATGATTCAATATGTGGAGAGACAGGTGGTGCTTTTTGACTCCATTGAAGATGCTGCGTATGAAAAAATCAATGATTTGGGAGGGAAAGGTTCTATTAAAGCCTTAATAAACAGAGCGGAAAGTGATCATAAAAAGGAAGCATTGATAGAAAAGCTCAAAAGTTTTTCCGTCAGGCTAACATTGACAGCTCACCCAACTCAATTCTATCCCGGAAATGTGCTGGGAATTATCACCGACTTGGAAAATGCGATCCGGCAGGATGATATCGGGAGAATTAATCAATTGCTTCAGCAATTAGGAAAGACAGGTTTTATAAATAGAGAAAAGCCAAGTCCTTACGAGGAAGCGGTCAGCTTGATTTGGTTTTTGGAGAATGTATTCTATCAAAGTATCTCCGATATCATGATCAGAATGCTCAATCGCTTAAATATTCCGCTGCATGATTGGGAGAATCCAGGTTTACTGAAGGTAGGTTTTTGGCCGGGAGGAGATAGAGATGGAAATCCATTTGTGACTCATGAAACCACTATGCAGGTAGCGGAAAGATTGAAAAAATGGATTTTACGCTGTTACTACCGGGATGTAAGAAAGTTGAGGAGAAGACTTACTTTCAAACACGTAGAAAATGTAATTCTGAAAGTTGAAAAAGGGATTTATTCTACGCTTTTTGAAGATCAACCTGTTTACTCCAACAAAGAAGAATTATTAGCGGATCTTTTGAATGCAAGGGAAGCTTTGATTGAACATCATGACGGCTTATTCTTGGAACTCTTGGATGAATTTATTCTTAAAGTCAGAATTTTCGGATTCCATTTTGCCTACATGGATATGCGTCAGGATAGTCGAAAACATGATGCGCTTTGGGAAGAGATTTTTGAAGTGAAAGGTATAGAATGGAAAGCAACTGAGGAGGAGCAAATCCAGCAATTATTGGCAGTAGATTCCCTTCCTGAGATTGAAAGAATTCAGGATGAGTTTCATCAGGAAATGCTGAAGTCCTTCGGAACGATTGAAAAAATCCATGAATCCAATGGGGAGGATGTTTTGCATCGCTATATTATTTCCAATTGTCAATCTGCTAAGCATCTTTTAGAAGTATTCCAATTAGCCAAACTCACATTAGGTAAAGGAAAAGAGAATCTTCCTTTGGATGTCGTTCCGCTTTTTGAAACAATTGATGATTTGGCTGAGGCACCTGAGATTATGACCTACCTATATCGCTTGCCTGCTTATCAAAAGCATTTAGCCAGTAGAGGAAATAAACAAACCATCATGTTAGGCTTTTCAGACGGAACCAAAGATGGAGGGTATCTGAAGGCAAACTGGTCCATATTAAGAGCAAAAGAGGAAATGACTCGGGTTTCCCGTGAAAATGGAATCGAGGTAGTCTTTTTCGACGGTAGAGGTGGGCCTCCTGCAAGAGGTGGGGGAAATATGCATAATTTCTATGCATCACTGGGAGAGCGCGTTGAAAATGCGGAAATACAGGTCACTATACAGGGCCAGACTATTTCTGCAAACTATGGAAAGCAGGCTTCTTGTACTTATAATTTTGAACAGCTGCTAAGTGCGGGTCTTGAAAACCATCTTTATTCTGACTCTGAAAGAAACCTTTCTGAAGATCAGCGGGCTTTGATTGAAGAGTTGGCCAATAGAGGTTATGAATCTTACAAGGCCTTTAAGAATCATCCTAAGTTTGTCCCATATTTGGAGCATGTAACTCCACTTAAGTACTTTGGAATGACGAATATAGGCAGTCGGCCTTTGAAAAGAGGAAAGGGCGAAGGCTTGAAGTTTGAGGATTTAAGAGCGATTCCATTTGTTGGTTCTTGGGCTCAAATGAAGCAAAATATTCCCGGCTATTACGGAGTAGGTGCGGCTATTGCAGAGATGGAAAAGGAAAACCGGGTAGATGAATTAAAGGAATTGTATCAAAACAGTTTATTTTTCAGGACACTTCTGGGTAACTCCATGCAGTCTTTGAATAAGTGTTTCTATCCAGCAACTTCCTACCTAAAAAATAATGAAGAGTATGGGGGATTTTGGAAACTCATGTTCCAAGAATATGAGCGCTCTGTAGAAAAACTTAAAAAAGTTTCTCAAATGGAGGAGTTGATGGGAGATAATAAAGTGATCAAAACTTCAATTGCCATTCGGGAAAGGATAGTTTTACCACTCATTACCATACAACAATATGCTATTCAGAGTATGCTGGAAGATGGGAAGAGCAATGAGGTGCTACAGCGATTAATTTTAAGAAGTATGTTCGGAATTATCAATGCAGCCAGAAATGCTGCATGATGCCATGAGCACTAATTAAGGGGCTATCTTAAAGGCGTTGTTTTGTCCGCCTGAGTGGAGTCAAAGGCTAATGGATACTAGAAAATTTATTGGAGACCTTTAACTGACCGCTCATTGTGACATTCATCAACTTTGAGATAGCCTAATTATTTTTAGAACTAAGCGAAATCAAAAGGACTCGTTGATGTTGAGATAAAAACCTGAGTTACCGCTTCTTCCAAAGCCATAATCTGCTGAAATTATGGTTCTGTTTTCTTTGTTTATCATGACTCTCAATCCTAAGCCATATCCTGGATTGACTTGCTCAAATAGCTTTTCAGAATTGTATTTGCTGCTGAAGGAGTTGGCATTCACGAACACAGTTCCTCCGAAGGTTTCTTTGGACCTTTGTAGTGGAAACCGATACTCTACTTCTGAATAAACCATGTTTTCTCCTCTGAACCTTCCTTGTGCATAGCCTCTTCCCGTTCTGCCAAACATATCCCAACCAAGGGAAGGTAAGTTCATATAGGGTAAATTTCCAGAGACTAGAAAGTTGCCATATGCCCAAAAAGCGACTAAATGCCTTTTTCTTTGTTCATTGAGGTTGATATAATGTCTATAATCCAACAATAGCGTGGAGGAAGATTGGTCAGACCCTAAAAATGAAGGGTTGATTTTATAAGAAAGCAAGGCAAAGTTTTTCTCATATGGAGCAACCGCCCTGTCTCGATTTTCATAAACTGCATTTAAGGTAATTCCGGATAATGCATATCTATCCGTATCAAAGCCTAATGATTCATTGTATTGATTATGAGCAAAATCCAAAATAGGCTCAATCGTATCTTCATCTAAGAAAAAATTGTCAATCTTCGAATGTATATCCAGGTGATATCCTAATCCCAAGTAAAAATTGCTGTCAGAGATTCGTTTTAAAATAGTTTCATGAAAGCGAATCAGTCTAAAATCCATTTGTTGCGCTCCCCAAAAGCTTGAGTTTTGATTGGGGTTAGGGGAGGGGGCATTCGGGGTAGAACTACCTAGACCATAGGTTGGCTGGGAAGTGACAAAATATCTCCAGTCTCCCACTAAGATCAAGCTGTTTTCATCTAAGAAAATATTACTTCTAGAGCTAAAAATCCACTGTTTTTTAGTTGTGTATAGTAGGTTCCCTACAAAATTGGACATTTTGGTAGTAGTGGGATTTCCCATATACCAAGTAGCAGAAGGAGCTAGCCCAAACATCCAACCATTGGCAGGATTATAAGCTATGGCTGGTAAGGGTACAAGTTTAAAATCCTGAACTTTATTCGATTCATAGACTTTACTTTCTTGTCCAAAGGCAATACCGCCTAAGAACAAGACAATGCTGGCTAGAAATGCTTTCTTCATTCTTTAAATTTAGCAGGATTCTTTGGCTCCTGTTAAAAATGAAAAGAATACTTAAAAAGCATTTGAAGATTAATCCTTGGCTGTAACAAGAGGTGTTAGACGTATTTCTACTTTTCGGTCCTTGTCAACCGAACCTTTGGAGGCTCCACGTAAAATCAAACCTCCAGAATTTTTGAAAATTCTCTTGTGGTCAATTCCTAGGTCTATTAGCTGTTTTTTGACGGAATTAACCCGCTTTTCTACTAGTCTGAGGTTGTAGGAAACGCTTCCCGTGTTATCAGCAAAACCAATTAGCTCCAAGCCTAATTGGGGATTTGTTTCCAAGATCTCTTTCAATCGAAGCAACTTTGCTTTTTCTTCTTCACTCAACTCTGATTGGTTGATTCCAAAATAGACCTCAAGTTTACTTTCCTCTAGAAGGACAGGCTTAGTATTTTCAACCACTTTCTCAACCTCCACGGTGTCTATCCTTACTTTTTCTTTGGAGGCCTCTTTTCGAAGGCTATCTATCAGAATAGCATCTTGAGTAATTCTATCCAAAAGGGTGCTATCCTGTATATATAGAATTTGACTTTCGTCTGTTTTATTTTTGTTTAAAGCAGAAGTTGTTGTAGCCGTGCCACTGATGATTGCTGCATCTCTTAATAGTTCCCGATTTCTCCTCTCTAGTATTTCTTGTCTACTTCTTAACCTTTCTAATTCTTTGGATGTATTCGTATTATCAGATTGAGGATTAACTATTATCTGTTGAGGTGCCGTTCTTTCTTCTTGATTACTATTTTGAGCTTGGATGCTTGATAGTCTGGAAGAAAAAGCCATGAGCATTGCGGAGTCTCTAATCGCCTGCGCCTTGAGCATTTCTTCCCTATATTTTGAAATTTCTTTTTCAAAATCTTCTCGGCTTATCCATTGAGCATTTTCGACTGGTTTGGTGACGGTTTTTGATTTCTCAATTTCCGGAGTCACTGCCTTTGTACTTTTTACTGTATCTGGAGTTTGCTGATTGCTGATTCTCATTTGTGAATTTGAAAGAGAGTCCAGCTCGAACTCGCTAAATCCTTTAGGAGAGTAAATGATTGTATTGACTTTCCCCGGATAAAGCAAGATTTTTTCAATGAATTGGGCTGTATCAACTTTAGAGATGATTAGCGTGTTTTTCGCTCCCAATAGCGAATCTCCCTTAATAACCAAAATCTTATCCAAAGAGTCAATTCTGCTAATCTCCTTTTGATAATCCAAAGTTTGATTCTCAAACTGATTGATCAATATCTGTATAGAATCCTTTGAACTGAGACTGTCAATCTGCAACTCATTAATCTTCTCGCTGAGTTCTGAAAGCCTATTTTGAAGCGAATCCTTATTTGCTTGTACCAACGCTCTGGTATTCTTCAATGAATCAATTTTCCTGTCAATATTGGCTTTTTGAATAGAATCCAGTCTTACCGTGTCAATGATCGGTGCTGATTTTTCTAATCCAGGTAACTGAACAATCGTAAAATAATTATTTGTAACAGAGGCTGGCAGATTAACTTTTGGTTCTTCAGTTTTTTGAATTGAGTCAGCAGTTGCTTCAGTTTTTTCGCTCAAAACTTTAGGGGTGAAAGTATAGCGCTGGGATACGGTAGGAGGATTGAAACTTTCCTTGTTTGCTCCTAAGCTGAACTTGATGCCCATCCCATGATAGATATACCAATCTGCTTTCGAGTTTACATCTCCTCGATAGGGGTTGCCTGGTGTTGGGGTATTAGTTCCTGGCAATGCTGCATAGCGCTGAAAAGAGTTGTCATATCGATTTCTATATCTTCCAGACACATCGTCCAAATAATCAGTTGCCGCCCTTTTAAAATCTGATTGTGCGAAAAGTTCAATTCCTTTGGTAATCCGAAATCTGATTCCCATGCCCAAATGAGCATAAAGAGTAGCTTTTTTATACCCACCTGGAATTTCTGTTTCAACATCCCTTAATCTTGTCTCAAAACTTCCATCTGGGATTAAATTGGGATTGCTGTAATCATATCTGTTTCCGTTTTCATCCAATAGGTCTCCAAACACATCGAATTTTTGAACTCCCATGCCCACAACCAAATATGGAGCAAGGAAGGATTTACCAGAAAGCAACCAGTTGTTATCAGGCTTTAAAACAAAGGAAAGCCCAGCATCAATTAAATCCGTTCTGAAATTTAAAGCCCTATCGAATCTGTTACTTTCCCTGTATAAAGTGCCATCATTTTCGATATATCTATCGCTTGAGCCAAATTGATAGCTTCCTGCCGTAAGCATAATTCCAACGGAGTTGCCAAGTGCATATTCCAGAGAAAATTGATAAGAAAGGTCTTCAGAATAGACAGTTGATCGTTGATAGAGTCTACCTACATCACTCAGACTATTGAGTCCAAAAGGACGGATATCCCCAATGTAATTGGTAGTCCCGACACTTGCTCCAACTCTCCACTTGTACCCGTAAAGCTGGGCGTTTACAGAATTGATAATCAGTGATAAAATGAAAATCAAGCTTAGCTTTTTCATAATTTTCATTTTTTGTTTCCAAATCCTAACCACAAATTGATTTCGGCACTTAATCCAACATAGGGTTGAATTCTGTCCGCTTTACTCCCATCCAGTTTGTTGGTAGTTAGATATGTGCCTCCAGCATTGAGTCTTATGAATCGGAAGAAGTTATATCCCAATCCCACGAATACTGGTCGGTCTAAAACTGGCCCTCTGATAGCTTCTCCCAAAGAATTTTCCATGCTTCCGGAAATAAACACTCCTGTGCTGATCGATAAATTACTCATGAAACGAGTAAAGGTCCTGTTGCCAAGAGGAAATGAAAAACCAAGGTATGGACTGTATACAAACTCTTGAGAGGATAAATCCTGTGAAAGTGAGATGGCACCAAAGCCAAAATTGATGGGAATAGAGTTAGGGGTTTTCTCACTTCTATAATTTTGAAATTGAATCTGATCTACTCGGACAAGCATGTTAGGACTGAGAAATTGATCTAATTCAGCAAAAACGATGGTTTCTAACTCCTGTAAATATTGTTGGGCATAAACAGCCCGCTCGTTCTCGTTTTCAGATTTTTTGATAATGTTGAATTTTGCCTTACCCAATTTCAGGCGTTTTCTTTGCTCTAGTTTCTTACGAGTGATATCAGAAAAACCTGGGAAAGGTTTTCCATCAGGTAATTCGAAATAATAAGCTCCTGATTGAACAATTTGATCCATATTGGAAAGGATTTGCTCGTCAGAATCTTCGAATTTGATTCCTCCTCTTCTCACGGAAGAAATGGTGTTGAGATAAGTTGCTAGGTTGGTTTGAATAAGTCTTCGGAGCTCTTCCAACTCTTTTTCTCCAGCTTTCTTATAAAATCCAAATTCAAGATTAAACTCCTCTGTAGATCTTAAAGGATTGTCTACCAAGATTTGAAAAGAAAGTTCCTTGTATCCAAATGGGGCTTTCCAAAAATAACTATCACCTGCCTTTGGAGATTTTTTTGACTGATATATGTAAAGTTTAACCATTTCCACATCCTGAGGGATGGCCCCTCTGAAATAGAATTTTTCTTCAGCGGGAAGTGGTTTTCCGCCATTGATCTCATTTTGAATGAGGTCCAGGTTAATTGACGTAATAGCTTCTTGCGAATAGGCCACAATCCCAAACCACAAAGTGAAGACTAAGGATAGTATATTTTTTTTCATAAAATGTATTTGCATAATTATGACAAAATGAAAGTGTTAATCTCAAACAAGATTTCTGAGTACTTTTAGTTATAAATCCTTTGAACTAGTGAATGTTCAAAAGAATCCTAGATTTTCGGCTTTACTACCTATTCTAACTGAAGGTATTTAAGGTATTGGTATCACCTTTCTTTATTCAATTAATTGAGCGTCAGATGGATAGGATTTAGGAGGACTTAGCTTTTTCTTCCGTTACTGGGTTTCGAATAATTAGTAGGTATTCGCGCCTAAATCCAATAGAATATATAATAAAATTTTGAATATTCTAATAATTCAATAAAAAATTTTGATAAAAATAGAGGATTGGTAAGGTGAAGGTTGGTCTCATTGAGCCTTATAGAAAAGTTTTATAATGAATTTCTTAATCATTAGCCCTTGAAAACACATAAAACATTTCGGAAGCTATTTGAAGACTTCTTTCATCATACATTTTTTGTTCTAATACAGTATCATCGAATTTTTTGGGGTCTTCAAACCTGACGGGTATTCGTATTTCTGCTCCTGAAATAATAGGACAATTCTCATCTGCATGATCGCAGGTCATTATTGCAGCAAAGTTCGAAGCTGGGTTGGACAGATCGTCAACCAGTTTTGAAAAAGCTTTAATGCCTGGCTTCATTTCTGAATAAAAGACTTCATACTTCGGATTTTCAGTTGCATTATCCGAAATGGTACGAAACCCAATTCTTTGCAATGAAGCTACAGCCCTCTCATTAAAAGCAGTGATCTCTATTCCTCCGGAGTAGCAATTGGCCTCTACTCCGAAGTAGCTGGCCGCTACCTTTGCCCAAATTTGTGAAAATTGGCTTCGTCTAGAATTATGTGTGCAAATAAAATTCAGGTTGATAGCTTCATTTTTATCCTGCTTTTCTCTGATATAATGAATCAAAGGGCTCAACACTTCCTTCCTTTCATCGGTGATTGGGATATTGAGAATTTGCTTGATGGAGTCCTCAAGCTTTGGTAAAAAGGTGAGTTTTGTATTTTCCATGGCTAAAATTTAGCAGCAACCGCTGCCGGGATTACAGGAGTTAGTATTTAATTGCAATGATGAGAGTCTAACTTTGGGTTTTGAAGGAATGCCACATTCGCTTTTAGCCAAGCAGTCTGTCATTTTTGTGGTAAGGAGAAATGACTTTCCATTATAGTCTAAACCATATTTTCCTATGGTTTCACCTTGGTACTCCACTTCAATTTCCCAATCTGGTATTCCCAGTTTCGATTCAGATAGTTCTATGATTTTCAGTAGTTTTTCTGGATGAAGTCGGTGATCGTAGTCATTTTCATTCCATAATTGGAAGTTGACTTTCTCCTCTTGTCTAATAGTCCCCCCACAGTCAATGAAATTTTTAGATATTTTTCCGATTTCTGTCACATGAAAATGACTAGGAACCAATTCTCCATTGGGGAGTTGAAACTCGATGGTTTGGGAGTTTTTTAAGATGGACTTAATTTCTGAAAGTTTCATAGTGATATGGTTTTAACAGCAGGTTGAGGGATTATTTGAATTGAATTGATCAAAGAGGCCTAGAAACAAGCTCTTGATGGAGTTCCATTTTTCAGGATTGATGCAGTAATTCACTTTTGTCCCTTCAATGGTTCCCTGAATTATATCAATTTCTTTCAATTCACGAAGATGCTGGCTTATAGTTGCTTGCGCCAGTCCCAGTTCTTGCACCAAATCCCCATTGATACAAGTATTCGTTTTGATCAAATATTGTATGATTGCAATTCGAGCTGGATGTGCCAAAGCTTTGGCGACATTGGCCAATTCATTTTGAGCGTCAGTGAAAAGGTGCGTTTGAGTAATTCCCATCGTAATAATAATATATTGCAATATTACGATGAATAAAATTACAAAAGCAAATCTTCGATCTAGATTTTGAAAAAAATTAATGAGTGATAGCCGGCTCGTCGTCCGATTTATTGAAGAAGATTGGATACGAAACCTACGCAACAACTGGTGATTTGTACGTTCTCTTTTATGAGAATGGATACAGAATTCTTAAACAGAAAGGAAACGTAAATCTTATTACTTCTAATAAGTGGATAAATGCGTCTTACGGCACAAAAACGAGAAACTTCTTTGCAAAGAAAACAAACCCAAAGTTACTAATTGACTTTGCTAGGGTGCGTATTTTCCCAAATGCTACTGTTTTCGTGAATATTTTAATGCTTGAGAAAAGCAAGGCTGAAAACAAGGTTGATGCAGTGGCAATTGAAGGGAATCAATTACCTAACGACACTCTTTATCACTATTTTTCAGACAAAAAAGTCACCCTTTCCATTAAAGCTGAAGAGGTTTGGAAAATTGGCTCTGCCAAAGAATTATCAATTAACAAGCGCATTGAAGACCTAGGCAAAAAACTTAAGGATTGGAAAGGAATCGAGTTTTTCAGAGGAATAACTTCTGGATTTAATGAGGCATTCCATCTTAATAAGTTAGAAGCAAAAGAGTTAATTGAAGTGGATAAAAAAAATTCAGAATTATTAAAACCACTACTTAGGGGAAAAGATATAAAAAGATGGATTTATGATTATCATGATTTATTTATAATCAATTCTCATAATGGTGTTCGCGAAAGTGGTTTAAAGAGAATTGAAGTAGAAACTGATTATCCAAAAATCTACAACTATCTCCTAGATTACTATGATGAAAGTAGTCCAAAGGCAATACTGAAAAAAGACGGCACCTATCAGACCCTAAAAGATAGGGCTGACCAAGGGGATCATTGGACAAATTTAAGAAATTGCGCTTTCGTAGAAGAGTTCGAAAAGCCTAAAATTGTTTGGATTGAAATATCAGATAGGGCAAATTATGCTTATGACAAACAAGGATTTTTTCTTACAAACTCAGCTTATTTTATATCTGGAGATAATTTGAAGTATCTCGTTTCAATTCTAAATTCATCAGTAGCTGACTATTACTTTTTTCAAATCACAGCAAAAATAGCCGGTGGAAGAAAACGATATACAAAACAATATGTAGAGCAAATTCCAATTCCAGTACTATCCAAAACTCGACAAACACCATACGAGTTGCTGGTTGATTATGTGATTTTATCAAAAACTCAAATAGACGATTTGGTATTCAAGTTCTTTGAGCAGCTTTTGGATGCAATCGTCTTTGAGCTTTACTTTTCAGAAGAACTTAAATCCGCAAGTAAAGAAATCTTAAAGCATTTGGAAGATTTAAAACCCATTACGGATGCCATGAGCGAAGAAGAAAAGTTGGCCATTATCCAAAGTGAGTTTGAGCGTTTGTACGACCCCAACCACCCTGTACGCTATGCCATAGAAACCTTGGATAGTATTGAGGAGGTTAGGATAATAAAAGAATCGTTGAAATAAGAAGGACTATGAATATGAAAACCGTTTATTTCGATTGGGTGCCTTTTTTTCAAGCAATTTGCCATAAAATTTTGGGTTTCGCCAACGATACAAATGACAGGGAGAAAAAACTCTTAGAACTAGCGGAGAAAACCTTCCAACGTGACCATTCCTTATTAAAATATTTGACAGTTGACCCATTTTCCTATATATATGCTTTAGCGCAACGAAACACCAAAAATCAAAGGGACATTATTTTTACAAATGCTAAGCATGCATTTGGTCTGATTGAAGAAGTACCTACCGATTATATTTTCCCAACACCTACACCCAACACATTGAGTCTTTTTTTTTCAAAAGGAAATTACATTAATATGGAAGGAATTACTGTTGGCAATCAGTGTTTATGGAACTTGTTTGTACAGGTAATAAAAGGAGATGAAATAAGCGACAACGACTTTAAGGAGGCTCTTTCCATTAAGAATGTGGGCTTTACAAAATTGAGTCAGGTCATGTTTTTGATAAATCCCAAAAAATTTATTCCTTTCGACACACAAACGAATTCATTACCCGTTCCGGATTTAGCAGATTTGAAACACGTAATTTCCAAAATAAATCAAGGAGGTTTTTCGGTCTATCAAAAGGTAATGGTAAAACTCAAAAATTCATTTCCAGGATGCGAGTTTTATGAAATAAACTTATTGAATGGCCTGATTAATTCCACAAATGAAGCCCAATTAAAGGTTTCCCATAAATATTGCCAAATTAGTAGTTGGGCAGATGGACAAGAAGATAGTGATTATTTTAATGATTTTGTAGATAAGAATGCAGTTTGGACAGGAGGTTCCGCAGGAAGAACCGGAGCCAGAGTTTATCCACTAACAGAGTTTAATCGTGGCGACGTTGTACTCGTACGAAGAGGAACTAAGTGGCTGGGCGGTATCGGTTTGATATTAAACAATGGATATCTGCAAAACGGATATAATGCTAAAAGTAAAATTCAGATTATTTGGCTTGTAAAACAAGACAAAAAAATTGAGGGCACCGGCTTAGGTCAGTGGGATGGGTTTAGTCATGCATCAATGAATACCGTTCAAAAATTTAGAGAAGTGTACCCGGGCACATTCTCTTTTATAGATTCGATAAGAAAAAGCCAAAAGGTTATGATAAATCATTCCGAACAGAAATATAAGAACCTGATTTTGCAGGGTCCTCCAGGGACAGGTAAAACGAGACTTGCCAAACAAATAGCGGAGTGGCTAACAAGTTCTGATGAAAAGTCTTATTCGTTAATAGAAGCCATTGACAAACATATCTTTGAAGGAGATCCTGAGATTGAAGAAAACGAACAAGTTAAGCTAATTCAATTTCATCCGTCCTACACCTATGAAGATTTTGTAAGAGGCATAAAAGTAGATGCTGAAGGGGATAAAATAAAATATGACGTTGAAAATAGAATACTTGCATCCTTTGCTGTCGAAGCTGCAAAAGCAGAGAACCAACATAAAGCCTATATACTTATAATTGATGAAATAAACCGCGCAAATCTCACCTCCGTATTAGGAGAATTAATATATGCCCTTGAGTATCGGGGCAAAAACGTTAGTTCATTGTATAAACTACAGAATGGCGACAATGAAATCAACTTACCTCATAATCTATATATTGTCGGCACTATGAATACAGCAGATAGGAGTGTTAGTCATATCGACTATGCGATACGCAGAAGATTCACTTTTATTCCTGTTCTACCCAACGATGATGCAATTATTTATAATAAGGCTAAATCACTTTTTACAGCGGTCAAGCTAATTTTTGATGAATATACTTCACCAGAGTTTGATCAAAACGACATTCAAATTGGTCACAGTTATTTTTTAGTTGATGATGATGAAATTGGTTTGAAGTTGAAATACGAAATAAAACCCTTATTACTAGAATACATTAAAGATGGCGTATTACTTGAGTCTGCGCGTGAAAAAGTGAAAGATTTGAATGCATGAACGGATTATACATATCAATGAACATCGATTCTGCTCTTCTCTATCAGAAGTTGAATTGATTGCTTTGCTCAAAGAGCCTAATAAGCTGATTGAGTGCGTTGACATACCAAACAATAGATTTCAGACAGGATATTTCATTGGCTTAAGCTGGTTGGCTGATACTGGGAAAGTGTTATATGTGACTCCAAAGTTGGATTCATCCTCTCAGCAAATAGACTACTTGCAAATGTTGTCCGAGAGTTTTAAGCATCCTGAAATTCTAAAACATGGCGATGATTTATTCAAGATTGAATTTGACAAGCCCTCTATCAGAATCAATCAGCAACAAGATTTAATTACACCCCTCATTGTTGTTTATTTTCTTCAAGTAGTTCAAACCATTGTTAGGAAGGGTCTTAAAAAAGGTTATTATAAAGTTGAAAACAACCTTTATGGAAAAGTGAAGGGGAAGATTCTTGTCTCCAAAACACTGATGCAGAATATATCCAAAAGTAAAAACCTCAATACGGTATGTTCATTTGATGAGTATGGTCTAAATCATCCCGAGAATAGAATAATAAAAAAAGCTCTCTATTTTTTAAGAAAGTACTTAAAAATAAGTCATCACAAAGACAAAGGATTAGAAGCTGTTTTGAATTTTATTCTACCAGCGTTTGAGGAAGTCGATGAAAATATCAGTATCAACGAGGTAAAATCTGTTAAGCACAATCCGTTTTACCCCGAATACGCAAAAGCAACAGAGCTTGCGGAGATTATTTTAAAAAGATTCGGATACAATATTAACTTTATAAAGGAGAATGTGGACATAGAAGTTCCGCCTTTTTGGATAAATATGCCATTGGTGTTTGAATTATATGTCCTTGGAAAACTTAAAGATGCGTTTGGGAGAAGAGATATAATATTCCAGTCGGGTGCAAATTATGGCGAACTCGATTTCTTACGGACAACTACAGGAAAGGAAACTGTAATTGATTCAAAGTACAAGGCTACTTATAAAAACAGCTACGACATTGACGATGTGCGGCAATTGAGCGCTTATGCGAGAGATATAGGAACTCTTAAGAAATTGAGTATAACGAAATCAGAGTGGGGGAATACCCTGCTAGATTGCTTAATAATTTATCCTGACCAGCTGGCAAAAAACCATTTAACAGAAAATCAACTTTTAGAAACGCCTATTAAACAATTTGAAAAATTCTATAAAGTTGGAATCCGAATTCCCGAAATCAAAAGTTTATGAAAATCAAGAAAGTTGAAATAAGGGACTACAAAGCCTTCTACGGAAATAATGAATTCAAAGTTGATGGCAAGAACCTATTTATCTATGGTGAAAATGGTAGTGGTAAAAGTTCATTCTATTACGCCTTAAAGGACTTTTTTCAGTCGTCCTCAGAGACACTTGATTATAATGAAACGGAGAATATATTTCTCACGAAAGCACAAAAAGGAAAAGGCTTTATTAAAGTTACGTTCAACCCTGATAAGGACGGAACAACAGCCGACAAGACCTATACATTAAATAAAAGAACAAAAGACACCTATGTTGCAGGTGATACAAGTATTCGGGATGCTATAAAACTCAAAAGTTTTTTGACGTACAAGCATTTACTGGATATCCATCACATCACTAAAGACAAAGAAATTGACTTATTTAATCTTCTTGTTAAAGGTGTTCTGAAACACTTTAAGAGTGTTGCAATTACAGGCAATAAAGAGTTAGGTGAACTTTGGGAAGACGCTGAAAAAGCAGTGGCAAAACCTACTCAGAGCAGAACTTACAACATCACACAAAAGAGAGTAGACGTTGACCGTGCAATCAATGCTTTTGATACAGCTTTTAAAAAGCTATTTCAGAAAAACAGTATTGAGAACATTCTAAAATATGCACAGCCAATTTTAGATAAGTTTGGTCACAACATTGAATTGGATTTGCATTACACCCAAGCCAAAGCAAATACCAAATACGATGCTATTGAAAGAAATCATGTTCGAGTAAAAATCAAATATCAAAATAAGGAAATTGCCAAACCTCATTTCTTTTTAAATAAAGCTCGGTTATCAGCAATCGCTATATCAATCTATTTAGGAATGATTAAAAGGCACATTCAAGGATTGCCTTGCAAGATTTTATTTTTGGATGACATTTTTATTGGGCTAGATATTGGAAATCGCCTGCCGCTACTCACGATTTTAGATAATGAATTTAGTGCTTATCAAGTCTTTATAACAACATATGATAAACCTTGGTATGAGTTTGTAAAATCAACTTATTTGGATGGAAACAATGCTTGGAAAAGCTACGAGTTTTATGCTCGTAGAACAAGGAAAGGATTTGAAGTCCCGATTATCAGAGAGAATCATTCCAATTCTCATATTCAAAACTATATAGATAAGGCGGAAGCATTTTTTAATGAAGGGGATAATAAAGCCGCTGGTGTCTATTTACGTTCTGCTTTTGAATTTATTTTGAAACGGTTTTGTTTTGGGAAAAAGGTTCCCGTTCCATTCTACCTAGATAATTCGAAAATGAAAACGGATGAATTCTGGAAAGCGGTTAAAAAATATAAAACTACACATGCAGCTTGCGGATTGACTCCGGCTACATCAACCCAAATTAATCATTATACTAATTTGGTTTTAAATCCTCTTAGTCACCATGATATAAATAAGCATGAAATAACAGCGGAAATTCAGGGGGCAATAACAACTTTAAGAACATTAAAAAACGAATTGAATGTTTAAAAAATACAATGAATTATATCAACTATCTAAGTTTTTGAATTAATTGGTTTTACTCAATTTTGATATGAAATCAAAGAATAACACGATTATTTACTCCCCTTCTGACCTATCCGCTCATAGCAGCTGCAAACACCTCACTCAATTAAATAAGCAACATACAAGAGGAGAAATCGCAGACCCAGAAGTATATACAAATCGTGTATTGCTAATGCTCAAGGAGAAAGGCATTCAGTTTGAAGAGAACCACCTACAAGAAATCAAGGTTCAAGGAAAGAATGTATCCGAAATCAGTACTAATGACCCACATGCTGAAAAACATACAATAGATGCAATGAAAGCAGGTGTTGATGTTATTTATCAGGCAAGGTTGAAAGAGGATGGGAAATGGAGCGGATGGGCTGATTTTCTAAAGAAGGTTGACAAGCCAAGTGATTTAGGCGATTGGTCATATGAGGTTTGGGACGCCAAACTAGCCAATGAAACGAAAGCTGGCACAATTCTTCAGATTGGTCTTTATTCGGAACGCGTAGCTAAAATCCAAGGTTTAACCCCAGAATATATGGGTGTTATAAAGCCTGAGGGAGAAGAATGCTATCGCTATGATGAACATGCGGCATATATCCGTTTGGTGAAACGAAATCTTGAAGATGCCATCGCTAATGAACACGAAACCTACCCGGAACCAGTCAGCCACTGCGATATTTGCAAGTGGTGGAAAAACTGCAATGCAGTTAGAAGAAAGGATGACCACCTAAACTTTATAGCGGGAATCGGTAAATCCCAAATGAAGGAGCTCAATTTGCATTATGTTAATACCTTGAAGAAATTGGCCAATCTTGATTTGCCTGTGCCTTTTAATCCTACTAAGGGAGTTAAGGAGACTTACAATAAACTTCGCGAACAGGCACGTGTTCAATATACGAGCAGACAAAACAAGTATGACCCCATCTACGAAACCTTGGAAATTGAGGAAGGCAAAGGACTCAATAAACTGCCAGAACCTTCTGAAAATGATATTTATCTCGATTTTGAAGGAGACAGGATGGTTGACCCAGATGGTCTGGAATACATGATTGGATATGTCCAGAAGGATAAATACCATGCCCTATGGGCCAAAAATGAAGCGGAAGAGAAAGAGATTTTTGAGCAGTTCATTGACTTTGCTTTTAAGCTCAAACAAATGGACCCCGCACTTCATATATACCATTATGCACCTTATGAGGTTACAGCCTTAAAGCGGCTGATGGGCAAATATGCATCTCGGGAAAATGAGATTGATACTTTCTTAAGATCAAACACATTTGTTGATCTCTATAGTGTTGTTCGGCAGTCTGTAAGAGCTAGTGTGGAGAAATATTCGATTAAAGATTTGGAGCCGTTCTTCGGTTATGAACGCATGATGGATTTGCGAGAGCTTTCAAGGCATAAAATGCAACTAGAGCTACTTCTGCAAACGGGGAATATTGACAAATTGACAAATGAAACAAAAGAAGCCGTCCAACTGTACAATCAAGATGATTGTGAATCATTAGTTCGCCTTCAGCTATGGTTGGAAGATATTCGAACCAAGTTAATTAGTGAAGGAGAAAACATTACAAGACCTGAAGATGGAATTGGAGATGCTAGTGATAACATAACCGCACACCAGGAACGCATACAGCCAATCATGGATGCTTTGCTCGATGGTGTCCCACCAATAAAAGTGGAACGAAATGAAATTGAGCAGGCCCGTTATATTCTGGCCCATATGTTAGATTGGTATCGCAGAGAGCAAAAGTCATTTTGGTGGGAGTTTTTCCGATTAAAGGAGCTTCCTGAAGATGAACTCCTAGAAGAACGAAAAGCAATCTCTTATCTGAAATATACAGGCCATCGAGAGCCAGAAAAAAGAAGTGTAATTGATACGTATACATTTCCATCTCAGGAATGTGATTTACGTCCGGGTAATTCTGTAGAGGATCAAGAAAACAATAGGTTGGGTAGCATTCATGAGATCGATGTCGATTCGGGTATACTAAGAATCAAAAAGGGGCCAACCAAAATTGACCTGCCCCACCCAAGTTCCGTCATGAGCATAGAAAACGTTAATTCTAGTACTAAAGAAGAGGCTATTATCAGATTGGCAGAATGGGTCGTGGCCAATAGCATGGACAGCGAGAATGAGAAGTACAGAGCAGCAAGGCAAATACTCTTGAATGCTCCGCCTCTTTTAACAGAGGAACTGACCTACGATGAGAATATTCTAGAGCGAACATTTGATTTTGCATCTAAACTAGATTATAGTCATCTGCCTGTTCAAGGGCCTCCGGGAACAGGCAAAAGTTTTACGGGAGGCCACCTTATTGTACAATTAGCTCAACAAGGTAAGAAAATTGGGATTACGGCACTTAGCCATAAGGTTATCACCAACTTGCTAAGCAAAGTTTGGGAAGTAGCTAAAGAGAAAGGGTTCGACATTCAAATGATGCAAAAGACCGAGCTTGATGAATATAACCCTAGCTCTTGGAACGTAAGTAATGACGAAAATGTTATTCAATCCGTAATAGGTAGAATGGATGTTATTGCAGGAACAACATTCATGTGGAGCAAACCACCATATGAAGATAGTGTGGACTATTTATTTGTTGATGAAGCTGGCCAATTGTCCTTGATTGATACGCTTTCTGTTTCACACTGCTGCTCAAACATTGTGTTTTTAGGCGACCCACAACAATTAAAACAACCACAAAAAGGTGTTCATCCGGACGGCACTGAAGTATCGGCTTTAGAGCATATATTACAAGGTGAGAAAACCATTTCTGATAAACAAGGAGTATTTTTAGATGAAACCTGGCGTATGCATTCATCCATCAACGCATTTGTATCAGAACTTTTTTATCAGAATAGATTGATATCCAAAGACCATCTTGATAAACAACAAATTATTGGCTCAAAGTATGCCGGAGCAGGATTATACTTGGAAGAAGTTGAACATTCTGGAAATACCAACGCATCCTCTGAAGAAGTTGATAAGGTTTTGGAAATTGTTGGGCAACTTACTGATGGTGACGTAACTTTTATTAATGAAAAAAATGAAGAAGCTCCGCTAACAACTAATGAAATAAAAATTATTACCCCTTACAACGCACAAGTACATGCCATCAAACAACGTTTACCTCAAATAGAAGTTGGTACCGTCGATAAATTCCAAGGTCAGGAAGCTCCTGTAATTATTTACTCTGTAGCAACTTCTAGCTCAGAAGAAGCGCCTCGTGGAATGGATTTCCTATTCAGTCCAAACCGATTAAATGTGGCCGTTTCAAGGGCTCGTGCATGTTTTATTATGGTGGCAAACCCAGCTATTTTTGAAGCGGATTGCAAAAGCCCATACCAAATAAAATTGGCGAATGCCTTTTGTAGGTTTAAAGAACTTTCACAAGATACCAACTTATAGGTAGAGTTGATGTGTTTTATAAATATTGGGTTTAATTCAAAGTTCAAATAACGAATGAATTAAATATGAATCGTTTTGAATCGTTTTGGTATTGATTTACTATTTTTATGTTACGAAAGCGTCAAAACGCTGAGGCACATGTCCTTACACGTGTCCTGTTTTAAAAAAAACATTGTAATAAGCTGATTTACAAATGAGTGTGGCTAACGGTTCTAACTCTGCCACCCCGACTACTTTACTCTCTATAAAAACAAAAGGATCAATTTTTCAACTGATAGAACATAAGTTTATTGATCAGTTTCAATTTTATTTTTTTTCAAAAAGACTCTTCCAGAATTTCTTCTTTAGTAGCTGATTCTTTTCAGGCACCATTGTTTCATCACTTAATAAAAACCCGAAAGGTTCTAAGCCTTCGGAATTTTCAAAGGTGATTTTCAGGACTCCAACCAAAGGAATAAACAAAATCATTCCTGATATTCCCCACAGCCAACCTCCCAAAAGTATTGCCAAAATTACTGCGAGGGCATTGACTTTGACCTGAGACCCTACGACCAAAGGAGTAATCACATTATTTTCAAAAAGCTGAATGGCCCACAGCACTCCAAACGTTAAAAAAGGAAAGAGTAAATTATCTGTGGTTAAAAAGACATAAAGTATTGCAAAAAAAGATGAAATGAATACTCCAACATAGGGAATGAGGTTCATAATCGCAATAAAGGCTGCAAATAACAAGAAGTACTTCACTCCAATGATAAAGAAGAATAGTCCTGCCATTACTGCGACAATTAAAGTAACCTTAACCATACCCGTGAGGTAAGATTGAATAACCTTTCCCGACTCCATTACCCAATTCAAAACCCTATCCTTATTTTTTGAAGAAAACCGAATCAGAAAATTCAGAAAAAAATCTTCGTAATAGAGTAAAAGAAAAATATAGAGTGGGATGATTCCGGCAAGTGTAAGTGATTTCCCAGTATTAAACAGTGTAGTATTGAAATTTTCTGGAGTCAAAAAAGACCATACCTCGGGCCTATTGCCAGGATCAAGTATTTCATTTCCCAGAATTACATTGAGCTCATCCAGGTAAAGACTCATTTTATTCTGTAGATTTTGTCCTATTTCAGGAATATCCCGAATCAAGCCCACCATCTGATTGAGCAATACGTAAAAAATACCGGTGACAATCACAGCAACCATCAAAATACTAATGATAATAGCTATGCTTCTGGGAAATTTTTTCTCTTCAAACCAACTGGAGATCGGGTGTAAAGAAAAAGCAAAAAATACACCCCATACCAGTGGAACCAAAATGAAAGAGCCTTCTCTTAAGATAATCGACCCAAAAACAATGATCACCAAAAAAAGAGCTATTCGTTGAAGTACTATCATCAGGCGAAATATTTAATCTGATTATCCGCAATCATGCCAGTTGCCTTATTTTCTTTGCTTGGCCGATTGGAAGACCGATGACCCAGCCACGGCCTTTAGGTTTGCAAAGTAGAATTATTTGAGAAAATCAGAGCTAATATCTTTACGATTATTAAGTGACTCAGATATTGAATAAATTGAAAAAGAATGGGGTGAACTTTCG
>Ga0189275_100261_pt1 | contig 42945 bp, 45 predicted proteins | sample N19A6minimetaG_FD_130329 | JGI IMG/M metagenome (GOLD analysis project Ga0189275, IMG submission 130329) | Marine microbial communities from the Costa Rica Dome - N19 A6 mini metaG | ecosystem: Environmental > Aquatic > Marine > Oceanic > Photic zone | place: Costa Rica: the Eastern Pacific...
CAAAACGCAGACGTTCGTCCATAACCGAACTCTCCTTCCACGGCATCAACACCCCCGGCGCAAAACCAAAAGTGTTACCCATGTGTCCGGTACGTTCCGTCACCTATCTCTCAGGTCGCTCATCCTCGCTTTCCCGGGAAACCGGATCATCCCGTCCCCGCGCGCGGTCCGGCTTGACGTTGCCACGGCGTGCGCAAATGCCTAGGGATGCGGCATCGCCTGCTCTGCCCCCGAGGAAAGTGCCGCATGTCCTCTTCTGCATCGCCAGCCCGCCTGCTGGGCATCGTGCTTGCCGTCCTGACGATGACGGCCGCCTGTGCGTCCAATCCGGCACGCCTGCCGGTTGTCGACCCGGGCGAGGCCAAGGGCAGCGACGAAACCGTCTTCATCGCCACGACGCGCACCCCGTCAGACGATCCGGCGGTCCGGTTCGGTCCCGGTCGCGGCGACGCCCTCTACTTCGCCGAAGCCGGCGTCTGGGTGCCGCACAATCGGGTTCCGGGTAGCGTCAACCTGCCCTCCCGCCGCGTCAATCCGGCCCGGGAGTTCGCGCTCACCGGGTTCGAGACCCTCGCCGACGGGAGCGACTTTGTCGGCCGGATCGACGAAGCCCTCGCCCCGATCGCGCTGGACGAGCGGCGCATCTTCCTGTTCGTGCACGGCTTCAATACGCCGTTCTCCGACGGGCTTTATCTCAATGCCCAGGTGCTCAATGATTTCGGCATTCCCGGTGTCGGCGTCCATTATGCCTGGCCCTCGGCCGGACGGCTTCCGGCCTATCTCTATGACCGCGACAGTGCGCAATTTGCCCGCGACGGGCTGGCCGAAACGCTGGTCATGCTGGCCGACACCCAGACGATGGGCATCACGATCCTGGCCCATTCCATGGGCTCACTCGTGACGATGGAGGCCCTGCGCGAGCTCAGCCTGCGGGGCCGCAGCGATGTGCTGGAAAAGATCGACCCGGTCATGCTCGCCTCCCCGGACATCGACTTCGACGTGTTCCGCATGCAGCTGGCCTCGCTCGACCCGCCGCCCCAGCACCTGGCGGTATTTTCCTCCAGCCGCGACCGCGCGCTCTTCCTGTCCCAGCAGCTTCGTGGCGGCGGACATCCGCGCATCGGATCCGGTGCCTATCGGGATGAGCTGAACGAACTCGGCGTCGCCGTACTGGACCTGTCACCGCTTGCCGATGGTCGCGGCTTCATCAATCACACGACTTTCGCCAGCTCTCCCACCCTGATGCGCCTGTCCTCCAGCGGCGTTCTCAACGATGCGCTGATGGGCGAGTCGACCCATGTGCGCTCGACCGGTATCGGCGTGCTGACCGATCTGGCGGCCCAGATCATCTATCTGCCCGCCCGCGCCCTGGGCGAACGCTGAGCCGAAAAACAAGAAGGCCCGGAACCGGGAGGGGAGCCGGTGCCGGGCCTTCAACGTTGCAAGGCGGCGTCAGGAGGGGGGAGATCAACCGGCCTTGCGAACCTCCGTCAGGAAGCTTTCCACGGTCTTGTTGAGGCGCTCGGCGCGCTCGGAAACGGTCTGCACGGCCTGCAGCACGTCCTGCGACGCCTCGCCGGTCTGACGGGCCGAGCGCGACACCGCCTCGACATTTTCCGAAACCGAGCGGGCGCTGGTGGCGGCCTGCGACACGGACGACGAGATTTCCCGCGTCGAGGCGCTCTGCTCTTCCGCAGCCGCCGCGATCGCCGCCGAGGTCTGGCTGATCTCGCCGACCGCGCGGGTCACGTCCTCGATCGACGCCGACGAAGTTGCCGCCGCATCCTGGATCGCCTGGATCCGCTCGCGGATATCGTCGGTCGCCTGGGCGGTCTGGGCCGCCAGCGATTTCACTTCCGAAGCCACAACGGCAAAGCCCTTGCCGGCCTCGCCCGCACGGGCGGCCTCGATGGTCGCGTTCAGGGCGAGAAGATTGGTCTGCTCGGAGATGTCGTTGATCAACTGGACGACCTGGCCGATCTCCTGCGCCGCGGCGCCGAGATTGCCGACCACGGTGCGCACGCTCTTGGCGCGCTCGTCGGCCTGCGACGCCATGGTCGAGGAGCCCTGGATCTGCTGGGTGACTTCCGCGATCGAGGCTGACAATTCTTCTGCCGCAGCCGCCACGGATTCAACATTCGAGGATGCTTCGGAGGCATAGGACGCCATCATGTCGCTCTGCTGCGAGCCTTCGGTGGCCGCCTGCGACAATTGCTGGGCGATCGCCGCCATGCCGCTGCAGGCTTCGGCGACTTCCCGCAGCATCGCCCGGACATCGGCATCGAAACTGTGCGCCAGCTCGTTCAGGCGGGCAGCGCGGCGCTCATTGGCTTCCGCCTGGGTGCGCGTATCTGCTTCCAGCTGCTCGGCTTTCAGGCCGTTGTCGCGGAAGCGCTTGAGGCTTTCGACCACAGCACCCAGCTCGTCCGAGCGCTGCAGTGCGTCGATATCGAGCGAGTAGTCGCCAGTCGCCAGGACTTCCGTCGCATCTGCAATCGTCCGCACGGATTTAGCGGTCCGGCGGCCGAAGAGAACGGAAACCGCAATCAGGCCCGCACCGGCAATCACGGCCAGCGAGAGGAAGATCGCAATCGAGGTGTTCGATGTGCGCTGCGCGGCCGCGACGTCCTGTTCGGACAGTTCGGCGGCGTGTTCTGCCAGTGCTGTAAGATCGGCATTGATACCGTCGAACACTTCGTCGAAGGGCTGCAGGAAGGCCACCGAGCTGGCAAAGTCGAGTTCCAGCATCTGGCCGACGAAGTCCAGCGCATCCTTGTAGAGTGCGAGCTGTTCGACCAGCTCGTTGATCGTGTCGCCACGGCCGGCCTCTTCGGCAAAGGGACGCAGGGTCTCGATACTGTCGGACAGACCGTCCACCCGTCCGGCCACGGCCTCGAAGCCGGCCAGAACGTCAACGCTGTCGCCGGCGGCCTGGCGTGTGACGATGCTCAGCACATCGGCATTGATGGCTTCCAGCCGGACCTGGAATTCAGTGAGCCGCAGGCCGGCATTCATGTCGCCGATGACTTCGTCCTGGGTGTGCGATGCATTGAGCAGCGCCCAGGTCCCCAGACCCGCAACGCCGGTCAGCGCCAGGATGGCCGCGATCGGTGCAACCGCAAAGGATTGCGCGATCGAAAGACTGAAACGTGATGCCTTGCCCATATTCCCTCTCCTCTTCCGGTGCCCACCGGATAGCCGCCCCGCCGCACTGTGTGCGGCGGGGCGCAGTCACCGCTAGAAGCCTGCGCGGAGTGACAACCAGAACCGCGATTCAGTTAACGTATTGGCATTGGTCTGCTCACCATCGCCAAAATTCGCGTTCTGGGCGTTCAGCGCGACCGACAGATTGTCGTTGATGACGTATTCGCCGCGGAAGGAGGCGGAGATCACATCGTCAACAGACACGCGCGACACCGCACCGAAGACCGGCTGCATCGGCACATCCGTGCTCGAGACATAATTGACCAGCACGTCGGCGCGGAAGCGCTCGCCGGTCCAGCCGACACGGGCATTCGCCAGATGGCTCGGCGTGGCGCCTTCATAGTCACGCACCGTGTTGACGCCGAAGGGCGAAAGATCGTCCTCGACGGACTGGAGCGTGTAGTTCACCGACCAGTTCCACGGACCTTCCGGATTGCCGTCGAGCGTGACCTCGGCACCCGTCGTCGCCGTGTCGCCGCGGTTTCCGAACAGGAAGACCGGCGCATTCACGGCCGGCGGGAAGAGATCCGGCACCGGACCGAAGGCACCGCGGTCCTTCTCGGTCTCGTGGTGGAAGACCGCAGCCCGCAGATCGACGGTCGGCGACAGGGCCCGGTCATAGGCGATCTCGTAATTGGTCACGATGGCCGGTTCGATATTCGGGTCACCGGAGATGACCAGCGTATTGCCGCCCACCGTTACCGGCAGGCCGAAACCGATGTCGAACATCGTCGGCGCCAGCACGCCGCGGCCCGTCGAGAAGCGCATCGTGCCGCCGAATTCCGGACGCCAGACAAGCGCAGCATTGTAGCTGAATTCCTCGATCGTGACGTCATAGTCTTCCCGCGAGAACGGGTAGAGCGCCGGATCGAGATCGCCGTCACGGCTCCAGTCCACATGGTCGTAGCGGCCGGCCAGGGTGAGCTCGATGCTGTCGGAGAACTTGCGGTTCCACATCACCGACGCGGCCAGGGTCTCATAGCCGAAATCGCCATTGCCCGGGGCCGGGAAGGAGTTGGACTCGCCGTCGCGATACTCGGCTGACAGGCGGATCGTGTTGCGCGTGCCGACCTTGAACAGGTCCTCGACCGCAAAGGCCGTCAGCGAGGTTTCGTTCAGGCCGAAGCTGTAGAGCACCTCGACCTCGTTGCGGAAGCCGGAGACCGTCAGGAAGCCCAGATCGGTATCGGCTTCGATCCCGGCGCGGTAGGAGGTGATCTCGTACTCGCTCTCGGCAGCCAGCGCGATGCTGGTGCTTTCCACCTGGTTGACTTCGGAGTGCGTGAACTCGGTGGTCAGGCTCACCTTGTTCGTCAGGGCGAAACGGCCTTCCAGCGCCAGCGTGTCGCGGGAGAATTCGACATCGCCAAAGCCGGCCGCACCGGTATTGCCCGGATAGCCGCCGAACTCGTCAGCGCGCGTCGAGCCGAGGCTGAAGCGGACCGAGGCGCGGTCCCCGGAGCCGTAGGCCGCAACCAGCGACAGGTCGGTATAGCTGTCCGTACCGCCATCGACATGCGCGGTGGCGTAGTTGCCCAGTTCCGGATTGCGCGTAATGATATTGACCACGCCGGACACGGCGTTGAAGCCGTAGAGTGCCGACTGGGCGCCCTTCACGACCTCGATCTGCTGGATCTCGTCCAGCTGTACCGGCAGGGTCGCCCAGGCGGTGTAGCCATAGCTGTCCAGATAGACTTCACGGCCGTTCACCAGCACCAGGAGGCGCGGCGTATAGCCGGTCGCGGCACCGCGGATATTGACCTGGCCGTCGCCGAAGCCGTAGCGGGTCACATCCATGCCGGCATAGTGACGCAGGATGCCCGGAATATCGCGTTCCGGGAAACGGCGGATGTCCTCGCCGGTGATGATCACCATCGTGGCGGGAACGTCGGACGCGCGCTGCGGGGCGCCCGTGGCACCGGCCGTGACCGGTTCGCCGAACAGTTCGCTCATCGCCGTGTAGTCGAGGGTTTGAGCCGAAGCGCCGGCCTGCCAGGCAAGACCGGCCACCAGTGCAGAAATGGAAGTGGTGAGAATTTGCTTTTTCATGGTCGTAACTCTTCTGGATCCTGTCCGGTCTAGATTTCTTCGATCATCATCGCGAAGGCGGCCGCGAAGGAGACCGACGAGGCATCGGCAGCACCGCGATTGACGACGATGCGGACCGACGGGGCGCTCTGGACACCCATCACGCACTGGCCGCTTTCAACGCAGCCCATATCGGTGGAAACGGTCATCACGCCGGCCGAGCTGGCGGCGGAGAAGACGCCGGCATCGCCGGACGCCGAGCCCAGCAGGACCGCGGCGTGAGCGCCGGACAGGCTGCCCGCATCGGCCATCGGAACGAGGCGCGCATTCAGCGTGACGCGGCCAGCCGACAGGCCGCCGGACATGGCGCCGGCCAGAGCCTGTGCTTCGGCTTCGCTGCCGGCGTCGTACACGATGGCAACAGTCCGGTCTGAACCGCTGACGCCTTCCATGAAGCCCAGCGCGCGGCCGATCACTTCAAGGTCACGCTGCGAGGTTTCTGCGAAAGCCGGAGTTGAAATAAGAGCGCCGGCGATCACCGACAGAATGAGAAAACGCATATGTAAGGCCCCTGCCCTTGTCTTTGGGGAACGCCACGTGGCGTCGTCGGGGCTAGTCCTAGAATCGAGGCCTTAACGGAAAGATTTCAAAAGCTCATAGATTATTACAGCTTTCGATAACCATGCTTCCTATTCTCAAACTGATCATGGACAAACAAGTATAGATTACGAAAATCAACCTTCAGGCGAGTTTCATTCTGTCATGTGCTGGAGAGCACGCCGGAGCGTTGCCGCAACCGGTCCAGCAAACCGGCAAGCATCTCGATTTCCGCGTCCGAGAACTCGCTCAGCAAGGCTGCTTCCTGCGCCAGCGCGACCGGCGCTATCTCGTCATAGACGCGCCGCCCGTCGGCCGTCAGATGCAACATCCGTGACCGCCGGTCGGCTGCGTGGTTCTCGCGCTCCACCAGTCCGCGCTCTTCCAGGCTGCGCACGGCGCGTGACACGGATACCTTGTCCATGGCCGCACTGTCGCTGATCGCCTGGGCCGTCATCGGTACGCCCTCGCCCAGGATCGCAATCACCCGCCATTCCCAGATCGTCACGCCGAACTGATCCTGATAGGCGCGTGCAACAAGCCGGCTGACGAGGTTGGATGTGACAGCGAGACGATAGGGCAGATAATCCTGCAGGCGCAGGTGCGACGGGGTATCGGGCACGGTCGGACGGGTCATGCTGCAGTCGTGCAACACAGGGCCGCAGGCCGCAAGCGATTGTTGTCTCGACGACAGGGCACGGCTCGCGCTATCTCAAGCGACATGACCGACTTCGTGACGCCGCCCGCCCGGCCCCGCCTTGCCATCGACGGCGACAGCCGTTCCTTCCCGGTTGCCCGCGTTTTCTGCATCGGCCGCAATTATGCCGATCATGCAAAGGAGATGGGGGCGAAGGCGGAGGCGATCTTCTTCATGAAGCCCGCCGACGCCGTCACACCGGCCGGCACCATCGCCTATCCGGCCGAGACCGCAGATCTGCACCACGAAGTCGAGCTGGTGCTGGCCCTCGGCGAGAACGGGGCGATCGTCGCCAGCGGCGTCGGGGTCGATCTGACCAAGCGCGACCTGCAGGCCCGGCTGAAGGAAAACTCCGCGCCCTGGGAAATCGCCAAGGCGTTCCGCGACAGTGCGCCGGTCGGTACCCTGCGCGCCGGACCGCCGCCGGCGTCCGGTGCGATCGGCCTGTCGGTCAATGGCGAGACCCGGCAGTCGGGCGATCTGGACCGGATGATCCTGGCACCGGATGCGCTGCTGGCCGAACTGGGCCGCTTCTTCACGCTCGGCGCCGGCGACCTCGTCTTCACCGGGACACCGGCCGGCGTCGGCCCGCTCAAGGCCGGCGACACGGTCAAGGCGGAGATCGCCGGCCTGCCGGTGCTGGAATTCTCCATCCCGGAGGCCCGCTCATGACCACGACGCTTTATGGCTACTGGCGCTCAAGCGCCGCCTATCGCCTGCGCATCGCCCTCAATCTCAAGGGCGTTGCCTATGAACAGGTCTCGATCAATCTGAAAGACGGCGAGCAGAATGGCGAGGACTGGCGGCAAATCCAGCCGCAGGGCCTGGTGCCTGTGCTGGAACATGACGGCCAGCGCCTGCTGCAATCGCCGGCCATCCTGGAATGGATCGAGGAGACCTGGCCGCAGCCGGCCCTGCTGCCCTCATCCGCGCAAGCGCGATGCCTCGTGCGCGGCTGGGCGTCGGTGATCGCCTGCGATATCCATCCCGTGCAGAACCTGCGCATCCTGAAGGCCATTGCCGGCGATCTGGGCCAGGGCCCGGAGGGCATGAAGGCCTGGGCGCAGCGCTGGATCGGTTCCGGTCTGCAATCGCTGGAAACCATCGTCGCCGCACATCCTCGCACCACGCCTTTCCTTCATGGCGACAAGCCCGGTCTCGCCGAGGTTTATCTGGTGCCGCAAATGTACAATGCGCGGCGGTGGGGCGCCGATATCTCGAACTGCCCCACCCTGCTGGCAGCAGACGAGGCGGCGCGGGCCCTGCCCGCCTTCCGGGATGCCGAACCGGAAAACCAGCCGGACGCAGAAGGTTAAGATAAACGGCGCAGCGGGCCGAACTGCCGGCGGGACAGCCCGTCCAGCAGCCACTCGACGGGGCCGGTCCGGAAGGAGCGGCTCCAGGCCCAGACCGCGAGCGCCTGCACGACGCACAGAAGCAAACCGGTCAGGGCCAGCCCGGCCGGGCTCAGCCGTCCGTAAAGCGACAGGCCGGGGGACAGGGAAAACAGGGCAAGCCCGATCAGAAGCTGGCCGGTATAGAGGCTCAGCCAGATCTCACCGGCCTGTTCGAGAAGTCGGGTCACCGGTGCGAGACGGGCCTGATTGCCCGCCAGGACGATCAGCGCTGCGAACCCGGCCGCACACAGCAAGGCCCCAGCCGCATGGGCGCCATTGCTCTGCCACAAGCCGGACGGGGCGAAGTCCCGCGCCAGAGCCGCCGCGGCCGCCCATCCGGTCAGCGGCAGGCCGAGGCCCAGGCAGACGGCTGCGACCAGGACATAGTGCATCGGTGCCCACCGCCCGCCGGCAAATCCGGTCTCCAGAGCCAGCATGCCGATCATTGCCAGCCCCAGAACACCGCCGCCGAGAAAAACGACCTCCATGAGATGCCATTGCAGCGCCGTTGCCATGTTGCGGGGCAATTGCGCGAAATAGCCGGCCCGGTGTGCCGCTTCGGCTTCGGCGACCTGTTCGCCACCGAAACCCAGCAGCTGGCCGGGCTCCATCGTATCGGGCAGGAGCGCCGTCACGGCCGATCCCGCCACCACGATCAGCAACGTTCCGCCGACCAGGACCAGCGCCGTGACAAGGCGCGATGCCGGCTGCATGGCGCGCAGCGGCAAGGCAATCATGCTTGCGATTGCCAGGATCGAGATCAGCTCTCCGAACCAGATGAAATAGGCCAGAACCAGGCCCAGCAGGAGCATCCAGCCCAGCGGTACCCGCAAGCCCCGGTCCTGTTGCCAGCCCAGCCAGCCCCCGAACGCCGCGATCAGCACGATATTGAACGTCCATGAGACGAAGGTCTGACCTGTCCACCAGGCCACAGCGCCGGCAGCGCCCAGCGTCCGGCCGCCGATCTCCGGCAGGTCGGCGGAGGGCCACACGCCCGCCATGCCCGGCAGGTTGGCCAGCAGAAGGCCGAAGGCGCAAAGCCCGAGAAGCCGGCGCAGCCCTGCCCCGTCACGCTCATCCATGCCCGTCGCGCTCATTCATGATCGAACTGCCCCTGCCGCATTTCCGCCACCTTGCTTACAAACAATTCACAAAATTCCCATCTTCCATGAACGCGTCTTGGATATAACGCGTCATACCCTCGTGAGGGGTTGAATCGGATCGTAGGGTGCACGTTTGGGATGATCCAGTTTCTCGCTTCGCTGATTGAATGGCTCGCGCTGGCGGCCTTGTCGTCCGTCGGTATCGAGGTCGAAGCGGTCGATTGTGCCGCGGTCGGCCCGGCCGAGTACCGGACCATCTCCACCGTCTATGTGACCGGTCAGGATTATGCCTTCCAGGGCGTGGGTTACAACGCGACATCCCTGAGCGATTGCGCGGATGCAGCGGGCAGCCTGTTCCGGATCGATGAGACACCGCGCCTGGTGTCCGAGCCGCCGCAGTCCTACCGCAGCTGATCCCCGCCATCGACCGCAGGTTTTTCCGGCAAATACCGGTTCCGCATAGATTATCTGTGTGTCCGGCGCGCATTTGCGCCTATTCTCTGCCATAATGAACAATCCGGCGCGCGCAGGGCTTGATCCGGCGCCGGGTACAGGCAGCCAATCGGGCGCGGAATGACCAGATACACCCAGGACCAGACAATCGAACTGGCGGAGATGAATATGGCGGATGACGCTCAGGATTCACCGGTCGCCACAGCGCAATCCCATGCACTGTCCACCCAGGCCTCACAGAACCCGCAATGGGACGATGCCGGCGGCAAGTCCAGCGGCAACTGGATGGTCTGGCTGGGCAATACGTTCGCACTGCTGTGGATTGGCGCCGCGGGCGCGTTCATCTGGGGATATCTGGGCATCCAGTCGCTGGACGCGCTGGCGCAATACGGTTTCGGCCAGCTCACCGGCCTGTCGGTTTTTGCCATTGCCCCGGCCCTGCTCTTCATCATGAGCGGCCTGATGGCGCGGGAAGTCGTTCGCAGCGGCCGTAATACGCGGCGCGTCGAGATCGCCCTGCGCAAGCTCGTTGAACCGGCGCGCTATGCCGAACATGAAGTCCAGAGCCTGTCCGACGCCGTGTCCGACGAGGTCGAGCGGATCAATGCGGCGCTGGAAAGCGCCCTGGCCCGTCTTGCTGCCATGGAAGAAGTCATCGCGCACCATGCCGACACGCTGGAACAGTCGGCGACCGATGCGCGCGACCGCGCCGAAGGCCTGCTGAAGGATCTGCGCAGCGAACGCTTGCGCCTGGGCGAGGTGTCCGAATCCCTTGACGACAAGGCCGCCCTGATTGCCGCCGCGATTTCCGACCAGTCGAAAATGGTCGCTGCAGCCGCCGAACTCGCCGCCTCCCAGGCCAGCGACAGCGAGAAGCGTATCCGCGCCAGCCTGAGCGATCTGGATGCTGCCGGCACGGCGATCGTCGAGCGCAGCGACCAGGCTGCGATTGTCATCACCGAACGCGCGGACCATCTGCGTGACCTGTCCAACGGTCTCAAGGAACGTTCCGAAAATCTCGACGCGGCCTATGTGAAACACCGCCAGCGCCTGAGCGAGGCCAGCGAGGCGCTGCGCCAGGAGCAGGAAAAGATCGCTGCCGCGCTGGACTTCCACAAGGCCGAGCTGGAAGTCATGGCGAAGACCGCCCAGGAAGGCGCCGGTGCTCTGAAATCGGCGGCGTCCTCCGGTGCCGAGGCCTTCCGCGAGGCGGTCGATGCCGCTCTGGCGCGGGCCGACGACATGGCTGGCCGGGTCCGTTCGGAGACCGAACACGCCGCCAGCGAGCACGAGGCCGCGCTGGCCCGCCTGATCGCCTCCGCACAGGAGGCCAAGGAGGTTTCCGAGGCCGCCATCGAGGCGATCGAGAAACAGGCCGATATCGTCTCTTCCAAGGTCGAGAAGACCAATGAGACGGCCTATGAAGCGGCCCGCCGCTCGGACGAGGCTTTCGAGGCCCGTCTGGCCGAAGCCGAGAAACTCACCCAGCGTGCATCGCGGGCCGCCGACGATGCCGCCGACTCGGTCCGCCGCCGTCTCGAGGCCGTGCTGGAAACCGCCCGCACCGAGAGCCAGTCGGTCGAACGCCAGATCGAGACCATGACGCAGCGTCTGGCGGAAATGCCCGTCATGGCGCGCGACCGGGCCCAGGAAGCCGCCGACGCCCTGCGCCGCGGGCTGGACGGGCTGAATGCCGCGGCCATGGCCGCCGCCGAGGAAGCGCAGGAAATCGACGCCGCCTTCCAGGCCCGCATCCGGCAGAATTACGAATTGCTGAGCGATTTCATGCTGCGCATGGGCAGTGTGGCCGGCGGCCGGCGCGTGCCCGATCTCGGTGCCAACGAGCTGCCGGACCCGCTGCAGCGGCGGCGCTCGTCGCCCGCGCCGGATACCACTGCCGCCGATCCGGACGCGAAGCACGCCTCCGCCCAGGATGGCGAAACACCGGCAGTACCGGCCGAGGAGCGTCCGCGCGGCGAGAACAGTGTCGGCTTCCCCGAACGCGGCGGACGGCGGGGCCAGGGCGATCCGGGCTGGCGCTGGAAGGACCTGCTGTCCAACATGCCCCAGGACGAGGACGGCGCACCGTCGCCGTCTGACCGCAAGAAGCGCTCCGACGATCAGACCTGACCCCGGCGGGGGCTATTCGCCGCCGGCTTCGCTGTCCTGCATCTCCGTTGCCATGGCGGTCCAGCCGGCGATATCGCGGCTGATCGAGATCGCGGCCGCATCGAAGGCATCGACGATGGCCCCGGTCCGGTTGTCCGTCGCCCGGCGTTCCGCGGAAAACACCCGCGCGCCGACAAAGCGGCGGCCGTGCTCGGCCACCAGCCGCGCCGCGATGCGCACACGCACGGTCGGCGCAGCGCTGTCGCCGTGATCATAGTCCGCCTCGAACTGGCGCAGATCCAGATGCAGCTCGAAATCGGCCCGCACCCCGTCCTCCGGCCGGGCCGGTGCCAGGCGCGCCTGATCGGCGTTGAACGTGTCGATCACCAGGCTCTGCAGCAGACCGGGCGCCGGAGCGATCCAGCGTGCGCCATGGACATAGGCCAGGCTCTGCCCGTCGCGGACCAGTGCGATCTGGTCGCCGGACAGGCCGCGCGGCGCCTGCGGCATCTCGATCTCGATGATCGTCCAGTTATCGCTATTACCGCTCCATTCGCGCGGCTCCGGCGAGGACAGGCGATAGACCGAGACCGGATCGCTCTCGGGCAGCAGCGAGACACAGGCTGCCACCGGCAGCAGGCCCAGCGCGATCAGCGCGGGCTTGAGGAAACGTGTTCCGCTCATTGCGGGACCTCCACGGTTTCACGGGGCGAGCCGGCGACGAAGGCACCGGGATTGCTCTCGATTTCCAGGGCGATGCGCTCCAGCGTCGCGATCAGGCGGCGCAGGTCGGACGAGGCCCGGTTGAGATCCTGCAGCCCGCTGTCGGCAAAGTCCTCCAGCGGCGGGGTGATCGTGCGGATCATGGTGTCGGTATTCACGGCCGCCTGGTTGACCGCCTGGGCTGCCAGCGTGGTCTCGTTGACCGCCGGGGTCAGGTCATTGACCAGGAAGCGCTCGGCGGTGGTGCCGAACTGCTCCAGCGAATTAGCCGCAGCCGAGATGTCGCCGGCCGCCGTATCGATCCGGCCGATCGCCTGGCGCATGTCGGCGATCAGGGCATCCTCGGCACTCAGACGCTCGGTCAGGGCGCGCAGGTTGGACAGGGTCTCCGAAACCTCGTCGACATTCTGCTCGCTGAGCAGGGCCGACAGGCGGAACAGCGCCGTCTGGGCCGCATCGAGCACGTCTTCGGAACCTTCGAACAGCCCCTCCAGCTGGGCACGCCGGGCGAAGATTTTCGGCGGCTGGCGGCCGGGCGGGCTGAGCAGGCGCTGGGCATTCGGCGAGCCACCGGAGATCAGGATATAGGACAGGCCCGTCAGACCCTGCGGTTCGAGCTGGGCGAAACTGTCCACCCTGACCGGCGTCTGGGCGAGCACGCGGACCCGGGCGATCACCCGGCTCTGCTCATCCAGTTCCAGCTCGATCACCTCGCCGACCTGGATCCCGTTGAACCGCACCTCGCCACTCTCGCGCAGCCCGCGGACAGGCCCGTCGAACACGATATCGTAGAGGGCATAATCCTCGTCGAAGGAGACCTTGCCCAGCCAGAGGGCGAAGAAGCCGAGAGCGGCGGCAAGCAGGACGGTGAACAGGCCGACCAGCGCGTGATGGGCTTTGGTTTCCATGCCTAAATCTCCTTTCCGGCCAGCGCGGCGCGGCCGCGCGGACCGTGGAAGTATTCCTGGATCCACGGATGCGGATGGTCCAGCAGTTCGCGGAGCGGAGCGACAACCTCCACCCGCTTGTCGGCGAGTACGGCCACCCGGTCGCAGATCGCGTAGAGACTGTCGAGATCGTGGGTGATCATCATGATGGTCAGGCCCAGCGCCCGCGACAATTCCAGCACCAGGCTGTCGAAGGCGGCCGCGCCGATCGGGTCGAGCCCCGCCGTGGGCTCGTCGAGAAACAGGATTTCCGGGTCCAGCGCCAGGGCGCGCGCCAGGGCGACGCGCTTGCGCATGCCGCCGGACAGTTCCGCGGGAAAGCGTGTCGCGGCTTCCGGCTGCAGCCCGGCCAGGCCGATCTTCATGCCGGCGATCTCCTCCATCAGCGAGATCGGCATGTCGACATGCTCGCGCAGCGGCGCCATGACGTTTTCCAGCACGTTCAGCGAGGTGAACAGGGCGCCGTTTTGGAACAGCACGCCCCAGCGGCTGTCGACGCGACGTCGTTCGGCGGTGCTCATCTCATCAAACAGCCGGCCATTGAGCCGGATCTCGCCGGCCGCCGGCTTCATGAGACCGAGAATGGCGTTCATCATCACCGTCTTGCCGGTGCCCGAACCGCCGACGACGCCCAGGATCTCGCCGCGGCGGATGTCCAGGTCGAGATCGTCGTGCACCACGTGATCGCCGAACTGGGTACGCAGGCCACGCACGGAGATGAGAACGTCCTCTCCGCTCATATGCCCAGCTCCAGATACATCATGGCGAACAGGGCCTCGAGCACGATGACGGTGAAGATGGACTGCACCACCGACGCCGTCACCCGGCGCCCGAGCGATTCAACATCGCCACGCACCTGCATGCCCTGGCGGCAGCCGATGATCGCCACGACCAGGCCGAACACCGGCGCTTTCGACATGCCGACCCAGAAATGGCTCCAGTCGAGTTCCGAATGGAAACGGGTGATGAACAGGGTCGGCGAGATATCCTGGGCGGACCAGGCGACCAGCATGCCGCCGAAGATTCCGGAAATCATCGCCCCGAAGGTCAGGAGCGGCGTCATCAGCACACAGGCGACGACGCGCGGCATGACCAGCGCTTCATAGGGGTCGAGGCCCAGCACACGCATGGCATCGATTTCCTGCTGCATCTTCATCGCCCCGATCGAGGCGGTGAAGGCACTGTCGGACCGGCCGGCCAGCATGATCGCGGTGATCAGCACGCCGAATTCCCGCAGCACGGCAATGCCGACGAGTTCGACGGTAAAGACCGAAAAGCCGACGCTGCGCAGCAGGTTGGCGCCCATATAGGCCACTACCGCGCCGATGAAGAAGGACAGGACGGCGACGATCGGCAGGGCATTCACCCCCACCTCTTCCATCGCCCAGACCGTCGGTGTCAGGCGGAAACGCCAGGGCTGGGCTGCCATGCGCAGGCCCGTTGTCACGGTGCGGCCGAAGAAGGCCATCGTATCGACGGCCTCCATCCAGGCCGCTTCCAGACCGGCGCCGATCCGTGCCATGGCCCCCATGAAGCCGAAGACGGGTTCGCTTTCGGGCTGGCAGATCGTGGTGCGCGAGCGTACTTCCTCGATCAGCCGCCGGGCCGTGGGATGATCGCCGCGATAATGAATATCGCCATCGGGCTCGCTGCACCGCCGCGTCGCCCGGCCAAGCAGATAGGCGCCGGCCGTGTCGATCCGGCCCAGCCCGTCCAGGTCGATGACGATATCGCCCGGCTCGCTGTTCTCCTCGACGGCGCGAATGGCTGCGTCCTGCACACCGACGGTATCGACCAGCCAGTCGCCGCTCGGCTCCAGCACGGTGCGTCGCCCGTCCTCCCGGACGGTCAGGCCCGCCGGGTCAGCAGTGATGACAGTTTCTCCCCTCATGCCCCTGACCCTAGTCGAATTTCTCCGTCCGCGGGAGTGCCTGGAAGCGGTGCAGCAGAACTGCAGCAACCAGGCCACACACGGCCGGAATCACCATCAATGCGAACCCGCCCGCGCCGATCCGGGCATAGAAATATCCCGACACCGCCGAGGCCGCGGCCATCACAACTCCGCCGGACAGGGCGGAGTTGAGTGCCTGAGCCAGCGCAGCATGCTCATCGGGAACATGGTCGGACGCGAACCGCAGGAACCCGACATAGGTGGCGGCGAAGGTGAGCGCATGCAAGGATTGCAGTGCGAACAGCGCCCAGAGCGGTGGGGAAAACGCGGTCAGCCCCCAGCGCAGGATGGACGCGACGGCCCCGGCCCCGATCAGCATGGCCGGGCTTGCACGTCCCAGAAGGCCGCGCCCGGACAGCCATAAAAAGCCGATCTCGACGGCAACACCGGTGGCCCACAGCGCCCCGATCGCGGTTCCCGACAGGCCCTGCTCGCTCCAGGCCTTGGCAGAAAATGCGTAGTAGAAGCCATGCCCCGCCTGCACCATGGCCGAAGCCAGAAGCGCGATCCCCAACGGGCCGCCCAGCATCACCAGGATATGCCCCAGCCGGGCATGATCGGCGCTGTGCGTGTCCGGCCGGCGCCCCTCGGGCAGCCAGGACGCGGCCAGTGCCAGCAGGCCCGCCCCCAGGATCAGCCAGGCCAGAATGCTCTCCGTGCCGAAACGGTCGATCAGCGCGCCGGCCGAAAAGTTGGCGACGATGAACATCGCCGACCCGAAAGCGCGCACCGGACCGAAGGCGAAGCGGTCGTCGCGGGCTGCGCGCATGGCGAAGGCATCGATCACCGGGATCTGTCCGAACAGCAGCGCACCCGACAGGAAGGACAGGACCAGCAGCACCCAGGGCAGGGATGACGGTCCGTGCAGACCGAACACCACGACACAGCCAATGGCAAAGACCAGGATCGGGTCGCGGCGGCGCACGGCCCGGTCCGACCATCGCGCACCCACCGGCGAGACCAGTGTGCGCCCGGCCATGCCAGCCGCCACGATCCAGCCGATCCATTCCGGCGACAATCCGCGCCCGTCCAGCCATTGCGGGAAATAGGGCAGGAAACAGCCCAGCGTCAGGTAGAAGGCGCCGTAATAGGCAGCGAAGCGGAATGCGGGCGTGCGGATCATCTTGCCTTCCTGGCGTGGCGCTGCGGATCCTGCCATGCAGCAGGCTGGTATGGCACGCTTGGCGAACAATGTTCACTTCTATAGGTTCGCGGTTCGAACACCACCGCCGGAATCACGCGTCATGGGCCGAGATACCCTTGTTTCCACACAGCTGGAAGACACACCGGACGCGGATCCCGTCCGGCCGCTGCGTGTGCTCGTCACCGGCTATCGCTCGCATCCGCATGTCGGCGGTCAGGGTGTCTATATCCGCGAGCTGACGCGCGGACTGGCTGCGCTGGGCCACAAGGTCACTGTCGCCTCCGGTCCGCCCTATCCCGAACTCGATCCCGGCATCGACCTGGTACGCCTGCCCTCGCTCGACCTGTTTGCGGAAGACAATGCCTTCATGGCGCTGCGTGCGAAGCATCTGACCTCCTGGGCCGATCTGTCGGAATGGCTGGCGCACAATTCCGGCGCTTTCGGCGAACTCTATGCCTTTGGCCGCCGCCTCGACCGCTATCTCGCCGACAATGCCGGCGAATACGATGTCGTGCACGACAACCAGACGCTCTCGACACCCTTCCTGCGGATCGAGCGCCGCCTGCCGGTAATCACCACCCTGCACCATCCCATCGCCATCGATCACGACTATGCCCTGGCCGCCAGCGACGCCTGGTGGAAGGCGCTGCTGACCCGGCGCTGGTACCGGTTTGTGGGGATGCAGGCGCGCACCGCCCGTCGCCTGCAGCGGCATCTCGCCGTGTCCGAAGCCGCGCGCGACACCCATGCCGAACGCTATGGCGTCGCCCCGGACCGCGTTCGTGTCGCCTATAACGGTATCGACCATGATGTCTTCCGGCCGGATTCGTCCATTCCGCGCGAGACCGGGCTGATCGTGACAACGGCCAGTGCCGACGTGCCGATCAAGGGCCTGGATGTGCTGATCGATGCGCTGGCCCGGGTCGCGGCCGCACGGCCCAAGGCGCGGCTGCACATTGTCGGCCAGCTGCGCGACGGACCGGCCAAGCGCCGGTTGGCCGCACACGGCCTGTCGCAGCGCGTCTCCACCTCCAGCGACCTCACCCGCGCCGAAGTCGCAGACCTCTATCGCCGCGCCCACATTGTCGCCTGCCCGGCGCGGTTCGAAGGCTTCGGCTTTCCCGCCGCGGAAGCCATGGCCTGCGGCGCGGCTGTCGTCTCCAGCGATGGCGGTGCCCTGCCTGAAGTGGTCGGCGATGCCGGTCTCGTCTCGCCGGCCGGCGATGCCGAGGCAATGGCCGCCAATCTCGCCCGCCTGCTCGATGCACCGGCCGAGGCCGCGCAGCTGGGCGAGCGGGCCAGTGCCCGTGCCCGCGCCGAGTTCAACTGGTCGTCCCACGCCCTGGCCGCCTCGCGGCTCTATGCCGAAGCGCTCGCCGAACGGGGGAAAGCCCGCGCATGCTGACCGTCCGCCTCAAAGCGCTCGACCTGGATGCAGGCCAGCGCGTGCTCGACCTTGGCTGCGGCCAGGGACGCCACCTGCACGGCCTCTACTGGGACGAGACGCCGGTCACCGCCGTGGGCGTCGACCTGTGTCATGACGATGTCGTCATCGCGCTCGACAAGTTCTTCGAACTGCCGCCGCCCGAACCGGCCTCACCGCTGCGCCATGCCGTGCTGGCGACCGCCAACGGGGAGGCCCTGCCCTTTCCCGACAGGAGCTTCGACCGGATCATCTGTTCCGAAGTGCTCGAACACGTGCCCGATCCGGATCTCTTCCTGACCGAGATTACGCGCCTTCTGAAACCCGGCGGCATTTTCGTTGCCTCGGTGCCGCGCTATTGGCCGGAGGCAATCTGCTGGTGGCTATCGCCGGGCTATCCGCGCACGCCGGGTGGCCATGTGCGCATCTTCCGGCCGGACGCGCTGAAGGCCCAGGTCGAGAAACACGGTTTCCGGCGCTATCTGCGCCATTGGGCGCACAGCCTGCACAGCCCCTATTGGTGGCTGCAATGCGCGCTGTGGGACCGCCGCGAGACCAGCACGCTGGTCCGCATCTACCGCAAATTCCTGGAATGGGACCTGCTGGACCGGCCCTGGCTGACGCGGGCGATGGAAGCGGTGCTCGACCCGGTGATGGGCAAATCCGTCGTCATGTATTTCCGGAAGACGGCGTAGTGGCGGGCCTGGTCGACATCCGCGCCTGTGCCCGGCACATCGAGGCGCTGCAGCGTCCCGGCGGCGATATTCCCTGGATCGAGGCGGGTATCTGGGATGCCTGGAATCACGGCGAAGGCGCCATGGGGCTGGCCATCGCCGGCCGGGAAACGGCCGCGCGCCGTGCCCTCGACCATCTTGTCGACCGCCAGGAGGCCGATGGCGGCTGGACCGGCGATCTGGGGGCCTCGGTTCCGCTGGACGACACCAATCGCCATCTCATGCCCGGCACGCCGGACACCGCCCGCGACACGAACTTCACCGGCTATGCCGCCGTCACCGTGCTGCGCACCCTGCTCGCCATGGGCGCCCTGTCGGACCTGCCGCGCTACTGGCCGATGGTGCAGCGCGCGATGGACTTCATCCTCGCCCACCAGACCCTGCAGGGCGATATCGTCTGGCGTGCCCGCGATGGCGACGAGCCGCTGGAGACAATCGACTCGCTGCGCGCCGGCAATGCCTCGCTCTACAAATCGCTGGAATGCGCCATCCTGATGGGCCGCCTGATGGAGGCCCCGGTCGATCACTGGGCCCAGGCCCGCCGCAAGCTGGGCGCAGTGCTGCGCGAGAACGATGCCCGCTTCGACCGCAAGGGCACAGATCGCCGCCGCTATGCAATGGACTGGTATTACCCGGTTCTGGCCGGCGTGCTGACCGGCGAGGCCGCCCGCGCCCGCCTCTATGCCCGCTGGACCGATTTCGTGAAGCCGGGGCTGGGTTGCCGTTGCGTTTCAGACGAGCCCTGGGTCACGGCAGCCGAAACGGCCGAACTGGCCCTGGCCTGCCTCGCCGCCGGCAAGCGCGACCAGGCCCGCACGCTGATCGCCGATCTCGCGCCGCTGAAGGCCAAGTCAGGCGGCTACTGGATGGGCTGGCAATTCGTCGAGGAAGTCGTCTGGCCCTATGAGCGCCCCAGCTGGACCGCCGGCGCGCTGATCATGGCAGCCGATGCACTCGATGCCCTCACTCCGGGCTCCGGGCTGCTGGTACGCAACTGGGTGGTGGAATATCCGGTCAGGCCAGACGCCGAAGCACTTCCAGCGTTCCTGTCCGCCTGACCGGTTCGAACAGGCCGGAGGCACAGGCCAGCTTCCAGATTTCGTAGGGCGGACGGCCGCCGTCTTCCGGGTTCGGGAAGACGTCGTGAATGGCCAGCAATCCGCCCGGCAGGATGCGTCCGCTCCAGCCGCGATAGTCAGCCAGAGCTGCATCCATGGAATGCCCGCCATCGATGAAGACCATGCCCAGCGGCGTGGTCCAGTGGGCAGCCACGGCCACCGACTTGCCGATCACGGGGATCACACAGTCTTCCAGACCGCCCCGGAACAGCGTCTCGCGCAGGGCCGGCAGTGTTTCCACCGCACCGAGTTCGGCATTGTAGAGATCCGGGTCGTGATACTCTTCGCCCTTCTGGTGCTCTTCCGAGCCACGATGATGGTCGAGCGTGAACAGCACCGTCCCCGCCTCGCGCACCGCCGGTCCCAGATAGAGCGCCGACTTGCCGCAATAACTGCCGATCTCCAGCACCGGGCCGAGCCGTCCGGCCTCGCGTGCACAGGCGGCGAGATCCGCGCCTTCCTCGGGAGCGAGAAAGCCCTTTACGCTATCGGGATCGAGCATCAGGACAGGCTGTCGCCGGACGCATTGCTGCGGCGCAGATCGACCAGTTCGTCGACGCGCTCGCGCAGGCTGTCGGTGCGGACCGCGAAAAGGTCGCGCTCGGACACCAGCTGGCTGGCGAGTTCCTCGTCGCCGGGAACCGGCATTTCCGCCAGAACGGCATCGAACAGGGCCAGCGTGTCGCGGGCGCGGGCCGTGACGGTCTCGACATCGCCGATGCTGCGGCTGAGGGCGCTGCGGGAGACACCGCCGCCCTGGGCGATGAGTTCGGCAGCGGCATTGTCGACCGCGCCGGCCAGTTCCCAGGCCAGGGTCATGTCGGTCAGGAAATGGGCAGCAAAACCGGGCGCATCCAGCGTGGTCTCGTTGGCTTCAAGATAGCGGGCAACCGGTGCGCGGTCAGCGCTGGCGTCTTCGTCCGACTGGCCCGCCAGGCGGCCCATCCAGGACATGGCGGTTTCCATCGATCCGGCTTCGCGGATCCAGCCGCGCGCCCGGGCGACATCCTCGAAATCGGCGGCCGTCCGGCTGACGCTGGCCTGCTGCGGCGAGGCTTCACCGGCTCCGGCAAAGCGGGACGAGACGGAAATCGGGGCACTGGCACAGCCCGCGACAAAGGAACACGCGGCCAATGCCACAAGGAAGCGCCGAAGTCCGGTCATCACGCGGTGTTTTCCCAACAGTCTCTGATTAGCCCCAAGGTGAAAGATGATATAGGGACATGAGGGTCTAGGCTATGGTTTATTGCGTTTACGCCGCGCTAACAGGACAGGACTGGAATGGACGCCGCCTACTCCCGCCGACTGCTGTATCCGCCGATCCACGCAACGCAGACATTCCGCCTGCCGGTGAGCGGCGGACACGAGCTCCATGTCGAGGAATGCGGCCGTCCTGACGGCCTGCCCGTGATCACCCTGCATGGCGGTCCGGGCGGCGGGGTCTCGCCCGCCCTGCGCCGTTTTTTCGACCCGCGCCGCTATAGCATCATCCTGTTCGACCAGCGCGGCTGTGGCCGCTCCACGCCGCATGGCGGACTGGAGAACAACACCACCGCCGACCTGATCGACGATATCGAGCGCATCCGCGAACGCATGGGCGTCGACAAGTGGCTGGTCTTCGGCGGCTCCTGGGGCGCGACACTGGCCATCGCCTATGCCCGCCAGCACCCGGACCGCTGCCTCGGCCTCGTCCTGCGCGGCGTCTTCCTGTGCACCGATCTGGAGCTGAACTGGTTCTACCGCCAGGGCGCCAACATGCTGTTCCCGGACGCCTGGGAACGCCTGGTCGACCCGCTGGCACCGGAAGAGCGCGGCGATATCGTGCGCGCCTATTACGAGCGCCTGGCCGAGCCGGACATCATCCGCCGCCGCCCGGACGCGCTCGCCTGGGCGCGCTGGGAAAGCGCCCTGATCTCGATGACCGGCGATCCGTCTGCCCCGCTTGCCGACCCGATCCGCGCCGACGCGCTGGCCCGGCTGGAGACACACTATTTCGTCCACAAGGGCTTTCTGGAACGCGACGGCGTGCTGCTGGAGGATGTCGACCGTTTCAGCCATCTGCCCGGCGTCATCGTGCAGGGCCGCTACGACATGGTGACCCCGCCGCGCTCGGCCTGGTCGCTGGCCCGGGCCTGGCCACGGGCGCGGCTGCAGATGATCGGCGATGCCGGTCATGCCGCAGGCGAACCGGGCGTCGTCGATGCCCTGGTGCGCGCGACCGACGCCTTTGCCGACCGCATGAGCTGATCCCTCAAAAGAAAACGGGGCCGCACCGGATGGATGCGACCCCGTGTTACTTCAATGATGCCGTTATGAGGCTCTAGCTGAGCCCCAGCATGGCACCAATGGCACCATTATTGAACTGGGCATCCATGCCCAGTGCCAGGATCACGAAGATCGCCGGCGGCACGATCCAGCGCACCGCAAAGTGGAAGAACTCGAACAACCCCTTGCCGGTGTGCGAGAGCTCGTCACGCAGCAGCGCCTTGGGGATCACCCAGCCGGCAAAGACCGCCACCAGGAAGCCGCCCAGCGGCAGCAGCAGGCTGCCCGAGAGCCAGTCGACGAAATTGCCGCCGAACTCCGGCGAATAAACGGCACCCGCACCGATCATGAAGGCGAAGAAGCCGACCAGCACCGCCGTCTGTGCACGGCCGAAATTCGCGTGCTCGTCAACAAAGGCCACGACACCTTCCAGCAGCGAGATCGACGAGGTCACCGCGGCGATCAGCGCCAGCGCAAAGAAGGACCCGCCAATGATATTGCCCGCCGGCATATCGGCGAAGACGGCCGGCAGTGCGGAGAAGATCAGGCCGAGGCCCTCACCCGGATCGATACCCACCATGAAGACGATCGGGAAGATCATCAGGCCGGCCACAAGGGCCACCAGCGTGTCGGCCGACGCAATGGTCAGCGAGGAGGAACCGATATTGGCATCTTTGGACAGGTAGGAGCCGTAGGTGATCATGATTGCCGAGGCGACCGAGACCGAGAAGAAAGCCTGGCCGAGCGCCTGCACGAAGGTCTGGCCCGAAACCGCCGAAAAGTCCGGGCGGAAGAGATAGGCGACAGCTTCAGCCGCGTGACCGTTGACCAGCGAGTAGATGGTCAGACCCAGCAGGACAACGAAGAAGAGCGGCATGAGCAGCGTGGCGACGCGTTCAATCCCGCCCTTGAGACCCTGGGCGACAATACCGACCGTCAGGCCCATGAACAGGACGTGCCAGAACAGCTGAATGCCCTGACCATTGTAGAACATGGTCGCGCCTTCATCCGTCCCGAAACCACCGGCAAAGCCGGCGACCGAGAAGGCCATGACCTGGCCGGCGATCACCGAATAGGTCGTCAGGATCAGGAAGCCGGCCGCGGTACACACCCAGCCCACGATCGACCAGTTGCCCGACTTGCCGGCCTCGAGCGCCATCTTGCGCGTCGAGGAGATCGCCGATTGCTGGGCGTGTCGGCCGATGGCGATTTCCGCCATCAGCACCGGCAGCGCGAACAGGATCACACAGCCGATATAGATCAGCACGAAGGCCGAGCCGCCATTCTGTCCCGTCATGAACGGGAAGCGCCAAAGATTGCCGAGACCGACCGCGGACCCGACTGCTGCCATGATGAATGCAAAGCGCGACGACCAGTGCGCATGCGTCCCCGTGGGCGTAACCGCCATGAAAACTCTCCCCTGCCTAGGCGCGGCCCCCCGCGCCCGAATTGCGAAAAATTGTCGCGCACACTTCCCCAACGGCCCGATCAGGTCAAGCTGGCTTCGCCAGCGCAACCAACGTGCGCGGCAGAGCTATATGCCGATACACCGGGACGGCGCCCGCGGCGCAGCTGCTTAGCCGAACAGTCCCGCGCCGCGCGGCGGTTCGGCATTGCGGTGAATGTGCGCGCCCAGGATCAGGCCGAAGCCGGCCAGCACGGCCATCATCACCGTGCCGCCATAGGAAATCAGCGGCAAGGGTACGCCAACCACCGGCAGGGCCCCCATCACCATGCCGACATTGATGATCACGTAGAGCGCAAACGTCGTCGCCACGCCCATGCTCAAAAGCCGCAGGAAGGTGGACTTGCAGCTGATCGCGATGGCGATCGTGTTGGCCAGCACGAGCGCGTAGATCGACAAGACGACGAGCCCGCCGACAAAGCCGAATTCCTCACCCAGGATCGTAAAGATGAAGTCGGTCTGCTTTTCCGGCAGGTATTCCAGCTGGGACTGGGTGCCCTCCATGAAACCCTTGCCGGTGAACCCGCCGGAGCCCAGCGCGATCTTCGACTGCAGGATCTGGTAGCCCGCGCCGAGCGGATCGGCGTCCGGATTGAACATCGTCATGATGCGTTCGCGCTGGTAGTCGTGCAGGCCGTAGCGGAAGAAGCCGACAGCACCGACGACAGCGGCAATCGCGCCCGGCAGGATGATCTTCCAGCTCAGCCCGGCCAGGAAAACGATTGCCCCGCCGGTTGCGATGAGAAGCAGGGTAGTGCCCAGGTCCGGCTGTTTGGCGATCAGCAGCGCGGGCAGACCGATCAGCGCGGCCGGAACCAGCAGGCCGCCAAGGCTGGAGACCTTCTCGGTCGGCAGGTCGTGATAGAAGCGTGCCAGCGCGAACACGAGGGCCAGCTTCATGACTTCGGAGGGCTGTACCCGTATCGGTCCGATATCCAGCCAACGCTGCGACCCGTTGATCGTGACACCGGCAATCTCGACCCCTGCCAGCAGGACCAGCGCCACGACATAGATCGGATAGGCCACGCCCATCCAGAAGCGCGGCGGGAACATTGCGATCACCATCATGCCGCCGAAAGCCGCCGAAAAGCGGATGGCATGATTGACCGCCCAGGGTGTCCAGCTGCCGCCGGCCACCGAGTACAGCATGCCGACACCGGCCGCCCCCAGCAGAACCAGAAGCAGGACCAGGGTCCAGTTCAGCTCCATCAGCTTGCCGCGCAGGTCGCGCGGGACGCTCTCGCGAAAAACCGCCATCACGCGCCCCCGCGCCGGTCAGTTCCGGCAAGATCGGCAAACACGCCGGCGCGGCTCGACGGGTCGCGCGCGACGACGCGGCGCAGGATATCACGGGCCGGACGCGTTGCAGCGCTCGATCCGCCGCCATGCTCCACCACGACGACCACGGCGTATTTCGGATCATCAGCGGGCGCATAGCACATGAAGAGGCCGTGATCGCGCAGCCGCCAGGGCAGGTCGTCCTGATCGCGAACGCCGGACGCGCGCTCCTCGGCGGTGATGGAATAAACCTGCGCCGTACCGGTCTTGCCGGCCATGGCGACGCCTTCGATGCCCAGCCCGCCCAGCGAATAGGACGTGCCGCCCGGTTCCTCGACCACGCCGCGAAGGCCGGCCCGCACGCGGGCCAGTGCCGGTTCGGACACGCCGATATGCGGCGCCGGACGGGCCAGCGCATTGCGGTAGAGCGTCGGTTCGACAGCCCGGCCGGACGCGACACGGGCCGTCATCACCGCCAGCTGCAGTGGTGACATCAGCACGGCGCCCTGGCCGATGCCGACATTATAGGTGTGCCCCGTCGTCCAGGGCTCATTGCTGCGCGCACGCAGCCAGGCCGGGTTCGGCATATTGCCCGAACGCACGCCGGAAATGCCGATATCAAACTGCTCGCCGACACCGAAACGGACCGCCATATCGTAGAGCCGGTCAATCCCCAGACGGTCGGCCATTTCATAGAAGAAGATATCGCACGACGTCTTCACCGCTTCATGCAGATTGACGCGGCCATGGCCCCGGCGGCGCCAGCAGTGAAACTCGCGCCGGCCCAGCATGGTGGATCCGTTGCAAAAGATCGTCTCGTTCGGATCGACCAGGCCATGCTCCAGCGCGGCCGCCGCCACAACCGCCTTGAAGGTCGAGCCCGGCGGATAGGTCCCCATGATCGATTTATGGAAGAGCGGGTTGTGATCGTTCGCCCGCAGAGCCGCGTAGTCCGACGAGGAAATGCCGCCGACAAACAGGTTGGGATCGAAGCTGGGCGTGGACGCAAGCGCAATGAGCTCGCCCGTATTCACGTCGATCACCACCGCCGAAGCGGATTCCTGCCCCAGCCGTTCATGAGCGTAACGCTGGATATCGGCGTCGAGGGTCAGGACCACATCCCGGCCGGGCTGGGGCGCCGTGGACTGTTCGGGCAGTTCGCGGATCACGCGGCCGCGGGCATTGACCTCGGTCTTCAGTGCACCGGCGGCCCCGCGCAGATCGCGCTCGCGAGAGACTTCCACACCCGTCTTGCCGACCCGGAAACCCGGATGCAGCAGCAGCCCCTCCTCCTCGCGTGGACTGGCGGCGATATCGTCCTCGTTCGCCGTCTGCACATAGCCGATGACATGCGCGAAGGCCGCGCCATAGGGGTAGGAGCGTACCTCGCCGACATCGGGACGCACACCGCCCAGATCCGGCGCGTTGAGATTGATGGCCGAAAAAGTCTGCCAGTCCAGATCATCCGCCACGGTCACCGGGCGGTAGCGCGACTGGCGGCGCACCGCGCGCAGCACCCGTTCGCGATCGGCGTCGGACATCGGCATGAAGCGTGACAGCCGGTCCAGGGCAGCCCCGACATCGCCGGCCTGCTCGGGCACCAGCAGCACACGGTAGCTGTCACGATTGTCGGCGACCGCGACACCGAAGCGATCGAGGATACGGCCCCGCGACGGCGGCAGGAGATCGAAGTTGAACTGGTTGTCCTCGGACAGCAGCCGGTAGCGCTCGCCTTCCAGCATCTGCAGCGAATACAGGCGCGCGCCCAGCCCGATAAAGGCCAGTCCGCCCAGCCCCGACATAATGAGGGCCCGGCGGGTGAATTTCAGATCCTGTTCCTGGCGGTCAGCGCGCATCTTGCCTCGCGATCAGCCCCCGATGAACCCGGACCGGCCCGGGCGACGATTACGCAGCGCCAGGAAAGCCAGAAGCGGGAACATCAGCATCGTGGCTGCCAGTTCGATGATCAAGAGCTGCAGGTCGGCCATCTGTTCCAGTGCAAAACTCCCGGCGGCGAAAGCGATACCGTGCGCCAGCAGGAGCGTTGCCCCGAAACGCAGCAGGACCGGCGGCAGATCGCGCGGCATGCCGTCCTCGCCGCGGAAGCGGCAGACGGCCAGCGCGACCAGATAGGACAGGGCCCAGACCCCCATCGGTGCACCGGTCAGGAGGTCCTGGGCGAGACCGACGGCAAAGATCACGATCGGCGGCATGAAGTGCGGGCGCAGACCCGACCACAGGAAAATCACCATCAGCGGCCAGGTCGGCATGACCGATATGCCGTCGATCAGGCGCGTCGGTGCCGCCTGGGTGACCAGGGCCAGCAGGACAGTGAAAACGCACAGGGCAACAGAGGTCCAGATCGAGCTGCGGTCGGTCGGCTTTCTCATGGCTGGGCCTCCGGATCCACAGCAGCGCGGCCTTCTTCATCGCCGCTGTCCGCGCCCACAGGCGCCGCCTCGGCGACCGGTTCGGCTGTCGCCGGGCCGGCTTCTTCGGGGTCGAGGAGTCCGGCTTCGTCGGTGCTGACCTCCTCGTCCGGCGGGGTCACACGGCGGTACGGCCACACCCAGACAAAATCGATCGGCGCCTGGTCCGAATAGAGCCGGACCCGCCATCCGCCCTCGCGCGTGGCCACCGCTTCGCCCACAGGCAGACCGCGCGGCAGGATGCCGTCATCGCCCGACGAGACAATACGGTCGCCCGGCTGGATATCCGGTGCCCGGCCGACATATTCCAGACGCGGAAAGGGCGAGTTGTCGCCGACGAGAATGGCCCGCGCATTGGACCGGTCGGCCATCACGGGGATCCGGCTGTTGAGGTCGGTCAGCAGCAGCACACGGGCTGAATGGCGGCCGGTCTCGTAGACCCGTCCGACGAGGCCGTAGAGATTGATGACCGGATAGCCATCCTCGATGCCCGACTGGGCGCCGCGGCCGATCAGGCGGGCACGGACGAAGGGGCCACGCGGGTCAGCCACGGTCCAGGCACCGATCCGGTCCTGGGTCGCAGGCGTGTCGACATTGAGGGCGTCTTCATAGATCTCGATCCGGTCGCGCTGGCGATAGGCGAGATCTTCCCAGTAGCGCGCCTCGATCAATTGCTGGCGCAGATCGGCGTTCTCCTGGGCAAGCTCGCCCTGCCGGCGGAAATAGGGACCGATATTCTTGATGGCGCGAAGCGGCTGGGCGGCCAGTTCCAGCACGGGCGCCGTCAGGTCGGTAAAGCCGGCGCGGATACGGGCGAAGGTGTCGGATCGCGATTGCGGGCGATCGAAGGCGATCAGCGCACAGGACAGAACAAGAAGCGCAATGAAGACGGTCCGCGAGAAACGGACGCCCTGCTCGCCATCATGTCGTGTCGAGCGCCTCGTGGCCACCGCGACTCACTCCTTCTCCCCCGCAAGGGCGGAGGTTACACGGCTTCGGAGAGAATGGGGCGCCAAATCCGCAAGTCCTCGACGGCCTTGCCGCAACCGAGCACGACGCAGGACAGCGCCTCGTCGGCCAGGCTCACCGGCAGGCCGGTGCGTTCGCGCAGCTCGGTATCGAGGTTGCGCAGCAAGGCGCCGCCGCCGGTCAGCACGATCCCCTTGTCGACGATATCGGCCGCCAGTTCCGGCGGCGTCGCCTCGAGGGCCTGCTTGACGGCTTCGACGATCTGTTCGACCGGCTCGGACAGGCTGTCAGCGATCATGGCTTCGGTGACGGCGATCTCGCGCGGCACGCCATTCATCAGGTCGCGGCCCTTGATGTCCAGCGACAGGCCCTCGCCCTTCACCGGCGGCATGGCCGACCCGATTTCCTTCTTGATCCGTTCGGCCGAGGTCTCGCCGATCAGAAGGTTCGCCGAACGGCGGATATAGTTGATGATCGCCTCGTCCATCTTGTCGCCACCGACCCGCACCGAGCGCGAATAGACGATGCCGGACAGCGACATCACGGCCACTTCGGTCGTGCCGCCGCCGATATCGACGATCATCGAACCGGTCGGCTCGTCGATCGGCAGACCAGCCCCGACGGCAGCCGCCATCGGCTCGTCGATCAGATAGACCTTGCGGGCACCGGCACCCAGCGCGCTTTCGTGGATGGCGCGGCGTTCGACCGCCGTTGCGCCTGACGGCACGCAGATCACCACCTGCGGCGAGACCATGGCGCGGCGATTGTGCACTTTCTGGATGAAGTGCTTGATCATTTCCTCGGCCACGTCGAAGTCGGCGATCACGCCGTCACGCATCGGACGGATGGCTTCGACATTGCCCGGCGTCTTGCCCAGCATCAGCTTGGCCTCGGCGCCGACGGCCTGCACGTGCTTGCGCCCCTTCTCCACCTTGTAGGCGACCACGGAAGGTTCGTTCAGGACGACACCGCGTCCCTTGACGTAGACGAGCGTGTTCGCGGTACCCAGGTCGATGGCGATATCCGCGGAGAGCAAACCGAAAAGGCTGTTGAGCATGAGCGTGGCGCGTTCAGACGTGTGGCGGCAAAGCCGCGGTGCAACTTGTTTTTCTTGTGCGATGCTCCGCGATAGATTGCAAGGGGTGCGACCGTGCGGACACACATGTCATGGCAGGTGTGCCTGCTAATCGGGCGTCGCTGCCTCGGCCTCGGCCGCCGGTTCGGGCCGGTTCCGGCGCAGCCATTTGCGCGCCATCAGCATGATGCCGAACCAGGCCCCGACAGCCCCGAACAGCGCTAGCCCGACGAGCACCCGGCCTTCGCCCAGCATGGCCAGAATTCCCTGTCCTGCAAGGCCGACCACGATGATCTTGGGACCGGTGCCGAGGGCGGTGCCCAGAAGGAAGGCCCAATAGGGCGTGCGGGCGATGCCGAAGCCCATATTGACGACGATGAAGGGCCCCGACGGGACCCAGCGCACGACCATGGACGCCACCAGCCCGTTGCGGCCGATGAAACTCGAGATCCGGTTGGCCCAGTCGCCGCCATAGCGTTTGAGAATGCGCGCGCCGAAGACCCGCCCCATCCAGAAATTCACCGATGCCGCCGTCAGCGTCGCGATCCAGGCGTAGAGCGCGCCGGTGACCGGACCGAAGGCGACAATCGCTGCCGCCATCAGGCCGAATTGCGGCGCGCCCAGGAAGGACAGGGCGATAAAGACACCGATCGTCACAGGCAGTGCGTACCAGCGATCCTGCAGCGAACCGAACCAGCTGCCGGCGGCACCGGGTTCAATCTCCAGCACGAAACGCCCGATCAGGAAAATGACGGCGACCACGACGAAAAGGGCCACCGACACGCCGATGGCCCGCGCTGCACGCGCATCCATACGCAGGATGAAATCGAAAATCCGGTTCATGCTCGGCCGTTCCGTATGGCGCGGTTCGTCTGACAGGTCACTGGCCGGGCCGTGCGCAAATCAGTTGGAACCCGCCTCACCGTCGGACATTTCCGCGTCCATGTCGACGGCTTCGCCCGAAGCGATGGCCACCAGCTTGGCGCGCTGGATGGCCAGCACGGCGAGCTGTTCGTCCAGAACCTTGAGAATGCCGCGAGCCTCGTCCTGATCGACCCGGCCGGGCGAGCGCTCGGTCTCGCTCAGCGATTCCATCAGAGCGGAGATATTGCGCGCATTGGAGCGGCTGGCATCGCCGGCCAGCGCCAGCCAGTTGGCATCGTCCGCCTTCTCGATCGGCAGGAAAATCCCGCCTGCCAGGGCAGCCAGATGCTGCGCCGCGGCTGTCGCGCCGTTCTCGGTCAGCGTGGCCATGCGGGTGTAGGAGATTTCATTGCTGGAGTCCGGGTCCGCCAGCGCATAGACGCGCGTGCGGCTCAGATCGAGCAGTTCCATGACCTTCGGGATGCCGCCCACTTCCTCGAAGACGCGCGCAACCACTTCCTTGGGTTCACCATATCGCCGGATCTTGACCGGATTGAATGACATGTCCTGCCCCCGCAGTGAGAAACAAACAATAGCCGCTTAATACAGCCCCATTAGCGGCTTGGCTATTTCGCGTCACCGTAGATACGGCTGCGAAGCTCAGCACCGGCCGCCTCGACCGGCAGTTCGCGGTCGCGGGCACGGTCCGCTGTCATGGCGTTGCCGGCCTCATAGGTCTCGACCCAGCGCCGGGCAAAACTGCCATCCTCGATCGCCGCCATGGCGTTATCGAAGGTACGCCGGAGCTCCGGGCCTGCAATCGCATCCTCAATCTGGCGCGCACCAAATTCCGCAGTGTCGGAGATCGCCTCATACATGCCGGCGATCCCGCGCGCCTGGATCAGGTCGGCGAGATATTTGATCTCGTGAACGCAGTCGATATAGGCCATGCGCGGCGACACGCCGGCAGCGACCAGCCGGTCGAAACTGGCCTTGGCGAGAGCAACCATCCCGCCCACGAGAACGACCTGTTCGCCGAACAGGTCGGACACGGTCTCCTCGCGGAATGTCGTCGGAAAGATGCCCACCTCACCGGATCCGATGCCGGCGAGATAGGCCAGGGCAAGCTCGCGGGCGTGGCCGGAGGCATCCTGGTGCACAGCCCAGAAGCCGATCAGCCCCTTGCCCTTCTCGAATTCCTGGCGCACCGCCCCGCCCGGCCCTTTCGCGGCGGCCAGGATGATGTCGGCATCGGCGGGCGGCTCGATCAGCCCGTAATGGATCGAGAAACCGTGGCACAGGATCAGCGCCTGGCCGGGTTTGCGATGCGGCGCGATATGCTGGTCCCAGATCTGGCGATGCGCCTCGTCGGCGGCGAGCAGCGCGATGGCATCGGCCCAGCGTGCCGCCTCGTCCAGGCCGACCACCTCGAACCCGTCCGCCTCGGCCTTGCTGCGCGACGGCGAGCCGTCCCGCAGCGCGATCCGGATATCCCGCACACCGCTGTCACGCAGGCAGAGCGCGTGCGAGCGGCCATGATTGCCATAGCCAAGAATGGCCAGGCGGCATTTACGGATCGGGTCGAGATCGATGTCTTTGGTATAAAGCGGGTCAGTCATCCTCGGGGGCGCTTTGCGAATCGGCTTCCGGTGCTCCGGGCCGATAGGACGGATCATTCGTCCCCATGTCCAGCAAACCGCGCCAATTCCCCGCCTCGTCCTGCCGCCACACGGTGACATAGGTCCCGCGCCCGGCCGGCGCACTCGCGCGGTCGCCATCCGGGTGCAGCGACCACAGGCCCCAGGTGACACCGAAATCACCGCCCTCAGAGGCAAACCCTTCCAGCGGCTCCCAATGAAGCAGGATGCCCTCGGGCCAGGCATCGAACGAACCGCCTATCTCGGTCGAACCGACCAGCGCATCCGCCGTTCCGCGGATCAGCCGCCCGTCGACATGGTCCATATAGGCTTCGAAGGCCGGCCCGGGCCCGGTCTCGGCGGCCATCGCCGCGAAATCGCGGTCGGCCTGCAGGATGGCATCCACAGCCGTGTCCTGGGCCATCGCCGGCGTCGCCGTCAGGGTCAGGGCCGTGATTGCGTTGATCATGGTGGCTGGATGCATGTCAGTCCCCCTCGTCCAGAATACCGGCGAGTTCGGCCTGTGCCGCTGCCGGATCGAGCGAGACTATCCGCGGCCAGCTGGCCGTTTGATTACGAAACCATGTCAGTTGGCGCTTGGCATAGCGGCGGCTGTCACGCTTTGCCGTCTCGACCGCCGTGTCGAGATCGATCTCGCCGCGCAGGTAGGCGATCAGCGGCGGCACGCCCAGCGCCTTCATGGCGGGCAGGTCCGGATCGAGATTGCGGGCCGCGAACGCTTCGACCTCGGCCAGCGCACCGGCCAGCATCATCCCGTCGAACCGCCTGTCGATACGGTCGTAGAGCGCGGCCCGATCCGGTTCGATGACGAGGCCGCGCCAGCTGCCCGGCGGCAGGAGCGGTTGTGTATCGGCCTGGAAATCCGAGAGGGCCCGGCCGGTCTCGAGGCCGACCTCCACCACGCGCAGCAGGCGCTGGCGATCGCCCTGCTCGATCCGCGCCTCGGCAGCCGGATCCAGACGGCGCGCCTCATCGCGCAATGCCTCCATACCGCCCGCTTCGAACAGCGCCGCAGCCTGCTCCCGCGCAGCCGGTCCGATCTCCGGCACAGGCGCCAGACCAACCGTCAGCGTGTGGAAGTAGAGCCCCGTCCCGCCGACCAGGATGGGCGTGCGTCCGCGGGCCCGGATATCCGCGCAGGTGGCCAGAGCGGCCTCCGCCCATCGCCCCGCCGACCACCGTTCGCCGGGGTCGGCCACGCCGAAGAGATGATGGGGAATACGGGCGGCTTCCTCGGGTGACGGCCGCGCGGTGATCAGATGCAGACCGTCATAGATCTGCATGGAATCCGCATTGACGATCTCGCCGTCCAGCCGCTCAGCCGCAGCAATTGCCAGGGCGGTCTTGCCCGCCGCCGTCGGTCCCGCGATCAGCAGGGCCCGCGATGTCACGGCCGGATGGAATGCAGCACGTACTGGCCGCCGCGATTGACCTGAAAGCGGATCGGACCGCCGGAGTGGCCGGCAACGATCTCGCGGATATCGGCGATGGTCGCAACGCGGGTGAATTCCACTTCCTCGATCACATCGCCGGGACGGATCTTGCCGGCGGCATCGCTGGACGCGTCGACATCGGTGACCAGCACGCCCTGGGCGTCGGGATCGACGCGGTAGCGGCGGCGCGAAGGGGCATCGAGTGCGGCCAGCGTCATGCCGAGAACTTCATTGGCATTGCCCTGGGAGGGATCGACCACGCCGCCGGCGGAACCGCTGCCCGACGCCGCATCTTCATCGCCCTCGCGCTCAAGTTCACCGACCGTGATGTCCAGCGTCATGCGGCGATCGCGGCGGATGATCTCGACCTCGACCTCGCGGCCGATCTCGCTCTCCGCGACCATGCGCGGGAAGGTGCGGCTCTCGCGGACACGCTCACCGTCAAAGCTCAGGATCAGATCCCCCTGGCGCAGGCCGGCCGCCTCGCCCGGACCGTCTTCCTCGATCCGCGACACGATGGCACCGTAAGGCGTGTTCAGGCCAAAGCTCTCGGCCAGTTCCGGAGTAACGCGATGCACGCTCACGCCGAGCCAGCCACGGCGGGTCTCGCCGAACTCGATCAGCTGGTCGACCACGCGGCGCGCCAGATTGGACGGGATGGACAGCGAAATGCCGACGCTGGCGCCGGTCGGCGACAGGATCAGCGTGTTCACACCGACCACATTGCCCGCCATGTCGAACAGCGGGCCGCCGGAATTGCCCGTATTGATGGCGACATCGGTCTGGATGTAGTCGTCATACTGACCGCCGGCATCGCGGCCGCGTGCCGAGACTACACCGGCCGTCAGCGTACCGCCCAGGCCGAAAGGATTGCCGATCGCGATCACCCAGTCGCCGACGCGCGCCGTGTCACTGTCGCCGAAATCGACGTGGGGCAGCGCCTCGTTCACTTCCATGCGCAGGACGGCCAGGTCGGTGACAGGATCGATCCCCACGACTTCCGCCGCAAAGACACGGCCGTCAGGCAGGGCCACCTCGACCTCGTCGGCCCCGTCGATCACGTGGTTATTGGTGACCACCAGGCCTTCGGGGTCGATAATGAAGCCCGAACCGAGCGAGTTGGCGATACGCGGCGCATCGCCGAAAATGTCGTTGAAGCGCTCCAGCGGCGAGCCCTCAGGGAATTCCGGCAAGCCGTCTCCGCTGTCCAGCCGCTGGGCGGCCGAGATGTTCACCACGGCCGGCGAAAGACGCTCGGCGAGGTCGGCAAAACCGTCAGGCGCCGGATGCGCCAGCACCGCCGGAGTGACCAGGAGAACGAGGAAGACAACAAGAAAACGCCGCATTGCAAATATCCGTTCGATTTCGGGAACCGGAATACAGAACAAGGTGAATACCGCTTCGCGGTACCCCGCTGCAACCGCAGTGATGCAGGCGTGAAGTTTGCGGTGTTGTCAGCGTACCACCAGGGCAACGATGGCGACGCCCAGACACAAAGCCGTGAGCCCGGCCAGGCGAAGCTGGTCCGGGCTCATCGCGCCAATTCTGGCGATCACGTCTTTCATGGCGCCGGGGGCCAGGGCGTAGACCGCGCCTTCAAGCGCGATCGCCACCCCGAGCCCGGCGATCAGGACCGTCCACACTACTGGCCGGTTTCCGACCGGAAATAGTTGAAGAACTCGCTGTCCGGCGGAATCACGATCGGCGTGCCGTCGCCCATCGCCTGCTGGTACGCCAGCATCGAGCGATAGAAGGCGAAGAATTCCTCGTCACGGCTGTAGGCCTCGGCGAAGATTTCGTTACGGCGGGCATCACCCTCACCACGGATCCGTTCGGACTCGGCGCGCGCCTCGGCCTCGATGATCGCCGCCTGGCGGTCGGCATTGGCGCGGATTTCGGCCGCCCGCTGTTCGCCTTCGGCGCGGATGCGGGCCGCTTCCTGGTCACGTTCCGAGCGCATGCGCTGGAAGACGTTCTCGGCGATCTGCTGCGGCAGGTCGGCCCGCAGGATGCGCACATCGATCACCTCGATGCCGAAGCTGCCGGTGCGCACCTGGTCTTCCACCGCAGTCTGCACCCGGTCCATCAGCTCGGCACGCTGGCCGGAGATGACTTCGGAGGACGGGATCGACGCGATGACGCCGCGCAGGCTGTCATCCATGATCTGCTGCAGACGAACGCGGGCGCCGCGCTCGTCGCGGAAGGTCTGGTAGAAGCGCAGCGGATCGGTGATGCGATAGCGCAGGAAGGCGTCGACGATGAGACGCTCCTGGTCCGAGGCCAGGATTTCTTCCGGATCGAGATCGAGCTCGATATTGCGCTTGTCGAAGGTCAGCACCTCCATGATGAAGGGCGTCTTGAAGTGCAGGCCCGGATCGGGTTCGCCGACCTCGTTGACCGCATCGACGGGCTCGCCGAGGCGCAGGATCAGAGCCTGTTCGGTTTCCGAGACCGTGTAGACACTCTGCAGGCCGATGAAGACGGCAACCGCAAGAATGATAATGCCGAGCGTGCGGATCATTGATTGCCTCCTTGCATACGGTTGCGGTTCTGGCCGAGTTCGTTGAGCGGCAGGTAGGGCACGGCCCCGGCCTGGTCATCGAGCACGATCAGGTCCGACCGGCGGAAAATTTCCTCGATCGTCTCCAGATACATGCGCCGGCGGGTCACATTCGGTGCCTGGCGGTACTGGTCATAGATCGCGACAAAGCGGTCGGCCTGACCTTGGGCTTCGGCGATCACCGAGTCCCGGTAGGCCTGGGCCTGCTGGGTCACCTGGGCGGCGCGGCCGCGGGCCGCCGGGATCACGCTGTTGGCGTGGGCGGTGGCGTTGAGCTGGGCACGCTCGGCTTCCTGCTGGGCAACGTCCACGCCGCGGAAGGCGTCGATCACCCGCTCCGGCGGCTGGGCGTTGCGCAGGTTGACCTGCAGAACCTCGATACCGGCATTGTACTCGTTCAGCGTTTCCTGCAGCAGGGCCCGTGTCCGGTGGGACACTTCGGTCCGGCCTTCCGTGATGATGAATTGCAGGTCCGACGTGCCGACGACTTCGCGCATGGCGCTTTCCGCCACAGCCCGGACGGTCGCTTCCGGATCGCGCACATTGAACAGATAGTCGCGCACACCGTCGGGATAGCTCAGATCGACACGCCACTGCACGGCGAAGTCGATGTCGACGATATTCTCGTCGCGCGTGAGCATCTGGCCTTCATTGCCCTGGCCGATGGTGATCGTGTTGGTCGTCGTCACTTCCGGCAGCGTCACCGTTTCGATCGGCGTGGGCAGCTTGAAGTGGAAACCCGGCGAGGAGGTCCGGGAGTATTCGCCGAAGCGCAGCACGACACCGGCCTGGTTCGGGCCGACCTGGTACCAGCCGGAACCCGGCATGATGAACCAGACGCCGACAATGACCAGCAGGATGAAACCGAAGCCGAAGGCGCTGGCGCCACCGCCGCCCTTCTTGCCGCCGCCATTGCCGCCGCTGCCGCCGCCGAACAGGCCGCGCAGCTTGCGCTGCATGTCGCGTACAACCTCGTCCAGATCGGGGCCTTCATCGCCGCCGCCACCCTGGGGACGGCGTCCGCCCCACGGGTTCTGGTTGTTGTTATTTCCTCCGCCGGAGCCCCAAGGGCCTCCGCCGCCTCCACCCTGATTGTCGTTCCACGGCATGGGCTGGATCGATCCTCTTGCTAGTCTTGCGCCCTACATGAACGCAAGCGCGCCGGCGTTCAAGAGCGGGCAAGCGGGACACGCAGACGCAGCGTCCCCCGTTTTCGCGCGTATCAGATGCGATCGAGGCGCCGGAAGACGAAGGCATGGTCGTCGCCCTCACCGGCCGGATGGGCCTCGCGACGGACTTCCGTCCAGCCGGTTTCGTCGATTTCGGGGAAGCGGGTATCGCCGTCCGGCGCCGCATCCACATCGGTCAGATAGAGCCGGTCGGCCAGCTCCAGGGCAGCCATGTAGATCTGCGCGCCACCGATGACGCAAACCTCGTCGACCCTGTCCTCATTGGCCCGGGCAAAGGCCGCAGCCAGCGCATCGCCGAGATTGCCGGCCACCGTCGCGCCTTCAGCCTGATAGCCGGACTGCCGGGTGATGACGATATTGAGCCGGCCCGGCAGCGGCCGCCGCGGCAGGCTCTCCCAGGTCTTGCGCCCCATGATCACCGGCTTGCCGCGTGTCGTATCGCGGAACAGCTTCATGTCGGACGACAGACGCCAGGGCAGATCGCCATCGGCACCGATCACACCATTACGGCCGCGCGCCGCGACCAGGCAGACTTTGGGAACGATCGTGCCCGTCATGCCGATACCGGCTTGTCGAGCCAGCTGAGCCATTTTTCCTGCACCGCCGCGTCCAGGTCGACGCCTTCGGAGCGCGCCAGCAGGAGCAGCATGCCCAGCGCATCGGCCATTTCCCGGCGCAGGGCCGTACGGGCCTCATCGTCGGCCGGACGGCGCGACCGGCCGGTGGCGTCGAGATAGGCCTGGGTCAGCTCGCCCATCTCTTCCTGCAGCTTGAGCAGATACCAGTCGCCCGACCGGTCGATGCCGTAATTGCGGGCATAGATGTCGGAGACCTGTGCGATCTGCGCACCCAGATCGGTGAGAGGTCCGGACATGCGCCCCCCTAGACCGCGACCGGCGCAACGATGCGCGGGTGCGGGTCATAACCCTCCAGGGTGATGTCGTCGTATTCGAAGGCGAAGAGGTCCTTTGCCTCCGGATTGAGCGACAGGCGCGGCAATGGACGCGGCGTGCGTGACAGCTGTTCTTCCACCTGGTCCATATGGTTGGAATAGATGTGGGCGTCGCCGAATGTATGGATGTACTCGCCCGGCTCCAGCCCGCAGACCTGCGCCACCATGGCGGTGAGCAGGGCATAGGAGGCGATGTTGAACGGCACGCCCAGGAACATGTCGGCCGAGCGCTGGTAGAGCTGGCAGGAGAGTTTCCCGTTGGCGACATTGAACTGGTAGAGCGTGTGGCAGGGCGGCAGCGCCATGTTCGGCACATCGGCCGGATTCCAGCCCGACACAATCAGCCGGCGCGAGGACGGATTGTTGCGGATCTGTTCGAGGATGTTGGACAACTGGTCGATCTCGGTGCCGTCCGGCCCTTCCCAGCGGCGCCATTGCTTGCCGTAGACCGGTCCGAGATCGCCGTTCTCGTCGGCCCACTCATCCCAGATCGTCACGCCGCGTTCCTGCAACCAGCGTACATTCGTCTCGCCGCGCAGGAACCAGAGCAGTTCGATCGCGATCGACTTGAAGTGCACCTTCTTGGTGGTCAGAAGCGGAAAGCCTTCCGACAGGTCGCAGCGCAATTGTCGCCCGAAAACGGCCCGCGTACCCACGCCGGTGCGGTCGTGCTGTTCGGCACCCGTCTCGAGGATATCGCGCAGAAGATCGAGATAGGCGCGCTCCACGGCCGAGCCGGGCAGGCTGCCCTCGCCCACCGCTTCCGGCCGGCTATCCGCAAAGGCCAGGTCCGCCATGAATTCCTCCTGCGATCCGCGCAACTCGACTGATTCGAACCTGCCAAGTCTAACCGCTTGAAGCACGCCCGTGAGCCTGCCTGCAGCGCAGCGCCGGGGAAAACCGCCCAAGCCTCAAGACTTCCGGTCGCTTCGCTGCCTGCCGGCCCGAAACGCGTTCGAGCACACAACTGGCGGGCCTGTGGCGGGCGGTTGGCGGGCTCGTGACGCAAGGCAGGCGTGGCGCACCCGCCGCAGGTCTGGTCAATCCCGCTCATCGGATTACAACAAGCTTCAAGGAGAATGACATGGCTTTCAAGGCAGACGCGGCGAAGATAAAACGCTGGCGCGAAGAGCGGCACTGGTCGCAGGAACATCTGGCAGAACTGGCCGGGATCGGGCTTCGTACCGTGCAGCGTATCGAGAATGGAGAACAGGCCTCCCGCGATTCCCTCACCGCCCTGGCCGCGGCCTTCCAGGTCGATGCCCTCGCGCTGTGCGTCGACCCGGAGGAAGAAGCCGCCCGTACGATACGGACCAAGAACGCCAAGGTGACGGCCAGCTTGCGGCTCTCCCTGTGGATCCATCTCGCCAGCTATGTGCTCGGCATGATCATTTTCACCGGGATCAACATCGGCACCGGCTCTTCCGTCATGCTGTGGGCCACGATCTGGTGGACGGTGGGTGCGGCGGCTCACATTGCCACCACCGTCATTGTTGAAGTCGTGACCCGTTTCCAGAACCAGCACGCGGTCAGCTGAACCGGCAGGCGGCCCCTCCCGACAACGTGCTGGCAGGAGTGATCCGGCGGCACGTTGTTTCCGGCTTGCCACGGCACTGTGTTGCGATAGCCTACCCGACGGAACAATCGGGGAACATCCCCGCAATGGAGGACTATCGACATGCTGGGTTATGTGACACTGGGGACGAATGATCTGCCCCGCGCCGCCGCCTTCTATGACAGGCTTTGCGCCGAATTCGGTGTGAATCGCATGATGGAATTCGACACTTTCATCGCCTGGGGCGCACCGGGCGGCGGTTGCGGCATCGCGCTGACCAAGCCTTTCGACGGCAATACGGCCACGGTCGGAAACGGCGTCATGGCCGCCTTCCAGGCCAAGGACCGCGACCAGGTCGACAAGGTCTACAAGCTGGCCATCGAACTGGGGGCCCAGGACGAGGGCGCAGCCGGTCCGCGCGGCGATGACGGCTTCTACGCCGGCTATTTCCGCGACCCGGACGGCAACAAGCTGAATGTGTTCACGATGGGCTAACGCCTGCCGGATGCATGGATCAGGGGCGCCGCCGATCTTCCGGCAGCGCCCTTTTTCTGTCCGCGCACCGCTTGACCCGCGAAAGCATTCCACGTCCTGATTGTTTCAGAACCGGGGATGCAGGCGGCAGGACAAGGCGTGGCGAACCAGACCACCGGCAATGACGACACGGCGCAGCCGCACTGCACCAATTGCGGTGCGGTGACGGATGATCGCTTCTGCCCGTCCTGCGGCCAGTCCACAACGGATATCCGGCGTCCGGCCGTCTCCCTTCTAACCGAGTATTTCGACGGGCTTTTCGCCTGGGACGGCCGGCTGCTGACCACGCTGCGCCATCTCTATACTCGCCCCGGACAGGTCGCAGCCGACTATGTCGGCGGCAAGCGGGCGGGCCTGACACCACCGATCCGGCTCTATCTGATCATGGTGGTCGCCTTCTTCGCGGTGCTCGCGCTGGCAGGCATCCGCGTGTTCGGGGTGGCGTTTTCCCCCAGCGAGGCGGAGATCCGGGCCCAGACGCCCGAATGGACGGCCGAACGGCGCGAACAGGCCGAGAATCTCGACAGACTCGTCCGCGAGGCCGGCATTCCCAGCGGCTTTTCGTGTGGTGTCCAGCCTGGTCCCGACGAGTTCGACGCCAGCGGCATGCTGATCCAAGCCCGCGGGACCACTTTCATGATCGGCGCTTTCATGCGGGGCGAAACGCCGCCGGGTCGCGTTCTGCGCGCCGAGGATGCGGCCTGCTATCATACGCTGATGCAGGAGTTCGGCTGGGGTTGGTTTGCGCCGGTTTTTGTCGAGGTGATCCGCAGGCCCGGCAGTTTCGAGGACCGGGTCAGCGCCATTCTCAGCCAGTCCTTCATCGCCATGGTGCTGGTTTTCGCGGCGCTCAACCTTCTCCTTCATCCACGGCGAAAAATCGTCGAGCACATCGTCTATTCATTCTACTGGCATACGGCGATGATCCCGCTCCTCCTCCTCATGGCGCTGACGCTGCAGATCCCGGACGGGCTGACCAGGCAGGTCCCGCTGAACCTTCTTCTGGCCGCCATGGTCGTGTTCAGCCTGTGGCAGGAGCGTCGCTTCTACGGTGCAAGCGCTGTGGGCCTGGCCTTGCGGTTTCCGGTTCTGCTGATGGGCTATCTGGCTTCCATAAGCGTCCTCACCCTGGTTCTGCTGCGTGTCAGCGCAGCCTGAACCGCAACCGCACCCGCCCCTTCAACTCGCCACATTTCCTGACTATATTCACCAGCGTCGGCTTGCCGACTATGGCGATAAACGCGCTCGTAATAACCGGACCGGACCCGGGGGCAGTACCCGGCGGCTCCACCATATCCTTCTCCGCACCACCTTCAGCAAGTGGACGGAATGGCATGGGGCCGAAACAGGATCGACGGACGGGTAAAGGGGATTGCTTTCGCCCGGGTGAGGCCCGTTACAGGCTCGCTTATGAAAGTTGCCAACGACAACTTTGCTGAAGAGGTCGCTCTCGCTGCGTAATGCAGTGCGGGTAATCTCGCTTTAAAGTCCTGGACCCTTTAGCCGGTCCAGGCGGGGCTCGGAGGCGCCTGGCAACAGAAGCCTCCACTTATCCCCATACAGACATTCACCCACCATGCCCGCAGGCGGATTAGGCCCTCCTTCACCACGCCGCGCGCCCATCTGCAGTCCAGCCGCCGATATCCGTTGACCTGCCCCGGGCTTGGGGTACCCTTTTTTCGACAGGGAGATCGGGGGAGATCGACATGGCCAAGGACCTGATGCGCTATGACTTGATGGCGCAGGACGCGCTTCGCGGCGTGGTCCGTCAGGCTTTGCTGAAAGCGGCCGGCCCCGACGGGCTGCCCGGACAGCATCATTTCTACATCACCTTCCGCACCCAGGCGCCGGGCGTGGATATCGATCCGACCCTGCTGGAAAAATATCCCGAAGAGATGACGATCGTGCTGGAGCACCAGTTCTGGGATCTCGACGTCACCGAGACGGGTTTCGAGGTGACGCTGAAATTCTCCGGCGTGCCGAAATACCTGAAAATGCCCTATTCGGCGATTTCCCGCTTCCACGATCCCAGCGTCGGCTTCCACCTGCAATTCGAGCAGGATCCGTCCGAGGACGAGACCGAGGCCGCTCCCGCCGAGAAGCCGAAGGCGGCTGCCGGCGGCAAGGCCGGCAAGGGAGAGAAAAAAGCCCCCGGCGGCGACGGCGCCGAAGTCGTTTCGCTGGACAGCTTCCGCAAGAAGTGATGTCCGGTCCCGACCTGGTCGCCCCGGATCTGGCCGGAACGCCACGCGAGCCGATGACGGCAGGTCAGATCCGCGACTATCTCGGCCAGCGCGGCAATCACCCCTATGCCTCCAAACTCCTGGGCTTCAAGCTGGCCGATTTCTCGATCGAGGAACGCTGGCTGGAGGCTGATTTCCATCCCACCCAGCAACTCGCCAATCTGCGCAACTCCGTGCAGGGCGGTATCGTTACGGCCATGCTCGACGAGGTGATGTCGCTGGCTGTGCTGGTATCCGAGCGTTTCATGTGCGGCGTGCCGACGCTGGAAATCAAGACCAGCTTCTTTGCCCCCCTGCCCGTCGAGCCCTGCCGGGCCCGTGGTGTTGCCACCAAGATCGGCGGCCGGGTCGCCTTCATGGAAGGCACGATCTGGACCCCGTCCGGCGAAATCGCCGCCCGCTCCAGCGCCACCTGCCAGGTCCGGCGGGTAAAGGCGGCCGGGTAGGGCTCCAAGCCTTTCTTCTCTCCTTACTCTCTCTGTTTTCCCCGGCCTTGTGCCGGGGCCCGGTGAGCCTGCATCTGAAACGCCGCCAGCCCCCGGAATAAATCCGGGGAAAGCGGTGTGTGGTGATGGCACTCAGCACGAAATCCTCCACGGGCAGAACCCTGGAGCTATGAGAGGGTGTGCGGGATGCACGGCGGACATCGTGTCCGATTTGAAGGTTTGGTGGTGATGCCCGAGGCATCCCGCACGCGGAGATTTACCCGGATCCCTTGCGGGTTCCGTCTCGAGACCTGCAGGCACGCTCCGGTCGAGCTTTGTGCCGGTGTCCCCGCAGATGGCCACGCCGGAGCCTGATGCTGTCACCCACCAGGCGCGGACGAGCTCCGCACGCTCCCGGGCAC
>Ga0189275_100264_pt1 | contig 42796 bp, 34 predicted proteins | sample N19A6minimetaG_FD_130329 | JGI IMG/M metagenome (GOLD analysis project Ga0189275, IMG submission 130329) | Marine microbial communities from the Costa Rica Dome - N19 A6 mini metaG | ecosystem: Environmental > Aquatic > Marine > Oceanic > Photic zone | place: Costa Rica: the Eastern Pacific...
CTATCACCTCTGCATCTCGATCACTCAAGGTAAACTCTACAAACCCATCTAAATCATCATCACACTCCTCTAAGGCTATTGGCATATTGGCTACCGGATTGCCTAAAACCTCTAATAATAGAGGTGTTACAGCGTAGCATTCAGCATTATTGTTGTCCTCTAATCGAGCATAAACTGTTTGGTTATTTGGAGTTACATTATTGTATGGAGATGTTAATGGACCTATATCGTCTTCAGCATCTGTCTCGGTTAAGTGATAAGTTACACTTACACTATCAGGATCATTTGTTGCGATAACCTCTGTATCTCTATCTGTTAAGGTGAATGTTCCTATACCATCTATCACATCACCATCACAAACTTGTATTGGCGTTATCATATTTCCTATTGTAAGACCTGAGAATAAAAGCTGAAATGATGTAGTATCAAAACACTCTTGTGAAGCATCAGCTATACGAACCCAAATGGTTTGAGGGTCAGAAGTATTGGTGTAATTTGTTGGTAAAGCTCCAACATTATCAATAGCATCTTGTTCTGTAAGATGATAGGAAATTACAAAATCATCAGGGTTTTGATCTCCTAATACATCATCATCATTTTCAGATAAATCAAATTCAGCTGAAGCATCAGCATCGCAAACAGATAAGTTTGGTGGTACATTAGCTATAGGACTTGGTCTAAACTCTACAAAAATACTGTCTGATGTTTCGCAACCAGGTGCAAAGACTACATTAACAAAATAATACCCTTCATCCGTTATATCAATTGTAGAACTCGTCTCGCCGTTAATAACAGTAGCATCATTTAAATCATTAGAATCTGGAGAATAATACCATGTATGCGTTGCTGACGGTGCTTCTGTATCTAAAGTAATTGAATTACCACCACACTCTGCTGTCCCAGCGGCAATTGTTATGTCATCACCTAAACTACCCCCTAAATTAAAACTCCCTGCTTCTAAAAATATAGCTGAATCCCAAATAGAGTCGCCTTCATCAGCAACAACTAGTTTTATCTCATACGTTGTATTTGGAATAACAGCAGCAGTTGCCGTTAAAACGATTGTACGCCCACCATAATTAGTATCACCTAACTCATATCCTTCGAAAAAAGCAGGATTATCAGTACAAGTACCAGAATTATTAATATTGGTTACACTTACAGGTGTACCATCAGGCAAAACGGCCAAATTAGTATATGCTGTTGTTCCTACTTCACGCAATAAAAAAGCAAAAGCATCAGCAAAACTACATTCAGTACTACCATCATATTCTTCAGAGAACATGATATAACGGAAACTTATAGTATTTGATGTAGGAACAAAATTGAATTTAACATAGGTTGCGTCATTAGAGTTAAAACTTGGATCTGCAGGTAAGAATAAAGCTTCTAATTCTGCATCACCGCCTAAACCTAGATTTGTTGATGCTGTTGTTCCTGGCCCATCATCTTGATTACCTCCTTCATATGCTCTACCAGTAGAGAGTACAATTCCTTCTTCGAAAGGAAAATTAGATGCTCCACCTCTAGTAAAATATCCATAACTTTTGGTTTGAAGAGCGTTTGGCGCACCACTAACTTGCACCTCAAAATTATCAACACCTGAACACCCACCTGAAACTAAAACATTCTCTATCAACTGTTCTAAGTTAAATGAAGATTCTGGATATGCTGAATTATTTATAGTAACAATTGGTTCTAATACATTGACAAAAAATGTTATACTTTCTTCACAACCAATAGGGTTATCATCTTGTACCGTTAATGTTACTAAATACGTACCTGGCGTGGTATAAGTATTTGAAACATTTGTCCCTGTCCCAACATTACCATCACCAAAACTCCATGAATATGTCGCATTTGTACCATCTACAGAAAATGAAGCACCACCAACAAAATCAACTGTTTCACCTGGTAAAACCTCAACGACATTTGGAGAAATTTCTGCAGGTGTAGTACTTACAACCTCTGGAATTATTGTTTGACATGAAACTGCACATGTAATATTTGCTTCCCAGCCTGTTGTATTCAGAGAACCATTAGAAGTGAAGGTTACAGTTAAACATCCAGATGTATTAGCAGCTGATGCTATTATAGTACCAGGGGAAGCCACACCAGAATATGTACCTATAATAGGTGCGGTAGTATCATCACCATCATAAATGGTTAAAATATCTGTATTTAATTGTGTATTAAAACCAACAAAATCTAGTATGATGAACTCATCGGCATTTGGTGCACAAATTGTGGTTGTGAAATTTTCATCATTTCCATAATTACCAAACTCGCCTCCTGAATCAAAAAACCTATCAGGTTCACAACGTGTAAATGTTCCATCTTGCATCGAGACATCTTGAGAATATCCAAGAGCCGAGATTATCAATGCGGTTAAAATTAATATCTTTTTCATAGTTAGCCAGGATTCATTTAAAAACACATTAAAATGTAATCGATTTAACATTTTATGCCTCGTTTTTACAAATGAGGACGAAATTTAATCAAATAAAATGAATTGACTTAAGAAATTAGTTACAAAACATTATATACAGGATTAACGTTTCATGTTGATATTTCATATTTTTGCATAAAAAAGATGCCTGAGACAAAAATAACAATAGTTCCTACCTCAAATGAAACCATAATAAAATTTGAAGCTGATCGATTTTTAACCAATCACAATAGCTTTGAATTTAATAACATTGACGACGCTAAAGACTCCCCTTTAGCCCAACAATTATTCTACTTACCTTTTGTAAAGAAAGTATACATAGCATCAAACTTTGTTGCTATTGAACGCTACAACATTGTAGCATGGGCCGATGTGCAGGATGAAGTGGCTGAACAAATAGAAGACTACCTTTCTAACGATGGAATAATAGTTACCGAAGATGCTATAAAACCCAAAGCCGCAGTTACGGTTTACGCAGAGAGCACCCCTAACCCAAGCGTACTAAAATTTGTATGCAACAAGGTTTTGGTTCCAAATGTTTACGAATTCACCACTATTGAAGAAGCAAAACCTTCTCCATTAGCAACCGCTTTATTTCAATTCCCTTTTGTAAAGAATGTGTTCATGGAAAAAAACTTTATTTCCATTACAAAGTTTGACATTATTGAGTGGGAAGAAATAACACTCCAACTCAGAGAGTTTTTAAAATCTTATGTTGAAGAAGGTAAAACAATTCTCAATGATGATGCGCCAAAAAAACTTAATAAAACAGATGAGGCTATCGAGCAAAAGTTTGAAGCTTTAGACGACACTTCAAAAAATATTGTGAATATTCTAGAAGAATACGTTAAACCTGCGGTAGCAAGTGATGGAGGTAATATAGAATTTCGATCTTATGATGAGCAAACAAAAAAAGTTGAAGTTTTATTGCAAGGTGCGTGCAGTGGTTGCCCTTCGTCTACTTTCACTTTAAAAAATGGTATTGAAAGTATGCTTAGAGAAATGCTGAATGATGCTTCTATCTCCGTTAATGCAATTAATGGTTAAAAAAAGCTGAGTTTTAAGTGACTTTTCAGGTTATATCGTTTCTAAAAAAACAGAAACATTATAAAACAATATATTATGGCCGTATTAAAAGTAATCGAAGTATTATCAAATTCTGATAAAAGCTGGGAAGATGCAACTAAAAAAGCAGTAAAAGAAGCATCAAAAACTGTAAAAAATATACGTTCTGTATATGTACAAGATCAAAGTGCTATTGTTAAAGATGGAGATGTCATAGAATTTAGAGTTAACTTAAAGTTGACATTCGAAGTTAAATAATTGTAAAAACAATATTTTAAATTTACTCGGCTTACTACCGAGTTTTTTATTCAATAAAATTAATTAATCAACATGGAGACACAAAAATGGATAGATAAAGGTTACGACTTAATTGTTGAGTTTGCACCTAAAGTTTTAGCAGCAATTCTAATATGGATAATTGGAAGCTGGATTATAAAAATGTTAATGAAGGGCATTAAAAAAGCCATGACTAAAGCTAATTACGATGATAGCTTAAAAAAATTCTTACTAAACTTACTAAGTTGGATTTTTAAAATCGTACTAATTCTTGTTGTACTAGGCACTATGGGTGTTGAGACCACATCATTTGCTGCAATTCTTGCCGCAGCTGGTTTGGCTATAGGTATGGCTCTACAAGGGTCTCTTGGGAATTTTGCAGGTGGTGTTTTGATAATGACTTTTAAACCCTTTAAAATTGGAGATCTCATTGAAGCGCAAGGCGAAATTGGAGTCGTAAAAGAAATTGAAATTTTCACAACCAAATTAACGGGACTTTCTAACAAAGAAATTATTATTCCTAACGGAGCCCTTTCTAATGGTAATATAATAAACTATACTACAGAAGGAACCAGACGTGTAGACTTGGTTTTTGGTGTAAGTTATGATGCTGATATAAAACAAACTAAAGAGGTTTTAATGAATGTACTTACATCTAATCCTAAAATATTAAAAGAACCTGCTCCTGCAGTTACGGTATTAGAATTAGCAGACAGTTCTGTTAATTTTGCAGTAAGACCTTGGAGTAAAGCTGAAGATTACTGGAGTGTTTATTTTGAAGTTACAGAAAATACGAAAGAAGCATTGGATGCAGCTGGTATAGAAATACCTTATCCTCATTCTGTAGAAATACATAAAGAAAGTTAGGCTTTCTTTTTAATAGCTACAAAATCTTTTAAATAATAAGGCTCAAAATAGGCGACATCTTCGATGTCGCTTTTTTTATACTTTAACTCGGACAATGAGCTCATATCGTTTGCAGATGGTAATTTACCATCGATAAATATGGCATTTGGATGATTAATTAACTGCTGAGTTTTAGCAACTCCATTTCCTATAAAGTAAACTCTATTTTCTTTTAACAAGTCTGCATAACTATCTACAGTTAATATTTCCGCTTTAATATCTCTAATCTGTTTATGGCTATGATTAAAAATAGCTGAATACACTTCCATTCGACGTGCATCTAGCATTGGTATAATAACACCTTCATTAACGCTTACCTGATGAGCCAGACTTTCTAACGTAGAAACGGAAATCAATGGTTTGTTTAAAGCATAACTTAATCCTTTAGCCGATGAAACACCTATACGCAAACCTGTATACGAACCAGGACCTTTACTTACAGCTACCGCATCTATATCTTTAGCTGAAATCTTTGCCTCTTCAAAAACGTCATTAATGTATACGTGCAATGTTTCTGCATGAGAATAGCCAGCACTATTGTCTTCTTTTAAAACTAAAGTCTCCCCATCTTTAGACAGAGAGACTGAACAATTCGTTGTGGCTGTTTCTATATTAAGTATAAGAGCCATTAAATATTATTTAAGTTTTTAATCCTCTTTCTTATCTTTAACTTCAGAGGATCCTTCTTTTTTATTTTTATACTCTATTGAGTCACCTGGGTTAAGAGACTTAGAAACCATATTGTAAGGCCCTGTTATAATCTTGTCATCTTTAGACAATCCAGATGTAATTTCGATATTAGAATCATCCTGAATACCTGTTTTTACAACTCTTAGTTTAGCTTTTCCATTATCGTCAACAAACACACATTCAAATTTTTCTTCTTCCTTTTGCGTTTCGTCATCCTCAAAATTTTCTTTTACTTCAAAAGGTTTTTTGGTTGAAGATGTATCAGTCTTAATAACAACAGCGCTAATTGGCACTGCAATAACATTATTCCTTGTTTTAGTTATAATATCTACAGTGGCTGTCATGCCTGGTCTAAACGGAGAATACGTTTCTGGCTTCCCTTCTGTTAAATCTTTATAAGATTCTTCTAAAATTCTAACTTTAACTTTAAAATTAGTAACCTGATCTGCTGTTAATTCTCCAGCTGCAGAATTCGCTATTTCGGTTACCACACCTTTAAACTCCTTCTTTAAGTATGCATCTACCTCAACAATTGTTGAATCGCCAATGCTTACTTTAACTATATCATTTTCATTAACATCTACCTCAACTTCCATGTTATTAAGGTTTGCAACACGCAAAATCTCTGTTCCCGCCATTTGCTGAGTACCTACAACGCGCTCACCAAGTTCTACATTGAGCATAGATATTGTTCCACTCATTGGTGCGTAAATAGTGGTTCTGGTTAAGTTATCCTTAGCCTCATTTACTGAAGCTGCAGCACTTTGTACGCTATAGTACGCAGAGCTTTTTCCGGCAACAGCTGTTTCATAATTTGCTACAGCTCTATCCCAATCTGCCTTAGAAATTACACCTTTTTCAAATAATAATTTATTTCTATCATAATCTGCTTTGGCTTGTTTTAAAGTTGCTTCAGCTTGCTCTAAATTAGCTCTTACATTTTGATAAGTAGCCTGACTCCTATTTACAGCAGATTGAATTAAATCTGGATTTACTCTAACTAATAAATCCCCTTTTTTAACCTCTTGACCTTCCTTAAATGGTAATTCTAAAATTTCACCTGATACTTCTGAAGAAATTTTAACCTCTACTTCTGGTTGTATTTTTCCAGTAGCCGAAACGGTCTCAACGATATCTTTTAGAGCAACTTCCTTTACTATAACTTCTTTAGAGTCACCCTTTTCACCAAACCATCCCATTGATTTTCCTGTCACTAATATTATTAGTAATGCGACAACAACACCAATTATAATTTTTACTGTTTTACTCATTTCTAATATTAATTTAATTCGGTTATTGGAAGTCCAAAATAGAATTCTAATATTTTAAGTCTGAAAATATAATCGTATTTAGTTCTTACCACATCTGATTGTGCATTTTCATATGCTGTTCTCGATTGATTAAAATCGAATGAATTAGACAAACCTACATCGTAACGTTCTTTAGCATATTCAAAAGCCAAACGACGCGCTTCTTCTGTTTTCAGAGCTGCTTCATAAGATTTTTTAGAGTTTTTAGCATCATTGTATGCCTGATAAACTGTAGACTCTAAGTCTAACTCTGTTTGCTCTAATTGATATTTTGCACGCTCTAAACTTACCTTACTTCTATCAACATTATTTTTAGTTGAAAAACCGTTAAAAATAGGAATATTAAGGCTTATGCTGAAGTTGTGAGATTTATTATCTGTAATTTGAGTTTCAAAGTCTGGTGAATCAAATAAATCTGATGTAAAATAATTTGAACTAAAACTATAGGATCCAACTAAAGAAGGTAACAAAGCCCCTTTCGAAATTTTAACATCATACTCAGCAATTTCAGTATTCGTTTTTGCAATTTTCACATCGTTTAACTCCTCTTTTGCCTTTTCAAAAATTTCTTTAGCTGACTTTGTTAAAACATCCTCTGAAACTAATCCATAATCCATATCAACAATATCAAAAGAAGCATAATCTTTTATTTGTAATAACTGAGCTAAGCTCAATTTTGACAAAAACAGTGCGTTTTCTGCATTTATTATTTGCTGTAATTGTGTAGCTTCGGTCGCCTTTAGTTCCAACAAATCTCCTTGTGGTAAAACGCCTGCATTTACCAACTCTTGCGTATTCTTAATATTTTCTTTAGTAACTTTATTTTGTCCTTCTAATACTTTTAATTGTTCTCTATTAGCTAATATTTGGAGAAAAGCATTAGCTACAAACATAGACGTATCATCTCTCATTTTATCCAATTGATATTGAGACGCCAATTGATTTATTTTAGCACGACGTAACGTGTTAATGTTTTGAAGACCTCTAAAAATATCTAAGCTAGATCTTATACCTCCTGATAAATTTTTAGCAGTAGAGTTAACCGCATTGAATGTTACTGGATCTTGGCTCAAACCTATATTCCAATTTTGAGAAGCAGATGCATTTGCAGATGGTAAAAAATTACCAATGGCATCTTTTTTTGTAATATTTGCCAATTCTATATCTAACTCACTTTGTTTGATTGAGATATTATTCTCTAATGCGTAATTAACACATTCCAAAAGTGTCCACTTTTTATCTTGGGCCTGACCAAAAGCCACAAAAAAGAGTAGTAATACTATGATTATTTTTTTCATCTGTATGTTTATTGTTTTTTTATAGACAGATGGAATTTGTCATTTAAAGATTTTGAAATTTATCTTGACTCATTTCTCAATGCCTATATGTCTATTTAAATTGTAAAGTGTTACACTAAATGTTAAAATTATTGTTGAGCATATTTTGGAACGCCTTGTACCTGGTTCCAAACTTTTATTTTATCGTCTTTAGTTATTCCGCTTTTTACTTCAACAAAAATCCCATCACTAATACCTAATTCAATATCTTTTCTTTCAAATTTTTGATCACCAACCTCTACTTCAACAAAAGGTGCTTTAGTTTTCTCATCATATTGAACTAAAGCCTCCTTAATAGCCAATACATTTTCGGCTTTATCTAAAATAATAGAAGCGTTAGCACTTAAACCTGCTCTAATAAAAGTTGAATCCATTTTCTTTAGTGAGCCCTTGATTTCAAATTGAATTGCTCCATTTTCGGCAACACCTTTTGGCGCTATGTAGTCTAATGTAGCATCGAATTTCTTGTCTTCTATAGCTCCAACTGTAATTTCTAATGGCAAACCTTCCTTAATCTTACCTACTTCGCTTTCATCAACTTTACCTTCAAAAATCATCTTAGTTACGTCTGCAAGCGATGCAATTGATGTACCTTCATTAAAATTATTAGCTTCAATAACCTGATTTCCTACCTCTACAGGGACATCTAAAACCATACCTGATACGGTTGCTCTTACTTGCGTTTGTGCTATACTACCCAAACCTGAAGTAGTTCCTGTTTTTATAATATCATAATTTTGACGCGACTGAGTAAGATTAATCCTAGATTGCTCCACCTGTTGCTTAGCCTGTAAATAAGTATTGTTTACCTGATCAAAATCATTTGCAGAAATTACACCTTTATCAAACAGTGCTTTTTGACGATCATAAATAGCTTTTTGAGTTTTAAAATTAATTTCAGCTGTTTGCAATGCTGTTTGGTTAGATGCAATACTATTTTTTGCACTTGTAAGATTAGATACATTTGGTATAACCCTTATCTGAGCAATTAAATCTCCCTGCTTTACATACTCACCAGCTTCAATAAAAATCTCCTCAATAACTCCTGAGATATTAGGCTTTATCAAAATTTCTTCTTTTGGGACAATACTACCTGTTGCAACTGTTTTTACCGTAATGGTTTCTTCAGTTGGAGACTCGGAAGTGTAAGTTATAGGGTCTTCCTGATTTTTTTGCCACAAATAATATAAGGCCACCCCAAATACTATTACTATTGAAATGAGTATAATTATTGTTTTTGTTCTTTTCATAATTTATGATTGATATAAAATATTTATTCTATTCTTAAAGCGTCTACGGGTTTCATTTTTGTAGCACTATTTGCAGGTATAAGCCCTGCTAAAACCCCAGAAACCACTAGTATGATTAAAGCTGTAAATACGACTTGCATACTTACACTTGGATTAGCAAAATTTTTAACTTCACCTGCACTATCTAAAACAGTATTGAGTATCCAAATAACAAAAGCTGCAAAAGAAACACCTATCATACCTGATAAAATAGTAAGTACTAAACTCTCTTGTAAAATTTGGCTTTTAATCATCCAAGGAGATGCACCTAATGCCCTACGAACACCAATTTCTTTGGTACGTTCCTTGACTACGATTAGCATAATATTATTAATACCTATAATACCAGACATTAATACTAGAGCTCCAACAAAATATCCCACAAAAGACAATATTGTAAACAGGCCACTAATCCTTCCAAATCGTTCGGACAAATCAAAATGACCAATTGCTCTTTCATCAGTAGGATCTACTTTGTGTCTAAATTTCATTAAATCAAAAACCTGTTGTTTAATTGATGTTATTGAAACGTCATCATCAGCGGTTATAGCCATCCAACTCACATTATCACCTCTATTAAAAGCCTGACCAAAAGTTGTAAATGGTATGTAAATGGTACTTGCATCTTGCTCACCATCACCTTGAGTATTACTCATTTTAAATGTGCCAACCACCATAAAATTTACACCATTAATTTTGACGTAAGTTCCGAGCACATCTTCATCTTTATCATACAATCCTTTAACGACTCCTGTACCTATGACACAGATTTTGCGTTTTGTTTGAATATCAGAGTAACTTATGAAGCGCCCTTGAAGGATATCCATAGGTTGTTGTTTTATATACTCTGGATAGTCACCATAAATTTCGAATGCTCCAGTTTTTGTTCCTCTAATGACATTATTTGCACCTCTAAAACCTCCCAATTGATTTCTAGGCGACACATATTTAATATTTGGAATTTGAGCCTTAATTGCTGCAACATCATCTATTTTATAATTAAAATAGCGTCCTTTTGGTAGTCCTTTATATGGCTTAGAAGTTCCTTGCGTCCACATAAACATAGAATTGGTTGCAAAATTACCAAAGCCTGCTGTTACACCATTTTTTAATCCGTTGGTTAACGCTAATAATGCAACGAAAATAAATATTCCCCATGACACACCAAATGCAGTTAGAAACGTTCTGAGCTTATTAGCATTCAGTGCCTCCAATATCTCGCTCCATCTATCTTTAGAAAAAATATTATTCATCTCTTAGAGCTATTATTGGTTTTATTTTTGCCGCTCTATAAGCAGGGATGAAACCCGCAACACCACCTGCAAACACAAGTAAAAAAACAGAAGTTAGAGCCGTATTAAAATCTACCTGAGGATACTTAATATAATCTGTCATTTCCTCAACAAAAGGTCCAAAAACCTCAAGTGTAGCCAAACCAAAGATTAAGCCAAACAGACCTGCAAACATAGTTACAAAAACGGCCTCTTGAAGTACCATACTTACAATAGAGCTTGGTAATGCTCCTAACGCTTTCCTTATTCCAATTTCTTTGGTTCGTTCCTTTACTATAATTAACATTATATTTCCAACTCCAACAATTCCTGCAACAAGTGTAAATATTCCTATAAACCAAAATACCGCTTGTATAATCGCGATTAACGAATATATCTGTTCTGCTTGCTCTAGAGTATTATTTACTCTAACAGCACTCACATCATCTGGAGCAACAGTGTGAATTTGTTTAATCTTTTGCTCCATACCTTGTGCAATGGCATTAGACATAGCAACGGCTTCATCAAAGTTATCTGCCATTTTCACCGTAAAAGACATGTTTCTAATGTCTTCACCTGCATTAAATATTTTTTGAGCTGTACTTACCGGAATGTAAACTTGGCTTTCTTCGCGATCACCACCAGGATCATAAAAAACACCAACAACTTTGAAGTTCATTCCAAAGATTTGAATGTTTTTATTGATAGGATCTTCATTTTTAAAAAGGTCTACCTTCATTTTATTTCCAATAACGGCTACCTTTTTGTTTTCTTCTAAATCAGATTCATTAATAAAACGACCATAACCTATATCTGCATTTTCAATAAACTGGTTATCTGGCAAAGTACCTCTAATACGGTAATTACCTGTCTCATTGTTGTAAGATACAGTACCTCCCCAGATCATAAAATCTTTAGAACGGTATTCAAAATAATCATCGTATTGATTTTCGACAGCTTCAAATGTTGAGTTTTTCATCTGAACATATCTTCCAGGGTTTAAGCCTTTATAACCCTTAGTCGTTACTCCTGTCCAGACTGAAATTTTATTGGTCGCATCTTGTTCAAATTCAGACTTTACGCCATTTTCTATCCCTTTACTTATGCCAAGAAGTGCTACTAAAATAAATATTCCAGAAGCAACAGATATACCTGTTAGTATTGTACGTAATTTATTTTTACGTAACGTTTCAAATATTTCTTGCCAGCGCTCTAGATCAAACATGTGCTGATGCTCTTACTTGTTCTACTCTGCTATCATCTATAATAACACCATCCTTTAGGTTTACAATACGCTTGGTCATATGCGCAATATCGTCCTCATGAGTTACTACCAAGATAGTTTTACCTTCATCATTAATTCCTTGAATAAGCTCCATTACTTCATAAGATGTTTTGGTATCTAAAGCACCCGTTGGCTCATCTGCCAACAACACCTTTGGATCACTGGCTAAAGCTCTTGCTATAGCAACTCTCTGTTTTTGACCACCAGATAATTCACTTGGTAAATGATGTGACCAATTTGCAAGACCTACTTTTTCAAGATAATGCATGGCTCTTTCAGTTCGCTCTTTTCTTTTAATGCCTTTGTAGTATAATGGCATTGAAACATTGTCTAACGCACTTTTGTAATTGATAAGATTGAAGGATTGAAAAATAAAGCCAAGGAATTCGTTTCTATATTTCGCAGCTATTTTTTCATTAAGATTTTTGATTGGCACATTATCTAAAATGTACTGCCCTTCATCTGCCTCGTCTAACATACCAAGAATATTTAGTAATGTAGATTTACCAGAACCTGAAGAACCCATAATAGATACAAGCTCTCCTTCTTCTACTTCAAAGTTAATGCCCTTAAGCACATGCAGTGAGTTACTGCCCATGTGATAAGATTTATGCAAATCTTTAATCTTAATCATAGTAAGTTAGCGTTAGAGGCTACAATTTTAAAAAAATATTAACCCTTTTTATCCCAAGGAATTGTTAATAGATTTCTTTATTAACTCTAAATAAGACTCTTAAAATGAAGAATTGTTACAACTAAAATTAGCTAGCTTTAGGCTTTCTCGATTTATTGTAAGACCTATAAACAATATAACCTATAACAGCAACTAAAATATAAGGAACGGCCATTAAAAACATAATACCATCATTAATACCTTCTGCTGCAGATTGGTCATCACCACTTTCTAATACTGCTCTACACATAGCACACTGCGCATTTGTCTTTATAAAAAAGAAAAAGGATACTATAAAAAAGACAATATTTCGTTTCATTTTAGGCGTAATAAGGTGAAATCATAAAATACACAATAACTCCCGTTACCGCAACATATAGCCATAGAGGAAACGTAATTTTTGCGATTTTCTTATGACGATCTATGTTATTAGCGATAGCTCTTACATAAGTAATTAATACAAATGGTATAATAACAATTGAAAGCAGAACATGAGTAATTAAGATAAAGTAATAGATATATTTTATTATTCCTTCACCTCCAAACTTCGTAGAGTCACTCGTCATATGATACGCTACATACATTACTAAAAACATTACAGATAATACTATGGCAAACTTCATTAAGTTTTCATGTAGTTTTCTGTTTTTATTTTTAATTGCAACTACTGCAACTACCAAAACAACTGCCGTTAATCCATTAATTCCAGCGTAAATTGGAGGCAGCATAGTTAGTGGTGCTACATCAAAACCAAGCTCACGTAAGTTAACTCCAAAAAGTGCTGCCACTGCAACAGGAATTATTACAGATAATGCTACAATCCACTTGTTATATTTTTTTTCCTTTTCTAAATCGACGTTACTCATATTATTCTTTCAATAGTTTAGCTATATCTTCTTTTAAAATTGTTATTTCCTGCGGAATTCCTTCATCATCTACCCCTTCTTCTTCAGAAACTATCCCGTTATAATATATTAATGGATTATCTGGTGATTTTAATCGAGAACGGATATAACCTTCCTTATCGATTAAAGCAAAATTTCCAGAATGCTCAAATCCATCTATAATTTCATCATTTACTGCTGTATATAGATAAAATCCATCATTAGCCAGTTTATATATTAATTCTTCATCACCAGTCATTAAATTCCAATTCGGATTAACAATCCCATACTTATCTGCATAAACTTTTAAAACCTCTGGTGTATCGATATCTGGTGTGATTGTAAATGAAGCTACGCCAAAATCTTTAAAATCCTTAAACTCGTTTTGAATTTCTACTAAATTTCTATTCATCCTAGGACATATCGTAGGACAAGTTGTAAAGAAAAACTCTACCACGTAGACTTTCCCTAAGTAATCAGTGTTAGATATCGTCTCCCCATTTTGATTTGTAAAACTAAATGCAGGCACCTTCTTCTTACTTCCATCTGCATTCAATAAATACGCTAAATCACTCTTAACAGCTTTACCTTTTGAAGAAACCTCTTTACTTCTACTTTCATCTCTAGTAATATCGTTACTGCTTATTCTATTTATAATTTTTGGAACAACAATGATTCCAAAAACTAAAATGATAAATGCAATACTTACGTATGAATAATTGGCCTTTTTACTCATTGGTTTGTTTTAAGTCTTTACTTCGTCTTTGATTGGAATCATCAAACTCTCCCTTCCGCTTATCTCTATATTCTTTGAAAAGCACACGCATATCTTCTGCTGCCATTTTGTTTTTAAGCTCTGCAACTTCTACGCAATCATAACTATATAAGCTATAAACAGGCTTATTAGATTCAATTTCCTCATCTGTTCTATCATCTATTCTTCCTCTTTGATTTAAATCTTTATCTATAATATATACCATACTAGTAGATAGATTTTCATCTAGCTCTTCTTCAGATTTTAAATTATTGAAAACTTTTTTAATGTTTGACTCACTTATATAAACTAGGTGCCAAAATCTTAAATCTTCATATGACTTAATCTCCTTAAGTAAGGTTTCTGCTTCAGATTTTGCATTATCAGGCAATAGCATTACAACTTGAAATGTTTTAAAACCTTTACTCCTATCATAAACTAACTCTTTTAGGTTGAAAGCGGCTGTTGAATTTTCTAATGGTTTTTTTCCTAAAAAAGAAAGAATTGTTATATGATCTTTTAGTTGGATATTCTCGCTATTAGAAGGTAGCTCTACAACTCCTTCCTTAACGATATCTAAAGGATTATAATTATCCTTTGAAAGCAACATTACAAGTATAAAGACTACAGGTAGAAAGAATAAAATACTTAAGACTATGTTACGTTTTCTGACACTTAATTCCATAATGCAAAAATAAAAAAGGTGGTTTATATAAACCACCTTTTAGTATCTTATTTAACACTCCGAAAAAATCAAAATGCTATTATATTTATTTTAAAAATCTCTAGTAATTAAAGCATCATCTGCATTATAAACACCAAAAACATATCCTCCTTCTTGCAATAGAATAAATACAAGGTAGCATATTAGAAAAACAGCAGTCCAAACAACAGCTCGTCTAAGACCCTTAACTTCATCTCTCATATGCATAAAATCCCAAGTGATATAATATGCTTTTACAATCGTAAGTAAGATAAATATTAAGTTTAGAGGCTTCATATATACAAATGGTGATAAAATAATATTACCAATTGTAGCAAAGAATCCACCCTCTAAAGGATTTATCCAAGTGTGCATTAAAAAGTCTGGCTTATATATACCAAGTATAACTTCTATAGCTGTCACAAAAGACAAGAATGCTAATACACCCCATATTTTTTGTGTGTTAGACTTAAATTTCCAACGCCCTCTAAATATCTCTAATTTATGCTCGTGTGCCATAATTATCTTATTTCCTTTTTTAAACTAAGTAGAAGAATGTAAATACAAATACCCATACTAAATCGACAAAGTGCCAGTAAAGACCAACTTTTTCGACCATTTCATAACTTCCTCTTCGCTCGTATGTCCCCAGTACTACATTAAAGAAAATTATAATATTTAATACAACTCCTGAAAATACGTGAAACCCGTGGAATCCAGTTATAAAGAAGAAAAAGTCAGCAAAAAGTGATGTACCATATTCGTTTACCTTAAGGTTAGCTCCTTTTACAACAAGCTTTCCATTTTCCTTTATTTGCTTTAAAGACTCTTCTCTAGAAAGAACTGTCTTTTCACCTTCTTCGTTTATCAACTGTGTTCTTACTAAAATATTACTATTTCCAGCAAGACCGTTGTATATTTCATTTACTGTATAAGGTGGCAATGTTCCTTCACCAACAAACCATAAACCATTTTTTCTCTCGTGTTGCGCTTTAGAATTAGCATCAACAACAGCAAAATCATCTATTGAAATTCTCTTGAACTCTTCTTTTCCGTCAACATTTACATATTCCCCAAACTGTAAGATGTTTCCACCGTTAGTTTGTACAGCACCATAATCGCCTTGAATAAATGTAGCCCACTCCCAAGCTTGAGACCCAACGAATATTAAACCACCTATAATAGTCAAAAACATATATATGGTTACTTTTGCCTTGTTCATGTGGTGACCTGCATCTACAGCTAACACCATTGTTACAGAAGACATGATAAGGATAAACGTCATGAAAGCAACGTAAATCATTGGCAGTTCTTGTCCATGTAAAAAAGGCACGTGGGTAAATACCTCATCGGCTATCGGCCATTCTTTTATAAACTTAAATCTAGAAAAGCCATAAGCTGCTAAGAAACCTGAAAATGTTAATGCATCAGAAACGATAAAAAACCACATCATCATTTTACCATAACTTGCTTTAAGAGGCTTATTTCCTCCTTCCCAAGTTTTTTCTTCTGTGCCAGTACTTGCTACTGTAGAATCCATAGAAATTATTTAAATTTTAAGATTGGACAAAAATAATCAAATTCTGTCTCTAAAAAAATATAAAAACAAAAACAGCACAAGCCATAGCAGGTCAACGAAATGCCAAAAATTAGCAGCAAGTTCTAAACCCAACATATTGTTGGCATTGTACTTTTGTTTAAAATGATTATAAATAACAACAACTATACAAATTAACCCAGCAATAACGTGCAATATATGCACAACTGCTATTATATATATGTAAGATATCGTGATATTACTCGTCGGCCCTGTAAAATTGTATCCAGCCTCAATAATTTGTTTAAAACCCTCTATTTGAGCAAGAATAAAACCGATTCCCAAGATCAAGGTAGCGAACAACCACACCTTGGACATTTGTTGGTTATTCTGTTTTAAGGCTTTTTTGGCTAAAACAAAGGTTATACTGCTTAAAAGAATAATAAAAACACTTATGTAAAATGCACTTGGTAAATCATAGTTACTTAACCAATCTTTATCTCTTCGCTGTTTAGAACTCACAATAAAAGCACTTATTAATGCCGAAAAAGTCATGATTAAAGACCCTATACCAAACCAAAGCATCATTTTTTTTGATCTGTCTCTTTTCTCTTGTTGTGTACCTTCTGTTAAATCCATCTATCTCAAAAATTTATCTGCAACATATATAATTTGCAACATCGTAATATAGAAAACACTAGACAACATTAGTTGTTTAGCTGCTTTGACCGTTCGTTGTTTAAATAGTCTAAGCGCAAAAATCAGCATAAGAATTCCTAATAAAAACACCAATACAGCGCCAACGATTGAAAGCTTTAAATCTCCTGTAAAACCTAAAACAGGAATTATAGAAACTAAAACAGTCCAAACACTATACATAATAATTTGTACTGCTGTACCTTTATCTCGCTTACCGGTTGGCAACATAAAGAAGCCTCCCTTTTTATAATCTTCATACAAAAACCAACCAATAGACCAAAAATGTGGGAATTGCCAAAAGAATTGAATTGCAAATAAAGTTCCTGGTTCTATACCAAATTCACCACGAGCAGCCACCCAGCCAAGCATAAATGGTATTGCTCCCGGTAATGCTCCAACAAACACAGACAAAGGTGTCTTTGTTTTTAATGGTGTATAGACACTTGTATATAAAAAAATGGAGATTGCTCCCCACATTGCTGTCTTAGGATTAATATTATAGAGCGTTACTATGCCTAGAATTGTAAAAACTGTAGCAATAATAAATGCCGTATTGACAGACATACGACCAGCAGGTATAGGTCTGTTTTTTGTCCTATCCATTAAAGCATCTAAATCCCTCTCAATAATCTGATTGTATGCATTTGACGCACCTACCATAAAGTATCCACCAAGCGCTAACAGAACAAGCGTAGTGTAATTTATAGATTCGGCACCTAACAAATACCCTGCAAGTGCAGAAAACACCACACTTATGGATAATCCCATCTTAGTGATTTCCTTAAAGTCTGTGATAGCAGAAGTTTTTGATACCGAAGATTTTGTGCTACTACTCAATTCTTGATGATTGTCCTATTCTTAGCGAGTGCAAAGATACTTTGAAAAAAGGTTTTCACCAACGCAATAGAAAATTTTAATAGATCGTATTGTTTTAAAAATCGTTATACCAATTAAAAAGGTCTGTCCTTACACCTAAACTAAACCAAAGTGTGTTTGATTCTGAGGTAGATGAAGTTACTGTTTCTGGATTAAAATCTCGATAAACAATATTAGCAAACACTTTTAAATTCGTTTCAGGATTAAGTAGGTAGCCCATTTGATGTTCCCACATAAAACTATTGGTTTTATTTCCTTGACCAATAGTTATACCCGTATCTGAAACACGATCGTTGTAATCTCTATAAATATCACCACCATACGAAAAGCTATCTTCATCTGTATTAAAGTCAAAACCTCTTTGACCAATAATTAACTTGGTATCTGCAAACCAACGCTTATAATTATAGCGACCAATTAACACCAACTCTCTAAAATTAGATCCCCAAAGATGCGCCATCGGCTGATTAAAATGTCCATAATTTAGAATTTGAGTATTATGAGAATAGGTATATGGACGCACCTGATTGTATTCTGCCTGAAGCAATAAATTATCTACATTAAATGCATTAAAATATTTAGCACCTAACTGAAAACCAAACTTATTTTTCCAGCTTTTGTTCCCACCTGTTACATCGCTTAAAGAAAATTCATCTAAAATGAATTGTCCATAGAGATTAACCTTATTATTCCATTTGTATTTACCACTAAGACCTAGGATAGCATTTCCTGCTCCTTGTCCTGTTTGAAACTCAATTGCTCTAAAGAATATTATCGGATTAAGATAATTAACATCAAAACCTCTACCGTTGGTATCTGCCCACATTACCGATTCAAATAATCCTATATTAAGCCTTTTAGATACATTCCAACTTAGATAATGATTTGCCATATACTTGGTTAAAAAGGCATCGTCTACCACTACTTCTGGTCGTACATCCTTGAGCCACATCCATGTGCTTGTATATTTTATCTTCCAAAAACTGGTGTTCAATTTTAAGAAAGGATAAGGGCTTGCCACATCACTTTGAAAGAGCGAACGGTAACCATCACCAATAAAATTTTTACCATGTCCAAATTGAATATTTAAAAAATCTGCTGGCGTGTAAGATAAATACGCTTCCGCAACAGGATAATCATACGAGTTTTCTTTAAATCCTTTACCAATGCCGCGACCAGGAATTATTGCTGGATCTGGACCAAAAGCCTTTAGACTTTCCGCATAAGTATTAAAATAGTCTGCAAACCTTCCTTGACTTTCGTAAACCGATGTTGAAATATTAAAACGCTTACTCAATCCTGCTTGAATGTATACTCCTCTTGTATTATTCCAAGTACCATCATCTCCTTCAGTTTCACCTCCAAGTTGCAAATCTACAATTGGATCTACGGTAAACCAGTAATCTTTTCCCTGAATCTGAACTAAGTGCTCGTTATATACCTTTCTACCTAACCAACTATCTGTTTCCTTCGCTAAGCTTTCTTTTTCTGCTTTAATATCATAATATTTAGCAACTTCTGCTTGAATAAAAGGCTTTGCTGCTGTATGGCTATTAGTGCCTATAGCATTCATCTCATCATCAAAACGTGCGTAATAAGAATGTGTAAAAGGAATGTTTAATTGGCTGCTATACTCTAAACCTTCATAGGGTTTTGTGTCTTTATTTACATTATCAAACTCATTAGACAAAGTTGTATTTAAATCGTCTTTTGTTTTCTGACCATTAACATTTGCAACACCATCTTCATCCTTATAAGTTTCTTTAGTAGGCTTCACCAAGGGTATATTTATACTTAAACTATATTGAACAAAAGTCGGCTTACCGTTATATGTTGCTGGTTCTATTTTTGGCAAAGAATCAAAAACACGTTTACTTTCTTCCTTTAATTCGTCATAGATGGCATCTACATAAACAACCTTGAACACCCCCTCTTTGTTAACTTCAAATAATACTTGCAAGCTACCGCAATAATCTTCATCAATTACTACCTGAGGTACTTTAAAATTTTTGTAGATAAAGTCATTCAATGTGAGATTGAAACAAGATTTTAATTGATCTACAGCAAGCGAATCACATTCGCTAAATACAGGTGGCTTTTCGTAAGTAGATAAGGTTTGAGAATTACTCAGTAAAGAAATTAATAAGACGGTAACAAGCCAAATATGCTTCATAAAACAGACCAAAGAATTAGTGCTCGAAAGATACTTATTTTTTTTAGTAACCCTAAAACAAAAAACCGCTACCAAACGGTAACGGTCTTAATTAATGTAAAACACATATCAATTATTTACCATAAACTTAATTGGTAAATTATAAATAACTCCAACAGGTTTCTTTTGTTGATAACCAGGTGTCATACTCGGTATCTTATCTATAACGCGCTTTGCTTCTTTTTCTAAAACAGGGTGTGGAGTTCTAATTTTCACATCAGTTACGTTACCATTTTTATCTACCGTAAATTGTGTTTGGATTCTCTGTAAGCCATATATACCATGATCACTAGCAATATTAGTATTGAATTTTTTGCTTACAAGCTTAGTTATCTTATCGGACATGCATTTTTTTCTATCCTCGTTGGTTTTCATTTTTTCGCATCCTGGATATATTGGCGCCTTCTCAATTTTATAAAAAGGCACATCAACCGGTACATCCACTTTTTCTACAACAATATCTTCTGGCTTAGCTATAGGATTATTTGTAGGTTTAGGATCATCTGGCGTGAAAATTTCTTCTATAATATCTGGAGTGTTATCCTCAACCTCTTTATAAACATCTTTCAACTCTCTGCTTCGCTCTACCTTAGGCTCACTTTTCTTTTCTACAACTTGTTCTTCACGATAATTGGGCACAACATCTATAGTTGCTAAGTCGTTAATTTCTACAGCATCAATCGTTACCTTTTTTTCTTGAAACTGCATTTCAAAGAGTCCATAGGTAGCAAGCAAACAAAGAATCAACCCTATTTGAAAATACAGGGTTGAGTTTTTTTGTAAATTTGCATCATGCTTTTGTGATTTCTTTACCTCAGTAGTGCTCTGACCAGCAGTATTGAGATTCTTTTCAGAATTTTTCATAATACGTATTATTTAAAATGTTAATATTATGATAAAGTCACAATAAGCATACCAAAAAGAAAATCCCGTCCAATTAATTTTGAACGGGATTTTTATATTTGAGTTTAAGTATCTTCTTACTTAATCATTTACTTGGAAAACAATTGGAATAGAAAATGGCATAACCACTGCTTTACCTCTTTGCTTACCTGGTTTCATTTTAGGCAATTTAGCCAAAACTTGTTGAGCTTCTTTCTCTAAAGCTGGGTGCGGACCACGTGTTTGAATTGCTGTTACATTTCCGTTTTTATCAACCTTAAATCTACAGAAAATTCTTTTCTTACCTGGAGCTAATCCTAAATCTTGAGCTAAGTCTGTATTAAACTTTCTTTGAATGAATTTATTTACTTTATCATTCATACACTCCTTCTTAGCAGCATTTCCTTTTTCGTTTTCACATCCTGGAAAAACTGCAACGTTTTCAATAACATGAAAAGGAACTTCTAAAACTTCTTCTACCTCTTCTACTTCTACTTCCTCAACTTCAACAATTTCAGTTTCCATTTCAGTTTCTGTAGATTCAATTACTGTTTCTTCAACCTCAACTTCATCTTCTACAACCTCAATTACTTCTGGCGCAGCAGGTGGTGGAGGTGGTGGAGGCGGTGGAGTAACGATTTGTTCGGTTACAGGTGCTTCTTCTTCAAATTCATCATCTACATTAAGCGTATCTGCAACGATATCACTCTTTTCATAACTCTTGTATTCTAGAGCCATATATGTAAAGCCTAGCATCAATGCTAATCCAACAGCAAAATACAATGAGCTGTTTCTACTTACATCTGATTTTGGATTCTTTTTAAGTTCCATATTGAAATTTCTTTTTATAGAGTTGCTAATTTAATTAAATAATAAGAAAAAAAGCAAAACTTCTTTTTATTTTAACTTTATTATATCTATTCTGGCTGCAATTAACGCGCCAATTATAACCCCAAAACAATTTGCTAACAAATCATATGTATCATAAGTCCTATTTTGATTAAGTTGATGCTGCAAAACCTCTAACAGAACACCGAATAGAACAATAATTACAAACACAAACCAAAGCTTACATCTTTTTTTGCTGGTTTTAAAATAAGTTATCCACAAACCTGATAAGCCAGCATAGGCTAAAAAATGATATATTTTATCGTCAAATGAAGACCCTAGACTTGGTACTCCATTTAGGTTTATAAATGTTACTATAATCAGTGCTATTGTATAGAAAACAGAAACTGATAATAGAAGTTTTCTAAGCACTTATTAAGGCTTTATAATCTTCTGCAGATAATAAACCATCTATTTGAGAAGCGTCTGAAAACTTTATTTTAATCATCCAACCGTCACCATATGGATCTGTATTAACCTTTTCTGGCTCATCTTCTAAGTTTTCGTTAAACTCAATGATTTCTCCAGACAATGGTAAGAATAAATCTGATACAGTTTTAACAGCTTCAACTGTACCAAAAACTTCTTCAGCATCAAGAGTTTCGTCTACAGTTTCTACCTCAACATAAACAATATCACCTAATTCTCCTTGTGCAAAATCTGTAATGCCTACAGTTGCAATATCACCTTCTATTTTAATCCACTCGTGGTCTTTAGTGTATTTTAATTCTGATGGTATATTCATCTTAAATTGTATAATATATTAGTGAAGCAAAAGTAAATTTTTAATTGCTTGTTTTCAAACCTAAATCCTAAAATTAATTTCCGAAGTTATAACGCAACGTAATACCCGATCTTAACGAGGTTTGAGGGAACGATGTAGATATTGCAAAATCTGAGAATGTGTAATCAAAATAAAAGATAGCTGTAAGATTTTTACTAAACGCATAGTCTGCTGAAAACTTCCCACTCCATATAGTCTGCCCTGCGGTAATCTGATTATTATCTAAATCTAAATATCGAATAATTGTTTTGTTATCTCTTACCGAAATATCTGCTCGCATATTTAAATCACTCTTAACAATTTGTTTTGCTCCCGCTAAAGCCGATCTAATTCTTAAATCTTTTATACGGTAACCCAACCCTAATGTATATTCTTGCCCTTGCACTTCTGTAAGCAAATTGTTGTCAAAACTCAATGACAGTAATCTATCTTTTTGAATTTCTGCCAATACCTTCACAGAATTTTTCATTTCAAACTCTAAACGGATTAATGGACTGAACTGTTCTTCTAAGTTGATGTTACTGTAAAGTGTGCCGTTTTTAAAATCACCTGATTGATTTAAGGCATCTAATGACTGATCATCGTACTCCACTCCTCGTTCTCCAGCAACGTAATCTAAGTTAGTTCTAAATTGATTAATAGTGTATCTAGATCTATAACCATGTTGAATAGAAAAACGTCTAAAGGTCTTTTTAAACCATGGAATTTTCATTAGTCCTGTATACTTCAACGTCCAATTTGGTATTGGCACATCTCTAAATGCTCTTGTAGTTATTCTTTCTGGATCACTACCTTGGTAAGCAGAAAGAAAGGCTGGCAATAATACACGTTGGCTATTTTTTCCGAACCCTAATGGGTAACCTTCTGCATCTGTTGCAAAGTTAGTAGTACCATAAAACTCTCTTGCTAATCGATTGGCAATAATTAATCTATTAGCTCTAAAATCGTCAAAAGCATCTGATTGGTTTTCATCGCTCTTACCAAACGCTGTTTTTATTAAGGCTGTAGATATATTGAAATTTCCAAAGGTATTAGGAGTTAAAGATCTATAATCTAAAATACCATCGCCATTTCCTACAGGCACTTCGTTTCCATCTGCATCTAAATAATCTTCTACTCTAAAGTTTTCTGTAAAGCTCTCTGCGTAAGTTCTGTTACCTATCAAATCAATTTTTAAATCGCGCATTGGCTCTACATTCACCGAATAATCTAAAGCCGTATTTTTAACAGATGTAAACTGCTCATTAAAGTTATCGTAAGTAGTTAACCATCCATTATTTGCAACAAGACTTCTAATATCATTTTGGCTACCAAAAGTATAACCCCAAGTTGGTCTTAACGTACCAATAAATCCTGGCGTTGGTAAATATCCAGGTAAGTATGTACCATTGTTTTCACTATATCCAAATTGAATACGCTTTACCATGGTAACAATATCTACCAAAGTGTTATAGGCTTTTTTACCTGTGCTTAATTTGTTAGGATCTCGCTGTTGATTTCCATCCTCTAGCGATTTATTATTTGTGTTGGGTGTTCCTCTTTTTGCCTTTACTGCTGAACTATTTCTTCCTCTACCTCGTCGTCTATTATCTTTCCTTACTAAACCAATGGACTTATAAAACGTCTCCATGTTTAAGGTAGAATTTATATTGTGAGTGTTAGAGTTTTGTATAGAATGTCCCAAATTATATGTTTGACCATCAATTTCTAAACCTTCATTTAAGTCCGAACCTTTTTGCCATTGAAAAGCTCCGTTATATGTATAAGTAGTTCTTAAAAAACTTAATGCAGGAATCTTATACAGAGGCAACTCATAATTAACTTGAAGTTGTTGTGTTTGATAATTTGGGTCACCAAAATCAAAGAAACCATCCCAAACATCTAAGTTTGGATCTTGTCTTCCATTAATCTCGTCATCAATAAAATAATTCCTAACAATGTTGGTATTAGCTGCCGTAAAGTTAAGACTTAGGGCATCCGTTAAGTTATAATTTATGGCGTATTGAAAATCGAAGGTATAATTTCTTCTGAACAATTCTTCTATGCCTATATTATCCCCTCCAAGGTCTACTTCTCTAAATTTCTGTTTACTAAACTGCCTGTTTATATCGGTATTTACCGAAATGTTAGATGGTAATAAATTAAGGTTAAAGTCTTTGAGTATTTTCCAATACTTACCTGTAAATAATGAATCATTCTTTTTAAAAGGTTCAATTTTTGCTGGCTGAAAAGCATAGTTATAATTAACACCTGCTCTTACATTTTGGTCTAGAGAATTTTCAATTTCAAAATCGCGATGCTCAACCTTGTTGTATGAATAGTTGAACGTAAAGTTCTCTACATCATAAAATCTTTGCTTCTTTTCACCAGTTCGTTGCTTTCTAACTCCTATAAAATTTATACTCTTTCGCTTGGTATAATCTTCAGATTGCTTTCTTAAACGCTCTTCATCTTCGCTGTTCTCAGCTGCATCTAGTCTAGAGTCTAGGGTAAGATCATTATATAATTGGTCAAACTTTGGTGTTACTAATTCTTCACTCTGAGAATAGTTGAAAGGAATTTGTAATCCCCATTTTTTTGGTAACAATTGTCCGAGCTGAACATTAGTAACTACATCATACTGCTTAACATCTTCTAAGCTTCTTTCATTTGGGCCTTGATCTATCCCTCCAAAACCAATAGTACTCACTCTACCTGTTGCACTAACATCCATGAAATCAGCTATGTTAGAATCCATACTTACTACTGTTGCCCAGCCTCCTTCATTTTCGAGTTCAGACATACGCAACTCGTTAAACCAAACCTCACCACAAGACTCAATACCAGTAGAACCAGAATTTTTAACACCTACCATTAAAACTCTAATATCTCCAAAATTCGGATTTCCTTTTATAGCTATACGTTGTTGCTTAATACCATCTTCCACCACTGCATCGTATGGTACATTACCATTAAGCAATGGTGTTTCGTTAAGTTCACCATCTACGACATTATAATATGTTGGATTTGTATCACCCAAGGTTCCTGCATCAATTCCTAAAGCTTTTATTTTTTGTAAAAACTCTAGCGGCATATTAATTTCATTTACAGAAGGCCAAACCCGCTCTTCTATAGACCCATTATTAGCAAAATCGGTTGGTAGTAACGGTATTTCTATTTGATAAAAATTTTGTGTAAAGTCATTACCCATTCTTATAAAAGCCACCATTTCACCAGGTTGAAGAGCCTGACTATCTTGAGATTCGGCATGTAAGAACATACGCAAGTTTTTATACTGACGCATATCTACATTAATATTCTTAAAAACACCTCTTGAATCTTCTGGGTCTAACTCACAAGTTTGCAATACTAAAGATTGCTCATTTTGTCTAATAATATTGTTGTTATTATTAAGCTCTTCGCGTCTTACTCCTGGTGGAATCACATAATCACCATCATTCTCTTGAACACCAATGATACCTACACTAAATTCTGTATCGTCAGTTTCAGGTATTTGAGTTCCGTCATCCAAATTTAATGTATAACGTCTCCAATCACTCCTTACTAAATCTAGAGTTGCGAAACGTAAAACAACATCCTCAGTAAAATCTGTTAAATACATACGTGCAAAACGGACAGATCTAATATCGGATATGCCTCCAACCTCATTGGTAGGCTCATTAATTGGAAGTCTAAACTGATACCAATTTACATTTCTTATTTCACCGTTAGGAAGTGTTACCGGAATGTTCTCTTTTGTATCGTATATATAAGGGTTGTCAATATTTAGGTTGTTTGGATTAATATCTACCTCATATTCGTAATAACTGTTAATAGTATTCATAGTGTTATCACGATTAATATCCTCTACATCTGGCTGAGTAGTAGATCCTCTATTGGTATCTGTAAACACGTCAGGCGTATTTCCCTCTTGGCCATTATATTGCTTGTAACGGTCAAAAATATTACCATCGGTATTTAAATAGTAGGTATAATTATCTTTTGCTGGATCTTCACCAAATTGAGTACCATAAACTGACATCTCTTCTGCATCATCGTAACCATCTAAACCTACATCTTGGTTAGCGCGTTCTTGCCCTGTAGTTGCAAACGTGTAAATTAAAGATTGATTTTGTGGCACAACGCTATTGTAATCTGTAGGCTCTAACAAAGAAACATCTCCATCTTCTGGTAATCCGTTTTCATATTGTTTTTTACCATCCTTTAAAACATCTTCTGAAATGTTTCCAAGGTTTATATAAAGTTTTCCTCCTTGGCTTGAAGTATTATCTAAAAATGGATCCTGTACCCAAAATTCAATATATTCTACATTGGCTTGCTCAAAATCTGTTGAAGTAATCTGCCTGGTTATACCAGCCCAACTATTATTTGGGGTTAGCGGAGCGTCATTTGCAGCGGCCGGATCGAAGTTGTATGGACCTCTTTCGTCTGGATAATAAGCTAAATCTAAGGTGTTAATTACAGCTGTCTGTCCCTGAACGACATCAACCTCAGGAAAAATTTCATCAATAAACACACGTCTGGTATATAAATTAGAAACATCATCATCACTAATTCCTCCAGGACGCTGTGTGCTGTAAAAAATAGGATCTACCGTATACCAATTAAGCATAGCTCGTCCATAACCATTCTCTACACCATTGTTATCACTACCAGGAATGTTATTTGGTAAATCTACAGGTCTACTCGACAAGAACCAAGATAATGGACTTAGTAAATCTATAGAGCCCTGCGTACCTTCAAAATCATCAATGTAAGCTGTGGCTTCACCATCAAAATCTGTTCCTTTAGGTGCTCCTGGAAGTAGATAGGCAAACTCACCTCTTACCGAAAGATTAGATGGCACGTCTGTATCTATACTTGGAAGTTTGTTTGCTAATCTTGTTAAAAATGGAACTTCGGTTGAATAATTTCCATTAAATCCAAATATGGTATTATTAATTGGCTCTGAGTTATAATTAGCCTTTTGTGTAATTGGTCTTTCATTAAGGTTTAAAAGCGTTGCTCCAAGGACAAAATTTTCATTAAACTGATGCTCTACATTTACACCTGTGAATCGTCTTGTTTGTTGACCAAAAACCGCATTATTTTCTACTGAAACATTAATTGGTGTATTAGAAGCTTTTAAGGCCTCATCCAAAATTTCCACACGACCTAATTGATAGTCTACCGTGTAGTCTATACCTTCCACCAATACTCTACCACCTGCGGTAACCGTAACTGATCCACGAGGCACATTAAACGCACCTATAGGTATTCCTCCTCCACTTCCACTACTTTTAAAACGTCCTTTGATCTGAAACTTGTTTTTCTCAGATTCATCTAACGCCTCTGTTTTGGTAGATTTGTAAAGCAAGTCATAAACGTACTTTTTTTGATTTTCGTTAAAATTAGCTTGAGTATCTGCTATATCCTCGTAATCATCATCGTTGTTGTTGGGATTATTATCATCATCTAAAACATCAAATAGATAACGACCAAAAGGCTCAACCTTAGTGAAAATAATCTTACCGTTTTGAGGAATTATTGTTATTTGAGGATTTGATACATAATCAAAGAAACCATCACCACCTTCCTGTGGGTCATTATTACTATTTAACCTATCTAAATGAAATAATCGTATTAATGGTGTTTCTTGAATTTCAGTATCGTCATTAGGATCTAGAGGCGTGTTATTATTATACAACGGAAAAGTTGTACCCTCTACAGGCTTTATATAATTTACTGGTGATGCCTCTGTATAAAAAATGTTTAATCTAAAATCTTCTTGACTTAATTGAAAAGCACCTGTGTCGTAAATATTTTTCATCATTAAGTCCCAAATTGGCTGGTCTACTGATGTCACAGCACTCTTCAGCATTTTTAAGACTAAACTCTGGTTGTTAATTACCTGATTACCCGTAGTGCCTTCACTTACCTGAGTAGCATCTACACCATCATTAGCAAATTCACCTACTTGATACACTTCACCACCTCTTGTATATTGAAACGCCACAGCTAAAACCTCATCATTTAGCAAACGTTGGTTTAAAGAAATATACCCGAGTTCTGTATTTAAAACATAATCTTGTCCTTCTTGAAGCTTACGTGCTGCCTCAAGCTTACCATAATCAAAACCTTCGTCAACATTCACAGAAACTCCAGATTCTACATTTGTGATATCTCTTACTGCTTCCGTTAAAAGCGAGCCTGCACCACCAATGTTTGTTGGATCAAAATCATTATTACCATTATCTGGAAGTCCACCCATAGAATTAATAAAACCTGCTGGCAAAGGATCTAATCCAATATTATCTAGATCTGACTCACCCAAATCTTGGAAAGCAACAATATTTCTTACATTTTCTGTTTGATTGTTTCTATTAGTTACCCAAACTTCAACTCTAGTAATTTGTAAACCTTGATTATCTATAAATGGATATTGTAATAAAGCTTTATCATAGTTATCTCTAAAATAATGCGATAAAAAGTAGTGTCTATTTTCGTCATAATCTCTAGCAAAGAATTCAAATTCTTCTAAAGTACCACCTCCCTGTGCTACAACAGATTTAGACTGAGATTGTTGCTCCGAAAAAACAGCTGTAACTCTTGTTTTACCAAACTGCAACTCTGTTTTTACACCAAACAAACTTTGTGCACCTCTAATTAAAGAACTATTAAGAGGCATATTTACATTACCAACCTCTATCTTTCTGATAATATCATCTTCTGTAGGTGTGTATTCTAATTTTACAAGCTGTTGAAAATCGAAAGTTGCTTCAGTATCATAATTGGCTGTAACCTGCAGTCTTGTTCCTACTTTACCCAACAAACTTAAGCCGATTCTTTGATCAAAATCAAAAGTAAAATTAGTTCGATTTCGAGGAGAAAACGATGGATTATCTTGCTTTGAGAACAACACACCTAAATCTACTTCGGCATAACCACTAGGAATTACGCTGATAGTGTTACCACCAAAGATCGTTTCAAAAAGTCCAGAATTAACATAAAACTCAGGTAATAGATTCTTCTGATCTTCTTCACTGCCTTCCTTTTGTCCGGCAGCAGCATCTGCCATACGTTTGTAATATTCCTTTAATTTTTCTTCTAATACTAAGCGTCTAAATTCTTCTGGCGTAAGAATTAAAGGATAGTTTATATTAAAATCACCTATTTTCTGGGTGTATACATATCTATCTAAAACCGGGTCGTAAGTGTACTTTGAAATAATGCTATTAGGATTTGGCATTTTAAGTTTTCCTAATGCAAATGTTGTTTTTGTAGAATCTTGCTCTTCTGTTTCTGGCTCTTGCGCAAAAGCAGGTGCGCTCATTAGCATCATGAAGACTAATGACACATAAAAACTGATTGATTTTAATTGATTGTAGTTAGTTCTATTCAATTGCATTATAAGTTTTTAAGAGCTTCCTTAATGATTTGCTCTACAAGGGCATCTGGTTGGGCTTGTAATATTTTATCAACTACTTTTTCGGATTGTTTTTTATTAAACCCTAAAACATCTAAAGCAGATAACGCTTCATCTTTGTTCGTATTGTTCGGTATTAGAGAAAGTTCATCTATACCATACACTTTTAACACTTTATCCTTTAAATCAATGATAACACGCTGAGCAGTTTTAGCACCAATACCTTTAACACTTTGAATTAAAGCTACATCTCCTCCTGCTATACCTTCTTTTACCTGCTCTGGAGTTAGAGACGACAGCATAGTACGCGCCGTATTTGCTCCTATTCCACTAACTGAAATCAGGAGTTTAAAAATTTCGCGTTCAGTTTTAGAAGAAAAACCATAAAGACTATGCGAATCTTCTCTTACCTGTAAATACGTATACAGCTTTAAATGTTCTTTATCAGGAATTTGAGAAAATGTATGTAGAGATATATTAATAAAATATCCTACTCCGTTGCAATCTATCACAACATCTGTAGGATTTTTTTCCACTAGTTTTCCCTCTAAGTGTGTAATCATTTATTACTAAAGGTTAAAGTCCCAAATGTAATAAAATTATTTACAATATTAGGGTTGAAACCTATGTAAGACTACTTAGTCTTTTGTTGTCGTTTTTCGCGTTCTTGTGCATCTATAACAGCTATAGCTGCCATATTAACGATTTCGTCTACACTAGCCCCTAATTGAAGTATATGAACAGGTTTAGCCATACCCATCATAATTGGCCCTATTGACTCTGATTTATTAAGCTCCTTTAACAACTTATAAGTAATATTTGCAGCATCTAAATTTGGGAATATAAGCGTATTTACTTTTCGACCTGCTAATTTAGAAAACGGAAAAATATCTTGAAGCATTTTTTCATTCAGAGCAAAGTCGGTTTGCAATTCACCATCTACAACCATTTCTGGATACGCTTTATGTAAAATAGATACGGCTTCTTGTACTTTTCTTGCTCTTGGGTTCTCTGAAGAACCAAAATTAGAGTAGGAAATCATTGCCGTTACGGGCTCTATACCAAACATTCTTGCAACTCTAGATGTCATTCTTGCAACTCTGGCTAAACATTTGGCATCTGGATCGATATTTATTGCCGTATCACTTAAAAACATCGGCCCACGTTGTGTCATCATAACGTTAGTTGTAGCAATTCTATTAACACCTTCTGCCATACCAATCAACTCTAACATTGGTTTTACAACTGAAGGATAATTACGAGAATAACCAGTTACAAGGGCATCTGCATCACCAACGTTTACCATCATTGCAGCATAGAAATTGCGTTCGCGCATTTTCTTTTGAGCTGAATATAACGTTACGCCTTGTCGATGTCTTTTTTCCCAATAGACTTTTGCATATTGGTTTTTACGTTGAGTTTCTTCATCAGATTTTGGGTCTATAATCTCGATATCAGCATCAAAATCTATTTCAGACATTAACCCTACAATTGCATCTTTTCTCCCTAAAAGTAATGGTTCTGCCACGCCTTCTTCATACACAATCTGAGCAGCTTTTAAAACATCTAACTGATCTGCCTCTGCAAAGACAACACGCTTAGGATTAGTGCGCGCTCTCCCTAATAACTGACGTACCAATTTATTATCTGAGCCTAATCGCTCTAACAAAGCATTTTTATATCGATCCCAATCTTCAATAGGTTCTTGTGCCACACCACTTTCCATAGCTGCTTTTGCAACTGCTGGAGGTACTTCTGCAATTAATCGAGGATCGAAAGGTTTTGGAATAATATAATCTCTTCCAAAAGTTAATCTGGTTTCGTTATAAGCCAGATTTACTTGCTCTGGCACAGGTTCTTTTGCTAATGTAGACAGTGCCTTAACGGCTGCCATTTTCATTTCTTCATTAATCTTGGTAGCCCTAACATCTAAAGCTCCTCTAAAAATAAATGGAAAACCAAGCACATTATTTACCTGATTAGGATGGTCACTACGTCCAGTAGCCATGATTATATCGTCCCTTGTTGCAATCGCCAAATCGTAATTTATTTCGGGATTTGGATTTGCCATTGCAAACACAATTGGGTTATTTGCCATAGATTTTAGCATCTCTGGCGATACAACATCTGCCATTGATAAACCAATAAACACATCAGCATCTTTCATGGCTTCATCTAAAGTATCTATCTTTCTATCTGTTGCAAATTCTGCCTTCTGAGCAGTAAGATTATCTCTGTCTTTTCTTATGACACCTTTACTATCAAGCATTACAATATTTTCGCTTGTAGCACCAAAGGCTTTGTACAATCTTGTACAAGAAACAGCTGCTGCACCTGCACCACTAACTACAATCTTTACATCTTCAATATTTTTTTCGGCAAGTTCTAAAGCATTCAACAATGCCGCTGCAGAAATAATTGCAGTACCATGCTGATCATCGTGCATTACAGGAATGTCCAATTCCTCTTTTAATCGACGCTCAATTTCAAAGGCTTCTGGTGCTTTTATATCTTCAAGGTTAATCCCTCCAAAAGTTGGAGCAATATTTTTTACCGTTTCTATAAACTCATCAACATTTTCGGTATTAACTTCAATATCAAACACATCTATATCAGCGAAGATTTTAAACAGCAAACCTTTTCCTTCCATCACGGGTTTTGAAGCTTCAGGACCAATATTACCTAATCCTAAAACTGCAGTTCCGTTAGATATTACAGCTACAAGGTTTCCCTTTGCTGTGTATTTATAGACGTTATTAACATCCTTTTCTATTTCCAAGCAAGGTTCAGCAACACCTGGAGAATATGCTAAGGATAAATCGCGTTGCGAAGCGTATTTTTTGGTAGGCACAACCTTAATTTTTCCTGGAGTTGGCTTGGCGTGATATACCAAGGCTTCAATTCGCTTGCTTTGTTTGCTCATAATCAATTTTAATTAAGCCACAAAGATACGTAAATGCATAATCGTCTGAAAAAATCTATGCTTTTATAAAGTTTAATCCTTCAAAAATTGAATATTTCGCTTTAATCCTGAAAGTTTAGTCCGTTTTACGGCTGACTTTTTAAATACTTTTTTAAATGTGTCTTCAGTTATTTCTTCCCAATCTTTTTTTGTCATTGATAACAATTCGGGATGTGGATTAAATAACGGTTCAGTATGAGGTTTACTAAACCTATTCCAAGGGCAAACGTCTTGGCATACATCGCAGCCAAACATCCAATCGTCAAATTTACCTTTCATGCTAGTTGGTAAATTGTCTTTTAATTCTATCGTAAAATAAGAAATACACTTACTACCATCTACAACATAGGGTTCTGTAATTGCATCCGTTGGGCAAGCATCTATACAAGCCGTACATGTACCGCAATGATCGGTAACTGGTGTGTCGTAATCTAACTCTAGATCTATTATGAGTTCAGCAATAAAGTAGAACGAACCAACTTTTTGAGATAGTAGATTAGAGTGCTTTCCAATCCATCCTAAACCAGATTTTGCTGCCCAAGCTTTATCTAGTACAGGTGCAGAATCTACAAATGCACGTCCATTTACTTCACCTATTTCCTCTTGAATAAAAGCCAGCAACAATTTAAGTTTATCCTTTATTACAAAATGATAATCGGTACCATAAGCATACTTAGACACTTTAAAAGTGTTTTGGCATTGGGTTTCATTTGGAAAATAATTGAGCAATAAAGACACCACGCTTTTTGACCCTTCAACAAGTAATGTTGGGTCTAAGCGTTTATCGAAATGGTTTTCCATATAACGCATTTCGCCATGCATATTTTTATTTAACCAAGACTCTAATCTTGGTGCTTCTTCCTCTAAAAACCCAGCCTTACTTATACCGCAAGACAGAAAGCCAAGTCTCTTAGCCTCGCCTTTAATGAGTTGAGTATGTTTAGAATTATTTGTCATTAAGATCGTGGTTCAAATCTTAAGTAGGCATTCTTTGGTTTTAAGGTAATAAGTGGAGTTATGTCTATGGTTTCAAATTCTGGTATTATTTTATATTTTGAAACTAATTGACTTACGGCAATAATCATTTCAAACATGGCAAAATTATTACCAATGCATTTTCTTGGTCCTGCTCCGAATGGAAAATATTGAGACGAATATTGTCTTCCTCCTTCAGAAAAACGTTCTGGCATAAAAGCATCTGGCTGTTCCCATAATTCCGGATGACGATGAATTTCGAAAATGGAAAACAACAAACTAGAACCTGCTTTAAAATGCATTCCGTTAAAACCGTCTTCTTTAATATTAACACGGTCTATAAAATACGCTGGTGGATACAATCGCATAGACTCTTCAATAACTTGCTGACACACTTTTGCAGATGTTACTAATGCCATGGTATCTTTAGTTTCTTTTTCGATACTTGAAGTTTCTTCAACAATTTTATCCTGCCACTTAGGATGTTGTGCCAATAATTGAAATGTAAAGGTTAAAGCATTAGATGTGGTTTCGTGGCCAGCAACAAATAATATTAATATTTCATCAATCAATTGTTCTTCTCTCATTGGTGCACCATCATCATATTTAGCATCAAGCAACATATCCAATAAATCGTTTTGTCTTAACCCAGAAACTCTTCGTTCGTTAACAATACGTTTTAAAATCTGCCTTGCCTCTTCAGTAAGATCTAGATGCTTTTTTAAACTTCCGCTGGCTGTAAACCACCAAACTAAATATGGTTGCCTTAGTTCTTTAACTAGCATTTTTTGAGTAGCCTCCGTTATGTGTTGCAGTCTATGTATATCTTTTTGATTTACTGCATTACTAAACAATGATTTTACTACGGTTTGGAATGCTAAATCGTTTAAGATTGGAAAGATGTCTACCTTTGTATTTGGCTGAACTTTTTGATATTCGGTTTTTATAGTATCATTTATATTATCCAATAACAAATTGAGTTGCTTTTTATGAAAAGCAGGTTGAATGAGTTTTCGCTGTTTGCGCCAATGCTCCCCTTCCGAAGTTAATAATCCTTTACCAATATATTTTGAAAGGTCTTCTGTTTGAATTTTACTTTTTGTGTAATTCCTTTGATTTTTTTGAAGCACATATTCAGCAAATTGAGCATCGCGGGAAAAGTATATTTTTTTATTTAAGCCAATAGTAAGGCTAAATGTATTCCCTCTTTCAATGAAATTATTTTGATGAAACGGTAATGGGTTTTTTAGAATATTTAGCGAATGTCTTAAAAACTTAGATAAAGGTACGTTGGGTATATCTTTTTTATTTTGCATATATCAAAATAAGCCTCCTTGAATTGGCCCTTTAATCTTACCTAAATGTTTATAGGCTTGCTCAGTTACTTCACGACCACGTGGTGTGCGCATTATAAAGCCTTGTTGTATTAAAAAAGGTTCATAAACTTCTTCGATGGTTTCTGCACTTTCACTCACAGCGGTTGCTAAAGTTGTAATACCTACAGGTCCACCTTTGAACTTATCTATGATTGTGGTTAAGATTTTGTTATCCATTTCATCTAAACCATGAGCATCTACATTTAATGCTTCTAATGCAAACTTGGCAATTTCTATATCTATTTTGCCATTCCCTTTTATCTGTGCAAAATCTCTAACACGTCGTAATAAGGCATTAGCAATACGCGGTGTACCACGACTACGGCCTGCTATTTCTATTGCAGCTTCCATAGAGATTGGCACATTAAGTATTGCAGAACTTCGTTGGACAATAGTAGTAAGCAAATCTGTTTTATAATACTGTAAACGACTACTTATACCAAAACGAGCTCTCATAGGTGCTGTTAATAGTCCTGAACGTGTTGTTGCACCAACTAATGTAAACGGATTTAAATTTATCTGAACCGTTCTTGCATTTGGTCCAGATTCTATCATGATATCTATTTTATAATCTTCCATTGCAGAATATAAATACTCTTCTACAATTGGGCTTAAACGGTGTATTTCATCAATAAACAACACGTCTCTATCATCGAGGTTTGTTAGTAAACCTGCTAGGTCACCAGGCTTATCTAAAACAGGACCAGACGTCACTTTAATATTTACATCTAGTTCATTTGCTAATATGTGTGCCAATGTAGTTTTACCCAATCCTGGAGGCCCATGAAAAAGTGTATGGTCTAATGCCTCACCTCTAAGATTAGCAGCTTGAACAAAAATCAATAAATTCTCTAATACCTGATCCTGTCCTGTGAAATCGTTAAAGGTTAAGGGTCTTAACTTTTTTTCTAGGTCAAGCTCTTCTGGACTATAATTGTCGTTAGATGGATTTAGGTTTTCGTTCATAGTATTTCCCGTGAAAACAGGAATCTTTATAAGTTACATATTAAAGATTCTGAAGCAATTTCAGAATGACAAAGAAATCAAAACAAATATAATGAAAAAGACCTTTGAAGATTTAATCACTCCAAAGGTCTTTTCTTATTTATTCTGAGATTCCCTCTGTATTGGGAATTTTAATGATGTAATTCTTCTTCACCTTCTTTCATTGGCACATTCTGTGGCACAAAATCTTCATCATGACCAGGCTTACTGTAATCATAAGGCCAACGGTGTACATGAGGTATTTCTCCTGGCCAATTACCATGCATATGTTCAACAGGAGTTGTCCACTCTAAAGTATTTGATCTCCAAGGGTTTTTTGGTGCTTTTTTACCATAGAAAATACTACTAATGAAATTATACAAGAATATCAATTGTGCAAGACCTGCGATTAATGCAAATATTGTAATAACAACCTGTGTATCCGCTGTATCATCAAATAAAGGGAAATTAGAGTTTGTATAATAACGTCTTGGTAAACCAGCCATTCCTATAAAATGCATAGGGAAGAATACACCATAGGCACAAACTGCTGTTATCCAGAAATGTAAGTATCCCAAATTCTTATTCATCATTCTACCAAACATTTTAGGGAACCAGTGATATACACCTGCAAACACACCATACAATGCAGAAATACCCATCACCAAGTGGAAGTGAGCAACAACAAAATATGTATCATGTACATTTATATCTAATGCACTGTCTCCTAAAATAATACCTGTTAAACCACCAGTAATAAATGTTGATACTAATCCGATTGAAAATAACATAGCTGGATTCATCTGGAGATTACCCTTCCAAAGAGTGGTTATATAATTAAATGCCTTTACTGCAGAAGGTATAGCAATTAATAATGTTGTAAATGTAAATACTGATCCTAAGAATGGATTCATACCAGATACGAACATATGGTGACCCCAAACTATTGTAGATAAAAATGCAATAGCCAGTATAGAAAGAATCATTGCTCTATACCCAAAAATTGGTTTCCTAGAATTTGTTGCAATAATTTCAGATGTTATACCTAATGCTGGAAGCAATACAATATATACTTCTGGATGTCCTAAGAACCAAAATAAATGTTCATATAACACAGGAGAACCACCTTGATAATGCAAGACCTCACCTTGTATAAATATATCAGACAAGAAGAATGACGTACCAAAACTTCTATCCATTATTAAAAGTAATGCTGCTGACAAAAGAACTGGGAAAGAAATTACACCAATAACAGCAGTGATAAAAAATGCCCAAATTGTTAAAGGCAATCTTGTCATTGACATACCTTTTGTTCTAAGGTTCAATACAGTTACAATATAATTTAACGAACCTAGTAATGATGAAGCAATAAATATTGCCATAGAAACTAGCCATAGAGTCATACCTGTACCGGAACCTGGCTGTGCCATAGGCAATGCACTTAGTGGAGGATAAATTGTCCAACCAGCCGCCGCAGGTCCCATCTCAACAAAAAAGGATAGAATCATTATAACACAAGACAGGAAAAACAACCAATAAGACACCATATTAAGGAAACCTGACGCCATATCTCTCGCACCAATCTGAAGCGGAATAAGAAGGTTACTGAATGTACCACTCAATCCGGCTGTTAATACAAAGAATACCATTAAAGTTCCATGTATGGTTACCAATGCCAAATAGATATCTGCATCCATTACACCTTCTGGAGCCCACTTACCAAGTAGCGCTTTAAAAACTGCATTTTGTTGTTCTGGCCAAGCAATTTGCATACGTATCATTAAAGACATCAAAATACCTATGATACCCATAACAATTACACCAGTAATTAAATACTGCTTTGCAATCATTTTGTGATCCTGACTAAATATGTACTTAGTCACGAAAGTCTCTTTATGATGATGTACGTCGTGATCGTCGTGATTGTGTGTATCTACTGTTGCTGACATAATCTTTTTTTCTGTTTCTTAGTTTTTTAATTCAATGATTTTGCAAAAGTGGTCTGCTCAGCCATCCAAGCATTATATTCTTCTTCAGTCTCTACAATAATTTTCATTTGCATATTGTAATGAGATTTACCACAAATTTTATTACAAATTAAAAGGTAATCAAACTCATATGGTTCTAGAGCTTCTTCATTATTTGCAATTAGCTCATCGCTCTTTTCAGTTCTGATTTTATTAATGTTAGAAACCTTCTCTTTTATATCCTCCACTTCACGCATTTCAGCAGTTGTAACAGTCGGAGTAAAGCCGAACTGAGTTACCATTCCTGGCACACAATTCATTTGCGCTCTAAAATGAGGCATGTAAGCAGAGTGCAATACATCTTGAGAACGCATTTTAAATAAAACTGGTCTATTAACTGGTAAGTGTAGTTCTGTAACAATAACATCATCTTGCGCGTTAATATCACCTTCATCAACACCTAATATATTAGCTCTATCTATATCAATTAATCTCACATTCGCCTTACCAAGAACATTATCTTGACCACCGTATCTAGCTTTCCAGTTAAACTGTTGCGCATAAAGTTCAATAACCAAAGGATCTTCTTGGTCATCAACATTCATAATATCATTCCATGTGAATAATCCATAAATAATTAAACCTGCTAAAACTACAACAGGAATACCAGTCCAAATTGCTTCTAAGGTGTTATTGTCCGCATAAAACAATGCCTTTCTACCTTTTTCACCTCTGTATTTAAATGCAAAGTAGTGTAGTAAAAATTGAGTTATGGTTTGAACAATAAAGATAACAACCATAGAAATAGCCATAAGACTATCTATACCTGGTCCATGTTCTGAAGCTGAGTTAGACATTAAAGGCAAATCACCTAAATACCAAAAACATAGTATAGTTATAACATAAATGAAGGCTAGGAAACCCATCATCAGGTAACCGTTCAATTTATTGTCTTTATCATCAGCAACTTGAGTATTGCTTGCGCCTACTTGAGCTAAGTCAAAAATCTTTATCAATTGCCAGATGGCAACAGCCACAAAGAGTACAATTATAATCGTTAATAAAGTAGTCATTATCGTATGAGTTCTTTTTAAATATTAATAATGGAAATGTTTACTTTCCTCTGTAAATGGATTTTGTTTTGCTAATAATGGTGCTTTTCCTAAAGCTGTAAACACAATGAATAAGAAAAGACCTCCAAATAATAAGACAGCTCCTATTTCTGGCATACCTATAAACCATCTATCTACTACTGTTGCTGGCATAATCCAATTAAACACATCTAGGTAGTGACCGCAAAGAATTACGATACCTGCCATAATTACAAACCAGTTGATACGCTTGTAATCACTATTCATTAATAATAGTAATGGGAAAATAAAGTTCATTGCTAACATTCCGAAGAATGGAAGTTTGTAATGTTCAATTCTGGTTACAAAGTAAGTTACCTCTTCTGGTATATTAGAGTACCATATTAACATGAATTGTGAGAACCATAAATAAGTCCAGAATATACTGATACCAAACATGAATTTTGCCAAATCATGAATATGACTATCATTTACAAACTCTAACAATCCTTTAGACTTTAAGTAGATTGATATCATTGCTATTACAGTAATACCGCTTACAAACATACTTGCAAAAACATACCAACCAAATAAAGTACTAAACCAGTGAGGATCTACACTCATTACCCAATCCCAAGACATCATAGACTCAGTGTAAATATAGAATACTAAGAATGCAGCAGAGATTCTGAAATTCTTTTTAAAGTTTCTGTTATCATTAGCACTGTCTTGAGCTATTGAGAATTTTCTAGAGAAGTATCTATATAAAGACCAGCCACCTAAGAAAATAAGACCTCTAATAAAAAAACCTGTTTTATTTAACCATCCCGATTTACCAGCTACTAGTTTATCATAGTTTTCGTGTCCTACTTCTGTAACACCCTCTTTTAACCATACAAATAAATGACTGTCTGCTACAAAAGCAATTGCTAACACAATTAATCCACCAGGTAAAACATAAGATGTAATACCTTCCATAACTCTAAATAATACTGGAGACCAACCTGCTTGAGCTGCATATTGAATTGCGTAAAATGCTAACACACCTAAAGCAATCATGAAGAAAAAGAATGCTCCAACATAAAGTGCTGCATAAGGTCTGTTGTGGATTTGGTGTAGAGCATGCTCTTCATCATGTGTTAATCCTCCATGAGCTTCTTCTCCATGATGATCTTCGTTCTTTGCAGTAGCATGACCTGCTTCTGCATGTTCATCACCATGAGCTTCGGTAGCATGAGCATCACCATGCACTCCATGACTCTTTTCTGCTTTTATATATTGATCTATGTTTCCTTCATTCCAATGATGTGAATCAATAAAACCATAAGCAACACCTATCAAACCGAGTACTATCATAATAATAGCACCCATTCTTAATCGATTTGAAATTTTATATTCCATTTATATAATCTTTATCTAAATCTTATTTTTCTAAATCTGCCTTTAGTTTTTCAACATAAGCAACTACCTGCCAACGCTCTTCTTCACTTAATTGATTAGCATAAGAACCCATCGTGTTTTTACCGTAATAAATAACGTGGTAGATACTTCCAGTAGTTATTGCTCTTCCTGCATCATCATAACTAGGTACACCTAATATTTTTTCGCGTTGTACTAATTTTCCTTTTCCATCACCCTTTACACCGTGACAAATACCACAGTAAATTGTATATAAAGGACCTCCTACTTCGTAATCAACTCTTGGTACGTTAGAATCTACTTTAATAGAGTCAGCCATATCTAATGGAATAGGATCTGCTAATGGACTCTTTAAGGTTGTCTTTGCAATCTCATAACCTTCGTTAGTATTTTCAATTTCATAAGGCATAAAATTACCTCTAGGAATGGTTCCTTCTGCAGGTAACTGTGCTTCAACTCCGTTTGCAAAAGCATCAGATTCCTGATAAGTTTCATACCCTACTGATTCATACATGTTAGGCATATACTGATAGTTAGGTCTAGAATCTTTTTTACAAGACACAAAACTTACTAATAAACCTAGTACTACGATATATTTCAATGATGTCTTCATATTAATGTGCATCTTCGTCTTTATCTACAATATTAATTTCAACAGCTCCTGTTTCTTGTAATAATGAAGTCAATTCACTTTCATTATTATGAATAGCAATTTCCATTAAGAAATGATCATCTGTTGTTCTTGGATCTGGATTTTCAGCCTTTTTGAAAGGCCACATTCTACTTCTTAGATAAAATGTAATTACCATTAAGTGTGCTGCAAAAAATACCGTAAGCTCAAACATAATTGGCACAAATGCAGGCATATTTTGTAAATAACTAAAGCTTGGTTTACCACCTATATCTTGTGGCCAATCTTTAATCATTATAAAGTTCATCATAGTAATTGCAACTGTTAGACCAACACAACCATACATAAAAGCTGTTATTGCAAGTCTCGTTGGTGCTAAGCCCATTGCTTTGTCTAGTCCATGAACTGGAAAAGGAGTATATATTTCCTCGATATGATGTTTTTTCGCCTTTACCTTTTTTACGGCAGACATCAACACATCATCATCTGTATAAATAGCATGAATTACTTTTGAAGCTTCCATATACTATAACTAGTTATTTAATAAATTTTTAGCTTGTCCTGCCCAATCATCACGCTCCGCTCTTCCTGGGAAAGAACCTGTGATTGAATCTAACAAGTCGTACTCTGTTTTTGTCATCTTACTAACCTGCATGAATGTATAGATACCAATACTGTTTAGTACCTCTTCCATCTTAGGACCAACACCATTAATTTTCTTTAAATCATCTGCAGATTCTTTTGAGGCATCAAATGAACCAATTGTTCCTAACAGACTATTCACTTTATCTGAATTATCAACTGGAGCACTTTCACTTGTATTTGATGTTACAATTTGAACTGGGTTTGAAGTTCTTGCATCTGCACCAGTTCCTACTAAACTATCTCCTCTTTCTCGTATATTTTTGTAACGCTCACCTGAAGACTTCAATATTGTTTTCACCTCTGCTTGCGCAATTACTGGGAATGTTCTAGAATACAATAAGAATAATACAAAGAAGAATCCTATTGTTCCTATGAAAATTCCTATATCAACAAACGTTGGAGAGAACATTGTCCAAGATGATGGTAAATAATCTCTGTGTAATGATGTTACGATAATCACGAAACGCTCAAACCACATACCTATGTTTACTACAATAGATATAAAGAACGAGAACATAATACTTGTTCTAAGTTTTTTGAACCACATAAACTGTGGAGAAAAAACGTTACAAGTCATCATTGCCCAATACGC
>Ga0189275_100265_pt1 | contig 42397 bp, 30 predicted proteins | sample N19A6minimetaG_FD_130329 | JGI IMG/M metagenome (GOLD analysis project Ga0189275, IMG submission 130329) | Marine microbial communities from the Costa Rica Dome - N19 A6 mini metaG | ecosystem: Environmental > Aquatic > Marine > Oceanic > Photic zone | place: Costa Rica: the Eastern Pacific...
AATAAAAAATATTATCTGCTCCTAAAAAGTCATTCACAGTAAACATCAGTGAAAGGTGATTTTGACTGTAATCCAATTCAATAGACTCCGTGTTTTCTATAGAGTTTTCCAAAATGATCTTCCCATCCACTTCATCACCCACATTCAAAGTTTTGTTGTTGACAATGAGCTTGGTCAACACTACTTCGGGAACCTCTATACTTTCAGATATTTTAGATGGGTCAAATGAAATCAAACCATTAGAGCCTCCGAAATACAAAAGCCCGTTTGCATCCTTGAAAGAAGATCCGATGTGAAATGAATTAATCATTACCCCATCTTCTCTGTCATAGTTGATAAAGGATTTTTGAGCTGGATTATATTTCGTCAATGAAGTAGTGGTGGAAATCCAGAGATTTCCGGATATATCTTCTTCCAAGGCACAGATAAAATCATTGGTAAGACCTGATTTCCTGTCAAATGAATGTACTAAATCCAGCAACTGACCTTCTTTCTTTAAAATGATCAGTCCTTTCGGTGTACCCAAATAAATTAGATTGTCTTGCAGGTATAAATCATTGATGATACTGGGTGAAAGGGAGGAGCTCAGCAATTTATCTTGCGGAAGGAAGTTCCCGCTTTTCTCATCGTACTTATTGATCCCGGAATAAGTCCCTATCCAAATCTCCCCGTTTTTGGATTCTTTGATCTGGCTTATTCTATTGTTGGACAAAGGATGTTCAGGATTGGTTTCAGAAAAAACAATCCATTTTCCAGCATCCAGTTTTTTGGTTGAATCAATCATTTTCAATCCCAACTGCTGAGTACCCAACCACAGCCTATCTTTCGTATCAACAAGGATTGCGGTGATTTTTTGATTTTCGAAGTGCCTCTCAGGTTGCCCAAAATTTCTATTCCTGAAAATATATAGCCCCTGACCTGTTCCAACATATAAATCATTTCCTTTTTCAAAGAAACAGTTGATTCGGCTCGGAAGGACTTGACTCAATCTTGAAAAATTCGACTTCCCTTGATTGGAAAAGACACCTTCTGTCAAAGTCCCTTTATATAAAAAACCCTCACTATCCTTATAAAATGCAGTGATATTATGGTCCGGGATATTCTCCAAAGCCACGTTTCTTGAGATTTCGAAGCCTTTATTCGGATACAAAATCAGGACTCCACCATGGGATGTCCCTAGCCAGGCTATCCCATTTTCATCTATATCAATACTTACGATGATGGAGTAATTGATATTATCAAAACCCGCACCCTGAGGATTTGTATTGATTTTTCTAAAATTTTTAGCATCCTGATCACTTATAAAAAGCCCGTCCCCCCAACTTCCTATCCATATTCTATTTTTTTGATCTATGGCCAAACTTTTGACATAAGTAGCTTGAATAGGCAGAAGCTCCTCTCTAAGACTTTGGAGTTCGTAATCAAAATTAGCTAAAGAAACATTTTTTCCTTTGTTGCCCACCAGCCAAATCTTATTACGCTTAACGTCCTCAGTTAAGTTGAAATAAATGTTTTTGGTTTGAAACCTGATTCTTCGACTTTCTGAGGGGTCAAATTTGTTGAGTTCCTTTCCTGCTATAAACCAGATATTATCATATTTATCTCGGATAACATTGTAGATAGGCTGGTCGGTAGCAAAGTGTTGGATCAGTTTTTCATTTAGGGGATCCAAGACAAAAAGTCCACTACTCCAAGTACCTGCCCAGATAAAGCCGTTTCCATCTTGCTGAATTGAGATCACCCGGAGTTTTTTAGTGGTCAGGGATGAAAAAATATGATTCATATTTCGAATCGTATTTTTCCTGGGGTCCATAACAGAAAGGCCACCTTCTTTGGTGCCAATCCAAATTTTATTGGCCCCATCCTTAAAAAGAATTTCGATGTTTTCGTTTTCTAGGCCTGGATATTCCTCTCCAGGTCTAAAATCAGTAAAACTGTATCCATCAAACTTAGAAATCCCTCCCTCGGTCGCGAAAAATTTCAAATTGTTCTCATCTGATACAACCTTGGTGACAAAGTTACTAAGTAATCCCCTCCGGACATTCAACACATCAATCGAAAACTCCTCTTGGGAAGGCTCAATCTGCATTGCAAAAGCTTGATGCAGCATCATTGAAGCCACTAGTAACAGCAGTAGTGGTCTCATTTATTTTGGGTTTGTTAAAGCAATTTATTCTTTTTGATTTAAAATCCTTTGCTAGTATCATTCTGATAAGCTTATGGTTTTAAAGAAAAGAATTAGCACAAATTAGCTTGATCTTTAAGGAAAGCTGGGGTGAAATTGAGCAAGTGGGGGTATAAATCGTTCAAATACTATCTAAATGTGGCGGGCGGTTTAGGCTTATTATTCAATCTTTTATAGTTTCATAAAATACTCTAGAAACTATGTGCAAGAATTTATCCTTTTGGCTTTTTCTATTTCTAATTAATCTATCAGCATCTGCTCAATCTAAAAGACCCAATGTGATTTTTATTTTGGCGGACGACATGGGTTATGGAGACTTGGGAATCACCGGTCAGGAAAAATTCCAAACTCCCAATATTGACCAATTGGCAAAGGATGGAATCCTATTTACCCAGCATTATGCTGGGTCTACTGTCTGCGCTCCCAGTCGTTCAGCATTTTTGACAGGGCTACATACTGGTCATACACCTATTCGTGGCAATAAGGAAATGCAGCCTGAAGGACAATATCCACTTCCTGATTCCTTGATGACCATTCCCAAACTTTTCAAACAAGCAGGTTATACCACGGCTGCATTCGGCAAATGGGGATTAGGCTTTCCTGAGAGCAGTGGCTCACCCGAAAACCAAGGGATCGATGAGTTTTTCGGATACAACTGTCAGCGATTGGCTCATCGCTATTATCCAGAATACTTATGGAAGAACGGGGAGAAGCTATTTCTGGAAGGCAATGATTGGACGGAGAAAAGCACCTATGCTCCAGATCTGATCCATCGAGAGGCATTGAACTTCATCAAGAAGTATGATTCTGGTAAACCCTTCTTTTTATATATCCCTTTGATCATTCCTCATGCAGAGCTGGCAGCTTCCTCAGCAGCCCGAATTGAAAAATACCATCAAAAATTTGGACCTGAAAAAGCCCATGTAGCTGGTAAAGGAGGGGATTATGGCCCTGAAATGAATTTAGGTGGCTATCAGTCCAATCCATACCCCAGAGCAACATTTGCCGCCATGATGGAGGAAATGGATTTGCAGGTAGGAGAAATCGTACAGTTACTGAAAGAGCGTGGAATGGATGAAAATACGCTAATCATTTTCACAACAGACAATGGACCTCATTTAGAAGGAGGACATGATCCGGAATTTTTTAATAGCAATGGTCCATACAGAGGATTCAAAAGAGACCTTTATGAAGGAGGAATTCGAGTTCCATTAATTATCAGATGGCCATCTGTAATTTCAGGAGGAAGAGTCAGTGAGCATGCTTCAGCATTTTGGGACTTTCTGCCCACCTTTTCAGCAATGCTGGGGATTCAGTTGGATCAGGAAACAGATGGTGTTTCCATGCTCCCAACAATCATCAATCAGGAAAAGCAGAATTCGCATGAGTATTTGTATTGGGAATTTATCGAGCAGGGAGGCAAGCAGGCAATTCGAAAAGGAAATTGGAAGGGAGTTAGAACAGGTCTGCAGAAAAATCCAGATGCAGCATTGGAGTTATATGATTTGGAAACTGACCCGGAAGAAAATTATAACCTTGCTGAAAAATATCCAGAAATTGTCAAGGAGTTAATGCAAGATTTGAGTCAGGCAAGAACAATCAACCCTTTCTTCCAACTTTTCTCAGGAGAAAAGTGATTTAATAAGTTGTATAAATTCTGTCCCATCAAGAGATTTTCCGATTTTTGGAATGCTTATCTTGCAGAAAATTTTAGAAGAATAGCTTATGATGTTTGATAGTCCCGACTATCCCTGTGCATTGGATGAACAACTTTTTAATACCTGGATGGAAAAGGGAAGAGAGAGTATGATATCATATTCTTATTTGCTGGTTTTCTGGGATGAAATGGATGAAAAATACCTGCCCATCTATGCAGAGAAAAGAAGCGAAATCAATAATTATGAGCGATATGGAGAATCTCCCGGCAGACAATTGTTAGTTGCTGCCTATGACCTGCATTCTGAATCTAGAGTAGCTTGATTTTTTTAAGATATACATAATAAAAGAAATACGGTAGAAATAAAAGAAATATACCTGCGGCGAAATATTACCAAGCCTGAGGTTGTCGGAAAGATATTTATTAAGATATAATTAAGATAAGCCTTCGGCAAGATATTTATCCCGTAGGGATTTTAGCTCGGTAGCAAAATTGAGCACAAACCCATCTCCATGCCGTAGGTATGGCACCGTAGAGAAATACAATAGAAATAAAAGAAATACGCCTTCGGCGAAATATTTGAAAGATACCTAAAAGATAATTTTTAAGATATGCCTTCGGCTAGATATTTATCCCGTAGGGATTTCAGCTCGGTAGCAAAATTGACCATAAACCCATCTCTATGCCGTAGGTATAGCACTATAGAGACATACAGTTGAAATAGAGAAATATGCCTGCGGCGGAATATTTGAAAGATACCTTAAAGATAATTTTCAAGACATGCCTACGGCGAGATATTTATTCCGTAGGGATTTTAGCTCGGTAGCAAAATTGAGCACAAAACCATCTCCATGCCGAAGGTATGGCACTAAAGAGAAATACAGTTGAAATAAAGAAATACGCCTGCGGTGAAATACTCCCTAGCCAGAGGTTATCGATAAGATATAATTTAGATATGTATAGGTCGAGATATTTTAGAGAAATATGGTAGAAATAAATAGAAATACGCCTTCGGCGAAATAACCTCCCAATCTAAGCTCCAAAGGAGCGTAATTTATTAGCCCTGGGTGAAGCCCAGGGGTATTAATGCGAACCATAATCATCCCAGCGCTGGCCCAGGAATTCCATTGGAAACAAAATCTCCGTGCCAGCAAGATTGGGAAGAAATTCAGTAGAAATAAATTGAAATACGCCTGCGGCGAAATATTCCCATCCTTCTTAAATATTTCATCGGATTGAAAATCCTACTATAGGGATTCGGGATTGCAAATCCCGCATAGCTGATGGATGGGAATTAAACAATGTAATCACTCCACTTATAATTGAATACTTTTCAAGATTTTGGAAGCTGTTTGCCGGGTTAAGCCTGTCAAATCCGCAATATCCTGAATAGAAATAACTTGTATCGCTTTGACTTTTCTCCCTTGACCGATGACAATCTCTTGACTATAATATTTACAAATCCTATTGACTCTCTCCTCTGGACTTAAACTTCTGATTGCAAATAATCTTTCCTCAGCGCGGCACCATCTTTTTACGACTTGCTTATTAAACCATTCGGATACTTCGGGTTCGTGAACTATCAAATACTTGAAATAATCTGAATCAAATTTCCTCAAATAAACTGGCGTCAATACTTTGGCAAACTCTGAAAACTGTCCATCCAGATATCTCAAATTCCCAAAAAATTCACCCTCTTTCAAAACATCGTAACACACCTCTCTTCCATCCTCCGAGTACCCTCCAATTTTCACCAAGCCACTTTTTATTTGGTAAATCGGTGTTATCTTTTCTGGAGGTCGATAGAGGCTTATGCCCTTTTCCACAAAAAGTTCTTCCATAAATCGGACAGAAAAATCTGCATCCTTTTCTGCCAAAAAATCAAATGGGCCAAAATCCTTTCCTTCCGCAATCATATGTTGAAGTTGGAGGAATTTTAGCCCATTTTCAATGCCTTCTACAGAATATAATATTGGATTAACGTCAACTTCACATTGACAATGGAAGACGTAAATTTTGTGTTAAAAACAAGGAATCTTCCCTTCCCCTCACCTCCATAGTGACATTCACTTCCTTTTCTTTCCAGTCCAGATTAATAATACCAAAATTTAATTTTGCAATCATTTCTCCTACCCGGTAGCTATTGGGTTCTTCTCTATATTCTCTCCAGGTATGGGTTAGCCCACTGGAGGTAACTTCATAAATAGGATGCTCAATCCCCTCCAATTCAATCTGTGAAATTTCAGCGATATGGCGATCTCCGCTTAATAAAATCGCTCCCTGAACCCGGTGTTTTTTAAGCATGTTTAGCAACCTTTCTCTTTCATATGGGAAATTAGCCCACTTTTCGAATTGGTGATCTCTTGGAAGCATTTGGATCCCCGAACCAATCAGGGTTACCTGAGCCTGATTTTCCTTAAGCTCATTTTCCAACCAAGCCCACTGCTCTTCTCCCAATACAGTGCCGGATTCATTTGGTAAATACACCCGGTCTTCCATCATTAGGCTGTCTCTAAAATAACGAGCATCCAGCAGGATTACCTTCACTTGCTTACCTTTCGGCCCGTAAGTGAAGGAATTATAAGCACCCTCTCTATTCCAGGCAGAATTGCTTTTTGGTAAGTCCAAAAACTCAAACATCAAATCCCTGCTTTCCTTTTTATAGGGATATTCTGTTCCTGCATCATTTCTTCCAAAATCATGATCATCCCAAATTCCTATTATCGGACTTTGAGCTTTTAGCCTTTGGTAACCTGGATTGCTATTTTGAAGCTCATATTTTGCCTTCAATACCTGCATCGAATCTGTGTCTCCATAAATATTATCTCCCAACCAAATAAACAAGTCAGGTTGATGAGAAATGATAGGATCCCAAAGGGGCTGATCTCTATCCTGTCTATTGCAAGAGCCAAATGCAATGGTAGTAAGCGGCTCTTCCTGAATTTCGGCTACGGCATTTTCTTTTTTAGTATCGCAAGCAAAAAGGAGAATTGGGAGCAAAATCGCTCCCTTGATTCTTAATTGTATTTTTTTCATCATCAAATTTTAAAATGAATATCTAAGTCCTACTTGTACCCTCCACGGAGTACCATTGATTGGTTGAGTTCCTACTCCACTTTCCACATTGTAAATGTAGTTTTGTGTAGCTTGATCAAAACCCTGTATTCTCAATAAATTTCTTGATCTACTAAGATTATTATCTACTCCCCATTCCCTATTAAGCATATTAGCAAAGTTGAAAATATCCGCCGAGAGCTCCAGTCTTTGCTGATTGATAATTTTAATTTGTTTTAATATCCTCAAATCCAAAGTTGCAGCGAAGGGGTTTTCCCCACCATTTCTTTCGGCAACTTTCCCAAAAGACTCTCTTAAATATTTTTTGGTAGATTCCGAGGTATTGGGATCTTCCAAGATTCCATTTATCCCTTGCCTGATATTTTCAGGAGTCGAAGGATCATTAGGGTCAAAAACATAGGCAAGTGCATTATTCAGTGGAAAATCACCCTGCAAACTCCCATTAGTTACCAGGAAACTATATCTAGTCCCTCCAATTCCAATCAAAGAAGCACCAAATACAAAGCCTTTCCAGGTTGGGGAAGCAGCATTGATCACAAGCTTATCTTTGAAGTGATAATCTGAATAGGCCCAATTCAGAGCCCTCGAATCATCTACTACAGGCAAGAAAGTGGAGGTATTTGCCACGCAACAATTGTAGGATGAATTATCTCTTGCTTGATTGAAAGTATAGCTAGCATTCAGATAACCATCTTTCCCTATTCGTGTACCTAAATCAAGTACAAGGGCATATTGGTAAGCTAAGCCATCTGAATTAAGCTCCAATACCCGACCTAGGTTTTCACTTTTTCTGGAATTCAACCAATCAGTTTGACCCCGGTTAGTTATGGTATTCGCCGGTACAAAAACTCCCCTATTAGCTTCATTGGAAAGTCGGAAATAGGGCTCATCTACCAAATTTCTTTCTAAATACACATAGTTATTGAAAGTTCTGGTATAAAGTAAGTTCAAACCAACCCGTACCCTATCATTCAAATATTTATTGTAATTCAAGTTAGCCTTGAATGTACTAGGCACTTGAAAGTCAGAAGCAACAGCATTGATAGTGGAAATAGTCTGGGCTCCTTCTGGTACTCCCGGCACTGTGGAAGGATCATTTCTATAGCTATTGAAATCGGGAGTAGGAACCAAATCTCCTGTTACGTCTACAGCTGCCAGCATTACTCCTGAGTTTTGAATGTTGTTTACCTGCGCATAATAATGAGGTTGAGCAGAGAAAAGACCAGCTCCAAATTTCAGGATATCCTTATTTTTCCCGCCTATATTCCAAGTCATTTGCAACCTAGGCTGTATATTATTCCAATCTGCTGGTTTTACAGAGGAATCTATACCTAATTCATTTTCTAAAGTAGGATTATAAGCTGCTCCATTCATAAAGGCAGTCACGTCATAACGAATTCCAAAAACCGTTTGGACATTTTTAAAAGCTTCAAACTCCACCTGCGCAAAGGCTGATAAATCCAATACTGTTTGCTTGACAATTGGCAAACCTTTAAGTGGTACTTCTCTCGCAAAACGACTTGGCTTCATATTTTCCAGGTCCTGTAGATTATCAAAGAAAAATCTCCCATTCTGCTCATTTGAAAGTAGGGTTTCCAGATAGGTAAACATGTTATCGGTTCCAAAAGTCAATTGGTATTTTCCTTTGGTCATGTAGGTAGTATTTACCAATTGAAGCTGGTTTTCCAGGTTGGTTTCCGGGATGAATCGTTGCCCTCCAAATTGAAAGGTTCGGGTTTGAGTAGCATTAGGATTAGACTCTGTTGGGAATGGAGAGGTAATTCTTACAATACCTCTAGGAATATTACTTACTGGTAATTGAGCATTTGGGAAAAACGCTCTTTCTGCATGTTGATATTGGAGTTTTAATTCATTGGTTGTAGTTGGATTTACAACCGATCTTAAGGAGGCCAAAAATGAATTTTCCCTTGACTCAAAATCTCCATAAACCTCAGCTATATTGATATTTGAGTTGTCACTCACACTCAAAGGATTTTTCCAGTCTGTATAATTATTCCTAATGGTTAATTTATTTCTGTCATTGAGTTGCCAATCAACTCTTGCAAAAATGGTATTAGCGACTGTTTTTCTTCCAAACTCTCCTACCTGCTGTAAGTCTGAAACTCCATAAAGTCTTCTGACAATATCCAGTGCTTTCTGAAGTGTATCCCTGGTTACTCCCAGTCTTCTTTCATCATCTGCAGAATTAATGTCAGTAATAAATACAGGTTCTCCAGCATCTTGCCTATCAAAGGTCACGAAGAAATGAGCTTTGTTTTTGATAATGGGCCCTCCTAAACTAAAACCCCACTGCGAATTGTAAAAATCCTGTTCTCTATCATTGCCTCTGATATCAAATTGACTCGCCAAGCGGTCATTTCTATGGTAAAGAAATGCAGAACCTGAGAGCTCATTGGTACCTGCTTTCGTCACCGCATTCAGGGCACCACCAGCCTGCCTACCCTGGGTAACATCGTAGCTATTAGTCACAACCTCAAATTCACGGATTGCCTCTATCGAAACGGTATAGGGGCCTCTCCCTATTTCTCCATTGGTTAATTGATTTCTGGCATTTACTCCGTCCACAGTGATATTGGTTCCTGTGGATCTTTGGCCTGCCAAATTATTATTTCCTCCACCTTGAAGAGGAGATAAAGCAGTCAGGTTTGTGAAGTTTCTTCCCTCAGTTGGAAGGTTTTTGATCTGAGTTGAATTGATGGAGGTAATTCCTCCCAGTTTTTCAATCTCATTATCCAGATTATTACCGGAAACTATCACTTCTGAAAGCTCCGTGGACCCCATATCAAGTTTAAAATCCAAATTGATTCTATCGCCTTGATTTAGTTCATATCCTGTTCTGGATTTAGTATTGTATCCAATGAAGCTTACGGTCACTGTGTATGGTTTGCCCAGTGGCAGTTGCTGAAAATTAAATGCTCCCGACTCTGTAGTAATGGAATAAGCCTTGAAACCTGTTGATTGATTTTCAACCTGCACCGTAGCACCAATTAAAGGTAGCCCCTGATCGTCCTTGACGACACCCGTGATAGACGCGTTGGTAGCCTGAGCCCACACTTGCCAAGAAAAAGCAAGGAGAAAAAAGGTGGATAAAAGCCCTTTTATCCAATTCCTGCTGGTAAAATTTTGAATCATCATTCTGATAGTTTTGTGAATTGATTTCCAAAACTAGATCAGAGTTGTCCCTTGAAATTGTTAAAAATTAACATAGGGAATAAGCTTAACTAACTGATAATAAGAAAGGAAAAAATTAAAATTGACTTAATAGAAGGGTAATAAAATGATGTTAATTGAAGATAAATACTGAGGGAATATCTTCTAGAGAAATACAGTAGAAATAAAAGAAATACGCCTTCGGCGAAATATTTGAAAGATACCTTAAAGATAATTTTCAAGACATGCCTTTGGCGAGATATTTTAGAGAAATATGGTAGAAATAAATTGAAATACGCCTGCGGCGAAATAACCTCCCAATCTAAGCTCCAAAGGAGCGACAATATATTAGCCCCGCCTGTGTCGGGCAGGCCCGAGTGCAACTCGGGGTAAAAGTAAAACGCAATCACCCCAGCGCTGGCGCAGGAATTCCATTGGAAAAAAATTCTCCGTGCCAGCAAGATTGGGATGAAATACAATAGAAATAAAAGAAATACGCCTTCAGCGAAATAATTAAAAGATACCTAAAAATTATTTTTTTTAAGATATGCCTACGGCGAGATATTTATCCCGTAGGGATATCAGCTCGGTAGCAAAATTGAGCACAAACCCATCTCCATGCCGTAGGTATGGCACTATAGAGAAATACAGTTGAAATAAAAGAAATACGCCTTCGGCGAAATAGTCATTTATAAAATGAAATCAGGTGCTTTAAAAATAAGCAAGGTGTAATCTCTCAACCCTTTGTATGATAAATCTATCCTTTTTCCCAACCCAGATGATACAAGAATTCAAATAAAAAATCCCGAGAAACTAATTGCTTCCCGGGATATTGAAATTAAATTTTGACTTCTCCGAAAGATTTTACTCAGAGATTAAATATACCCTTCTTTTATTATGCTCTACCAAGAAATGGGACTTTTCGAAAATAGGTTTAAATCTAGACTTGATAGCATTGATATCTCCATAAAATTCTGCCTTGATATCTAAATTTTTATCTATCAGATAAATGGTTGGGGTTGTTTTTTTTTCAAATTCTGTGAAGTCGACTTTAACCTCAATTTCCTCATCCTTTTCTTTTTTAGTTTCATCCTTGGCCAATGCCATTCCTATTGTAAGGAAAAATGAAAGAAGGATTGCAGTAACATTAGCAATCAACTTATTGGTTTTCATAGCTTTTTTATCGTTTGTTGGTTTAGTTAGTAATACTTACGACTAAGTTTAAGAATTGATTCAGTGAGCTGAATAATTTTTTCTATTACACTTAACTTCTATCAATGTTCTAGATTTTTGATGAAAACATTAGAATAATACCTTCGGAGAAATACGGTAGAAATAACAGAAATAAGCCTGCGGCGAAATATTCCGAAACCTGAGGTTGTCGGAAAGATATTTTTTAAGATATGCCTTCGGCAAGATACGGGTCAATTCCCCCTTTGGAAACGTAAATCCAGTATGGGACGACTTCATTGAACAAAGGGGGCATGGGGGATTTTTGGATGAAATACAGTTGAAATAAAGAAATACGCCTGCGGCGGAATATACCCATCCTTTTTAAATATTTCATCGGATTGCAAATCCTACGATAGGGATTCGGGATTGCAAAGCCCCAATAGCGAAAACCCTTGGAGAGTAGCACCGCATACCGTTCTTCCCGCTCTTCTACCATTTGGGAAATTACAGACAACAAAATCATTTCTACGGGGTTAAAAATATGTACAAATGAATTTCATTTATATCAAACCCATAAAACATTTTTAAAATGACTGAACAAAGCAAATGCCCCTTTTCTGGAGGCAGAAATCAAATCAAAAGCGATAGAATAGGCGGTGGTATCGGCACCAAGCCTATGAATGCTGACTGGTGGCCAAAGCGCCTTCCGGTTGAGTTGCTTCACAGCCCATCATCCAAAGCAAATCCTTATGGTCCTGACTTTGACTATCCATCGGAGTTCGCTTCTCTGGATTTGGCTGCTGTCAAAAAAGATATCACAGAAATGCTGACCACTTCCCATGATTTTTGGCCAGCAGATTATGGCAACTATGGTCCCCAGATGGTTCGAATGGCATGGCACGCTGCCGGTACTTACAGAGTTGCCGATGGTAGAGGAGGTTCTGGCGAAGGCTTGATCCGTTTTGCTCCTCTCAATTCTTGGGAAGACAATGGTAACATCGATAAGTCTATCCGACTTTTAGAACCCATCAAACAGAAATATGGCAGAAAATTATCTTGGGCGGATTTAATCATCCTTACTGGTAACTGCGCGTTGGAGCAAATGGGATTCAAAACCTTCGGATTCGGAGGTGGAAGACTGGACTCTTGGGAAGGTGATGATAGCACCTACTGGGGTCCGGAAACAGAAATGGCCACCCAAGATAAGCGCTGGACAGGAAAGCCGGGAACTGAGGAGTATGATTTGGAAAATCCATTAGGAGCATCCAGACAATCTCTAATCTATGTGCATCCAGAAGGACCTTTTGGAAATATGGACCCTATTTCAGCAGCCCAGGAGATTCGAATTACTTTCTCCAGAATGGCGATGAATGATGAGGAAACAGTTGCCTTGATTGCAGGTGGACATGCCTTTGGAAAAAGCCACGGTGCTTCACCAAAATCCCATTTGGGACCAGAACCTAATGCTGCCGAGTTAGAGCATCAGGGTTTGGGTTGGATCAACAGCAATGGAACTGGGAATGCTCAGTATACCACCACCAACGGAATTGAAGGAGCTTGGACCTCCAACCCTACCCGATGGGATAATGAATATTTAGAAAACCTATTCAAATACGAATGGGAACAAACTGTCAGCCCTGCAGGTGGAAAGGCCTGGAAACCAAAAGGTGGAGCTGCTGCAGATGCTGTTCCTGATGCACATTTGGATGGAGTACGTCATCCATTGATGATGATGACTACGGATATTGCTTTGATTACTGATCCGGAATACCGAAAAATTTGTGAGCGATTTGTGGAAGATTCCACTTTGTTGGATGATGCTTTTGCCCGTGCTTGGTACAAGTTAACTCACAGAGATATGGGTCCAAAAAATCGCTTGATAGGACCAGAAGTTCCAAAAGAGGAATTAATTTGGCAAGACCCTGTTCCAGCATTGGATCATGAAGTAGTAAATGAGCAGGATATCGCTCAACTGAAAAAGGACATTTTGGCTTCAGGTCAGTCTATCTCTGCTTTAGTAAGTGCTGCTTGGGCATCTGCTTCTACTTTCAGAAAAACTGATTTCAGAGGAGGTGCCAACGGTGCAAGAGTGCGTTTAGAGCCTATGAAAAATTGGGAAGTAAACAATCCAAAGCAATTGGCTTCAGTTTTAGAAACTTTGGAAAAAATTCAATCTGACTTTAATGGCAAGCAATCCGGAAATAAAAAGATTTCCATGGCCGACCTAATAGTTTTGGCAGGTTGTGCAGCGGTAGAGAAAGCTGCCCATGATGCTGGAGTGAAGGTATCTGTTCCTTTTGTACCTGGTAGAATGGATGCAAGTGCAGAGCAAACAGACGTTGATAATATCGCAGTATTGGAGCCTATGCTAGACGGATTCCGCAACTACAGAAAAGGTAAGTATTCTGTAGAAACAGAGCGTATGTTGATTGACAGAGCGCAATTGTTGGACCTGACTGCTCCTGAAATGACCGCCTTGGTTGGAGGGTTGAGAGTATTAGGCGCTAATTACGATGGCTCCAAGCATGGAGTATTTACTGATAAGGTTGGAGTATTGAGCAATGATTTCTTCACCAACCTATTGGCCATAGATACCAAATGGACTCCAGCAGATGATACTAAGGAAACCTTTGAAGGAAAGGACAAGGCTAGTGGCAAGACCAAATGGACTGCAACCCGTGCTGATTTGGTATTTGGTTCCAATCCACAGTTGCGAACTCTATCTCTTGCCTATGCGGCATCTGACGGTCATGAATTATTTGTAAAGCAATTTGTAGATGCTTGGCATAAAGTAATGATGCTAGACAGATTTGAGTTGCAGCATGAACTGTATAAAAACTAATCAGGGGATGGGATTCAGAAATCACTTCAAATGTAATTTTTGAGCTTCCCCATCTTCGAAAATTAAATCTTGATCTAAAGCAATCCTCCATTTTGGGGGATTGTTTTTTTATACTATCTGAAAAGTTAAGCAGGCTATTTGACCTAACTGAATGGTGATAATGGTGAGCAAATAGGATTTATACTTCAGACTAAAATGCAAAAAGCCCTTTCGCTATGCGAAAAGGCTTTTCTTTTGCGGAGGAGGAGAGGACCGATCGTCAAGAAAAAGTCCAGTGGACTTTTTTAGTGAGGGGCCAGATTGCAGGGCAGGCCCGACGACTCGAAATGAAAAAAGCCAGACTTTCGTCTGGCTTTTGAATGCAGAGGAGGAGGGATTCGAACCCCCGGTACCTCGCGGTACAACGGTTTTCAAGACCGCCGCAATCGACCACTCTGCCACTCCTCTATATTCCCTACAATTCTTATTGTTTGGGATTGCAAAAGTAAGATGAAACTCAACTTTTGCAAAGCCCAAACATAGATTTTATTCTAAACGACTGATTTTTAAGCCATATTTTTTTTCAAGCACTGAAATTTGATTGCTTAAAATCTTACTCAATCCAAATAACCAAACTTCCCAGCCTCAAAATCTCGGAAAGCCTGCATCAATTCCGCCCTGGTATTCATCACAAAAGGACCATGGGCAGCAATAGGCTCTGCCAAGGGCTTTCCACTCAATAACAAAACCAATGAGTCTTCCATTGCCTGAACCCCAATTTCACCTTCTTCATTTTTCATCAGGGCTAATTGATTTTGTTCCAACACCTCTTGACCATTTAACTTCACTTTCCCCTCCAACACCAAAAAGGAAGTATTGAAGTTTTCCGGTAACTCTAACTCTAATTTCCCCCCGGATTTCATCCTAATATTATACAGATAAATCGGAGAGAAAGTATGAGCAGCTCCCCGCTCTTCCTCAAAATTTCCCGCAATGACCTCCACTTCTACCTTACCATCATCCTTACTTACTTTTGGGATGCTATCATTCTTGATTGCCTGATATCCCGGATTGGTCATTTTATGTTCAGAGGGTAGGTTTACCCATAGTTGAACCATCTGAAACAGGCCTCCTTTTTTACTGAATTCCTCTTCATGGTACTCCTTATGCAAAACTCCGCTCCCCGCAGTCATCCATTGCACATCTCCTTCACCGATTATTCCACCACCTCCACTGCTATCATGATGCGCTATTCTCCCTTTATAAGCAATGGTCACCGTCTCAAAACCCCTGTGAGGATGCACTCCCACACCTTTCGGACGGACTGAAGGAGCAAAATGATAGGGAGAGTTATAATCCAGCATGATAAATGGATCCATTCTCTGCATACTCAAACCCTCTTGACTGGGAATGAAATTATGAACCCTAAATCCATCTCCTACAAAATGGGGAGTAGTGGGCTGGGTAATTAATTCAACAGATCTGGTTTTCATGGTATTCCTTTCTTTTTTATACAAAAATAGCCCAGGCAAGCAATCCGGGAATTGATCTAAAATAAGTAATTACCTAAGTTATTCGTGGCTAGCTTCTCTTCGAATTCTGCTCAATGTCTCCGGAGTCATTCCTAAATAAGAAGCGATCATACTTTGCGGAACTCTTCCATACAAGTCCGGATATTGCTTCACAAACTGTAGATATTTATCTCTGGAGTTTAGACTTAACAGATGTTTGATCCGATTTTGAAGATGACGGATATGATTGTGAAGCATCTTGGTATTCAAATCGAAAAAATCCGTGTTTTTCATAGATAGCTCCTGAATAAATTTTTCATCCAAAAAATATACTTTGCTACTCTCTACTGCCTGTATGTAAAATTCGGATGGCTCCTGAAAATAGGTACTGGCCCTATCAGCTAAAATCCAGTTTTCTAATGCAAAAAGCACAATGCTTTCCTTTCCCTCTTCACTCAGAACAAATTGCCTCAATACGCCCTTTTTTACAAAAAAGGCATACGTACAATGCTCACCTGCTTTGAGAAGAAACTCATTCTTAGGGATAACTTTTGAATTACAATTGTAAAATATTTCTTCCAAAAAATTCTGACTTTGAGTTATTTTCTGAATTTCAAAAAGTGATTTGTTCATGACGCACTTAGGCTGGAAAACTGAAAGTATAAAATCTAAGAGAGAAAAAGCCCAATTCGGCTATAAATCTGGCTTTTTTACTCATTTAAAATGGAAATGTCAATAAGGAATGCTGGCTTACGGTATTGAAATCCCTCCAAACCCTATTCAGTTCGGAATCACTTTTTGCAGCTTCCAAGCCTGCCAAAGGATAAATGCTTGCATTGCAGGTTCTGGCAACTTGAACCAATGCTCTACTAGCCTTGGAAACCTCTTGTAAAGTCTTGTCTTTAATTGCTCCATCTCTTTCCAATTCAGACCAGGATTTCTCCACTGCCCCATAAAGAGCAACCTTTCCCTCTCCTAATTGGACAGCAGTATCCTCAAAAAGCTGATTGGCATAAGCCAACTGCTTTTCCGAAAAATGTTTCTTCTCATTTCTTTTCCAAAAGGACTCCCTGATCAACTCTTGTAAATGCAAACTAATTCCCAAAATGTTGACAGCCAGAGTCGCTTCGGCCAACTGAAGAAATGGATACTGAAAAACAGGATCAGGTAAGCTCGCTGATTCAGGCAAAATTTGAAACGCCCTCTGGAATGACACATCTATATTTTCACAATCGAAAGCATAACTTCCGGTAGCAATCATTCCCATATAATGCCAGGAGTCCAAAATCCTAACCTCCTCTTTCTTTAAAATAAAAGCATAGATCAATGGCTCTCCGTTTGAGTCCATTACCGGCTCTCCATTTTCCCATATTTCACAATTGGCAGTCAAGTGAGAAGCATGCAAAGCTCCTGACGCATAAGTCCAATGCCCTGAAACGCGGTATCCTTTTTCCGTTTTAACCGCTCTCCCGCCTACATGTCCACTTCCTGCAAAACATAATTGTGTGTTTGGAAAAGTTTCTTCAATCAGTTTTTGATCTAAAAAGCCTACAAACCAAAGTGCGCCAGCACATAAGGTTACTGTCCAACCCAAGCTCCCGTCCAGTTTTGCCAATTTTTCCTCCACCATCAGTCCTTGTGAAAGGGTCAAACCCAAACCGCCCAGTCTTTTGGGCACGAATAATTGGAACAATTTTTCTCTTTCAATTTCAGCTATCCACTCGGGCAGCAAACTTCCCAGTTTTTCAGCTTGGGCAGCTGATGTGCTATCAAAAAGTTTAGAGTTCATTGGAATCTTTTCGAGTTGTTTTTCAAAGGTATTAGTTATTGGGGGAATGGAAAATTGAGTAACTGGGGAATTGAGTAAAATCTGTTATTGTTCAGAGTTCATTGTTCACCGTTCGAACCCGCACGATAGACATTGGATAAAAACAGAGTTTTCTTTGGATTTCTTAAATCCAATAAAAATCCCCCTCTACTTTCCAGATGGTTGAATTTTCAAGCCAAAAGTAAGCAAAGGGGGATTGCTATGATTTACCGAAACTTTATTAGAATCCTTGTCCAACCGCCATAGCTGTTGGATTGAAATTCAAGTCTGACACTTTGGTAGCTGCTCCAGTCATCAAGTTAATTCTGTAAACAGCAGATGCGTTTCCAACTCTTAATACGGCATAGGCCAAATTACTTGTTCCACCGATATCAAAGCCATTATCCGCATCAAAATCAACTCCCAAAGGCCCAACATCCACCAAAACTCCATCATTTGGAGGGCTTTGCTTTAGTAATCTATTGGATTGACTATCAATGACAAATAGTTCTGTTGAAGTGGTACCAGCAAAAGTATTGGTATAGGCAGCACCGGTCACAAATGGAGAGCCAGGATTCAAGGTTCCATCTACTGCTACTACTGTACCTAAACTTGGATGTAGTCTCAAATTTTGTCCTGTTTCTGTTACTAGTCTGATTCTATCAACAGTTGGATTGAAATCAAATCCCACGAAATTCCCAGCAATTGCAGGGCTTAAAGCTTGTCCGATTGGGTTTAAAGCTGCATTCGAAGGGTTTACCGAGTAAAGTCTACTTCTATTTGAAATAGCTAATAACTGCCCATTTATTGGTCTATAGTCCAACCCTACTATAGTTTCACCCATGGCCAAACCAGTAAATGGAGCCATAGTTTGACTGCTAGGGTTTAATGGATTGAATCTGTAGAAAGTTGCACCTACTGCCGCGTAGGCAATAGGATCTGTTTTGAATGAAATGCTGATTACTGGATCGGTAAATACCCCAACCCAATTGGCTCTCCCTGAAGATAAATCAATGGTGTACAGTCTGCTTTGGTTTAAATATCTTGTAACTGCAAGCGCCAAAGAATTGTCAGGTAAAATATCCATATCACCCTCTCCCTCAAAATCCACCTGTAGGTTTCCTACCTCAACCAAGCCGCCATCATTCGGTGGAACTTGCTGATAAAGTTTATCCTGCTCGAAATCTATATCATATAAAATAGTAGAAGATGCTCCAGAAAAGCTATTGGTATAGGCTACCGCCCCAATTCTTGGCCTGAAACCCCCATTGATATTTCCGTCTGTAGCCACTACTGTTCCTAGTTCTGGATGTAGTCTCAGGTTTTGACCAGATTCTGTAACCAATCTGATACGGTCAACTGTCGGATTGAAATCCAATGAGGGGTTTGCACCTTGAAAAGCTGGACTAAAAGAAGCTTGTCCCAAGGCTGTTGCAACTCCGCTGTTTTCATTGATATGGTACAATCTGCTGGCAGAACTCAAACCGTATAATTGTCCGGTAGCTGGCCTGTAATCTATGGAAACAATCTGCTCTCCAGAACCCAGATTACTCAAGTTCAGTGTTTTCGCAGCATTGGATAGATTTCCTCCTTCAAAGTAAAGAATCCTTCCATCGGAAGTCAGTGCTGTGAAGTTTACCTCAGGTGTAGCATCTGCTCCTTCAAATCTAGGAACCATCGGTTCTTGTTCGCATCCTGTAAATATGGCTAGAGCAGCAAAAATTCCAGGAAGCATCGCTCGTTTTAAGAAATTATTCATATGGGTAGTTGTTGTTAAATAATTCGGATATACGAAGAGTTTTTTTCTATGGATTGACTATCGAAGAAAATATTGTAGAATTTTTAGATAAAATGAGTAACTACAGAAATGAGTAACTGAGTAATTGTGTATTTGAGTAATTGAAAAAATTGAATGTTCATGGATTGCCATTCAATACTGCCTAAAAATTTTAGAAGCTTATTGAGTAATTGTGGAATCGAGTAATTGAGTAAAAAATCAAGAACTGTTCACCGTTCAAACCCGTTCAAAAGGTGTAATGAGGATAAAATATTCTCTGCCGCTCGTAATTCCTATATTCTTCAAACTCGACTCTAGCATCTCGACTCTAGCATCTCGTTTCTCGGATCTTGCTTCTCGCATCTCGTCTCTCGCATCTTGCTTCTCGTCTCTAGTCTCTTGTCTCTCGTTTCTCGCTTCTCGTCTCTAGTCTCTCGCATCTCGTCTCTCGGATCTTGCATCTTGCTTATCGTCTCTCGCTTCTTGTCTCCTACCCCTCCATTTTCCAAAAAGTATCCTCCACGATAGTTCTTTAAAAATTTTTATAAACTTTAAGCCGATCTCAGAGTTAGCTTCGTAAGTGCAGATGAAATAGGACTTCGTGAGTCAATAGTCCTTATATTCGTACTTAAGCTCAACTGATGGATCAGCCAGTTTTAATGATTTATGCCCTTTCCCCTGCTTATCAAGCTAGGAGAAAAAGCCTTTTTGGGGCAGCTCATCACGCAGACACGGTTAAACTTTTCCAAGATCTTCATCAGAAAACAGAATCCTTAGCTCAAAATTCAGGTTTAAAAACCTTTTGGTTTTTTGATCACCTCCAAGAAGGAAAAAGTTTTGGAGAGCGTTATATCAATGCTTTCAAAGAAGTTTTTTCCAAGGGTTACCGAAAAGTTATATCTATTGGAAATGATATTCCCGAACTGGAATTATCTCATATTGAGCAAGCTAGTAATTCTCTGACCCATTCTAAGGCAGTACTCGGACCTGCTGCAGATGGAGGAGATTACCTAATTGCGCTGACCGAAGAAACTTTTTATGAAGAGGAATTCAAAAATCTACCTTGGAACAAGGGTAGTTTACATTCCAAGTTATCAGAATTACTCTCTTCTTATACTTCAGTCGTGCAACTCGAGTGCCTGGTAGATATAGATGACTTTCAATCTTTAGTTATAGTCAGAAAGAATGTTAACTGGATTGCAATCCTGCTATTTAGTTTAAAATTATTCATTCTCTATACAAAAACTGTTTTCGAGAAATTACTCCTACCCAAGGATAATCCCCTTAGGGCACCTCCCCTTTCCATTTAATCAATTATCAATCTTTTCTTCAAATCAAATCTTCCCTGGAGCTATTCCTTCAGGGACATCTATTCATTTATTCAATTGTATATGAAATTTTCATTTACCCTTTTACTTCTGCTCAGTATGCAGCTGGTTTTTGGCCAGTCTATGACCTATGAGAGTAGAATTTTGGATGTAAGTGGCATTCCTATTCCAGGTGCCACTGTTACCGAACTTGGAACTTCCAATGTGGCTATTTCTGACCAAGACGGTAGATTTAGAATCAGTTCTTCCAAGCAAAATCTGACCTTGAGGATCAGTTTTATCGGCTTCGAAACTCAAGATGTTGTCATCAACGACGGAGTTTTAAAAAAGGAGATCAAACTGCTCGAGTCCACTGAAAGTTTAGAGGAATTTGTCGTAACTGCCTTAGGGGTAGAAAGACAAAGACAATCCCTTTCTTCTGCTGTGACCACCATCGGTGCAAGAGAGCTAAGTGATGTACCTCAAACAAATTTGATCAACTCACTTTCTGGTCAAGTTGCCGGAGTTCAAATCACCAATGGATCTTCAGGCGTTGGATCAAGTTCCAGGATAATTATCCGAGGTGAAAACTCCATCAGCGGCAACAACCAGGCCCTAATCGTAATCGACGGTGTGCCTATTATCAACGAGCAAATTACCAGTGATCTTTTCAATGATGGAGCAAATATCCAGGAAGTAGACTTCGGAAATGGTGCTGCCGAAATCAACCCAGATGATATTGAGTCCATCACCATATTGAAAGGACCAGGTTCTGCAGCTCTGTATGGCGCTAGAGCTGCCAACGGAGTTGTTTTGATTACTACCAAAAAAGGTAGAAAAAAGCAGGGAATAGGTGTAACTACCAGCTCCTTGCTAACTTTTGATGGTCTTTTGACCCTCCCCGATTACCAAAATGAGTACGGAGGAGGTTCTAATGGACAATATTCTTTCCAAAATGGTATTGGCGCGGGGGTCAATGATGGAGGAATTTCCAGTTATGGTCCAAGACTTAATCAAGGCCTTTTAATTGCTCAGTTTGACAGCCCATCTGTAGATATTAATGGAAATCCGGTTAGAGCAGGCGATGTAATCAGCAGAAGAAGACCTGATGGAACCTTTACCGCCATCACCCCTACTCCATGGATCGCAAGACCTGATAATGTGAGGGACTTCTTTAGAACTGGAGTTACTTCCCAAAATAATATTGCTGTTACTTCAGGAAATGAAAAAGGAGGAGCCAGAATAGCTTACAGCAATTTAAGAAATGAGGGTATCCTACCTAATACAGACCTCAAAAGAGATGGTTTGGCACTGAGCATTAACCAAGCATTGACGGAAAAATTCAGAGTAGACCTATTTACCAACTTCATCAATTCCAGAAGTGATAATCGTCCCAACTTAGGTTATGGATATGAAAACGTCATGTATGGCTTCAACTGGACAGGTAGAAATTTTGATATTTCTTCTTTGAGAGATTACTGGCAAGCTGGACAAGTAGGTATTCAACATTTTGATTTCAATTACCTATGGTTGACCAACCCTTATTTGACGCTGTTTGAAAACACCAACAGCTTTGTTAAAAACAGGGTTTTAGGAAATCTTGCTCTTACCTATGATTTCACCAATAAGCTAAGCCTTCGTGTAAGAACAGGAATTGACAATTCATCAGACTCCAGAGCATTCAGAAGAGCATTCAGTACTAATAGACGGGTTTTTGGAGGTTATAGAGAAGATGATGTAAGGCTATTCGAAATGAATTCCGACATTCTCCTTACCTACTCTGATCAATTCAATTCTGACTGGCTGTATTCAGTATCTGCCGGAGCTAACCGCCTAGACCAGAATATCAACTATTCTTACACCGAAGCCAACCAATTGGCTTTACCTGGAATCTATACTATAGAAAACTCAAGAGTGCCTTTGAGAGGAAGCAGTCAGATTTTTGATAAAAGAATCAACAGTGTGTATGCCTTCGGTAACTTCAGCTATAGATCGGTTCTGTTTATTGATCTGACCTTGAGAAATGACTGGAGCAGTACCTTACCGGCTGAAAACAACTCTTTCGCTTATTACTCAGGCGGGTTGAGCTATGTGCTTTCCAAAGGGCTTCCGCTTCCAAAATCCATTTCAAATGCGACTGTTCGATTCAACGTTGCCAGTGTGGGTAATGACACAAATCCTTATCAGCTAAACAATACCTTCCAGTTTAATCAGAATTACGGTTCATTCACTCGAGTAACCAATGGGACCGTACTAAACAACCCAAATCTAAAGCCTGAAAGACTGAACTCTTTGGAGGCGGGAATGGCATTCGGACTTTGGAGAGACAGAATTCAAACAGATATTGCCGTTTTCCAAAACACCAGTATCAATCAGATTATCGGGCGACCAATTTCAACAGCATCTGGTTTCAGTAATATCATTGAAAATGGAGGAGAAGTAAGAACCCGAGGCTTGGAAGCAAGCGTTCAAGCTTTGATGTTTGAAAGAGGAGCTTTCAGCTGGAGCTTGGAAGCAAACTTCACAACTTATAGAAGTGTGGTAACTGAACTTCCGGAAGGAGTGGATCAGTATGTGACTGGCGAGGCCAGCGTATTTAGAGGAGCTGGAGGGTCAAATTCTGTTTTCTACATCGCAAGAAAAAATGGAAGAATCGGAGACATGTATGGATCCGGTTTCCAAGAGTTTGAAGGCCAGACAATTTTCGGATCCAACGGACTTCCTATCCAGGACGGAAGATTGAGGCTTTTAGGCAATTACAACCCGGATTTCTTTGTGGGTTTAACCAATCAATTCCGTTACAAAAAACTTCAGCTAGGATTTGTTTTCGATTGGAGACAGGGAGGAACTATAGTTTCCAGAACCAAAGCATTGGGCAGTACATCTGGTGTCCTTAAAGAAACTTTGGAAGGAAGAGAGACTGGAGTAGTTGGACAAGGAGTCATGAATGTAGGAACTCCTGAAAATCCTCAATATGTGCCAAATACAACTGTAGTACCTGCCAGCTCATTTTACAACAACTTCTTTGACAGAGGAAATGAAGCCTCAGCACTATATGACGCTTCTTACCTGAAATTAAGACAATTGAGCTTGTACTATGACCTACCTCAGCAATGGGTAAATTCTATCGGGTTCAATTACATCAAAGTGGGTTTTGTGGGAAGCAATCTTCTCCTATTCACCGAAAATCCTCACTTCGATCCAGAACTCAACGCCATGCAAGGAAGAAACTTAACCTATGGAGTTGAAGACATGTCTTATCCGTCTACCAGAAGCTTTGGTTTTAGCATCAAAACAGAATTTTAATCATGAAGAATTTATATAAAGTAGGAATATGTGGAATGCTTTTATTTTCACTTTCCTGCACCGAAGATTTTGAAGAAATCAATACGAATCCGAATTCACCGGAAGCGATTGGTCCACAGTTTTTACTATCCAATGTGATTTCTGTGGCAGCAGATGAAAACACTTATGATCAAGGGTTTAGGCTGGCAAATTATCTAGCACAGTTTGCTGCAAGTGTGGAATTTGAGCGAATTGATCGATACGAAATGGGAAGTAACGCCCAGTATTGGAATCAAAATTTCCGCTTATTAAATGATATTAAGTCAATACAGACTAACCCTGCAACCAACGAGGCTTACAATGCGGTAGCCGACATTATGAAATGTTACTTATTCTCTCAATTGACTGATATGTGGGGAGATATTCCTTATTCTGAAGCATTGAAGGCGAGTGATGGCTTGTATAGCCCAAAATATGATACGCAGGAATTTGTATATACAAACCCTGAAATTGGGATTTTGGCTACTTTGAAAAAAGCATCTGAAACTTTGGCATCAACTACCAACAGTATTCAGGGAGATATGATGTTCAACAATGATTTAGTGAAATGGAGAAGATTTGCCAATTCATTAAGGTTCAGATATCTGCTTAGAATCAGTAAAAGGTTGACAAATTTCTCTGAGATGCAGGCACTAGTGGATCAAAACGATATGATGCAAGGGAATTCAGACAATGCGGTAGTTCCTTACTTGGCATCAGCACCAAACCAATGGCCTATGTCCCAGTCCGCTTTGGGTTTATACCAAGAACACAGAATGACACTTACCGTGGATTCTGTTTTGAAAGCTTGGAATGACCCAAGACAGGCGGTTTTGTATAAACCAACCCAGCAAAGTGTCATCAATGGAAATCCTCAGTTTAAAGGTTTGCAAAATGGCCTTAATCGAGAAACCATTAATGAAAGAGGAATACAATTAAACGATATTTCTCTCTTTGGAGCGGTTTTCAGAGATGTGCCAAATGGCGTTGATGGACAGTTTATGCAGTATGCTGAATTGCAATTTGCTCTAGCAGAAGCCGTAGCGAGAGGATACATTCAGGGCGATATGAAAGCATACTATGAAAAGGGCGTTAGAGCCAGCTTTGCCTATTGGAAAGTTCCGGTTCCAGCCGATTATTTCCAGCGGGATAATGTATCTCTGGATACGGGAAATGCTTTGACTAAAATTCTGACTCAAAAATGGCTAGCCTTGATCAATAATGGTCATGAAGCTTGGTTTAATGTAAGGAGAACTGGTATTCCAGCACTCAAGCCGGGACCTGATAATTTAAATGAAGGCCGCTATCCGGTGAGGTATCTTTACCCTGAATCTGAGCAGGCAGTTAATAAGTCAAATTATGATGAAGCTGCAGCAAGAATGGGTGGAGACAACATCAACAGCAAAGTCTGGTGGGAAAAATAAATTTAGCGAACTGACATAAAAAAAACTGCCTCCAAAAGAGGCAGTCTTTTTTTATTTTAAACCATAATCAAGTCTTAATGGAATGGCAAGACCAACTCAGAGGTCTTGTTCTCAACCAAAATTCTATTAATGTTATGTCTGATGGTACAGATTCCAGCAGCAGCATCATAGTCAAAGGCATCTAATTCATCTTTGATAGAATCGATGAATGGAGGGATTACAGGCGAAGTACCTGGACTTCCCGCATCGATATTTGGGTTGGCCAAATATTCCACTTCAGATATCACCAATTTGATTCCCATATCTGCCAATCTTCTACCTTCAGCGATAAAAATCTCCTGACGCATCAAATAAAGAGTTTCCAATGCATCATCCAGATCATTTAAAGCATCGACATCTGCAACAGAAACTGATGTTCCAGAAATAGTCGGCACAGTTACATTTCCGGACTTTCTATCCAAAACCAAACCTTCGATCAAAGGAGCACCTGGAGAAAAACGCACCTGAACATCCGAGTTGTTAGGTCTTGAGCCAGGATTCAATTGGGTTCTGTCTTGCTGATTGTTATTGAAAGTTGACCGCTCACGGCCGCCTACCAAATTAACAATGTCAGTCATTACAGATTTAGCTGAATTCAGGTTGTTATCGGAAATAGCAGCTTCAGCTAGAATCAAATGAGCTTCTTCAATTTTGAATATTGCTACAGGGCTGGCCTGACTGGCTCCTCTGAAGTAATACTTTGGATCCAAAAAGTCCATTCTTGGCAATACCTGTAAATCATCAAAATTACCTCTGTCATAAAGGGCTGTTTGCATAGTGTTCACAGGACCTTGCGCCTGATCAAACTGTGCATAATAAACCAAATTAGGAGCCTTCGAAATCGCTGAATTGGCAGCCTGAACTGCTTCAGCTTTGTTTCCTAAACGGTAGTTAGCTCTTGCTATTCCCAAGCTTGCAGCAGCACTGATTTGGGTATTGGAAGAGGATTCCGCCAAACGGAATGTTTCAACTGCCATCCCTAGGATGGATCTCCATTCTACTGCCTCTCCTCCTGCCGTCACCGGAAGGAAAGAGAAGTACTCACCGCTTAAGAGGTAAGAATAAGCTTTGTAGAAATTCAATTCAGCTTCCTGTTCTGCGGTTGTCAGAGGGTCGGCATTTTTTACGACCGTCAGACCGTAATCCGCCATTTCTCTCAAACGACCCAACTGAAACTGGAACCCATTGATATCTGCGTCCTGAGGACGGATAGTTAGGTTATCCAGGTTTTGGTTATAGAAAGTTTGAACGTTCTCATAATTATCCGATCCTATTTCCAGAAAGGTAACATGAGCGTTTACCGTCAGAGCCAATTGTCTTTTTACCCCAGCCACCCATGGTGTCATGGGATTATTGGTGTTCAAGATGGCCTCTTCTGTAAGATTGGGGTTGGTAACTTCCGTTGGGTCTACCAAATCACAACCTGAGGACATCAATATTCCTCCCAGTAATAAATATGTTAATGCTGTTTTTTTCATGTGTTTAAAATTTTTCTCAAAGGATAGTTGAAACCCTGATTCAAAGAGGAGATATCTTCCTGCGAATAATTGATTGCTTTAGGTTTCATCATTCACTTTGATTAGAATGAAATTCTCAAAGTTCCTAGGTAAGTTCTTGGCAATGATTCTGTACCAAAGCCGAAACCACCACCACCAAAGCTATTTTGAGTTCCGAATCCGGCACCACTGACTTCAGGATCTACATCTGCTTTGAAAAAGTTGATAGGGTTCAACACATTGAATCCAATAGACATGGACTGGATTGCCTTTCCATAGAATTGACTTGGGATCTTATAGGAAAGGGAGATGTTTCTAATTTTTAGATAATCAGAGCTCTGAACCCATAGACCTGCAAGATCGAAGAAGTTTCCTCCCACCAAATTCTCAGGAATGACAGTAGAAGCTCCGGCAAAATAACGAAGCACATCATCCACTGCTACTGTTTGTCCACCATGCTGATAATCACCGGTAGCAAACAAGCTCAAACCTTTGTAATTCACATTCAAGGACATTGAACCGAATCTTGGAGCAATTGGAGAACCCAATGCAGCATTAGGGATCACTTCAGTGATGTTATTATTCTCATCCAAAATCGGTCTGTTACCTCTAAAGTATCCTAAAGGCTGACCTTCTTTGATGAAAGAACCTAAGAACTGGAAACCTCCCACGTTGAATTCAGGAGCTCCGCCTGAGGACAATACTTCGTTTTGAACTGTATTGTAAGAAGCAGTCACATTTACATTCCAGTCATTAGTTTCCAGAACTACGAAATTGGCTCCGATCTCCCAACCTTTATTTTCGATCTCACCGATATTTCTCAACTGGTTGCCTTGACCGAAAGAAGGCGCAAATGGAGCTGAGAACAAGGCATCTTCAGTCAATGCCTGATAGTAAGTCACCTGGAATTTGATGCGATCTGAGAATAATCCCAAGTCAGCACCAACTTCTGTAGTGGAAGTTCTTTCAGGCTTCAAAGTAGGGTCACCCGGGTTTCCGAAAGTGAATGAAGGAGCATTCAAATAGGTATTGGAATTGATAATTCTATCATTCGCAAATGGTCTAGGGAAATTACCCGCAACACCATAGTTAGCTCGGAACTTGATTGTAGAAACAGAATAGTTCGGGAAAGCTTTTCTGAAAAAATCCTCGTCAGAAAGATTGTATGCCAAACCTACAGATGGAAAAAACTGCAATCCAATTTCATTACCAAATGCAGTGTTTCCATCTACACGAAGACCTACTTCAGCAAATAGTTTATCTCTAAATCCGATATTCTCTTTTAAGAAGAAACCATAGTTTGTCACTGCACTCAAGAAGTCAGTTACATTTTTCTCACCCGCATTATTGATGGAAATAGATCCTTCTGTCACTTCGCTGGCGTTAATCTGGATTTGCTCATCCTGATTTCTGAAAAACTGACCACCACCAATGGTGAGGAAAGAGAATTTACCTACATTTTCTTCCCAGCTTGCATCAATTTGACCAGTTAAGGAGAAGAAGTTTCTTTCAAACAAATCAATTGTACCACGGTCAGTAGTTCCTTCAGGAACGAAACCACGCTGAATCAATTGAGCATTGGTGGTGATATCCTGCTGCCTGGTTGATCTTGCATCAATTCCAAAAAGTGCTCTAGCGGATACTTTTTCAGAGAATTTGAAATCAAATTGCTGAGAGTTGGTAAATCTTCTCACACGCTCAGTGATATTGGTCAATTCGATTGTTCTTCGGATTCTTTGAGTGATTGAATCCAACTCATTACGGTTTAAAGTAGTCAGGTCTCCCCATCGCCCTACAGTCTCCAAGTTACCGAACTCACTAAAGCTACTGTTTGCATTGTAATCTCTGGTAAACTCATTACTGGAGAAACCTGCAGTGGATGAATAAGTGATCCAGTCATTCACTTTTGCTGAAATACCTCCACGGAAATTTCTTCTTGTTTGACTTAAACCATATCTATAACCCTCATCATCGTAAAGATTTCCGGAGAAAGAGTAAGTGAACTTGTCATTCCCTCCATCTACTCCCAATCTATAACTTTGCTGCAATCCCGGTCTGAAAATGATATCAGCAGTTTCCTTGAAAAACAGGTAATCCTCTGTACCTACCTGAGAACCGATTTGAGTTTCAAAATTTACTCTGGCAGCCCCGGCAGTACCTTTTTTGGTAAAGATTTGAATCACACCATTCGCAGCATCCGCACCATATAAAGTAGTGGCAGCACCACCTTTCACATATTCAATACTTTCGATATTTTCCACTGGAATATCTGCGATCGCAGAACTTTGCGCACCACCTGTTCCCAATGATAATTGTGCAGCTGAGTTAAGGTTATCCACTCTGACCCCGTCCACATAGATAACAGGAGTTGTTCCTACAGCTGCAGAAATAGGTCCTCTTGAACGAATCAAGGAGGCTGTTCCCGGCTGACCAGAACCTAGTCTTACCTGTGCATTGGGCATGTTGGCTCGCAAAATTTGATCCAGCTGCACGACAGGCATTTTACTGATTTTATCTTCACCCATCTGATCCACAGTAGTTGAAAGTCTTCTTTTCTCAACCCCTGAACCCTGACCGGTGATAACAATCTCCTCCAATGCTTTCACATCAGACTCCATTACCACATTAATCACAGTCTTATTTTCAACAGGAACTTCCTTGGTACGAAGTCCAACAAAGCTGAAAACCAAAACTGCATCGCTACTTGGTACTGAAAGACTGTAGTTACCATCCAAATCGGTAACCGTCCCTTGAGTAGTACCTTTTACTACTACGCTTAATCCCGGAATCCCCGCGGGATCCTCTTTACTTGTCACTTTCCCCGTGACAGTCCTTGATTGGGCCCAAACTAATGATGCATTCATCATCAGCAGGACAAAACCCAGTAAAACTCTTCTCATAGGTTGATTATTTAGTTAATTCAAAAGCCTAAAATGATGAGTATTTACTAGACATAAAAATTGAAAAAAGTCCAAATTGCGTCATTTTAAAGAATAAAATTTGGCTTTAATGTTAAAAATCCAAATTACCTATATTTTAAACCATGCTATTAAAATTTAATAGAATAATAGTTAATAGTATACTATTCAATTTAGTTTATTATTCTCCATTTCCCGGTTAAAACTGAATGATCTTCTGATTCTTTAAAAAATACTATTTATTTTAAATTTTGCTTTTGGAATAAACGCAGTATTTTATTCTGAATTAATTAAAATAAATATTTATTAACAGAATTAAATTCCACGCATTCATTTCAAGCCTGCTATAAAAACTAATTTTAATTTGGAGAAACTTATAATTAAAGAAATAATATTTTATTTTCTATTTTTCTATTCACTTAGAGTTTTTATATAATTATTCTAATTTTCTATATCACTTTTTAAATTCTAAAAAACAGACTTCTAATTTTCGTAACTCAAAATTTAGCCTACCTTAACTCCAACATTTACCAAACACCCAACTCAATCCTTCCCTCCACTACCTTTGAACTGGTCTTCTTTATAAGCAAAAAGGACATTGAAACTGGTCAAGGAACCGTAACAACGAGTGATGTATTGTTGCAAATGAACCCGATCCTCATCATCCAACTTGGGGTGATTGTTGATATTCTGTTCTAGGACCCTAAGCTTTTCTCTTACCATCACAATCTTATGAAAAAATGTATCCATAGAAATTTCCTTTTCCTGAAGGCTTGCGTCACCAGGGTTTAGTGTAATCGATCCTCCGATCCATTTCCCTCCCAAAGGGACAATAGGGGCCCGTTCGGAAGTTTGGATTAAAGCCTCCCGAATAGCTTTCTCTACATCCTTTTGTGTCAACATGGGGAAATCCGGTTTTTTCGCTTCTTCAATTTCAAAGCCCTCGTAATCCCTCGCTAGGGTTTTCACTTCCTCTGTATCATAAAAGTAGATTTTGTAATAAGTTGCATCTGCTGATACAATCATTCCAGAACCAAATTTAGGATGACGTAATCTGCTGCCTGGGGCTAGTTCACTTGCTGACATAATTTTTAAAATAGTTAAATTCAGTAATACCAAAATAGGAAAAAATTAATCTGGTTTCCCTAATCATAACTTCTTACATATTTTCTTTCCCTCTTCATAATTACATGTAAGACCGTGGACCGAAGCTTGCAGATTCGATCCTTAATACTGATTCTACGCGGTTATTATTTCTTATTGGAAAATAGTCAGTTTTACATCTAAATTAAATTGTATATGGATATCCGCTTTCTTACCAGTATTGACAAAAATATGGCTTATTGTCTGCTGAAAGGATCAAAATCCGGTGCTTCGGTCATCGGTCTTCCAACCTGTCAAGCAAGGAAAATAAGGCTACTGGCATGATTGCGGATAATCAGAAAATTGTATTCAGCCTCAGGAACAAAATGTGTAACATTCATTATTTGAATTCATCCAGTAAATACTTACTCTAAACAGCACCATGAAATTATTCTCAGAAAAAGCAATTGTACAACTATTGGCCATATTTCTAGGTTTCACTTTCTTTGGTGCGGGAATGGCCAAACTTTATAATGAGCACTCCTATTTTGGTTGGATAGGTCCTGTATGGCTGATAGAAAGACTGGAAGAGTATTCTCTTGGGCTTTATGCAAAATTCATAGCCTTATCACAAGTATTGATAGGTTATCTACTCCTCACAACTCGATTTAAACTTTTGGGAAGTGTCATGATGGTGCCCATGATCCTCAATATTTTGATGGTCACTATTTCCCAACAATGGCGAGGCACTCCCTTTGTTTTAGCAGTCTTATTCATTTTTAACTTGATCATTCTTTGGCATTACAGAAGTTTTTTTCCCCCGCTTTTAAATGAGAGCCTGGAAAAAGTAAAATCAAACCCTACATCCTTAAAATCCTCACTGGGCCATTTAGTCTGGTTGATCGGCCTTAGCCTACAGTTCCTTTCAATCGCCATCTCCTATTATTCTCTTCGCTTTGCTTTCTTGATTTCATTTGCCGGCTTATCCATTTCTATACTCAGCTTTTTGGTGGATAAAAAAATAAATCTCCGTAACTTAAAATAGGCCAAACAGACAAAATCATGATCATTTACCCACACCTAAGCTTCGATGGCAAGGCTGAAGAGGCTTTTACCTTTTATCAATCGGTACTCGGAGGAAACTTTGAAAGTGGTTTCCATTATTTTGAAGATATACCCGGAGCCCAAATCCCAGACGAGGAAAAAAGGAGAATCATGCATGTGAATTTGATTTTCTCACCTGACCAACAAATCATGGGCAGTGATAGTATGCCCAGTGCAGGTCATCAAATTCATATGGGAAACAATAACCATATTTCTTTAGGAGTTGACAGCAAGCAACAGGGTAAAGAATTTTTTGAAAAGCTTTCTGAAGGAGGAGAAATAGAGTCCCCCTATCAAAAAATGTTTTGGAATGCTTATTTCGCAAGTTTTAAAGACAAATTTGGAGTGAGCTGGATGATCAACTACAACTTGAAAGAAAACGAAGAATGAATCTTTTTTCCACATTCAAAAAGAATAGACTGAGAATCAACTGAGTACTTCCTTTGTGATCAAAGAACTCTTCTGAATATTGGAATCAGCAAATTTTACCGTAACTTTGTGGCCTAGCGGCACGACCAGCTCCTGCTGAATCCCCCAGGTCCGGAAGGAAGCAAGGGTAGGCGGTTGTAGCGGTGCGATGCCGCTTCTTTTTTTGTTTTATTTTCGAACCTTTCATTTTTAAGGTTCCGTATGCTGATTAATCTTTTAACTTTGTCTAGTAGAATAGCTTCACACCTATTTCTCAAATTCAATAATTAAGTAAACCTATTCCTCGGGAAGTAAGTATGAAAAAGGTTTTACCATTTCGGTAAAGTCTATTTGCTACTATTTTCCCATTAACCTAAAATTCAAACCTAAACTCATGAAATGTCCAAAAACGACTTCTGGAAATATGAAGCTTGTTTTGGAACAATTCGAAAACCCTTAAAATTACAACCCTATGAAATTCTTTATTGACACTGCCAATTTGGATGAAATCCGCGAAGCCTACGATTTGGGCGTTTTAGATGGAGTAACAACCAACCCTTCTCTCATGGCAAAAGAAGGAATAAGCGGAGACGCCAATGTAAAGGCTCACTATAAGGCCATCTGCGATATTGTAGATGATAAAGTGAGTGCTGAAGTCATTGCTACTGATTTTGATGGCATGATTAAAGAAGGAAAAGAATTGGCCAAAATTGATGATAAGATTGTGGTGAAAATCCCCATGATCAAGGATGGTGTTAAAGCGATCAAATATTTCCATAGTGAAGGAATCCGTACAAACTGTACTTTGATTTTCTCTTCAGGCCAAGCTTTGCTTGCTGCAAAAGCCGGAGCTACTTATGTTTCCCCGTTTATAGGGCGTTTGGATGACATCTCTTTTGACGGATTGGAGTTGATCGAGCAGATTGTGCATATTTTCCAGACTTATGGCTTTGCAACAGAAGTACTTGCAGCTTCGGTGAGACATAGCATGCATTTAATCAAATGTGCCGAAATAGGAGCAGACGTAGTTACATGCCCATTGAAAGTTATTACCGGCTTGTTGAAACATCCACTTACAGATTCCGGACTAGCACAGTTTTTGGCAGATCATGCCAAGGCAGCAGGTAAATAAGCAAATACAAGGAAGGAGGAAAATCTCCTCCTTCCCTACTTATACAAAATATGTATATCATTAAGGTAAAGGGAAAAGCAAAGATTCCTGACTATATCCAAATCAGAGACGAAAATTTCGTGTTGGTAGCTTACTTTAGAGCAGATAGACCCATGAAAAACATTGAGAAATTTGGATTGGAGGGAAAAGAAGAAGAGTTGGCAGCGCTGATTGAGCAACTGCCTTTTGGAAAATTGCAAAAACTGGAGTTATAATATGGATTTTAGCACGCAGCCTGTACTGCAGGTAGAGAAAGCTACTATTTTTCAGGGTATTGATCCTGTCCTCACTGATGTGAGTTTTTCTGTGGAGCAACATGAATTTGTTTTTTTGATTGGCCAGACAGGAAGTGGAAAAAGCTCCTTATTAAAAACCCTCTATGCAGATTTGGCGCTGAAAAGCGGGAAAGTGGAAATAGCCGGTTTTGATCTGACCAAGGTTAAAACTTCCGAAATACCTTTTTTAAGAAGAAAGCTGGGGATTATCTTCCAGGATTTTCAGCTATTCAATGATAGAAGCGTAGCCGAAAATCTAGACTTTGTCATGAAAGCAACTGGCTGGAAAGACAAAGTGAAAATCAAGGAGCGAATGGCCGAAGTCCTGATGCTCGTAGGTCTCAACAATGCTTCTTCCAAAATGCCCCACCAACTTTCGGGAGGAGAGCAACAAAGGGTAGTGATTGCGAGAGCTTTGTTAAATGAGCCTTCAATACTGCTAGCTGATGAACCAACAGGAAACTTAGATCCGGACGTAGCGGATGGGATATTCAAACTTTTTCAAGAGATCAATAAAAAAGGAACTGCAATCCTAATGGCAACCCATAACCATGAATTGCTTCGTAAATATCCTTATAGAGTTTTAAAATGCGAGGGAGGAAAGTTACTGGATAGCCAAACCCATAATGTCTCCTTCGGGACATCGTATTGATTTAGAGCGCCAAGGAAAAACATCTTAACGAATCCCTCGTTATTTCTGCACAACCAAATGATTATGAGACTACGAAAAATTTTCCCTTTTTTCCTTCTAGGCTTAATGACTATTTCCTTTTGGTCATGTAAAGATGATGAGGATATCTTGCCTGAAGTGGAACCGGGTTCCAATGCGGCTATCAACCGATGGATTTCGGAAGTAATGGAGGAAGCTTACTATTGGTTGGAGAACTTAGGAACTCCCATCAGCGAAAATTCAGATCCTGAAGATTACTTTGAATCCTTATTGTTCAGACCTACTGATAGATTTTCTGTAATCTATCCTGATTACCAAGAACTATTAAACTCCTTAAATGGAGTTACCCTTGAAGCAGGTTACGAGTTTATTCTTTTCCGGGAAAGCCAAAATTCGGATAATGTCATTGCAGAAATCACCTATATCAAGAAAAATAGCCCAGCCGCTACAGCTGGCTTAAGAAGAGGTGATATTATCAGGACAATCAACGGTCAGCAAATGACGGTTACTAATTTCAGAGAGGTGATTGGGGCTATTTCTTCTCAGCATACCATTACTTATCTGAGATATAATGAAGGAAGTCAAGCTTTTGAAAATCAAGGCCAATTACAACTTACGCCTGTACAATTAGCTGAAAACCCAAATTTCCTTGACACGATTTATACTATAAATAATCAAAAAATAGGGTATGTAGTTTATCATTTCTTTGCTCCTGGACCGGGTAACAATAGCAATGCCTATGATCAAGAAACAGATGCCATTTTTGCCAAATTCAAAGCAGAAGGCATCAACCACTTGATTGTTGATTTTAGATACAACGGCGGAGGATTTGTCTCTTCAGCCATCAATCTGGCAAGCTTGATCGCTCCCGGAGTCAGTACAAACGACATCTTTTTGAAAAGAAAATTCAATAGTTTTTTAAGTCGTTTTGATGAGTTCAAAAATGTCAATGCGAAATTTTTGTCTAAATCACAGAACCTTGGAAATACGCTTTCGGGAAATAGAGTATATGTACTCACATCCAGCAGAACAGCTTCAGCATCTGAACTCATTATCAATGGTCTGAAACCTTACATGGATGTATTTATTATTGGCGATGTGACGACTGGAAAAAATGTGGGATCTGTTCCTATTGAAGATGAGGACAACCCCCAAAACAGTTATGGTTTACTTCCTATAGTTTTTCAAAGCTTTAATAGTCAAGATAAATCAGATTATTCCAATGGATTCACACCTAATATAACAGCCAAGGAAACTGCTGAACGATTGAGACAATTTGGGGATGTAAATGAACAATTACTTCGAACTGCAATAACCCAAATCACTGGAACCCCACCTTCAGGAAGGTTTGAAAAGCTAGACCGAATGGACTTGGGAAGCACCTTGGATCGGAAAGTCAGGTCAGGAACCATGGTTGAAAATTTCGAAATCAAATAATTGCAAGTAAGCCTCAAGAAATTGAGGCTTACTTTTTTTTGGGCATATTTTTCAATTTTTATTTAGGATTATTTTGCTTTTAGCCCCATATTAAAACCGTTTATTCTTTATAAACACCACTAATCCTTAAATTATTTTATTCAAACAATCAAAAGCAAAATGAAAAACCTCTGGAGAAAACCAGCAGCGTGCGCAGGAATCCTATTAGGAGCTCTGACGTTTGCCTGTGCCCCTCAAGAAGAAAGTCCACTACTTCAAAGTGATGTATTGGAAGTGATCAAGTACCAAAACGGTGATATTATCCCTGGGAAATACATCGTCAGATTAAACCCAAGCAATCTTAATTTTAGAAAAGGTACAGACTATGCAGCTAATCAGGCTGCCATGCGAAAAGTTGGCAATGAGTTATTAGCCAAATACAGAATCGCAGAAGCGAATTTGGGATATGTATACGGAGATGCCATAGAGGGATTCTCTGTCGCCTTGACCGATGAGCAATACATGGATCTATCCAAAGATCCGTCAGTGAAATTTATTGAGCCAGATAGAGTAGTGATGCTAGCTCCTCCTCCTGGTAAAGGTCCAAAAGATGGCGGAGATGGAGGAGGTAATGAGCCTGCTCAAGCTACCCCGTATGGAATTACAAGAGTCGGAGGCGGAGCAACCTACACAGGAACTGGAGTAGCTTATGTCATTGATTCTGGGATTGAGGCAGGCCATCCGGATTTGAATGTGGATGTTTCTAAAGGCTTTAATGCATTTGATAAAGGAAAAGACTCTAACCTATCTGCAGACGGAAATGGTCATGGAACGCACGTTGCAGGAACGATTGCCGCTATCGATAATAGCTTTGGAGTAATAGGAGTGGCTGCAGGTGCCACTGTAGTTCCGATTAAAGTATTGGACAGCAGAGGTTCAGGATCTTATTCAGGAGTGATCGCAGGAGTAGATTTTGTTGCTGCAAATGGTAAAAATGGCGATGTTGCTAATATGAGTTTGGGCGGACCTCCTTCAACTGCATTAGATATTGCAGTAATAAATATGGCAAGCAAAGGCATTAAAACCTCTCTTGCAGCAGGTAACTCAGCCCAAAATGCCAGTAATTCATCTCCAGCGAGAGCTAATGGACCTAACATTTATACTGTATCAGCGATAGATAGCGATGATGTGTTTGCATCCTTCTCTAATTTCGGAAATCCACCAGTAGACTTTGCAGCTCCAGGAGTTGCGGTGTTGTCTACAGTACCAGGTGGGTATTCTAGCTTTAGCGGAACCTCCATGGCAGCTCCACACGTAGCTGGAATTCTATTAACTGGAAATCCACGAAACGGGGGATCAGCTATTAATGATCCTGATGGAAATGCAGATCCTATAGCAGTCAAATAATAGAGTTTTAAATCAAATTATTTAAAAGCGGCCCATCGGTCGCTTTTTTTGTTATTGGGCTAAAGCCCCGACATCAACTATCACCCATGGAATGAACGGGCTAAAGCACCGTTCCAATTTTTTCAAATTATTAAAATCTCCCAAACCTGTTCAAACAATTTCCACCAGCTTCAGCTGGTGGTCAGCGGTATAATCTGAAACCACCCGTGGCTTTAGCCAAAACCTAAACCCCTTAAGCTAAAGCCACAATATCAACAATCACCCATGCAATGAATGAGCTAAAGCACCAATCCTGTTTTTTTCAAATTATTAATCGCTCAAACCTATTCAAGCAATTTCCACCAGCTTCAGCTGGTGGTCAGCGGTATAATCTGAAACCACCCGTGGCTTTAGCCAAAACCTAAACCCCTTAAGCTAAAGCCAGAAACCAAACATCATCCATGGAATGAACGGGCTAAAGCACCATTCCAATTTTTTCAAATTATTAAAATCACCCAAACCTGTTCAAACAATTTCCACCAGCTTCAGCTGGTGGTCAGCGGTATAATCTGAAACCACCCGTGGCTTTAGCCAAAACCTAAACCCCTTAAGCTAAAGCCACAAAATCAACAATCACCCATGCAATGAATGAGCTAAAGCACCGTTCCTTTTTTTTCAAATTATTAAAATCGCCCAAACCTATTCAAGCAATTTCCACCAGCTTCAGCTGGTGGTTAGCGGAATAGACTGAAACTACTCTGGCTTTAGCCAAACTGGAATTAAATTGGATGAAAATCCGCCTGCTTTTTTCACTAAAATCAAAATTTTATTAAATACAAATTCCTCTATCGAAAAAAAGATTCTTGCATATATAGATGCAGATAGAAATCAATCCTTTGAATTTACATCATGAAACAAAACAAACGATGCTAACAAAATATTTATCAAAAAGATATTTTGTTCATTATCAAATCGTTAACTTTTAAAAAGCGTTTTTAAAGAAATGGGAAATAATGTACTTTCGCAGACATGGAGGCGGTAGCAAGTTATGTGCTTTTATTTTTGGTCTATTTTCTAGGTACCTTATCCCTCGTGCAGGAGGTAATCCGTCCCAGGATCATCCCTGTAAAAATCCCCGGAAAAAACGTAAAAACATTCGTTACCAATTATGCCAAGATCATTTTCTTGAGCTTTGGTATTTCTATCATTACCAGCACTCTGGCTTACAAACTTTTGCTATAAAAAAAACCAGCTTTCGCTGGTTTTAATTTATTGTGTTTTTTTCAAATTCTCTTTGGCCAATTCGAAATTCGGCTCCAGTTGTACCGCTTCCTGAAAAGCTGTTTTTGCTTCTGTCTTTGAACCCTTATCTAAATAAATCATTCCTTTTAAATTCAAGGCCGCAGCTTTCATTCCAACCTCAATGGTCTCTGTTTGGCTTTTTGGGAAACCGATTTTTTCATCAGGCTTGGCATTTTTAATCAACATATTTGCCGAATTCATCGCCTCATCATATCGCTTCAATTGATACTGAAGAAAACCGGACTTATATAAGCTGAAATTATCACCGGTCAATAGATGTAAACTTTCAAAATGAGGCAAAGCCCGATCAATCGCTCCTACTTGCTCCAAAGAATAAGCGGCAATTTCCAAGGCACCCACATTCTTATCATTGATTTGAAGAATATCCAAAGCAACCAAAGCAGCGGAGGTAGATTGGCCTGTTTCAAAATACAGGGAACCCAACGCTTCTTGGAACCTTAGATTTTCAGGGTTTCTTACGATTAAGTTGTAAAGCATAGTTTTAGCCATCTCAGGATCGTTGTACCTCATGGCCAGCTGATAAGCAGCCTGATCTTGGATGTTAAGCACACGCTTGGTTTTAGGATCCAGCTTAGGAATAGAATCATTGGAAGTTTGAGCATATAAGCCTTGAGCTGAAACAGCCAAAAGCAGCATCAATAACACTTGCTTCATTGTTTTACTAGGTATTTAAATTAGAATTATTTTTTAGGTGATAAGCCTTTGGAGATGGCAATTTCAAGCATCAGCTTTCTTGCTTCCTCAGGCTTGTTGTGAATTTTGCCCTCCAATATAGCTTCTTTAATTTCTTCTTTGATATCTCCAACGATTTTTGAAGGCTTCAGATCAAAAGTTTCCATTATTTCTTCACCGCTGATAGGTGGCTGAAAATTTCTCACTTGATCTTTCTCCTCTACCTCTTGGAGTTTGCGTTCCACTTTATCGAAATTTTCAAGGTATCGTTTTACCTTTTTATTGTTCTTGGAAGTGACATCAGCCCTGCAAAGTTTCATCAAATCATCTATTGCATCTCCCGCATCAAATAAAAGCCTCCTCAAAGCAGAATCCGTTACCTCATCTTTTACCAAAGCAATTGGACGTAAATGAAGCCTTACCAACTTTTGGACATATTTCATTCTTTCATCCATTGGCAGCTTCATCCTCTTAAAAATACCAGGAGTCATCCTTGCACCTTTATCTTCATGCCCATGAAATGTCCAGCCTACTTTAGGATTAAACCTTTTGGTAGCTGGCTTAGCAATGTCATGCAGAATAGCTGCCCACCTTAGCCAGAGATCCTCACTGACAGTGGCTACATTGTCTAGCACCTGAAGGGTATGATAAAAATTGTCTTTGTGGGATTTATCATCCACAGAATCTACTCCCTGCAATTCAACCATTTCAGGAAAAAATTCATGTAATAGCTTACTCGCAAAAAGTAGCTTAAACCCATAAGAAGGCTTTGGTGTCTGAATAATTTTATTCAGTTCTGTAAGGATGCGCTCAGCCGAAACAATCTTCAACCTATGAGCATTTTGGCTAATAGCATAAAAGGTGTCCGCTTCTATATCAAAATCCAATTGAGCAGCAAAACGGATTGCCCGCATCATTCTCAATGGATCATCAGAAAACGTAATTTCAGGATCTAAAGGAGTTTGAATATTCTTCTTTTTAAGATCATTCAAACCATCAAAAGGATCTAACAAATCCCCATAATCTTTGGAAGTAAGGGAAATCGCCATCGCGTTAATAGTAAAATCTCTTCGCTCCAGATCTTCCTGTAAAGTTCCATCCTCAACAATTGGTTTCCGACTCTCTGATCTGTATGATTCTTTCCTTGCCCCCACGAATTCCAACTCTGAGTCTTCCAGCTTCAGCATGGCTGTTCCAAAGTTTTTAAAAACTGACAAAGGAACATGGTAATCAAATTGCTTTACTACCTCTTCAGCTAAAGCAATTCCGCTTCCCACGCAAGTAAAGTCAAGATCCTTACAAGGTCTACCTAAAATTAAATCTCTGACATATCCACCAACCACATAGGTCTCTAAACCCAGCTTTGCAGCGGCTTTGGCGACTTTTGAGAAGATTGGATCTTGATCTAATTGGTTTTTAAAATTCATCCTTTGATGATTTTTACGTCTCCTTCAGGTCCTAAGTAGAGCTCTTTCAAAGAAGGGCTAAATAATGGAAATAGTTTTTTGGTCTCTACTTCTGCAGGTCTATCACTTTCAAGTTTAACCAAAACAGGTTGAGAAATCTGAAAAAGTAATTTATTCCAATCCGGTTCTCGGATTAATGAAAAACGGATTTTCCCCTCAACTGGCAAGCCTTCAGGTATTAAAATATTAGCCGGGCTTGTATAAATCGTAGGCTTGCTTGCAAACTCAACGATATCCAGGGAAATTTCAGAAAATTGCTCCGAAACTGAACGAATTTGAAATAAATCAAATAATAGGTAAACCCAGTCAGTGCCCATCTCAGGTTTCCAATGACTAGCCTGCAAAAGAGTGACGACTTTGCCATTTCCTTCTTTAATTGACAAAAAACCCTGATCTCTAAATTGCTTTACAAAGACTGAATGATCCAAAACGCTTAAATTTTTTACAAAAATAATCAGATTATTGAGAGTGCTTAGAAAACAAAAGACAAAGGGCTTCCAGCCGTATCCTAATCAGAGGAGGAAAACTTATTTTAAAATCAAAAAATCTTAAATTTTGAAGAATACTCAAAGCTGATACTAAGTCAATGGACAATAATAGGCTTGTATTAAATAATAAGGATAGGTTTTTTGAAAGTTAACAAAGTATTAACATACTTACTTTAAATAAAAAGCTGTTTCTATAAGTGTTTTTGAAAAAAAATAAAAAAGGGTGGAAACACCACCCCTCTATTTTTTACTAGTTGATTGATCAACCTCTCAACCAGTTGATGAAGGTTTGATAACCTACACCAATTTCTCTAGCAAAAGCAGCTTTGGTTTTTTTACCTGCAGCTTCCACTTTTTTCCATTCTTCTAGAATTTTGCTTTTCTCAGCATCAGTGAATGTTCTTCTTTTTCCTGACTTTCCAGAGGAGCTTCCGTTTATTAATGATACAAGCTCATTCAAATCATTCATAAATCTGCCATCAGTTAGATATAAACCGGCAGATTCTAATTTCTTGATCACATTATCTTTGGGATTCACTGGAGTTACCGCAATACCTCTTGCAGCAGCTTCATGAAGGTCTATTTTTTTTCCTTCTGAGGTTACATAAATAAAACCTTCATTCTTTTTTAGGTCAGCAATAGCTTCTTTTATCAAATCTCTCATAGTAGATAGTTTATTATTTTAAAAACGATTTGCAATATATATAAATTATGTATGTGTTTAGATTAATTATTATTCGAAAATTAAAATTAATATACTGAATCTACATATAAAAGGTTTTAGTTTATTAATATCTCTTTTTCCCCATTTAAGAATTTTCAGAGTCTTCATTAAAAATCAAGCAACATGATCAATCAAAATCCTGAATTAAAACATATATAATTCCATTTTCCATAGGCATGAAAAATCATAACTCTATTCTGCGAGATTTAGCGATAAGCAAATAAAATCCAAAAATCTCAATCATCTAAGCCAATGAATTTGACTAATTTTTAAAAGAGGAAATGAATAAATATTTTTCTGATTATCCGTAATCATGTCAGTTATCTTATTTTCCTTGCTTGACAGGTTGGAAGACCGAAGACCCAGCCACGGCCTTTAGGTTTGCAAAGGAGAATTATTTGGGAAAATAAGAGCTAATATCTTAACGATTATTAAGTGACTCAGATATTGAATAAATTAAAAAAGAATGGGGTGAACTTTCGCCACGGCTAGGCTAGCGACCTCTTGCCTGTATCAGTCCCCATTC
>Ga0189275_100266_pt1 | contig 40679 bp, 34 predicted proteins | sample N19A6minimetaG_FD_130329 | JGI IMG/M metagenome (GOLD analysis project Ga0189275, IMG submission 130329) | Marine microbial communities from the Costa Rica Dome - N19 A6 mini metaG | ecosystem: Environmental > Aquatic > Marine > Oceanic > Photic zone | place: Costa Rica: the Eastern Pacific...
ACAGATAGATCTAATCTAAAGGTGGGTCACTTTGGCCCGGCGGGGGTGGGTCACTTTCGTCCGGCCAGCTATGGTCACTTTAACCCGGCGAGGGTGGTATACTATGTCCGGCGTTTCCACCCTAGACAGTTATATCCAAGTGTTCATGATTTTTGCATGGATCTTTGGTGCACTTACCATCTTTGTCATTGTTGCCGAAACCTCTATTTGAAAGTTCTTTACAGCGTTAGGTACGGCCGCCATTATTATCCTTTTGATCTTTAAGGATTCTATTTTGGGATTAGTGGCCAACTTCTTTCATCCCGTCCGATTCTCATCATAGATGGGGTTCGAAAGTCCAATAATTTAATCTTATCCGGTCCACTTTTTGTTGAAAATTTATACTTTTTACAGGGATATTACCACTTTTACAAATACGACAAGTAAGTGAATATACCCTTTATACGCAATGAGCGGAATTATTAGATGCCATTTGTACTGGGATGTCACTATGCAAATAATCCTGAAAACGTAATATAAAGTTTGTGCCTTTGTCAATTTCACTTTCGCAAATGATTTCACCCCCGTTCATTTCGACAAAATCCTTAGAGATTAAAAGGCCGAAACCGGTTCCTTTTTCACCTTCCGTACCTTTTCTTGATTTTGGTTTCTCGTCATCCTCAAGCTTGCAAAACCAATTCATATCCATACCTATTCCAAAATCACGAACACCTATTTCAATGTTAAATGAATTCTGCTGGGACCATATAATTATTTTTTGGCCGACACTACTGAATTTAATGGCATTGGAGACTAAATTGCGGAGTATGACCTTTAGCATATTTTCATCAATAAAAAGTTCCCTACAAGCAATTTTTAGCTCGATCTCTATATTTTTACCGTTGGCTACCCTCTCAAACTCTTGCTTTATAGAGCGAAAGACGCTCTCGAGATCACAAACTGTTTTTTCCAATCGGACACCGTCCAACTGCTTATATGACCACTCGAGCAAACCGTTGATCATTGAGACTCTATCATTTATTTCATTTTTTAGTTTTCCCGTTAGCTGCTTTAGTTCTCCATCGCACAATTCCGCTTCGATCAATTCAATGATAATCATAAAATTATTCAGGGGAGCCCTAACATCATGGGCTAGAAGGGAGAACAGCTTGTTCTTTAGTTTACTGACCTGTTTAAGTTCGTTATTCTGTTTTTCGAGTTCGGCCTTGGCCATGGTAAGCTTTCTGGTCTGTCGTTCGACCTCACTTTTAAGCTTTGTGTTGGCTTCAACCTGCATATTGAAATTTTGATTCTCTATTTCTTTGAATTTAAATGAGATAAGCAATGAAAAAAGTATCAATTGAATCGTTACAAGGATTGAAGTTGTAAGGACAATGGGGTTTGCATCAAACTCATAGTACCTTTTTGCAAACCATGTCCCAATATATAATATTGCGGAGAGCAGTATGGGAGCGTAGGAATACAAGTAATACCTGTTCAGTTTATGGGCCTTGAACAATTGACAACCGGATAAAATATTGAGAAAGACAGAGGTCAAGGCCATAATGGCGGCTAGAAGCTCAAAAGTATCATTTAACCAGATTATCCCAAGAATAAGATTGTTGATGATATGCAAAAAAGGGAGGCAGACCACGGTCCATGTCAATAGGGAGTAGGTCCGCGTGAGATTTGGATGAGCACTTTTGTTGATGTTGAGATAATTTTTTGCGAACTGCAGCAGGCCAAAAGTAGTGACCATAGCAGAGGTAAGGGAAACTTTTTCCACAATTGTGGAAGTTTCCTTGGTAAAGGGACTGTTCACAAGAAAATATAGACTCCAGTGCAAGGTAAGTCCAAAAATGAGGATAAAATAATGAAGCAAAATTTTATGCTTTAAGATTAAGTACGATAGCAGGTGATATAGACCGAATACACCAAATATTGAGGTGAACACAATGTGCATTATATACCTAAAATCAAAAACATCCATATCTGATCAAGTAATTGGTTGTTGTTTATTGATTACCAATTGAATACGTATTAATTGGGAATCAATAATCAAAATTATAATTTTTCCCATAGAATGCGTAATTTAAGGTTACATGTAAATGGCGTTGAAGGTCAAGGTTGAGTTTGGAGCAAGAAATCAAGTCTTGAACATAGTACGCTACATCTATAATCATGGGATTGTGATTTTTCCAATCAATGATTTCTAGCAAGCATAGAGTTTTCCTGCGATGAAACATAGAATTTAACAAGGGATTGCTTAGGGGGTCGAATTTGGAAGACCTCATTCCCACTTTTGACCCCCTCTTGGGATTTGGAAATCATGATTTCAAATACCGTGCCCTTATTTGGGCTGCTCTGTACATCGATTTCCCCGTGCATGGCCTCCAGTTGGTTCTTTATCAAATATAGGCCTAACCCCCGTCCTTTTGATTTTCCACTCAAGCGCCCGTACATGTCAAAAATCCTTTTTCTGTTATCAGGGGTAAGCTTTATGCCTATTCCATTATCACAGACCTTAATGATGACCCGGTCTGGATGTTCAATAATGGATATCTTGATTTTTGGGACTTCGCCTGGTTTGGTATAGGTGATGGCATTTGATAAAAGATGATAAAAAATGTTGACGTAATAACTTTTGATCCCATTTATATTCTTACAATTTGAATTTACATGTAGCTTGGCACCAGAATCAAGGATTTTCTTTTGCAAAAGGACCTTGGCTTCATCGATGATCTCATCAATGGCTACATCCATGAAACTTAAGGTATCTACCTCTTTTAAGGAAAGGGAAAGGTTCAAATCCTTTATGGTATTGTCCAAATCCTCCCCCGAAATTTGGATGTTGCCCAACAAGAAATCATTTTCCTTATGAAATCCGCTTTCGTAAAGATTTACCAAGGCAAGTAAGTTCGATAGTGGCCTTCTTAGATTGTGTGAAATGACATTCACAAAATGACGAAGCTCCTTGTTCTGCCGCTCTATCTTTTGATTGGAAAGGACCTTGTCGGTAATATTCTGGATGGTGCCTGCCATTCTGAGGGGCTGACCTTTTTTACCGCGAAGAAGTCTGCCCTTTTGGTGGACGAAGGTGATTTGTTGACCGACCAAAGTCCGGTATATCATGTCAAAATTGTTTTTGTTCTTCTTTTTTAAGATTCGTTTTATGGAATAATCAAAAGCCCTTCGATCTTCAGGGTGTATCAATTTTTTTAGGGTTTCATGCCGAGGGACAAAGTCACCCTTGGTTTGACCAAAAATTGTATAGAGATGGTCTGACCAATCGATGGAGTCGTGCACTATGTCCCAGTTCCAACTACCTACATTGGCAATTTCTTGCGCTTCCATAAGATCTTCCCTGCCTTTTTTTATCTCTTCGATGACCCTCTCCCGTTCTGTGACATCGGATTGTCTAACGATGCATCCGGTCACCTTGCCATTTCTTACCACGGGATTGAACCTTGATTCATATATCATCGATTCAGTTTTATAATGGGATATCGTAACTGTATTTCCTTCCAAGGTCCGATCATATGAGGCTCGTTGTGATTTGAAGTGTTCCATGTCGCTGGTGTCCATATCCAGACAAGGGACCTTATTGTACCTGTGGATAAAAAATATCTCAAAAGCTTTGTTGAACATCAGTAAGCGTCCGTTCATGTCAACGGACCAGATAAGCTCCTCCGTATTGTCCACCAATGCCCTTAGACGGGTTTTTTGATCGATGATATCCTCTAGGCTTTTTTTGAACCTTGCCTGCATGGGACGTACAACGGCCGCATAACTAAAGTAGATGAGGATTAAGAATAATATCGAAAGTCCTATAACAAAGGATTTAAAGTGCATCATGATACTCTCCCTTTCCCTTTGGTAGTTTTCGAGGAGTTCTTTGACTCCCTTAAGATATTCGGACTCCCATTGGATTATACTATCAAGATTCATTGTATTCACATGCACTGAATTGTCTCCATTTAGAAAAACGGTCAGTTTTTTATTCGCGACGTCTATGTCTTGATAGGCTTCTTCGGATAAACTGGCCGTAGGGCCGCCTGTTGGCCTTACCACTTCTGCTACATGGTCCATAAATGTTTTATGGTCAATGTTCCATTCATGGAGCCGTTCTTTTGACATGTCGACGCCCTTGTTTAATCTTGACAAGAAGTACTCTTTAACCACGCTTTCACAGTCTATGCCAAGGTCCGTGATATCTACAATACTTTTTGAATTGTTTTCCAGCATTCCCAAGAAGTATGTTGTGCCGAAATATGAAAACAGCGAAGCGACCAAAACAGCAATGTGCTTCGATTTGATAGCAATTTTAGTTTTTTTAAAGAACTCTAACTGCTCATGTTGAATCGATTCCATGATATTTTTCTATTGCAGATGGCGCTTGCGTTCACCATGAGAGCTATGCTTAAGAGGCAATTGAGTTTGGAAAGGTTTTTTCACCACTCAAGAGTTGATCGAGATCACGTAAGTTCAATGGTTTGCTGACATAGCCCCTTACATAGTCACTGTAGGTTGTTGATTTTATTTGGTCCTTGGTATCTATGGAAGAACTAACAATGACCACATCGATGGTTGGGGGAAGTTTTTCCAAGGTCATGAACTCTAGGAATTCAAATCCTGTCATTTCTGGCATATTGATATCCAAGAAGAGAAGGATGCGTTCTTCCGGGTTTTCTCGGAACCGAAGATAATCCAAAGCCAGTTCAGGATTGGTGAAACTTTTGAGCCTTTCCTCCAGTCCCAACTTCCTGAACATTAAGGCATGTATTGTGTTGATGAGTTCTTCATCGTCTACCAAATAGATTTCCTTATACATTGTGATTTAATTTTAGCTGACTAGAAATTACCCTTTTATGGAATCAGATTTAACTTAATGTTGTGAAACCATTACATTTTGTCCATATAGTGTCCTAAAATTGGAGTGTGGAGAATGTAAATCATTAAAAATTAGGATTTTTAATTGAATTGTTGTGTTGCAATCCTCGCAATCATTGATGTTTTGATTGTCTTATACAGTGTTCTTTTGCAATGTATCCCTTGTTTATAAGTATATATGGCATATACTATAGGGAGACAGTTTTTTCATACGATACTCGGTTGAAACCTGATTCAAAAAGGAATGGCAGCATATTTTTGACTGTGGTTTAGTGATTTTTCTATTTGACTGATGGGATACTCCAACGGGAGGAGCTATATCCAGTTGATGTTCGCCATAAATTTTCAAAACGTGTCACTAGTGAGTAATTGGTGGTCTTCCAGAATATGAAGCACCTACCATAAAAGCGGTTGGTGTAGTGCAACAAAATCTATGTTAGATTCCCAAATAGTTAAGTTTCCAGACGAGAATCAAAAACGATATGAATATATACCGATAAAGTTATTAGGTCTTAATTTCTTTGCGCATAAAAAGATAGTAAGCCAATGCAAAACACGTAATTGTTAGCGCAATCAAACCGCTTACCTGCGGCCATACGATCATAAGACTGTCCCAGACAGGCAATGGGTTGGGGATTGCCCCTGCCATTTGTTCCATGCTCATGGGCCCCAGACTGCGTACTTTTGGCATTAGTAGCGTTGTTGTGGCATCTGTGTATAATTGGCCTGGCGCCATGCGAAACAAGTCCATGAGCCATGGGGTTTGGCCTAATGCAAACAAATTGGATTTGGGAGCAAAAACGGAGACAACAACATTCATGATGATTCCATAAAAGATGGTAAAGAAAAGCCATACTCCTATAGAGGCTATGGCAGCAGTGGAGGCCTGTGGGAACCTGATTGAAAATATCATGGAAAGACTGAACCAGAACCCTACGTAGAAAATGCAAATTAAGATATAAAACAGAATACGCAACAACTCTTCGGATTCGATCGGTACCCCGGTAATGAGCAAACCTCCCCCCACCATTAGCAATGCCAGTGATGTGAACAGGACGCTTACTAGAAACGTCACACTTATAAATTTCGAAAGTAAAAGGTTGTCCCTGTATATGGGTTGTGCCACGATCCTGATCAGTGTTCCATTCTGTTGCTCCGAATTGATGGCATTGAACCCAAGGCTTATGCCCAATAAAGGACTTAAAAAGCTTATGAATACATGAAAAGATGGCAAGCTACCATCCGTGGTTGTCAATAGCCTCAGGTATAACATAAAATCATCTGCATCCTCCGCACTTGAAGCAAGAATATTTAATTTACCAAGCGCAATGTACATGGATCCAAGGAACGTAAGGGTAATGAGAATGAGCAGGACCAAGAACTGCCAGCTTCTGATCTGGTCGGCCATTTCTTTTTTGACCATTACCCATATGGGAGAAGCCCAACTTAGTAATCCCCTCGTTTTGAAATCAATATAAGAGGTTTCCATAATATTCGAAAAAAATTTAGTTTGGGTTTTCAAAATATTTTTGATAGATATCCTCGAGGCCATATTCCTTTTGTTGAACCCCAATGATGTCATAGTTTTTGGCTGCCATGAAACGGACGATATCCGGGGTCAGGTCCTTGTTGCAACCTATTTGGATTTGGTTGTCCTCGATGGTGACCTTTTCCACATCTATCAATTGCATCAGCTCTGATTCATCCTTCCAAGGAATTCGGATGGGTTTTTTTAATCGTAAACGAATCTGATGGGAGGCTTCTGGGAAAAGCTTTTTTGATAATTCCTCAATATTGCCTTCGGCCAATAACCTTCCTTTTACGAAAATACCCACCCGGTCGCAAACCTGTTGTACTTGGTTCAAGTGGTGAGAAGAGAGCAGTACCGTTAGACCTTGCTCACGGCTTAACCGTTCTATAAGCCCCAAAAAAGCTTTTATTCCAGTTGGATCTATTCCAAGTGTGGGCTCATCCAAAATGATGATTTCAGGTTGCTTTATCAACACGTCGGCCAACCCCAAGCGTTGTTTCATTCCTCTTGAGTAAGTCGCCGTTTTCATATTGATGGCATGGTCTAACCCAACTGTTTCCATAGCTTCAATGGCCATTCTTTCAACCTTCAATCTGGAAAACCCATTGAGCTGTCCGATGTACATTAGGTTTTCGAGCCCGGTCATATGGTCATAAAATCCAATGCTGTCCGGCATGTAACCTACTTTGCTTTTGATGGCTATTGGGTTGGTTGTGGAATTATGTCCACAAATGGTAGGAATACCTGAGGTTGGTTGTATCAAACCCAGCATCATCAGGATAGTGGTTGTTTTACCTGCTCCATTGGGGCCGAGCAGCCCAAAAATTTCACCTTTTTTGATACTAAGGTCGAGATGGTCAACAGCATGGGTCGTACCATAGGATTTGGTCAATCCTTTTAGTTCAATAATGGACGTTTCCATAACTTCCTTATCTTCTTCCGTATTTTCGAATTAGGAAATACACTAGGGCGATGGCTGCCAATATTACTATTACACCTAGCAAACCTGAGGTCAAGGAAGTGACCACTGAGATTCGGAAAACGGCCTGATTGGTCGTGTTGGCATTTTTTGCCGTAAAAGTGGTCATATAATCCCCTGCAATGGTTTTATCAGGTACGGTAAGTATAGCAATGACGTTTTCCGTTTCGCCAGGAGATAAATTGTCGATTTTTGGAGGTTCAAAAACAATGCTCCATTTGGGTGGGGCCTTACTCGTAAGGGTAATATCCTCTAAATCCAATGAGGCGGTGTTTTTGACCACTAATTGAATCTCCTTACGTTGTCCTTCCGTTATCTTACTGTTTAATCTTCCCGTAGGTGTGGTTATTTCCAGTTCATAAGCACCACTGATGACTGCTTCCAATTCCAATCGTATCGACTCCTTGTCCGATTTGGCAATTACGGCAATATTATATTTTGAAGGTTGGGCTTCATGGGACGGATGTAACTCTAAAGTTATCGTCTCTTTCTGGCCACTGTCCACCTTAATGGATGTGAATTGTTTACCACGGGTTTTAAAACTGGCGTGCCATCCCTTGGGAAGTTCCGTCACCAATTGATAAACCTGCGCACTCGAAGTGTTGTTCTGTAATGTGGTGGTGTAACGGAATACTTGGTCCACAGTGGATTCGAGATTGATCAAATCAGAGGTGAAGGCGGATTCGCCAATTCTATTCTCCTGAGTTGTTTGGGCCATGGCCGACGTGGGAACACGTAAAAAAACAAAAATAAAACTGATGATCAATACTGAATTACGCATACCTGCGTATTTGGCGGAAAGGTAATTTACTGACATAACAAAACAGAAATAATTAGTATTAAAAAATGTAATTGATTAATATGTTAATTATACAATGCTTTATTAAAGGATATTTAGAAATTGAAAAGTGAAAATAATAGAGATGGAAAAAAAATCAAAGGGGACAATGTTGCATTTATAAAAATTTTAACGCTTATTTCAGTACCGCAAAATACTTTTAAACCTTGTAATATACCTTCCAATAAATTGTTATGTCTATTTCATTCCTGTTTATTTTATGTGGAGGAATTTTCCCCAGAGTATCGTGTGGTTTAACATTGTTGTAGTCATCGATACATATCTGTGTCTGTTCCCTTGCTTGGTCGACATCCTTAAATATAAATTTGTTTAGGACTCTACGCCTGTAACTCCTATTGAACTACTCTATAAAGATATTTTGAGTCGGCTTTTCCGGTCTTTTAGGGCTTTCCTTTTTTGTTTGTGTTGTAACCTGACGAGTCAATTTGGTATTTGTTAACATGAATCATCCGTTTATTGTCCATTTCCGGCGAGACGGAAAGTATGGAGGCTTACCCGAGAGACAGGGTTATCCAATATGTCGTTCCGAATAGTGTTGTGGAGACATTCCGGTATGTTTCTTGAAAGCTGAGAAAAAGGGGTTGTAGGAAGAAAAACCAACTTTTTTGGAAAGGGATTCCAATGTATTACCGTACAGATAGCCTGTCTCAATAAGTTGTTCAGCATCTCTAATCTGCATGAGTCTTTTGAAATCTGGAAAATATAGGGTACAGTGATTTTTGAATAGGTAGGTCAAATGACTTTTAGGAAGTCCGGCCCCTAATGGAGAGCATATTCAAGTCAAATTGGGGATTCCTGAACAATTTTTCCTCCGATACCATATTTTCGATTTTCTGAATACTGTCTCTCAGGTATGGGTTGATTTTATAAGACAACGACCGGTCTTGTCTATTGCTAAATACAATTGGTTCTTGGAATTTCCAGATTGTGGAAATGGCAGCTCTTTGATGCCCATCCCCCACAATGGATTCTTTATGTTTTGGGGTAATTCCGTATAACAATTCTGGGGAAACCAATATCCTTACAAATAGGGAAACCATAAGAATTGCTCAGAGCCAGAATCCATTTTCGTAGCCGTTGAACGGTATCCCGATGAGATCATAATGGCAATGATGCATATCCGTAAGATAAGTAATGTCCAAATGAGTAAAATAAAAAATATCCAACTCTCTTTACTTGTACCTCGACCAAAGATCAATTTCCTAAAGGATACATCCTATAAGTTGAATTTGAAAAGTCTAAAGCTCAATACCAAATAAATGATACTACAGCCAAAAAAGGCCAAGTAGAAAAAGAGATTGTCACTAGGGTCAGTCGCCCCATGATCTCCAATATCTGGAGGGAGCCATAGAACAATATGGGGGAAACAAACATGGATTACTAACTGTAAACTTAAGGATGTGAAAAAGTTGTTTCATGTATAACTGGTGGTTAATATTTTCAGACAGTATGAAGTGGTCATCCCGTTTTTGTGTTTCAAAAAGTAACGCATGAGGAGATGATGGAATGGAGGGATAAGATGGTGATTTGAGGATTTGTGAACAATAAGTCCGCTTACAGTCTTTTCGAAATCTTCAATGTTCAATTTTTGGGATTTTAATATGATTATACCTACAAAACCTATCAGTACAAGCATTGCAATTATTCACTTCACAACATTTATACGTAAGAAAAAGGGTAATGTCATAGTATTGCCCTGTTTAAAAGCTCAAAGCAATGCCATTATGATAAAGATTATCCATCGTATTCTATTTCTATTATTTTTCACCATTACTCCATCCGTTGTCAATGCCCAGACAACACTTACTGCCGGAGATGTTGCTTTTTTAGGTTATAATACCGATGCAAACGGGACAGAGGATCATTCCTTTTCTTGGATTACACTGGAAGATTTATCCGCAGGAACGGTAATCTATTTTACCGAAGAAGGCTGGAATGCCAACGGTAATGCTTGGTACGGGTCTAATGAAGGGCATTATTCATGGACTTCCACAGGGGCAACACCTGCCGGAACCATTGTATATGTATATGAAAATGGATCAACAGATGCTCTGATTTCTTCTGTTGGTAGTATGTCCGCAGTTTTGAGTGGAACAGGTTGGAATCTTTTGGCAGGTGACAACCTTTTTGCATACCAAAGCGCTACCGGTGCCAAGCCCAGTTCTCCCAATTTTCTATCTGGGCTGTATGCCGATGATAATTTTGCCCATACTGCAGGTTGTGACGATGCAAACAATTGGTTCGATTGCCAGAACTGCACAACCGCTGGACAGTCGTGTGCTACAACCGGAGGCAGTACCACCGGTCTCCCCAGTGCGCTGACCAACGGAACCAATGCAATTGCTTTGTTTCCTAATCCATTCAATGAAACGGACAACGCAAAGTATAATGGTACGTTAACAGGGACCAAAACTTTTATAGCCTCTGAAATCAACAATAGGAGTAATTGGATCTATGATGATTTAAATGCCTATACCATTACCTCTGGAGCATTTAACACACCAAATATTGTTGCTCCAAGTACTATTCCAATCGTTACTACTGCAACCGCTTCAGGTATTACCGATACTGAGGTCACCTTAGGGGGCAACGTAACCGATAATGGCGGTGCGATTGTAACTGAACGAGGGATTGTCTATAACACCACTGGTACACCTACAACGTTGGATACCAAAGTACAGATCGGTTCCGGGAACGGTAGCTTTTCTGATGAAATCACAGGGCTTACCCCAGAGACCACCTATTATGTTCGTGCTTATGCCATTAATGGTGAAGGTACTGGTTATGGAAGCCAAGAGAGTTTTACAACGGGTAGCGCACCTGTAACGGCAGGTGTTTTTTGGTCCGACGATTTTGAGGACACAACAAACCCATCAACTGGCACCCGTAGCCCTTCCAACAATGGGGGTTCAACCACAGCTTATTTTAAGAGAACCAATGGTTCGGATATCGATCTGACTTTCGTATCAGACGGTCCTTATTTAAACCATGAAGGAACTTATTTTTGGGCAGGAGAAGATCATGACGGACCGTTCGGCAGTGCCGAACAAACCATTGTATGGTCAGGTATAGATATTTCAGGAAAAAGTAATATTTCTTTTAAAGGTCTGTTTGCGGCACATAGTGAAAATGGGGCTTGGGAGAACAATAACTTGGATATTGACCCAAATTTTTCCCATGCTGATTATGTACTTCTTGAATATAGCATTGATGGAGGAATTTATCAAGAGCTGCTTTCTTTTTATGGAAATAATGAAATTGATAAACAACTGGCGTTGGATACCAATGGTGATAAAATTGGTGATGGCCCTATACTTACCAAAACGTTTTCGGAAATTTCAAAAGCAATACCTGAAACAGGTTCTGCCATACAAATTCGCATTAAGGTTTATTCAAACAATACCAATGTTGAAGAATGGGCCATTGATAATTTCAGACTTGAATCCTCAGGGGCTTCAACTACTGTGGCCACGGTCACTACATCAACCGCCTCAGGAATTACGGCTACCACTGCGACCGTAGGAGGTGAGGTAACCGACGATGGTGGAGATGCCGTAACCGAACGAGGTATTGTCTATAACACCACAGGTACACCTACAACGTCGGATACCAAGGTGCAGATCGGTTCCGGAAATGGGAGCTATTCTGATGAGATTACAGGACTCTCTGCCGGAACCACGTATTATGTCCGTGCCTATGCCATTAATGGTGAAGGTACGGCTTATGGAAGTCAAGAGAGTTTTACAACGAGTACTCCCAATATAGCTCCAGTAGTGGATGCCAATACTGGACTAACAGTAACGGAGGGAATGACAGGAACCATAGATAGTGGCAAATTACATTTTAACGATAATGAAACGGAGGATGACGTCCAACTTACTGCAACAATCACCAGTTCCGTTGCCTATGGAACATTGTTTCTTGATGTCAATCTTAACAATACTTTCGATTCCGGGGAGGAAGAACTCATACTAAATGCAACATTTACCCAAGATGACGTCAACAACGATCGACTCAGGTACACCAGTACCACCGACAATGATACAGCAGATAGCTTTGGGTTTACCCTGAGCGACCCTGATGGAGGGGAATTGACCAATCAGACGTTCACAATTACGATAAATCAAGTGCCAACGGTAACCGTAAACAATGGATTGACACTCAATGAAGGGACGACGGAGCTCATTGATTCAGGAAAGTTGAACGCCACCGATGCCGAAACAGGAGGTGGCACTGATATTACATTTACCATTACTTCGGCAGTATCACACGGTGTTTTGTTCGTGGATTCCAATCCAAGTACCGTATTTGAGGCTGGTGATATTGAGTTGGTTGAAAATGCCGTTTTCACCATAGATGATATCAATAATGACAGGATTAGATACACCAATACTGTTAGTGACCAGCCCACGGACACCTTTGGATTCAAGGTAAGCGACCCCGATGGAGGGGAGTTGACCGGTCAGACCTTTACTATTACCATCAACCTACTTGAAGTACCAACCATAACCACCACAGCGGCCTCCGGTATCACCGCTACAACAGCAACCCTTGGTGGTGAGGTAACCGATAATGGCGGCACAACAGTGACCGAACGCGGCATAGTTTACAATACCACAGGCTCACCCAATGTGGATGACGACACCAAAGTACAGATCGGTTCCGGAGACGGTAACTTTTCCAATGAAATCACAGGACTTACCTCAGAGACCACCTACTACGTTCGTGCTTATGCCATTAACAGTGAGGGTACAAGTTATGGGAATTTGGAGAGCTTTGTCACGCCACCGGTTCCAAGCTTGACATTATCCTCCAACGCAACGGACAACACTATCAGTTCGGGTACCTCAGTCACGTTTACCGCAACACCATCGGGAACTATTGCCACAAACTATGTTTGGAAGAAAAATGGCTTTGTGGTTGCCGGTGAGACCAGCGCTACCTATACTACCACGGATTTGGTGGATGGCGATGTCATCGAGGTGCAATTGTCCGCTGATTCGGGAAGTATCGTCAATTCAAACCTGGTTTTACATTTAGATGCCGGAAATCAGTCCAGCTATCCAGGTTCCGGAACAACATGGACGGACATTAGTTCAAACAGCAACGACGCCACATTACCTGTAGCCTTAGCTTCTTCCTATTCTTCCATTGTAGGGGCTGGCAGTTTTAATTTCCAAGGAAACAGTGGTACAACGATTCAAAGCAGTGCTGTAAACAACTGGGACATCACCTCTACCAATGCACTATCGGTGGAAACTTGGGTAAAGCGGACAAATGGTGGTCATCAATTTTGGTTCTCAACACCTGATCTTCATTATCGTTTGGGAGTTGACCCCACTGGAAATCTATTTTGGGATATGGGGCAATATGTGGACAGAAATTCGGGAATATCGGTTTCCGAAGGAGTCTGGCACCACATTGTTTATACTGCAGGGGTGGAATTAGGAAACATAACCACCAGGGTTTATGTAGATGGCGTAGAGGTTACAAACCAAAACGAAGGAATAGGAACGCTTTCTTCCATTTCGAATTATTTAATCGGAGACGGTCAAACACCAGGGCAACATCCCTTAAACGGAGACATAGGTTTAATAAGGGTTTATAATAGAACGTTATCGCCATTGGAGGTTACCCAAAACTTTAATGCAGAGATCGATCGATTCTCTACGGACGTATTGGGTTCCAATTCAATAACGATGACCGTACATGTTCCTCCAACCGTCACCACCACAAATGCTTCCAACATGACCTATACCACGGCGATCCTTGGTGGAGAAGTAACCGACAACGGAGGCGAAACTGTTACTGAACGTGGGATTGTTTACAATACCACAGGAATACCCAATGTAGATGATGATACTAAAGTAATAATAGGCAATGGCGATGGTAGCTTTTCCGATGAAATTACTGGATTGGATCACGAAACCGAATATTTTGTTAGAGCCTATGCCAGCAGTGTTGGAGGGACGGGCTATGGAAATGAGATTTCTTTTACGACCACATCCAACGATACACCTTCAGGTTCAGTATTGGCAAACCAGTCAGAATGTATAAATGGTTCGGTTTCAGGACTTGCATTGACGATAACGGATTCTTATCCTGGTGACAGTTCATTTGTGGTTACCGCAGTTTCTTCAAATACAAGTGTAGTTGCCAATGCGGACATTGTCATTACTGGTAGTGGTACTACCCGTTCATTTGCCATAACACCTGTATTGGATGCGGCAGGAACAAGCACCATTACTATTTCAATTGAGGATAGTTTAGGGAAAACAGCGACACAAACCTTTGATGTCACCTTTAATGATCTTGTTCCACCGACATTGACCACCGTGGAAGATATACAGGTAGATTTGGATGCCAATTGTAATTTCACCATTCCTGACTACAGGAGCCTAACAACGGCCTTGGATAATTGCGGCACAGCCACCGTCACCCAATCGCCTATTGCCGGCACCATGATCAGTGGACACGGAACGGTACAAACGATCACACTCACGGCCAATGATGGGAACGGAAATACGGAAAGCACCAATTTTGATATTACATTGAATGATGTCGCAGCTCCAACCTTAGTGGTACAGGATATTGAAATGTCTTTAAGCGGAACTGGCCAGGCTAGCATCACAGCAGACGCATTCATTGTTGAAGCTTACGACAGTTGCAGTTTCTCAAACACAAGTATTGATCGTACAGATTTTGACTGCGCCGAATTAGGGGATTACACCATTACAATAACAGTTTCAGATGCCAATGGTAATAGTGAAACAGCAACAGCAATACTTACCCTGACAGGAGTGGATACCGATGGGGATTTGATGGCTGACTCTTGTGATACCGATGATGACAACGATGGTACTCTGGATGTCGAGGATACCTTCCCATTGGATGCAACCGAAGATATGGACACTGATGGCGATGGTATTGGCAATAATTCCGATACCGATGATGATAACGATGGATATTCGGATGAGGATGAACTTGCAAACAATACAGACCCCTTGGACGACACGAGCTTTTTTGTTCCAGGGGAAGAAGTGACACCAGCTTTGATACCCGCCGAAGCCTTTACCCCGAATGGTGACGGAATCAATGATTACTGGATCATACCGAATATAGAGAACTATCCCGGCGCCATTGTCAAGGTGTACAACCGATGGGGGCACGAGATATTGGCTGTTAAGGGATACAATAACGATTGGAACGGTTCCTATAAGTCCAACAGGGAAAAATTGCCCCCTGGGTCATATATGTACGTCATTGACTTGGCTGATGGCAGTGCACCATTACATGGCTGGATATTCATCAATTATTAAAAATCAACAAGACAAAAAAACAACGATAAAGACATGAATTTCTTAAACAAATTTCAAATACTGATGGCAGTTTTTGTACTGTCCATGTCGGCCAATGCCCAGCAGGACCCTAACTATAACTTTTATCGCTATAACATGAACATTTACAATCCGGCTTTTGCAGGAAGCTCTGAGGCAGCCGAATTCTCTTTGGGAATTCGGAGCCAATGGGCCGGGTTAGAGGGAGCACCTGAAAGTCAGAGTGCTATTTTTGGTATGCCTGTAGGTAGAAATGTGGGGCTTGGAGTGTCCATCCTTAACGACCGTACCTTTATTGAGCAACAGACCTGGATGGCCATTGATGTTTCCTACTTCGTTGATTTGGATGAGGAGCACCGCTTATATTTTGGTATCAAGGGAAGTGCAAACTCTTATGATGCCAATACAGATGGGTTGGTTACATATGGAGTGGGTCAAGATGGAGCCCTTATGAATTATGAGAGTCGTTTTACACCAAACGTGGGAGCTGGAGCCTATTTAAAGCACGACCGATACTTTGTATCATTGTCCGCACCAAAATTGTTGACCCCGGACCGTATGCAGGAGCGCAATGGCAATGCCTATTTAGGTACTGACCGAAGACATGCATACCTCAGTGGAGGATATACCTTTCTTTTGGGGCGAAGCTTGGATCTGAAGACCATGGGAATGTTTCGTTATGTGGATGCTTCCCCCATGTCTTTGGAGCTGACCGGAATTTTGGATTTTGGCGAAAAGTTTGAATTTGGGTCCTCTTATCGTTTTGATGAGAGTATCAGCGGATTGTTCCTGTTCAATGTGAGCAATGGTTTCAATTTGGGTTACGCCTATGAAACCTCACTGCAAAATTCCATTGACGGACTGGACCGCAACACCCATGAACTGTTCATGCGATTAAAAATGTAACGGTAATTTGAAGGTGATTAGGGAAGGATGGTGTTCCACCATGTTCATTTGGCTATAAGCATAAAAGCAGAAAAACGAAAGGCTTACTGCCCTAGAGGGTATTCAGGTTAATCATGGCAAGGAATCAAACCGGCATCTTACAGAAAAGTAATTGGATGTGAGATTAACTTGTGCTAAGCACGCTAATTCAATTTTAATCCTCTCTTTCCAGTTTCAGGTTTTTTTGACCATGAAGTAAACGGCTGAAATCAAGAATATAAAGGAAATGATATGGTTGGGACGAAATGTTTCTGTTTTGAACACCACCAAGGTGAATGCCGCAAAAACAACCAATGTTATTACTTCTTGCAATACTTTTTAATAGGCTGTCGGGATTGATCGTCCCCTTGACCTTAGTGACATTTCTTGTTCTTTCTATAATGGTTCTTTCCTCTGTATGGACTTCCTTGTTTTATCTTTTTTGGGAATGACAGCTCCCTCATATAGCTCCATATTTGTGTGCAGGAATAGTAATGGTGCATAAGAATTATTAAGGTATCACATTCTTTAGGAGATTTATTGAAATACCATGCTTTGGCTTACTTTTGCAAGTAGAGGGTAATGAAAGTAGATATGGATACGGGTATACAACGAATTTTGTACGACCACTTATTGAGGACAGGAATGTCGGAAAATATGGCCGCATACCTAAACTTACTGATATTATTGATCGGTAGTTTGATTCTGGCCGGTTTGTTGGATTTTGTGGTTTGGAAAGTATTGCGCGCCATTTCAGTGCGCTTGGCACGTAAATCCGCGACCAATTTCGATAACTACTTGGTGATGCATCGGGTTCCTAGATATGTTGCGCGCATTGTTCCACTCTTGTTGTTGTTTGAGCTTGCTCCCATTATTTTTATGGATTTTGAAAAAGGAGGTTCCATAGCCTTTAAAGTAATTCAGATCCTATTTTTGATTGCCACCCTGTCCATTGTGAAAAGCCTTTTCAGAAGTATCAAGGATTATCTGAAAACCAAACGGCGTTATAGGGACAAACCTTTGGACAGCTATATCCAGGTGTTCATGATTGTTGCGTGGATCTTTGGGGCACTTACCATCTTTGCCATAGTGACCGAGACCTCCATTTGGAAGTTCTTTACGGCCCTTGGTGCGGCCTCTGCGATCATCCTGTTGATCTTTAAGGATTCGATTTTGGGGTTAGTGGCCAGCATACAGGTCAGCATCAACGACATGGTGAGAATTGGGGACTGGATCACTTTTGATAAGTATGGTGCCGATGGGGATGTGATCGAAATCACCTTGGCAACCGTTAAGGTCCAGAATTTTGACAAGACCATTACCACTATTCCCACCTATGCCCTTATCTCCAATTCGTTCAAAAATTGGAGGGGTATGCAAGAGTCGGGAGGGAGAAGAATCAAGCGCCCTTTGATCATCAGTCAGAAAGGCATACGGTTTTTATCGGACCAAGATGTGGAAGACTTGAAAAGGATTGAACTGGTTCGGCCTTATCTCATGGACAGAAATGAGAAGATAAAGGCCCACAACGAATCCCATGGGGTGGATAAGTCATTGGCCGTGAACGGAAGGAACCTGACCAATATCGGGGTGTTCAGGAAATATGTACAGGAATATTTGGGGAACCATCCCGCGGTACATAAGGGAATGACACTGATGGTGCGTCAACTACAGCCGGAACCCCATGGCATTCCTTTGGAAATCTATGCCTTTAGTTCGGACAAACGTTGGGAGAACTATGAATATATCATGGCCGATATCTTCGATCACTTGTTGTCCGCACTTCCTTTCTTTGGACTTGAAGTTTTCGAGTGGCCGACATCCTTGTCCCCAATTAAACCCAGAGATGGATGGAGTCTTGGAAATCCTTGATTCTTATCGAACCCATATCGTCTTGAATGAATTAGGTCAAGGGTTGAGAGGCGGTTGGATGGACAACAGTTTAGGGATAGATTGCCCAATACTGAAGGTTATTCGCCCAACGGTAGGGGACCAGTATCAGAAACCATGGGATATGGTGAATACCAACTACCTAATTTAGTTTAAATCAATGTGCCATAGATTTATTGCTGGCTTCACTAGGTTCACTTTTTTATTAGGGGAGGTAATCCATTGCTTTTTGTATAACCGGACTTAGGATTATAAAAAGTATTGGTGGTTCATCAAGGGTCTTTTAAGAATATCAAGAGTTATTTGCCTAGTGACCTATATCATTACGTTCCTCATCCCATCTTCCTATATTTATTGTCAGTAAAATCTAATCGATTGAAAAACTATAAGATAAAGCAATATGTGACTTTCTCCTGTATCTAAAAGATTTGGGTAGGTCTCGAAATGAATGATCTTGATCAAACCATACTTTCATGTTATCATTCTAGAATTAATGAATATCTTTCAGACCTTCAGGCAAGAATCCAAAAATAATCAAAACCTTAACTAACAAGAACATGATAAAAGATTTGGAAAGAAAAGAGTGTTTAGAGATTCTTAGAGATAATTATCTGGGTCATTTGGGTTATATCGCTAATGGTACCCCATATGTTTTGCCAATAACATATTATTACCATCATGATAATTCTATTATTTGCTATTCAGGAGAAGGGCATAAAATCAATTCCATGAGGAAAAACAATACCGTCTCGTTGGGGGTTGATGTATGTGAGTCCATCAACAAATGGCGTTCAGTCCTTATACATGGTCTTTTTGAAGAGCTTCACCAAATAGATGCAAAGTACCTATTGCATAAATTTACGGAAGGGGTAAAGGAGATTATTGCCAAAAAGGAAGATTTGCATCTTAATGCCATTGGTGAGTTCTCCAGTAAAATGCACCAAGAAAAGATTCCTATTGTCTATCGCATAAAGATTGTTGAAATTACAGGTAAGGCACGGGGATATTGAAAACATGAAAATTGAACCAAATCTTTCCAGTAAAGGATACTTAATAAAGTTCAACCTAAAACAGGATGGGTTAACATCGGGAATGATCTATATCATTTCATAAGATGATGAAATAAGGGATATTGGTGTCACTTTGGCCAGGATTTCAGATTCTTACTATCGATGGAAAATTATATCAAACATTTTGACGAAATAGATATCAATGATGTCCCGATTGTTGGCGGTAAGAACGCTTCGTTGGGGGTGTAGATACCCCAAAAATTAGGGCAGTAAGTTTAATCATTAAATTTACTGAATATGACACGAAGAAAGTTTACCCCGAAGTTCAAGACCAAGGTGGTATTGGAAGCCTTGAAAGAGCGGCATAGCCTTGCCGAACTTGCCCAGAAGTACGAGATACACCCGACCCAGATCAGCGCATGGAAGCGCGATTTCCTCGATGGGGCCGAGCAGGTGTTCGAATCGGGCAAGAAGGATGCCCGCAGCGAGACCGAAAGGGAGAAGGACAAACTTCTAAAGGCCATAGGCCAGTTGAAGGTCGAGAACGATTTTTTAAAGGACGCCTTGCGCTGAGACCACTCTCCGAACGCAGAAAAATGATACGCAAGGGTCATTCCAAGATGAGCATTGTAAAACAATGCGAAACATTGTCGGTCCATCGTTCCGGGCTGTACTATAAGCCCAGGGGCGAGACCGAACTGAACCTGGAGCTCATGCGGGAGATGGACGAACATTATCTCCACCACCCTTTCAAAGGGGCCAAGCGGATGCACATCTGGCTGACCAAGGACAAAGGCTATAAAGTGAGCAGGAACCGGATCGAACGGCTCTATTACAAGGTAATGGGGCTTAGGGCAGTCCTTCCGGGAAAGCATACCTCCCGAAGGTGCAAGGACCACAAAACGTATCCGTACCTGCTACGCAACCTGACAGTTGACAGGCCAAATTAGGTATGGGCCACAGATATCACCTATATCCCCATGCAACAGGGATATCTCTACCTGGTGGCCATCATCGACCTGCACAGCCGCTATGTCCTGAACTGGAGCGTGTCCAATTCCATGGATGCCCAATGGTGCAGGGAAACATTGGAAGAGGCCATAGGTGAGCACGGGACACCTGAGATCCTCAATACGGACCAGGGGAGCCAGTTCACCGCCGAGGAGTTCGCCAATTATGTTTTGGGCCAGGGAATACGCCTGAGCATGGACGGTAAGGGAAGGGCCACGGACAATGCCTTTATCGAAAGGCTATGGAGAAATGTAAAATACGAGAAGATATACCTGAACCCTCCAAGGGACGGTATGGACCTTTATCTGTTATTGGCAGAGTACTTTGATTATTACAACCATGAAAGAAGACACCACGCCATTGATTGTGAAAGACCCATCATCTATCTAAGAACGGCTTGATAATTATATTGGTTTTTATAGAAAACCTGTCCTAAAGATCGGGGTATCTACATTGTTTAAATTTGTTCTTTTCTTGGCCAATTCAAAGCATACCAAACTATTGTAGCAGTTAAAACAGCTTCAACAATTGCTAAAAAGACATAAAAACTATACCACGGAGTTAGACTGCCTATGGCTATTAATACCATCATTAACGTGAATACTGACCCGAAAATAATATTCAACCACTTATTTATTAGCGGTTTTAACATAAGTGAAAGAACAATCATCAATGGAGGAATAACCATTATCAAAGAGGCTATCAATAAAGCAGTTGGACTATTCAGTACATTTTCTCCACTTATTAAACTATCCACTTTTTCAGGAGTATACAATTCAAAATAATCTCCGTATAAATAGCAGAAGGTTGTGGTAGTCCACAATGCGGCCAATTTATATTTGATATTCACTTTTGGGTTTTCTAACATTTGGACTTCCTTTTTTAAATTTCAATTTGCTAAAATCAAGACGATTCAATCAACATTTTGTTACAATCAATGTTTTTTCAAATAGTGGGTAACGCTCTCGTATAACCGTCAGTTACGGGTTAATAAGCGTTGATTTTCGATTTAGAACTGACGTTAGCAATTCCGAGTGGATTCGGACGTGGTAGAATCCGCCATAATTGCGGTAATACATTGTTGGTATTAGTTATTATAATTCAAATACGTCATATATCTTACCTACATTATATCCCTTTTCAATTACAGTTTGACTTTCTTTAGTCTTGGGGTTCAACAAAGGGTTAGTATGATTAAAATGAATAAATATGATTTTCTCTTTTTCCTTTTTGTCTAAATTTTTAAATGTTTCATAACTTTCAATCACAAAAGGGTGTGGAATTTCACTAATATCTCTATTATTAATTTCTTTACCACTATAAAAGGCTGCATCTAAAAAAGCATAATCTACCTTCTGTATTTCATCAGCGATATTTTTATCCCACTTATCCCATTTGTCAATATCAGGAATGAACAAAGCACTTTTCTTTGGTCCTTTAATGCTATATCCAACCGTTTCAGAATACTCGTCCCTATGAGGCACTAAAATGGGAGTTACCTCAATTTTTTCCGAGAGACTTATGGGTTTCTCATTTTCTATTTCTTTAAGTTGTACATTCTTTCTGTTTACAAGTTGATTCCAAGGACCATTCTTAGAAAGAAAAGTTTTCATTCGTGGCATAACATACAAGGGAATATTTTTAGTATCCATTGCTTCCTTTCCTAAATACATTAAGCCTGTATAATGACCTATATGGGCGTGAGTCAAAAAAATACCATCTACAGATTCCTTGTCGCTTTTTGGCTCATATTTGGTAACCATTTTCATTTGTTTGCCAATGTCAGGTGTAGCTTCAAACAAATACGTTTTATGGTTCTCAGTATCGATTAACCCTAATGAAATAACTTTTCTGTTTTCATCAGGATTTTCAAATAGACCAGTACAGCATTCTTTTGTACAACCAATTTGAGGTGAACCTGCGTCTTGTACAGTTCCAAGAATTATGATAGATGTATTCTTTACAATAGCTTTTTGTCTTTGTTGTGAAACTTGTTTTGACGTAGATTTTTCCGAACAAGAAGTGATGATGAAACCTAAAATGATAATGATATATCTATTCATTCTGTTTTAATTAATGCTAACGATTTCGGCTATGAGTAGTTGCGTGGGTTAGTGGAAACGCCGGACATAGTATACCACCCTCGTCGGATAAAATTGAGCACCCTTCAATATAATATAAAAATCTGACTTTTAAACTGTCCTATTTTTGGGGAAGGTTACAGTATGGGGTGGTTTAAATTTCCGTTTTAAGTGGTCTCAATCCTTCGGTCCATCCAAAATCTTACCTGGGCATCCTTCATTTTAGAGATCAATTCTCCAGTAAAGATTATCCTTTAGGATAATGGAGATTGTGGTCAATATGATATCAAAGCTCGCCACAGGCCTTGATGAAGGCCTCCCTTCTCCGTGTGGAAACCTCTAGCTTGGTACCTTCGGAAAGGATCGCATACCCATTTTTGTGGTAGGAAGTCACAAAGTGCAGGTTGATGAGATGCGAATTGTGCGTCCTGAAAAATTGATGCTCCGCCAATAATTGTTCAAAATGTTTCAATGTTTTGGAGGCGGTGTATTTTTTTCCATCCGATGTAAAAATATGGGTGTAGTTCACATCGGCCTGGCACCTAACGATGTCGGTGACCATGAGAAAGACATATCCCTCTTTATGGGGGACACTGATTCTTTTTGGACTGTTCTTTTTCGAAATGTTGGACAACAGCACATTGACCCTATCGTTCAACTGGGCCTGTTCCGTCTTGTCCAATGCTTTTTGGAAGGCAAACTCAAAATCGTCCCGATCCACAGGTTTTAGGAGATAGGCAATGGCCGAAAACTTGAAGGCCTCGATAGCATATTTTTCATAGGCCGTAGTGAAGATCAAGTTAAAATCGCGATGGGAAACTGATGAAAGAAAGTCAAAACCGGTTCTGTCGTGGAGCTGGACATCCAAAAAAACGATATCGGGCCGTAGGGCATCCACACCTTTTATCGCTTCTTCCACAGAACTGAAACCGACCATATCTATTTCTTCTGCATACGGTTGGAGCAGGTGGGCCAAATGGTCTATGCAGTGCTGTTCGTCATCGATTATGGCTACGGTCATCTTGATTTTTCTCAATTTTAAAAAATGGTCTCAAAAGGTAGGCTCACTTCCACGCGTGTTCCTTTTTCCTGGCCCTTGTCCATGATGGTCAATTTGCCCTTGGTTTTCCTTTGTGCATTCAAGACCTCCAATCTGCTTTCGGTGATAGCCACCCCAAACGATTTCTTTGTAATGTGCGGGCCATCTTCCGCCTGCCTGCCCTTTCCATCATCATCCACTGTGCACAAGAGCATATCCCCTTGCTTGGCAAGACTTATGGAAATGTGTCCCTTGTCATTTTTCTGGGCAAATCCATGCCAAATGCTATTCTCAATAAACGGTTGGAGCATCAGTGGAGGTACTGCTGCGTTTTCCACATCCAACCCTTTCTCCACAATAATTTCATAGGAAAACTTACCCGGTTGCCTTTTGCTCTCGACCTGAAGATAGAGCTCGAGGAATTTTAGATCTTCATTCAAAGGAATTTCCTTGAATTCCGAGTTTTCGAGGACCATCCGCATCAATTTGGCAAACTTGGTGAGGTATTCCATGGCCGTTCCGGTATCGTTCTTCAAAATATAATCCCCAATGGAATTGAGGGAATTAAAGATAAAATGGGGGTTCATCTGGGCCCTGAGCGCCTTGAGTTCGGTGTCGGAGACCAAGATTCTAAATTCAGCTTCCTTTTTTTGTTCCACCGCATCCCTTCGGCGTTTATACAGCATAAAACCGAATATAGAGGCCAGCAACAGGCCTCCGCCACCCAAAAGAGTGGCCCTTTTGATGGTGGTCTGCCGTTCGATCTCGGCCTTGGTAACGGCCCTTTCCCTTTCAAAATCAAATTCCAATTGTTTTCGGTTGATCTCCACCCTTCTGTTCTGTCCGTTGAGACTGTCCTTCAGCACCGAGAACTTTTTATAGGCTTCCAGGGCATCGGAAAAATCCCCTTTGGCCGCATACACATCGGCCAAGGTCCCCCATGCCGATTTTTGCAGAAATAGGTTTCCCTGCGCATCGCTCAGTTCCAATGATTGCTTGGCATACTTTTCGGCCATTTCGTAATCGTTGTTGCCCATATAGGCCATGGAAGCATTGGCATAGGCGGTGGGCCTCACAAATTCGATCCCGTATGCTTCAATGAGCGCAATACTTTTCTCTGCCGACACCAGTGCGGAATCCACTTGCCCATCCTGCCCATAGATCAACGAAAGGTTGCTGTACAGATTGGCCTTGTAGGTAGGGTTGTTCCTCACCTGTTCCAAGTCAAGGGCCCTGTTGTAATAATAGATTGCGGAATCCAATTGGTTAAGGGAACCATGGATATTGGCAATGTTAGCCGTGGCAGTGAGCTCAAGGCCCTTGTCATGCTTCAATACCTGTTTAAAAAAATCCAGGGCCTTGCCATATTCCTCCTGCTCGTAGTAAAGTGTGCCTATGCCCCCATAAATACTCCATCCATACGGTTTCAAATTTTTGTCCTCTTCCATCAGGGAAAGGGCCTTATGGTAGAGTTCTTGGGCCTTGTAGGGATTGGAAAAGGAATATTGATGGATAAGTGCCATACGCTCATAGGCGAGCATGATTCCCCTGCCATATCCCATTTTTCTGGAAATTTCAAGGGTTTTTTCCACAAAATCCAGTAGTGTAGTGTCCGAAGGGTTTGCAAAAAGGGCCTGTTTGGTATAATGGTTCCTTAGGTCGACCGTTGCCGTGTCATTTATCGATTGGCTTTCCATCAATTGCGAGAGCGAATCCAGTTCTCGCTGAAACTGTTGGGCAGTTGCATGGAAGATGATGGAACTAAAAAAAAGTATGCACAAAATGCACTTCATGGGAGCAATGATTTAGTCGATTGTCAAGGAATAATGAATGTACACATTTTAGCAAAAAATAAACACTGCCCTACACAAAATAAAAATACAAGCCCACAGGATCAATAGGGGTTTTGAAGGTGGATCGGTTCCTCTAATTTCGAAATCCATAAAACCAAACCTCACATCTATGGATACGGAAACCATCACCCGTTTTTTTACTCGTCCCGAAAAATCCCTTTTGGGCGTCTGCAGTGCCATTGCACAGAAATTCAACCTGCCCCCGGTCGGAATCAGGATAGCCCTGATCGTCCTTACGTTGATTTTTATCCCTTTTGGGATAATCGCGTATTTGGGATGCTATCTGGTCTTCAACCAAAAAAAAGGCAGAATGGTGACCTTTGGCCTGCTTGGGGCCTTGTTGGGCATTCCGTTGAGCTACTATTTTCAATCGGACATCATTCAAAATTACGGTGGTAACAGTGGGATGTTCAGTTATCTCAGAAATTTTGTCGACATGGTCGATGAATATGACCGATTTGTGGGCAATGGGTGGGACATAGTCTTCAATGTATTTCTGAGCATCGTTGTCTTTGCTTTAGTAGGAGGTGCTATTGGATACTTTATGGACAAAAATGAAAAGAACAATGAACATCAAACAAAATAAATCACCGAATATGAAAACAATATCATCACACATCATGGCCGGAATATCGGCTGCACTATTGCTCTCCTGCGGAAGCTCCATGGAAAAGGACGCCAAAAAGTTTGCCGAACTACAATGTAAAACAATGCAAGAAGCGCTAAAGGGTGAATTTGGCGCCATTGATACCTCCAGGGAAGAATTGATGGACAAATTGGAGTCCAAGTATAGAGAATCGAACGAGCTGACCAAATTCAAACAGCAGGTGGATAAAGAGTATAAGGAAAACTGCGAACTGAATACCCGTTAAGTAAAGAAACTTTCAATATTCAGCCAAAAAATTGGGTCTAGACAAAAATTATCCAATGAAATATCTCTTCAAATATGATTTCTTTTAATGGCTGCCTTGTGTTTGCCGAGTTGCTCCAAAAGTGATGATGGGCCGGACGAAATCGCCAATGATTATTATTTTCGTTTTAAGGTCGATGGCGAGCAAGTGTCCTATATTTATACACCCGATACACAGATCAACCTCACAGGGATCATCGACCATGATTCGGGTTCTGGGACGTATGCTGCCAACATTGCCGGGATCGATAATATTTTGAAACGGACCAGCCCAATAGACTCATCATTTTTATAGGAGATTCCTACGACATTGTCACCGGAGCATCGTTTATTTGAACTTTGGTAACGGTTTTCGATATGTGTAGTGTTGGGTTTTATAGTACTTCACTTTCGGTTTAACACTAATGGTAACCAAAGCTATACTTTGAGTTTTACTTTTTTATTGTACAAAACGTCAATGCGAAGTTTTGGTGGAATAGAACCACTAAACTTTCGAGGGGCAATTAAACCCACATTATGTATAGCCTTTTTTAGCGTCAAGTATTTATTTTTCGGTAGGCAAGCTCTGTCGGTGTATAGCCAAACTTTTTTTTGAAAGCGTATGAAAAATGCGACAAGTTTTCAAAACCTGTCTCTAAATACACTTCAACGGGTTTCCTGTTTTTCTCTTTCAGCTGGTAATGGGCAAGTTCTAAACGTTTTTGTGTCAGCCAACGTTGTGGCGTTTGGTTGTACAGCTTATGAAAATCACGTTTGAAAGTTGTCAAACTTCGTCCTGTCAGATAGCTGAATTTTTCCAAAGGCATATTGAACATAAAGTTCTTTTCCATAAAATTTGACAAGCTAATTTTATGAGGTTCCTCAAAATTCGCTAAAATGTTGTCAATGTTTTTATCAATGGTTCTTAAAGTTGTAATTGCTTCTGTTATTTTTAGCGAAGCAATATTTTCAGGAAATTTTTCCTGTACATCAAAATAGGGAATGAGCGAAGCAAGACAGCTCTCTAATAAAGGATGATTGCTGAAGCTTTGTATTTTTTGAGTTGCAGAAACCTTTGGTTTTACGTCTAAATCGGTATAAAATTTTTGCAGTCTTTCAATAGAAAGGTGCATTACAACTGACTTGTGTGGTTGCCCGTCTTTTGGATAATTGATGATTGTCGCTAACTGATTTCTCGGAATTAGAAAAATGTCACCTGCTCTAAATAAATAGTTTTGGTCGGCTTGAATAATTTTTGTTTCGCCCGAAATGAACCACACAAGCATATGGTGGTCAAAAACAACTTCTGTCTTAAACAACTTGTCCTCGTAGCTAGAAAGTTTAATGTCCTCTGTTATGTATTTTAGTTGAAAATCCATATGTGGCTGCGTAATTTACAAATCTCATTTAGGTTGGAATGTTATGCCCGTCATTTTTTCGCTCCATTTCCACAACCGCTTTGCGTTCGTTTCATCCACCGAATATGGTTTAACACCTGCTGAAAATTCTTGTCCTAGATAACATTTGGCAATGTCGTTGTCTTCACAATACACACCGCCAATGTTGTTGAGCGACGGACTTGTTGCACACCAAATTGTCGTAGAAGCACCTTGTGGAATGGTTTTGAGTGAAGCGGCTACTTCTGGCAAGATATTTCCCTTTTCATCACAAAAGCCCATTCGTATAAACAATTCCAATGGTGCCTCTCTTGCTAATTCCGTTCCACCGATAGAGCCTGGGTGTAATGAATAGGTCCTCACACCAAACTTTTTTGCACGGCTGTCCAGTTCAAGTGAAAACAGATTCACAGCGGTTTTTGATTGTCCGTAACCTTGCAAGGTTTTATATTCACGGTGTTCAAAATTAGGGTCATCAAAATCGAAAGGTGCGAATTGGTGTCCTTGAGAAGAAACGTTTACAATTCTTGCTCCTTCGGCTTTTTTTAATGCTTTCCACAATTTGGCTGTGAGTTGAAATTGTGCTAAATAATTTACTGCCAATTGTGATTCAATTCCTCGATTGTCTCTGCGTAAAGGAACCCACATGATTCCTGCGTTGTTGATCAGCATATGTAAAGGTCTACCGGAAGACAAAAACTTTTCAGCGAATGTGTCAATAGAATTGTGATTTAGCAAATCCATTTCTTCTATTTCCACGTTGTCGATTCCTTTCAGATTTTTCTTTGCTTTTTCAAGGTTCCGTGTAGGGACAACAACTGTTGCCCCTACATTGACAAGGGTTTTCACTGTTTCCAATCCAATACCTGAGTTTCCGCCTGTTACAATGGCAACTTTTCCTGTAAGGTCAATGCCTTTAATTACTTCTGTTGAAGTTGATTTTGCGTTGAAACCCGAAACGATCGGTTTCTGTAATGCTCCGTTGTAATTGATCTGTCCCATTTTATAAATATTTTGTTGGGACAAAAATAGATGGCATTTTGCCGGGTTACTTTGTTTAAACGTCTATATTCATTTTGTTTAAACGTCCGATATTATCTAAAGAGTTGGTCGTTAAACTTGCCGCAAACTTGTTTATGGAAATGCATAATACATCTCTAGTATCGTTTTATTAAACTTTGACATAAAGATACTAATCACCTTTTCTATTCCCATTAAGTTTTGTGATGTAAATTCTGCATAAGATTGATACTATTAAAAAGACTATAGGCTATGATATATGTCAGATTTGAGTTGAAAAAGAAGGATCACATTTGTGTCTTGTTTAATCTAAAAAACGGTTTTGCCTGAATCGATACACACCTTTCATATTCCAGTAATGGGATTAGCGTATACCATAGACAGCCCAATTCGTGTGGCCCACTATGGTATTTCTTCTGTAATATCCATTATTGACGATGAGCTTATGGAGAAAATGAATTCGTTTTATAGCAAAAAATTCAATTTTCCCTATAAAGAAATATCAAAAAAAACACAGGATTATCGTGCCAAACGTATTACTTCCTATTTAAATTTGGTAGATACTATCGTCAAGGAAAAATTCTTGAAATTTAAAAAAGAACTGGCGGAAAGTAAATTGGCATTGGAAAGTTTCATCGCCACCTTGCCCAATAAATCCTATATAAAGGAAGGGCTTTCTAATTTAATGAATGAAGGTTCGGTTCGTAAGGATGACATAGAAAACTTTTTGGAAGCAAATTTAAAAGCTGGAGACATTGATGTGAATATCATGACAAAAGTTGATAAGGATAACTTTGACAAAAGTGGGCAATTGCCTATCGAATTTAACGATGCACACGCATCACTCCGAGGTTTTGTCAAGAGTAATTTAAATTCTTCAGTAGTGCTCTCGGCAGGAATGAACCCAAGGCTATACAGCTATTTTGAAAATTTCAAAGATTTCTTTCCCGATAGGAACAACCGGTTAAAAAAGAAGATTGTTCTTAAGGTCAGTGATTATCGTTCGGCAACCATTCAAGGTAAATTTTTAGCAAAAAAAGGACTTTGGGTCTCAGAATATAGGATTGAATCCGGTTTAAATTGCGGCGGACATGCTTTTGCTACAGATGGCTTTTTGCTGGGTCCTATTTTGGAAGAGTTTAAAAGTAAAAAAGCAGAGTTAATACAAGACACACAAAATGTTTTGGCAAAAGGGTTACTTCAAAAAGGGCTGGCTGTCCCAGAAAAACCTTTGGATTTGAAGATCACCGTACAGGGAGGTGTTGGCACAGCAGATGAACACGAATTTTTACTTGAAAATTACCAAGTTGATTCTGTAGGTTGGGGAAGCCCATTTTTATTGGTTCCAGAAGCTACATCGGTAGATAAGAAAACCAGGGCATTATTGGCTAATGCCATTGAAAAAGATTTGTATTTAAGCAATATTTCGCCTTTAGGAATTCCTTTTAACACTATAAAAGGAACTACAAATGAGTACCACAGACAAAAACGTATCGACAACAATAAAGCCGGAAGTTCTTGTCCAAAAAAGTACTTGGCATTGAGCAAAGAATTGGGTGCCAAAGGTATTTGCACAGCCTCAAAAAAATATCAAGATATAAAACTGCAAGAATTGGAAGCCAAAAGATTTGAAGTCTCTCGAAGTAAGTATGAAAACGCCAAAGCCAAAATAACTGAAAAAGCCTGTCTCTGTGTAGGTTTGGCCAATGCGTCTTTTTTGGAGAACGATATTAAAATAAAGGGGCAGGAACAAGGAGTGGTTATTTGTCCAGGACCTAATATGGCTTATTTCCATAATGAAGTGTCGCTTTCCAAAATGATACAGCATATTTATGGAAATGGGTCTGTACTTTCCCCCATATATCGCCCAAATATGTTTGTCAAAGAATTGAAAATGTATGTGGATTATTTGAAAGATGAAATAGAAACTATTTCAGAAGAAGTTACGACTAAACAAATCAAGAAATGGGAAGCTTTTAAAAGTAATCTGTTTAACGGAATCGCCTATTATCAGGATCTGTTTCTAACGTATCCATCTCCTGAAAGCGCTACCATACAAAAGGACCTTCTAGTTTTTAAGGAAGAACTTATAGCAGTTACTGTCCCAGTAATGAAAGAGATATAATTTAAGGGTTGATAAAACAAAAAACATCGTTCTTTTCTTTATCGATTTACGGTTTTTCAATGTCTTTTTGTCCCGTCCAAAATATACGGTTGCCGGATCATGTTGTCCGATGATTCTTGATATCTCCTATTGTCCAGGAACTCTTCCAATTTTTTTGAGCTCCCCTTTAAGTAATTTAAATGGTTGATAATCCATCTTCAAACAAATTTGAACTGCCCCACTTGTAAACTTCTATCTATGGCAATCGCACCTATGGCTTAATTATTACCGTTCTTTTATCTTGTTTCATAGACCACTTGCAGGGAGTAGATATATTCCCCAACGGGACGGTCATAGAAAATGGAGGTTTCCACTTGTTTGCCAATATATTGGTTGTCCTCTATGATTATGATGCGCCCAAGTTTTTTACCAAGGACCGAGGCAATGGCTGTTGCCTTTGTGTGGGCATCTTTCAGAGCTGCTTCATACAGTTTTTTTGTTTCTTTGGCATCGATTTCCAAAACAGCGACGGTGTTCAAGCGTTGCAACCCTAAGGACTTTATCCTTAAAAAAGCCCGCATTTTTTCAATTGAAGTTGTAGTGAATTCATACACGGCCCCTTCTTTATCGTACCCCATGATCTCAAAACCAAATTCATAGGGAGTTTCCTTGATTTCATTCCATAGGATGCCTTTGGATTCCAATGTCTCTTTATAGTGGGATTTCAACTCTTGAAGGGACATACTGTCTGTTCCATAACTGGAATAGGCCGGACTCAATGACATTGTGGCCCTGTATGTGGGCGAGGAATCTATATGAACTGCCCGTGCGCTTACTTTGATAGTGGTGTTTTTTTCCTGGGATATACCCATGAACATTGCTCCTAAGAGCAACATTGCAAATAAGAACTTTCTCATTTTGGGTTAAATTTTGTTTTCGAAATTGGGGGAACTTTTTTGTTGTTAAAAATTATTCGGGGATATTGAAATATTCAATGACCTCCTCATAAGCCATTTTAGAGAAGTCCTGGCTTAAACCGGATTTTCCAGAAGTGGACACCCCACCAGGTACGATGACATATCTGAAGTCGTCGAAATATGTAAATAAGTTGGTTCCTCCATCAGTGGTCAGTGCTTCTACATAGAGCGCTATGAAACCTGACCCTTCAGATAATCTATACCTATACTTTTCATTTTGGGAAATTAGGTCAAAGGGCAATTGATAAACATTGTTGGATATCGCATTGATTTCCTGTCTTCCGTAAACAAGGAGAAGATCATTTGAATTGTCGAATTCCCCTGGCGCCAAAGAAACCAAGAGCTGTTCAGATTCTTCAGCAGCGGCAAGGTTCCCAAATTCTGATACTATCCAATCCGAATATATAACATTGGCTGTTCCAGGTTCACCTTGTTCCCCTTGTTCTCCCTGCTCACCTTGGGGACCGGAAACACCTTGTTCCCCTTGTGGGCCTTGAGGACCAACAGCCCCATCTGTCCCATCTTCTGGGGAACAGGAAGTTACCAAGACCAAGGACAATGCCATTGAAAATAACACTTTGAATGATAATACATTTGTTTTCATGTTTTTGTTTTTTGGGTTTCAAAAAGCCAAATTAGCTGCAAGTATTCCGCTGCAATATTTGTTTGTGACTGGAAGAGCAAAAGGTTTCGTCGACAACCTGTTTTTCTGTACAGATGGTGTATTACATGGCCTTATGGGAAGATTTACCATTTATACGTAATAGATGCAGTACATACACCATTCGGAACCATGCATCACGTTGAATGAAAGTGAACGGGGTTCAATCTTTAATTTGGAGAAAAAGCAGCAACAGATTATGAGGGCAATTATTATTGATGATGAGTTGGCGGCCATAAACAGTTTGTCGTGGGAGTTGCGAAAATACCCAGACTTCATTTCTGTTATTGAGACGTTTACCTCTCCCAAAGAAGCTATTTCTGGAATCAATTATCTAAAACCAGATTGTGTTTTTTTAGATATTGAGATGCCTGAAATGAGTGGTTTTTCCCTTTTGGACAAGTTGGAATACCGCAATTTTGCCATTGTCATCACAACTGCATACAACCAGTATGCCATACAGGCCATTAAAGAAAATGCTGTGGATTATTTGTTGAAACCCGTGGATCAGGATGATATTGCTGGGGTGATTGAAAAGTTGAAAAAAATGAATGGGTCACAGAATTTCCAACTTCAATTTGAACAGACCTTTGAGGCACTTTCCAAGGCAAGTTCACCCCAAGTGATCCAGATTCCGGTAAGCGGCAAGATTTTATTCCTAAGGGTGGATGAAATAGTGTATTGCGAATCCGATGGGAACTATTCCAAGGTTTTTATGGAGTCCGGAGAACAGTTGCTGGTTTCCAAAAAGTTGAAGGAGTTGGAAGATTTGTTGCCCAACCGATTTTTTTTCAGGATTCATAACTCATTTATTGTGCACTTGTTAAAAGTGGATGAATATTTGAGGTCTGACGGATATTTGGTTTTGTCCAACCATAAGAAGATACCTGTTTCCAGGACCAAAAGGGATGCTTTTTTAAATCGGATGAGCCATTGATATATGCTGAAAAACGTAACAGACTTCCTTAAAGAAAGCAATCAGAATGGATTTGGTTTTTTTGTGGTATCCGTACTTTTTTACCTTTTCGTTTTCTTTTTGATTCAATTTTTTCAGCACAAAAAACGATTTTATCTTTTTTATAGCGTCTATGCCCTAATGAACGGCATGACCTTGCTCAAGTATATTGATGGGGTCTTTTTTTCGGATTTTTTCCATACCCCTGGGGGTAGAAGTTTTGTGGCATGGGTGCATTATCCTACCCAATTGTTGGCTTCTATGTTGTTCAGTTTTTTTATTCTGGACATCATGAAGCTTAAGAAGGGGCATCCCAAGTTTGTAAAGTGGACATATTGGACCTATTTTGGGATTGCCCCTATATACCTGCTTCTATGGGCTGTGCAATTGAACAATCCAAAATCCTATTTGATCGATTATTTCCACGGTTTTTTCTTTTTGCCCATGAGCCTGATTGTATTCGTTTGGGGCTTTTACTTGGTGCTAAATCAAAACCGAATAATCAAGTGGTACATTTTGTCCGGCATGTCGGCCCTTTTTGCTTCCTACCTCACTATCACCTTGTTTTCTTTTGAAAAGACCCGGGCCAACTCAGAGACCCTTTATATTTTTTATCTGGGAGTATTGATAGAGAGTCTATTGTTTGCATTGTCCATTGGCTTGGAACAGAAAATGGTGTACAAGGAAAAGGCGGAGGCACAAAAAAAATACATCGACCAACTGGAGGAGAACCAAGTGATCAAAGAGAGCATCAACAGGACCTTGTCGGATGAACTCATACAAACCAAGGCCGAAATAGAGGGTTTAAGTTTCGAGGCACAAAAGGAACGTACGGAAAAACTCACCATGAAAATGGAGAACAAGTTTGCGCAACTCCGATTGGACGCGCTCCGAAGCCAAATGAACCCGCATTTTATTTTCAATGCGTTGAACTCCATCAAGTCATACTTGATTGAAAATAACCAGGAAAAAGCGATCTATTACTTGGGAAGGTTTTCCAAACTTATCCGTGGTATCCTGGAAAGTTCCCGTAAAGATTTGGTGACCTTGGAAGAGGAAATGAACATAATTAAAATGTATGTGGAAATTGAAAATGACCGTTTTAAAAATAATATAGAGTACATGGTCCATATCGATAAAAAGCTATTGGTGGACCATATTTTGATACCCTCACTATTACTCCAGCCCTTTGTGGAGAATTCCATTTGGCACGGTCTTGCCACAAAAAATGGGAAAAAGCGATTGGAAATTGGAATCAAGACGCTCAAGGGGTCAGATTATCTTGAGATAACCATCGAGGACAATGGTATAGGAAGGCAGTCATCCCAATTGCGAAACCATCAAAATCCTTTGAAAAGTAAATCACTGGGACTTTCCATCATCCAGGACCGATTGGATTTTTTTTCCAAAAGGTACAAAGGCAACTTTAATTTTACCGTGTATGATCTGAGGGATAAAAAATCAGACAAAGCAATGGGTACAAAAGTAGTTTTGAATTTACCAAAATTTGTGGTGGAAAATGCCAAGGCATAAATGATATTTCCACAGAAAAGCTTAATCACCATAGCGAACAGCAAGCGTTTTATAAATCAGATTGGTAACAACTTGTTTTATATGGAATGCATTTCATGGTACGTTTCTTTTTCCTTATATCAAGGGAAAGGGAAAATATCATCAAGTGTAGTTTAAGAAATGGAAGGAGGGGAGGATTGGGTGGTCTCATGGAGGCTTCCCGGGATGGGGGATCATGGTCCCGGTTTAAAATTGTACTTGCACGTAAACCCATGAAGCCCTAGTTTTGGAAAAGTAAAGGTGGTATGGAAAAATGGACATCTATAGAGTCACCAAGAATGTTCACATAAAAAGGAAACGATGAGAAAAATCATACTGATCGGATTGTGTTCGCTTGTTTTCTCCTGTAAGGGGACCAAGGATTCGGGGGATAGGTTCACTGTCACTCGCATTGAGGCGGGAAAGGATGGACAAACCCTACATCTGAAGGATGCGGAAGGGGATGAGTATACCACGGTCATCAGCATTCCCAACGGTAATTTTACAGAGGTCCATGAAGGGGACAAGGTCCAATTGGACATTGCGGAGGTCCTGGATACCAGCCCTGTGATCCTTATCTCCAGGTCGGTAGAGGTCATTGGGAAGGGACAATAATCAGCTGTGGTCGGGTATTTTCCCAGTACTTCAATATGTTTTTCCCATCTTTGGAACACATAAATGATAGGATATGCCGATGGTTTGATCGATCATTGATAAGCACGGGGATTTTGGGCTCATGACAAAAAGCGGATTGATTTAGCATTCAGGTCAATGGAACAACATTGACTTCAACAAGCCTTCACATATCAAGATAATTATGAGCGTCAAATATATTGGAATCTTCGTGGATGAACCGGTGGTCTTGGAGAAAATCGATGGAACCCTATTGAATGGTACCATATGCGCTTACAAAAATGATCTAAAAAGCCTTGAAGGCCTTTCCCCGGAGTTACAGGACCTCCATCATATCATCGTTACATTGGAGGGCAAAGCGTCCTTGGACATCGAAATCAAAATCAAGGACCTTCTTTCCATTGAGAGAATGGACCGGACTTAGTTCCATTATGGTCAACGTATGGCGTATTGTCCCCAAGGATTATTTCCTTTCTTTACCTGAATTCTTTTCGGGTTTTCCAATCTTTGACAACGACCTGAATGTTCCGTTACCGATAGCTTGATTTTAGTGGGTTCACCAAGTTTGGCATAGATCATGGCATTGGATAAAAGATGATATGGAACCATCCACTCCTATCCCAAAATACATTTTGACACCAAAGGCTTCACGATAGAACAAAATATTCATAACTCCGTCAATTTCCAATAGTAATGAACCGTCCATCAATTTTTGTTCTGGACTACTAAAATTATCGGAATACATGATGTCATATAGGGTTCAGGTTCCCATCGCCAACTTTTAATGGTTCATCCATGGAAAGGGGCCAGAAACGTGTTTTAGACAAATTTGGATTTCCGATAGGGAAAACCCGGTCAATACTTCTGATATTTCTTCTGACGCAGGCGGTCTTTGGTGAACTTGTTCGAAATGGGAGGAGCCATTGTTGCAGGGCCGCAATGAAGTTTGCAAGGATACATTTGAAATAAAGAATTCCATGGATTACTTGAATAATCCCTATGTTAGGAAACAATATGGAATGCGAACAGTTGTTCACATATTTCTTCCTTACTGAAGTTGATACATCAGATCAATATGGCGATCAATTTCTGAAACGAAATCAATATATAGTGGTTCATATTGAGGGCCCAGTTCAGCACTCACTTCCACAAGGGTTTCATCGGGCATTTTTCCATTTGAATGATTCTCCTTTACTATCTCCCATAAACTGGTCAGTAAATTTGCATCCCGTGTTATCGATTTTGCGGTAGTGGCATTACCATGTCCCGTCAAAACAATGTCAGGGTGTAGCTCGGCCACAGTAAATAGAACTTTGATCAAGCCTGGGATGTCCCCATGGTCCGTGATCATCGGCATATGATCGGAACTTGCCACATCTCCTCCAAAGAGAATTTTCTGTTTGGGAAGCCACATCAAAATATCACCGGGGGAATGTCCATTGTTGGAAAAAATAAAGGTAACATCGATTTCACCGAAATTGCGTTTTTGACCAGTGGTCAATATTGAGTTTGGGTACCTAAGCTGTGTAGGCCCTATGGTGCCATCAGTCACCTTGGCATAAAATTTCACATCGTCTTCACCATATTTTTGCATGGTAGCAACCGCTTGCCCGCTTGCAATAATTTCATTGGCCGTATCGGCAAATGCCATATTGCCAAGCCAATGGTCCGCATGACTGTGGGAATTGACAATCCAACGAACAGGTTGGTCGGTGACAGTACCAATGGCCCGTTTGATCTTTAAACCAATTTGTTGGGAAGACCCGGTATCAAAAAGTAAAACACCTTTTCCCGTAACAACAAAGTGAACGTTTGAATTCCAGCCTTTGTTCTCAGGGGTTGGCAAACCAAAGGATGGCGAGACAATGCTATAAACATTTTCCGCAATCGGGCTTACCTCAAGATCAGAACCGGCATTGCCAGTTGAAGCTATCGTTGCGGTCTGCATTACCAGGCTCAAGGAAAGGATGATCGAAATGTTGTGGATCATTGGTTGTTTGATTTTACAGCCTACGAATTTAAAAAGATTTTGTTACAAGAAATGATCTCCTTTATGGGTTTGAATCCAAATACTTTTTTCTTAAAGTTCCCCTAGCTGTCGCGTAGATCAAAAAAATCTCTCCCTTTTTCAAGATCTAAAGCATATGGATGCATATCATGGCCAGTTTTCCCTTGCCTTCGACATGGTTTATGATAAAGTTGGGGTGTCAGCAACAGCGGTATAAAAGATGACACACCATTCTTATTCGGTTTTTTTTCCTGCGACCGTTCCCTTTGATTACTTTAGTTCCCTATATATTACGCTTATGGAGGTCTGGGGCTTTTTTCTTTTGGGGATCTTTTTCTTTCTGGCATTGGATCTCGGTGTGTTCAACAGGAAGGCACACGTGATCAGTGTACGGGAGGCATCGATATGGACTGGGGTCTGGGTGGGTATGTCCTTTTTGTTCTCGATCGTGGTCCATTGGTTGTATGGAACGGGAAAAGTGGACAATGTGGATGCCCTGGCGCCCATGGATGCCAGTATAAAATATATTACCGGGTATTTGATAGAGCTCTCACTCAGTATTGATAACATCTTTATCATCGCAGTGATCTTTGGATCGTTCCAGATTCCACAAAAATATCAGCACCGCGTGCTCTTTTGGGGGATCTTGGGGGCCATTGTGTTCCGGGCGCTGATGATATTCTTTGGAGTGGCACTGATCAAGAAGTTCAGTTTCATGACCTATATCTTTGGGGCCTTTTTGATCTTTACCGCCATAAGGATGTTGGTGTCCAAACAAAAGGCCTTCAATCCCAAAAACTCCTTTCTCTATAGGAATTTGAGAAAGGTCATGCCCATTACCTCCCATATGCAGGGCCAGAAGTTCTTCATCAAGTTGCGCCATATCACAGCGGCCACTCCCTTGTTCATCGCCTTGGTGATCATCGAGTTTTCTGATGTCCTCTTTGCATTGGATAGTGTTCCGGCCATTTTGGCCATTACCTCAGATCCCTTTTTGGTCTTCAGTTCCAATATATTCGCCATTTTGGGCCTGCGGTCAATGTACTTTTTCCTTTCCCATATGATCGATAGGTTCCACCATCTCAAATATAGCTTGGTGGCCATATTGGGCTTTGTTGGGATCAAGCTGATCTTGGCCCACCACTATACCTTTCCGGAATGGGTTTCCCTTGGGTTTATCGCATTGGCACTTGCCGTTGGGATTTTGGCCTCATTTCGAAAGGAAAGGGAATGATCCCCTTTTCCTTCTTCCCATGGGAGCGATCTTGGGAAACCATCATCCAAGGTCAATTTTAAGCAAAGAGTTGCTTCACTTTCTTGTTGCCCACAAGGACCATGGAACAAATTAGGATAATAAAGAACACTGCCCCAAGGACAACCTGTGCAAGGGGGAGGGAGTGATGGTAATATCTGCTCAGGCCATGCCCCGTGATACTGCCGTATAGGACCACGGCGTGGAGGATATAGATGGCCAAGGTGTTCCGGCCAACGGCGAGGACGATCCTATGGTCAAAGAAGTTTCTTAGGGATATGAACAGGGCAAAGACCAAGAGAACGACACCCAAACGGGCAAAAAGGTAACTTTCTTCAAGGGCAAGGTGAAAAAAACGGATATCGATAAGGCTTCCAAGGTCCCGTATGAATTCATGGGATTGGAAGATGAGCAGGGCACCGATGGACAGGAAGATCATCAGGGCTTTGGGGTAGAACCCCTGCCTAGTGATAGTAAAGCGGAAGAACCCGGATATGCAGGCACCTGCCGTTGCAAAGCCAAACCAGGGCACCATGGTGAAGACCGAACCGTTTTCCCGGCTCATGTAGTTCGAGAGCCAGTCGGGCAGGGAACCATACTCCCATTGGCCCACCGTGGCGCTGGACAGGAAGAGCAAAATGGTAATGGAGCCCAAAAGGAGCTGGAAAAGGTATTTGTTGAGCCTATGGGCGATCAAATAAAGGGCAATGATCAATAACATCGAGAGCCCCAGGCATTGGAGCACATGGACAATGTCAAAGCTGGGGTTGATCGAGCCGTTCCACAATCGGGCGAACTTGATCTGTAGGACATAACCGATCAGGATAAGGAGGGCGCCCCTTTTGACCCCCTTCTTGACCCGGGGGTTGGACCATCCCGAGCCATAGTTCCCGAAGAGCAGATAGGTGAATATGAATCCCGATACGGTAAAGAACACCGGAGCGGTCACCCCTCTGAGGTAGGCCCAGATGAAATAGAACCAACCTCCCTCTTCCCGGTAGCTGTCCACCAATAACGCGGATACAAAGTGTCCCTGGAGCATCATCAGGATGGCCCAGGCACGAAGGGCATCTATAAAGTACAGCCGCTCTGGTCGGGGACTATAAGGTAACGCTCCGGGCTCGTTCTTGGTTTGCTCCATGGATTCTGGGTCGATCGGGATGAATGTACATTGCTTGTTAGGTATCTACGGAACAAAGGTGACGTTAGATCATGGCCTTCCCATTATCTGCAGGTTGCTCCTGAATTGTGTATGTTGTTTTTGGCGTGTCCAAGGGGGACCGGGCTTTCCGTTGCAAGGCCACCCCAATGTATAAAGGGTGGGCTTTTCACTGCAATCCCTCACGCGGGGGAGGGTAGAGGTGTCATGAAGTGAATCCATTGCAGTATGGATATGGTGAGTTCCCGGATGCGTGGGGTATCATGGTTTCGTTTTTAATTGAGTCTATGGGGAAACATGAAATCCCAATAGAGACGGCTTTAAGGTTGTTTTGGAGCAATCGGTATCATCATGGATAATGGGATAGTTTATATGGGGATAGATAAGATGAAGCGACCGGATATGTATGTCAAACGCACCGTTTGTCCTGGTTTGGGACGGGCCTATAGGTGAAATATTGCAAAACTTCTTCCAAAGCTATCTTGAGTGCTTTGTTTATGGGCAGTATCTTATTGCCCAACTGAAAATCTATTTGGCTCAATTGCATGTAATAATCAGTGAATACAGTGGATAGGGCGGTCAATGTATACCACCTTCGGCGGATGAAAGTGAGCAGTGCAAATCAAGTGCACGAGATCGACTCATTTTGGTGCTGAAGTTAACGTTTATTTTTAATTTTTTTCCTCATTG
>Ga0189275_100267_pt1 | contig 40081 bp, 35 predicted proteins | sample N19A6minimetaG_FD_130329 | JGI IMG/M metagenome (GOLD analysis project Ga0189275, IMG submission 130329) | Marine microbial communities from the Costa Rica Dome - N19 A6 mini metaG | ecosystem: Environmental > Aquatic > Marine > Oceanic > Photic zone | place: Costa Rica: the Eastern Pacific...
GAAATATTCCTAAAATCGAGGTCATCGATAAGATATTCATCAAGCTAACATTAAAATTTGCCTTCGGCAGATATACCTTCATTCGGATTCGCGGTAAAACCTCCAAAGGATCGGACGATTAAATAGCCGTGGGTTTTAACCCACGGATCTTGGTACACAGACACCTTCCCAGCGATGGCCCTTAATTTCCGTTTGGAAACGATGACTCAATGCCAGCAAGACGAAGAGAGAACCTTAAATAAAGCCTCCTAGGGATTTTTTGATTTGAGGAGTGATATAAATTATATTCATACCTCATTTTCTGGCAAACCCTTGGAGGGTTTTTTCGGATTACAAATCCTACGATAAGACCTCGGAATTGCAAATTCCGAGGAGCCAAATCGCTATCGCGGATCTCGAGCAGCCAAAAGCAGCCAAAAAAAAATCCTGCTCGGAGGCAGGATTTCATTTATGGGTATTTGTGGATCTGGGCTAGGTGGACTCCAATAAGGCAGCTTCCTCTCGTTTTCTTCTTTCTTCCTCCACAATTCGATTATAGATTTCTGCCCGTTTCTTAATTCTATTGGTTTTTTCCCAATCCATAAAGGCCACAATCACAAAGAGCATATAATACATAATCTGGGACTTCTGACGGATGATGATACCCAGATTCGACATCACAAAGGTCATGGAAATGGAAATAGAGATAAACACCACCGCCGACATTTTCACCATAGCCGGAGCAATGCGCAAATAGTCAATAAAACTCTTCTTAAAAATCTTGGAAAACATATAGATATAAAGCGCATTTTCCATAGAAACTACTATGCCCAAAGCATTAGGAGAATCAATAAAAAGTGGTCTAAACCAAAAAGTGAATAGTTTCATAGGAAGGCTATAAGAAGCCATATCCACCCCTGATCCAGAACTTTGCAATCTTTGCGCATTTAATGCGGACTCCTCTTCAAAGCTAGCCACGACATTATTAGGATCATACCCCAAATAAATTAAGAGCTTATCATATACCAAAATACTGATTACAATACCCGCAATAGCAGCTAAATACTTCTGATAAGTAGGCACTTTCTCCCGTCCTAGGATAAATCCAACCCCCATTCCTATCAATACGGCGAAAAGTATATGAGGCCGAATCATATAACACATAAATCCTCCCAAAACCATATGGAAAATTCTTTTACCAGGCCAGGAAAGTCCATAAGTCAAAAATCCCAATCCTGCGAAAATATAAGCCCCTTTTCCTAAGGATGCCGTCCAGAAATGCATATTAGGTAAAAACATAAAAATTGTCAATGCATCCCAACCTTCAAATTTTGGATTAAAACGAAGGTTTTCCTTCAAAAAACAATAAAAATAGACAAAGCCCCAAAATCCCACCCAAGTAGAAAAAAACATCATCATATCGTAATTAAATCCTAACCACTTAGCGAAAGGATAATTTACCCATTCGATAAACAGGGTACCGGGCTCAAAGGCGTCAAACCAGTTTTTATAATGCTCGTGACTTCTAAAATACATTACCGAATCAGACCTATTAAATTGTGAATAGGTCCAATACACCAACCCAAAAAACATATGATACCAGTACATCTGATTCAATAGCCCCGCTTTTAGCCATTTATGCTCCTTTTGAAGGTTATTCAAAATAGGCTGGGAAGCGAAGAATAAAAAGAGGATTAGGATTACTGCGCCTAACACAAGAAGTAGTTTAAAGTGAAAGGATTAAAGTTAAGAATTAGGAATGAACTATTGAATGATAAAATTCCTCAAATTGTTGACTTATTTTCTCTAGCCTATACTTATCCTGAACCAAAAAAAAAGCATTTTCTAATATTCGGCCCTTTATAATTAAATTCAAATTGGAAACTTCTTGAATGGCTTTTCTAAATTCTTTCCTATCTCCGGGATTTATACACCAACCCGTTTTACCATTGATTACAACTTCGGGTATCCCTCCTACTCCATAGGCTATCACCGGGATTTTGCAGAACATAGCCTCTAAAATAATTGCGGGTAATCCCTCAATTTTTGAAGGAAGAAGCAAGGCCTCCGCTTTAGACAAAATCGGAAAAATATTCTCTTGATTTCCCAGCAAAATTACTCTGTCCTGGATTCCCAAGGATTGGATTTTTTTTTGAATATCAGATCCCAAAATTCCAGATCCTATGAAAATCAAGGAAAGGTCGGAGTCCTGGATGGAATGAAAAATTTCCAGCAGACCCAAAGGGTCTTTTTCAGGAACCAGACCTCCAGCGAAGAGTAAATAGCGCTTTGGGAGAAGAAGGAAAAGATCCTCCTCACTTTTTTCTTTAATATCTTGAGGTTCTATCCCAATAGGCAATAAACTAGCCTGTTTGTGAGGAAAAAGCTCTGCAAAATCCTCTCTGCAAATTTCTGAAACAGAGGCCACCCATTCCACAGATCCCATCCACCAACGGTTGAGTACCTTTTGTATTGGATGTTTTAAAAAGAGGCTCATTTGATTGGCATTTCTAAAAATTAGAGGGGTAGTCCATTTCCATATTTTCTTGGAAAAAGAGGCATATTTTAAACACTCAGAAGCATTAGCCTGAACAATATCCGGATTAAATTCACGAATGATATCATTTAATTTTTTCCAGGAGCTCCAATCCCATAATCGCTTTTTCCTATTGCCATACAGACAATAAATTTTCTCTGAATAAGGCAATTCTGCATCGCCCTCAAAAATTGAAACCACTAAAATTTCATGCCCCATTTCAGTAAGTTTTTCTGATAATTGGGCAGCAAATATTTCAGCCCCTCTTCTCTGTTTTTTATTAATTATTTGAAGAATTTTCAATGAAGTTTTTTTTGGGGAGATAAAATTCTCCGAAATGTTTCCTCGTATTTGATTACCGTTTCAGGTAAAAGGCAATTTTGTATTGCATAATCTCTTGCTTCTTTCAAAATAAGCTGAAGCTTTCCAGAAGGTAAAGTCAAAACTTCGCTTACTTTCTCCACAAATCCATCTTCATCATCCTTGGGTATAAGCCAACCGGTCTTTCCAGAAACTACCAACTCATTTACCCCTCCCACATCAAAAGCAATTACAGGTATTTTGTTTAAAAATGCTTCGGCAATCACAGCAGGATAGCCCTCAATTAAACTCGGCAATACTAGAATCGGGTTGTTTTCAATTTTTTCAAAGGGCCTTTCGACTTCCCCTTTCCAATCAATCCTATCGGAAATCCCCATGTCAATCGCTTTTTGCTTGATCTCATGGTCTAATGGACCTGCTCCAAAAGAGACCAATCTGATTTCGGGAAATTGATGAAGTATCTTTGAAAATATTCTTAGCAATCCCTCATGGTTTTTCTCGAAGGTAAATCCTCCAATATGAATCAGATCTAGGGGTAAGCTATCGCTTCTTATCTTCTCTGACATTTCGACTCCAATAGGAATCACATACTGGGTATGCTCGAATTTAAAAAGCTGATCTAAATCCAAGGCTGAAGCATGACTCACTGAAATCACCGCATCCAATTTTCTAAACAGAAATGAGTTGTATTTTCTTGTGATCGAAGAGTGAATATAATTTGATACCAAACTTCCATTGTAAAAAATCACCTTAGCTTTCCATCTAAAAAATATCTTACTCATCACCATATACTTGAGCGTATCTCCAGCCATGGCCAGTACCAAATCAGCATTCCAATTACTGACCTGTTGATAGATTAATTTCCAACCCATCCAATCCCAAAGTCTATGTAATAAATTCCGGTTCAGGTGAACTTGTTTTCCTGAAAAAGGCAAATTGAATTCTCCCCGAAACAAGCTTAAAAGTAATACTTGATGACCTCTTCCCTCCAGACCTTGAGCCAAATTACTTGCAAAAAGCTCTGCCCCTCTGGCTTGAGGCTTTTGGATGATCAATACAATTCTCATCTTCTAAAGTAAATATCAACCCAAGTTCCTGACTCGTTTCCATTCCAAGTATGAATTCCCAAAGCAGGATCGGCGGCTTGAATTATCTGAACAGTTTCCTCCTCATATTCAGATTTAGACCATTTGCTCACTTTTTGAAGTCTCACCTGATGTCCATAGCGAATTCCGGAATTCTGAGCTGGTCGAAACCACTGCCCATCTTTCTCAAATAATTTCCCAGCAGACCGGGCCTTCCTTACATCAGATACTACCGGATTTTTGGGATGTGCGTTCCATTTAGGCCTTTCCAAATCTTCGGTCCAATAAAGATTCAGTTCATCAAATGGCCAACACGCAGGATGTGCTTTTTGAGTAATAAATAACCAAAAAAGTCCGTCTTTTTTCACCAAAGTAGGATCATATCCTTCATGCTCGAATAGAATACCAGTATTCTCCCATTTTAGAGGGAAATCGACTGCTTGGTACATATAAACCTTTCCAGATTCTGAAGATTCAGGGATCATGAATACCTGATTTTTGTCTTTCCATAAAAAGGGATAAGATAAATGCCAAGCCTCATCTAAGACCGGATGGATCTGAATTCCTGCTTCGGATTGAGAAATCCATACTATCCTTCCTTTATTCTTTTTCTTATCGAATTCTTCCGCAAACAAAAATTCTGTTCCATTTAATTCGATAGTGAAAGGATCTGCTAAAAAATACCGATCTGGAAAGTAGTGTTCTAATAATTGAATATCAGTAGGATCTATGGTTATACTAGAGCCATTAATTGATCCTGTAACTTTTCCAATTTGCCAATGTGCCTGACTTTGAAATTCCTCCCATTTCCTCTTAATGCTTATATTTACCAATGAAGTCCATAAGTGCAACGTCTTCCAAGTACCCGGAGGCTTCCATAAAGGAGCTTTTGAATGCAAGCGAGAATTGGAAATGTTCTTATTCCAATTATCCAATCCTATCTTTTCAATTTCTTGAATAACTCGAACAGGAGCATAAGCTGAGGCCCAAAATAGCCTATTGGCATTTCTCTGAACAGAAAGAGGATCTGTTTGCATCCAGGATTGATACAGAATCTTCCCCTGATCTAACTGTTCCGTCAGTTGCATCAAAACAAAGCCGGTGATCGGCTGCCGATTCATGACTTCCCAGAAGCCAGGAGGCCCTCCTCGATAATATTCCGGATCCCCGTGATGAAAGGACCAAACACCAAATCTTGTCATGGATAAAATCTCACCTCTTAAGATCCTGAAGCCTAATCGGATGATAAGATCCGGTTGGTATTCAGAGATTTTTTCCAGATCCTCAGGTCTGAAATAATCAGAGTATTTCTTTTGAATCGGCGTGAGTCTAAGTTGAGGAACTATCCAATCGGGGATTTCCCGGAGATCCTTTTTGGCAAAGGCATCGGGTTGAGTCAGGAAGAGTTTACGGTCCAGATAGCGATAAACTCGATACAAAAACGGCGATTTTTCCCCGCTTGGAATGGGGGTTTCATTGATCACTGCCAGAACAACTTCCGCGTTTTTTTTCTGATAGAGTTGACTTATAGCCTCCCAAGTCCAGGCTGGGACAATTGAAGAGTCCAATAATAAAGCAATCCGGATTTTCACTTGATTTGCCTGTAAATTTCTTTCAGAGTGCTTTCATATTGCTGAGCAATCTTCTCAATATTAAATTTCTGAATGGCAACTTTCCTAGCTTCTTGGCCCAAACTTTCCATCAAAGCAGGATGCTCAATGGCATGCCTCATTTTTTCTTCCAAAACTTTCAGATCATTCACCGGGAAAACCAAAGCTGATTTCTGATTCTCAACTGCCTCCAAGTTCATCGGAATATCCGAAGCGATAATGGGAATACCAGCCATCATGGCTTCAACCAAGGCACCGGAAAATCCTTCGTACCAACTTGGGAACAGGAAGCAGTGGGCAGTGAGCAGTGAGCAGTGGACAGTAGGCAGTGGGGAATAGCCATTGAGTAGAACCTCCATAGGGTTGGGTATTTTACCTGGGAGGAATACGGAGTCTTGAAGGCCTAAATCTTGAACCAGTAATTCCAGCTCTTTTCTGTAGGGCCCTTCCCCAAAGATGGTCAGGGTGCAACCTGGATAGGATTGAATGACCATGGCAAATGCTTGGATAGCGTCTTGAAAACCTTTGCGTTCAAGAAGTCGGCCGTAGGAAATGAAGTTTCGGATTTCTCCCGCCACTGGGATCCCGACTGAGTCGGGAGAAGCAGTCTCCTGATCAATAAAAGATTGATTTCCCGAATCAAGTTCGGGACAGGCCGGTCGTTCCTCCCTCCCGCCACTGCGGGCAGGCGCAATGATGTACCTTTCTGGAACAAAACGACCCCGATAAACAACAGTTATTCTCCTTGGATCTAGGCCTAAGGTTTTGACATGGGAATCAACCAAGGCTTGGGCATTGGCGATCCAATGGACTGGAATCTTTGCACTCAACCGGTCGAGCCAATAAACAACCCGGTGTTTAAGTCCCTTTTTTTTCTTCCAGGCTATAAGGGAATAGCTGTCATTGACCAAAGTGCCGACAACTGGAACTCCGGTAATCCAGGAAGCAATCCGAGTGATCATATCGGACCTCCAAAGACAGGAGACCATTAAATCCGGTTTTTCCTGACGAATTAGCTTGACCAAGCGATAAATAGCCAATGAGAAATGATAGGTTTCCGCAATATCCAAAAAAAAGAGCCGTATTCCGGCTCGCTGATATTCTTCCCTCAGTTCATGCTTGGGATAAAAGTAAGCCATGCCTACATCAAGCTGATCAGAAAACCTGGACAAAATCTCCAAATGACTCCGCTCGGCACCTGCATTAACTAAAGCGTCTTGAGTAAAAAGAAGTTTCAAATAGAGATTAGGGGTTTAGAATTTTTCAAACGAAATGGAGGTAATAGTTTTGAATGTGAAAACAGAAAATATTGGATAGATTTTAAATGGTTTGTGAGGACTCAGATCATGGTGTTATAATTTTAAATAATTCTGCTTCTTTTTAATCATTCTGTAATTTGAAATTCTTTGAAGTCCTTGAAGTAACCCTAAAGAAAAGGCACTTACAGAATATTTTTTTATCAATGGATTTTTGACTATTAATATAGCTAAACCTTTTGCACCAAATTTTTTATTCAAATAGATTAATTCTAGTCCTTGATAAACTTTCAACCATTTATAAATAACACACAGTTCTGTATATCTTTCAGCATCATCCAATACTATCAAGCAACCTTTTTTAAGTTTTTTATAGATATCATCCAATCCACCTTCTCTACCAAAATAATATTGAGGGCCATCTACAAAAACCAATTCTACCCCTTGCGAAATATTCTTCCTAGATGAAATTTTATAAGAAGCATGAATCCCAAACACCCCTACCTTAAACTTGAGTTTCCCTGTATAAAATAAAAACCCGTCAGGATCAATAATTGAAGAAATCTCACTTGGAATTTTAAACCAATCTACATTTTCTTCTATTGAAGAAACCTCATAATCAGCCCCTTGATTGGAAAGGGTATAGTGGAAAATTATTGTAGAATAACCTGCACCTATTTCTATAATTCTAGATATATTATTCTCCCTAACAATTTTCATTAGGGTCTCTGCAACAGATCGATCTATAGACCACCCCCCAGGAGTAAGCTTGAGTATTTTTTCATCCTCATCTGAAATCTCAGCAAGATTAAGATTCAAAGACGATTGAGGTCGCAAATTTTCATTTAAATATTTTTCAACTTTACTCCGAATCCACTTCATATATTTCGAGCTATCTTTTTATGCATAGCTATCGCATTCTGATTTGGTAGAATATAGAAGATCAAAAAAATAAAAGAGGATTTAATCGGGTATTTTAATGTTTTTAAACATTTTTTTGCCAGATCAAAGTCTTTACAATATAAAGAGAGCCACATCATTTTATGGTACCACCATTTCTTTCTTGAATCATTGGCTTGAATTTGATCCTTATAGAGGGCAATAAATTTTGAATAAGCTTTATACTGTGATTTATAATCTTTCCGAACAGATTTATGATCCCCAATTAAACAGTTAACCAAGACTTTTTGAATACTTTTCCCTTTTTCCCTTTGAGAGATTCTTAGAAAAAATTCACGATCTACAGATGCCCTAAATGCTTCATCGAATCCATTGTGTTTTTTCAGTAAATCTCTTTGAAAAGCAACTCCACAATTAGTCCCTATCCTTAACTCATCAAAAAACGTGGTACTTGGTAATTCCGCTCTAGGAGTCCAAATCTCTTCCTTTAAAATTTGATTGTATGAATTTACAAAACGGACACCTGACCAAAAAAAAGCGATTTCGGGAGCATTTGATATTTCCCTTTCTAAATTTTCCAAAAAGGATTCTTCAAACCAATCATCACTATCCAAATAAACTATCCAATTACCTTTTGCTGCTTTCCAACCTTCGTTTCGGGCTGCTGCATTGCCGAGATTCTTTGGCAATTGGATTAAATTTATCCTAGGGTCTAAAATTCCTGAAACGATTTCAACTGAATTATCCTTTGATGCATCATCTACAACAATTAATTCAAATGAAGAATATGTTTGGTTCAATACACTTTTTATTGATCTGATAATATAATCAGCCCGATCATACAACGGAATAACTACAGAGAAAAAAGGGAGCATACGTTAATTGATCATAAGTCTAATGTTTTCCCCTTAATCCCCTTCCGGTAATGATAAAATGCTAAAAAAATCATTTTTGCATTCTGAAACCCATACCCCAAACCGTACTTAAAACCATAAACTGACTTTGCAATCCATTTTTTAATCAATCTGGACTTCATGGTATTTAAAGTCAAACTTTCAGAAATCATCAACAAATTCCTCAAACTGTAATACTCACGGGCTGGATTCTTTTTCTTTTTATAAAGTGGTCGTTCGAAATCAATACGCTGATGCAGTTTTCTCAATTCCAAGAATAACCTACAATGAACTAAAATTGCAAAACCTCTTCTAGAGGTTTTTAAGCAAAAATCAAGTTCCTCAAAGCCAAAAAACAAATCTTCATCGGGTAATATCCCAGCCCGGACTACTTCTGAACTGACAATCATGGACATTCCTCCTGCTACAAAGTCTACCTCTACATATTCCTTTCTTTCCAGTAATCTGGATTGAATCCGTTTGATTACTCCTTTTTTTCGGTCAAAAAAATGACCTACCGAGCCAATTATCCCACAGAACGGGTTTGCATCCCGGATAGAAATCAAGCGTTCAAGCGTATCCGGAAAGAAAGGAGGATCATTATCGTCCGCCCAAAGAATCCAATCCATTCCTGAATCCGCACATAGCTGTAAACCTTTTTTTGCAGCACCGGCAGGTCCGGCATTATAGCCCATCCGAAAATATTTGACTCTGGAATCCAGCAGACTTGAGATTGCATGATCGGTATCCAGATTATTGGAGTTATCAATAATCCAAAGCAATTCCGGAGGATGACTTTGTGCAAATAGCTTCTGGATAGTTTCCAAAAGAATCTGTGGTCGGTTGTAAGTGATAATAAAACCTCCTAGACGGGTCATAGGGGTTTGTAGATTTGCCTGGAAAGAATGGGAAGGTAGCTTAAGATTAATCTTGCCAAGGTCTTTAATTGAAATGGCTTCAGTAAATAAGCCTTGCCAAGATGCTTTCTAGCCTCCATAAACCGTCTGAATCGTAATTGATTCACTCCAACAACTTGATTATACAAATATTTCACATGGTCAGATAAAATCGAATCATGCTTTTCCAAAATAATCAAAATAGAATCGATCATATTCTGAAGATTCTTGCTTCCACCATTAGCTGACTGGTAATAAAGGAAATTTTCTTTTTCGAGGTGTTTGGTATTTTTTTCTACTTGGTCTAAGCGAATGAACAACTCTGTATTTTCTGCAAATTTTAACCGCTCATCAAAGCCTCCAATATCCTCGAATAATGACTTTTTAATCATCCATGCACCCGGAATAACCACTGGATATTTTCTCTTTTTTACTGATACGCTTTCTTCTTTCCCATTACCGTGAATGATTCTCATATCACACTGAATCAAATCCGCATTGGATGACAAACAGTTTCGGAAATCAGATAACCAATTTGGTGTAAAGTCATCGTCATCATCAAAGAAGATAAGGTAATCTCCTGTAGCAACTTGAGCTCCAATATTTCGCGCAGAGCTAACTCCAAGTTTATTCGCCCTATGGATATATTTTATGGGTAAATTATTAAAATCCAATATATGAGATTCCGTGCTAGAAGTACTGTCATCTACGACAATCAACTCTTCGTTCTCAACCACGCCATCCAGCCTTCTGATTAAATTAAAAAGTTGATCCGGACGGTTTAATGTGGGGATAATGATTGAAATCTTCAATTGATTTGATTTATTTTTTAGAGGGAAAAAAGACTTTTTAAGTCCTTATATAAATTGACAGATTCAATTGTAAATGATTTAAAAGAATCTACTCTTGACCGTAAAATTGCCATTGCCAATTCATCTTCCCAATTGTCACTTTTTTTAAATACTTTGTTTTTTATAAACCTAAGCCGGTTCTTCAAAGACTCCCCTTTGTATCGGGTTAAGTATTCCGATTCAGTGAGATTTTTATTTTTAAAAAAGGTCCGGTATGCATACAGTAATGCACTTCCTGCCGCCGTTCCTTCTTTAAGGTTGATATAATAGTTTTGGGTCAAACGTCTAGGTGATAGATTGTGGTGAAAATTCAGTCTTTCATCATAAAAAATCCTGTATCCATGAAGCTGAAATAACCAACACCACTCTAAATCATCTCCGGAAAGCAGCGAATTCCCTGATCTCCCACTCAGTCTCGGATAAAATCCTTTTTGTAAAATTGAAAGCATGGGTGATTTTCTGAAAAAGCAGCCAGCTCCATAAACGTGTCCGGGAACGGCCTCAATCATACCTGATTTTAGCTTCTGAGGTCCAACGGCAAAGCTATGTTGATACTTTTCGAACCAATCCGGTAATTCTCCATTCAACTTTGCTATTCCCCTTCCCCCTACTACTCCTATGACTGGATTTTGATCCAAAATTCTTACTCCTAATTGCAGGTAGTCGGGAAATAACTCATTGTCATCATCGCAAAACAAGAGGTATTCATACCGAGCCTGGATAATCCCCTTAACTCTTGCATGGGCTAGCCCAGGTTTTTCTTCTCTGACCACTAAGAAATCAACAGTTGATTGGTAGTTTGAAAAGTAGTTACGACAAAAACCAGATATATCCTCAGTAGATGCATTATCTACTATGATCAATTCACGGTCTATTCCCGGATGTAATTCTAAAATGGAATCAAAAGTACTCCCCAATCGCTGAATTCCATTGAAGGTACAAATAATGATACTGACACCTGAAACCGTCATCTAGACCCCGAAAATTCTAAAAATAGCATTGGTCATTTTGGATTTAAGCTTTCGACCAAGCCGATGTTTGAGCTGATTGGGAGGTTCATTAAATCTTAACAGCGGTTTTTTCCGACTCAAATTCTCATATCCATTTTCCAATAGCAATTTTTCGTAGTCCTCGAAAAGCCCTCTTAGTATTCCTTCAGATTCCATATCAAACTCATCGGATTGAATCCGTTCTGTCATGGTTATACCACCGGGTTTGAATCCACTGAAATGAAAGAAAACCAACGGAGTAGCCAAATCATTGACATAATATCCCTGCTCACTTCTCCCAAGCTTTCGTTCGCTCAGATTCCACCAAGCCATATTCCAGCCCGGATGCTTTATGGAAATAATCCCTTGGAAAAATAAAGGGACCAAATCCATCCACTTCTGATCTACAAAGATTCCCCTGCATTTATCCAACCGGCAATGCGTGGTCAGGCGTTCTTTCCACCATTTAATAATTTTGTCTGTCTCGAAACCTCTCTGCATACCGATATAGCCTAGATTATTATATCCATGCTTCAAGGAGGCTAATTCACCTCTTACCAATCGATCAGGCAGATGAAGTAGATTTGGGGTTAATTGAATACTTGCACCAGCAGACCAGCTGGCATCTAATCGTTTGGGAGATTGATAAAATAAAATATCCGGATCGATGTAATAAATCCGGTCAACTTCAGGATTTATTCTAAATAAATACTCGAAATAAAAGGGTTTGACTGCTGTATTAAACTCGATGATATTGTATCGGCTGAGCATTTCCTGAAATTCCGGATAGCCCATATCGAAACAGGGAATCAATTCATAATCTGAAAAAGTGGTATAATCAATCTGAGAATCCAATTGATCCACCAGACCAATCACGAACCGGAGATCCGGATTGAACTTCCGTATCGATTCCCCCAAGGATTTAGCGTGTGCTAAGTAGTTATTGGAACAGAGGGTAAATAGGATTGAGACCATAAATTACTTTACGAAGACTTTAAAAACCACTTTTTTAACCAGAATTGAATAGTTCTTCTTTCAACAATCTTGTTTGTCCTAATAGCAGATCGAAGTTGTTTATGAAAAAACTTGCCATGCTTGGCTCCAAGGTACGCTAGCATTACGTCTTTTTTCATAGCAGTAGATTGCCCCATTAGTGATTCCCTTCTGATTCTATATTTAAACAGGCTTTCATTTAAATAGTGAAATTCCCAGTTAGTCTGTGCTACCCTTAACCAAAACTCCCAATCTTCCCAACCTATCAAATCCCGATGTTCGTCAAAGCCTCCCAGATCCGCAAAAACCTGTCTGCGAACAATGGAACACATATCGATGTAATTGCCCAGCAAAAGGTCTTTAATATCATAAGGTTGAGGATAAAACCTGCTTATGCTATCCGTTTCTCCAAAGAAGATAGGATTGGCATACACAACTCCAAGTCTGGAATTTGCTTTTAAAAGAGAAGAGGCTTTTTGAATATAGCCCGGCAAAATCAGATTATCTGCATCCAGAAATAGTAAGAATTCACCTTTCGCTTCTTTCACTCCGCTATTTCTAGCTGCGGCAGGACCTTGATTTTCCTGAGAGAGTAATTTGATCTGATTTGAATCGAGGTTTGACAAAACCTCTAGCGTGTATGGATCGGTAGAGCCATCATTGACAATGATCAGCTCAACCTCAGGAAACCCGGAATTAACCACACTGGCAATCGCTTCTGGAAGGAATTCACCGGAATTGTAGCAAGGGATGATTACAGAAGTCAACTTAAAGGTTTCCAAGCTCTTCTTTGATAACATGTAAATAAGCCTTTCCCCATTTTTTGTCAGGTTCGAGTGCATTGCCTTCTCCCCACTCATTCCATGATTTTAAAAATACAAAACGCTCTTCTTCAGCCAAATTCGATACTTTTTCAATCCCCTTTCTAAGATGATTTCTAAACAATTCTGGAGTGGAATTTTTAAAAATTAAACTTCTCGAAGTAGCTCTGGGAGAATTATCCCAATCATGAATCAAAACTGGAAAGTAAGGGTAGTCAAAATTTTCTTCCGTGATCAATTCTTTTATTGCGGCTTCATATTCAATAACCACCGGTGAAGTCCTTTGACTGAAATCCTTGGACTCAGGAAAAAACTTAGATTTAAGCCTATCCCAAAAATGATGAAAAGGTTGACTTACTGGCCGTATACTATTTCGCTTCCAGTATCGTAAAGTTGAGAATTCACTACCCGTAACCGCATCAAATCCATGCATTCTAGGATTCCAATCCAACTGCGTAGGAGGAACACCTCCGATTAAATAAATTCCTGGTAGACCGGCATTTGCCGCGCAAGCCCGGAATGTGGAGACGAATAATGGCAAATCAGGAATTTCTGCGACTTTGTAGACCTGAAAAACTGGCCTTCCATCCACCTTGATGTAACGAGGATCACGAAAAAATCTAAGTAAATACTCAAAATAAGCTTCAAAATCATGACTACCGGGATAAGTCTGCTCGATCAAAACATCCTGATTTCCCAATCCATGCCATATCCCCTTCCATGACTCATTGGCCCAACAAAAGCAAAATGGAAAATCGGGACTGCCGGATGCCAGCATCTCTTCGCTTGGTCTTTGGAGGATTTTTCTTCCCTTGCCAAACCAATAATTGTAATAGCAAAAACCATGAATCCCGAAAGCTCTTGCCAACTCTGCTTGCCCGATTCTTGTTTCAGGGACTCTCAAATCATAATAGCCTAAATCGGCTGGAAACCTAGGTTGATTATGACCTTCAAAAAATGGTTTTGCCTTGGTTACATTCGTCCACTCTGTAAAGCCAGGCTCCCACCATTCATTATTTTCCGGAATTGGATAAAATTGGGGGAGATAATAAGCGAGAGCTTTCATTTCGAGAATAAAGATTTGAAATAGTCGATTGGCTTAAAGAGGAAATTTATAACCCTATATCTAAATCCACTCAAAACTTTATTAACCTTAATCTTTGATAAATAATCTATTTCTGTTTTAATCAATTCATAATCTCTATATAAAAAAGAACTAGCAAATTCAGGCAATTCATTATTTGACGCGATTATAAGATTAAATTCACTCTCAACGTCCTTTAGAATAAATTCATCAAATCCGCCTGATACATAATTATGAATAGATATATTACCTAAATCAGAATAGATCAATGATCCATCTATATGTATTTGTTTTAAAACTTCAATTCTTTTAAAAAAAATACTTATCAAATCTATAAATTCTGTCGAAGTCAATTCTTTTTCATGGTAATGAGATAGATTACCCAATCCATCTTTATTATATACATCTTTTTCAGGTGTTGAAATAAATAATAGACCACCCGGTTTCAAAACCCTCTTCAATTCAGAGATTGCCGATTTTTGATCCATCACGTGTTCAATAGTTTCAACACAAATAATTAAGTCAAAGTATCCATCTTCGAAAGGCAAATTAAATATTGATGCTGCAAAAAAACTTAAATTATTACTTTTATATTTTGATGACGCGTGCTTAATTACTTCTTCATTTAAATCTACACCAACTATTTTTTTAGAATTTTTCGATAGCAAAAAACTACCATAACCTTCTCCACAAGCAATATCCAAAACACATTTATTAGTGGTAAATGAAGATGCATAAGCATATCTAGCCAAATGTTCATAGGCTGCTTTTCCCCCAATCTCTGGAATCAATCTTTCTCCACTAAATTCCATAATAACTTATTTAATCCGCTTTAAGTACCCTTTAGTATTAAATGTTGCACTTTCACCAAAAAAATTTAACCACTTATCAGAAAGATTAAAATTCTTATTTTGGTCCAAGAATTCTTCAATCGCTTTAACTGGCCCTCCTTCAAATTCTTTAGCTCTTCCAAGCTCATTTATTATTCCGTCTTCCACGATGAGATAAGAATTTATTGATACTAAAGGTGAAAATTTTTTAATAGCCTCAAGTGTATTTTTATATTGATGCGAACTATCCTCAATGACTAATATATTACGAAATGATCTAGCATTTTCAATATTATATTTTTGCCACCCATCATAAAATAGATTTATTCTTGAATGATTTTTTACAGTTTCGGAGCATTCATCAACAATATCTATCGAATGAATCACACCCTTACCCTGGAGTTCTAATAAGTCCGCTAAATATAAAGTGCTTCCCCCCATATTAGTACCAATCTCTATTATTAAGTCTGGCTGGACTTCTTGTATAATCATCTGATAAATCACATAATCAAATGGACATTTTAGACAAGGAATATTCTTGTAAGTAATATTATAATGACCTTTATCAATCCCTTCTAGTGAGAAAGATTTTTTCTTTTTAAAAAACATTTATTTTTCAGTTTATAATAATAATTTTTGATTCCACTCTAATTTTGGTCGAATTAGTCCAGGAAAATACCCACTGTAATTCCCTCTTGCAGAATAACCATCAACTAGATCAGTTATTGCCAAAGACAAGATTTTTTCTTCATTTTGGTAAACTTGAAATGGTTCATAACTCATTAACGCAACTGAAAAAAATATTAGCCCTTCAGTAAAGAAATGAGCAGGAATAGTTACAGTAGATTGATGGATTCCAGGTGCTAATGGAATTGAATTCACCATATATTCAACGTGATGTGAAGTAAACAAATGATCTCCAAACTCATTATGAACATTAATACCCGGAGAAACCTTGGCACCATTTTCCAGAACTTCAAAGGTTATTTGAACTTGGATCATTTGTCTTACATCCGCTTGAGTATCCAAAATTTTAGATTCAGAAAGCAATTCAACCTTTTTAAGAATTGCAGGCATATTTTCATTTTCTGACTCGAATAATGCGACAGCTCCATATTTGTTTTCGTCTCTTCCTAAATATTTTTTGACAGCAGTGGAGGGTTTCCCATCGTAGTCTTTAAATCCATCTTTCAACACTACTACTCTAGAACATAATCTAGTTACTGCATCCATCTGATGGGAAACAAACAAAACCGTTCTTCCTTGACTAGCCACATCTTGCATTTTCCCCAGGCACTTTTTCTGAAACTCGTAGTCGCCCACAGCCAACACCTCATCAATTATCAAAATCTCTGGTTCCAAATGGGCCGCTACAGAAAATCCCAAGCGAACCTTCATGCCGGAAGAATAAAACTTAACCGGAGTATCGATAAACTTCTCCACTCCTGAGAAATCAATAATTTCATCCAGCTTGAAATCAATTTCCTTTCGAGTCATGCCAAGGATGGTTCCGTTCATATAGATATTTTCTCTTCCGGAAAGCTCAGGATGAAAACCCGTTCCTACTTCCAGAAGGGATGCTACCCGGCCATGGATCTCAATCTTACCGGCGGTGGGTTCGGTGATCTGGGAAAGGATTTTCAAAAGGGTAGATTTCCCAGCGCCATTCTTTCCGATGATCCCCAGAACCTCGCCCTCCTTTACCTCGAAATTGATATCTTTCAACGCCCAAAAGACAGATTCATCATCTATCCCGAAGCGGTTCATTTCCTTTAGACGCTTAAGATTCTGCCAAGGGGATTTGAGCACATTGGCCACTTGGCCTATTAGAGTCTCAGCTTTCTTTTCTTTTAAGCCAAGACGATAACGCTTGGAAAGACCTTCTACCCGAATTACAGGTTTGCTCATAACTTCTGACTTAATACCATATACGCTCTGAGAAACCGAGTTTTTTTTTGATTCTAAATTCAATCATTTTTTTAAATCGTATAGACTTCCCCAACAATTTTCGGAATCCCTTCACCCTTGTTTGTCTTTTGCCTGAAAAAATTTTTTCAAAAAAAATACGTAATCGATTCTCATCGAAATATTCGGTCAACTCATTATTTATAAAAATCGGTTGGGAAATAAATTTTTTATATTCCTCCGGATTCTCATTCAGGAATTTAATGTTAGCTATCAGTTCATCATCAGATTTAAAATCCATGCGGTTTAGAATTCGCTTAGGATTAAAATCTTTTTGGATACAGTCACTTCCCCAGTAAATTGGAATACATCCGGCTATAAAGCAGTCCATGATTTTTTCGGTGACATAGCCTGGATAAGTGCTATTTTCATAGGCAATACAGAATTTATACGGTCTCATAAATTCAATCTTATCAGCCACAGGTCCACCAATATTGTTCAAAACTCTGCCTCCCGAATCCACCTTTTGATAATTACAGAGTTTTTGAAAAAAACGGTTTCTTTCAACGGCACCGGCATTGGAAGCAATAAAGCAGCAAAACTTCGTTTTAGGATTTTGATCTATAATCTTCTGATGGTTTGGGAAAAGCAAAGTAGAGAAATCGTAATACCATAAGATGGAATATAGGGGAACTCTCAAGTAATCAGGTCTTTCAATGAAATCAAAACCCAAGGCGTAATCACAAAGGAAAAAATTGGGTCTGTGGTTTTCACCGGTATAGAAAATTTTTGGACAATCATAATTAAGATGTTCCGATCCCCAGGAGGAATAAATGATAAAGTCGGGATCCTTCTCGGTAAGTGATACTTGGAAATATCGTTTTAGGAAAGTAAATATTCTATCTGCCTTGGGATCAAATCCTCGATAGTGATCAACGTATTTCAAATAAATCTGCAAATCGTCCTTTACTTTGATAAATACCAACTTTTGGGCAAAACAACACTTGGTTTTGACATTACATTATCTTTATCAAGTATATGTGGGAAATCAAATCGCTTTTCCCTTGAATAAAATCTATCATTCCTTAAAAATGTAAACTCCATGATCGGTGGAACTTCTAATTCTCCCATTTGAATAGTAGGAAAATAATTATTTGGATGAATATGAACTACTGAATGATTCTGCAACAATTTTTCAATAACTCTTGAAAATTGACAAAAAAAATAAGGCTCTATCAAACGATTTAAATCATGAAATTCAATTACGATAATTCGGAATCTATTTAAATTCTTATCAGAAATTGAGAAAATACTTTCATATTCATATCCCTCAATATCCATTTGAAGGATTAAATCAGAGGATGAATCAATTTCTGAATTATTTATCCATGAATCTAATGTTAGGTAATAATTTGAATTGAATGATCCTAAAAATTTTTTTATAAAGAAAAAATTCGGGTGGATTACCGAAGGGTTTTCAACAGATAAATCAGCTAAAAAAACTTTCAGTCCTCGCTTAGCAAGTTCCAACTCAAATCTAGACTCAATATCTACTCCTGGCGAAAATAAAGCTGTCAGACCATCTAAATCTTCTGGAATTAAATAACCACCATCAGAATCAGGACCAATTCGAATCAAATTTATACCAGAATTAACAGGATATAATTTTTCAATCAGGGATTTTATCTTTAATAATTCCACCGAAGAGTTCAAATGAAAACCGAAATACTTTACTAAAGGATTTATAATCCGGTAAAACAAATTACGGCTCTTTTTAAAGAGAAAATTTTTTGACTTCATTTAATCATATTTTTATTAGCCTTTTTAAAAAAAAGCTACTTGGATTCCTTCCAATTTCTCATTTAAAATATATCATGTTTAGAGTTGATCAATACTTAAATCTTCAGAAATCATTACTTCAAAATTTTCAAATTCCTTTTTTTATTATGATTGTAACCGTTATTTTTTACAGGTTTAATAACAGATTCATCCTTTATTCCGAAGTAAATCATGGCTTTAAGTCTCTTCATATTTTGCAAAGGCAATTGGAAAATACTGGTCAGTAGTTTTTATAATATTTGGCATACTTTCCTTTAAAGACTATCCGCTAACACTTGGAAAGATTTACGACTTTTATAACTTTTAAATCATCTTTCCTTTAAAGAACTCTTTTTATATTTAAACAACTTTCTCAAAATTAATAGCTTATTGACGAAACCCACAGGCTTATTCCATGCCCATCGCCAGGTAACTTTCCATTGATTTAATCTTGAAGAATTTGAAGTTCCTTTCCAGATTCTATTTCCCTCATGAACTCTTACCATAGAAACTGGTAAAGATATATTACCTGATACCAAACGCCCATAGAAAGCCAATTTTAACCACAATTCAGAATCTTGATGTAATTTTAAGGTTTCATTAAATAAGCCTGCCTTTACTAATAAATCCCTTTTCACTATCAAACCATTCGTATGAAAATGACCATAAGTGCCTCGAATAAGATAATAAAATAGTTTTCGGGGTGGAATTTCTTTTCTAATTCCATAAATTTTACTAGATCCATTAAAGTATTGAACAGGTTGATAAATTCCATCAAAATCTACTGAATCCAAAAATAATTTGAACGATTCAAATCGGTTGGGAAGGAAATAATCATCTGCATCTAAAAATGCAATGAAGGGGAATTCAGCCTTTTCGATACCGAGATTCCGTGAGGCGGATGGTCCCCTATTTTCATTATCCTTATGGCAGAATAATTTTACTTTTTCAATGTATTGAACTATTCGCTGACATTCATTTAAAGAACCATCGGTACTACCATCTTCAATAAGTAACACTTCTCCTACTTCATCAAAGAAAGCACAAGATTTTACAGCTTCTTCGATGAATTTTTCAGCTTGATAAACAGGGATAATTACGGAAATCAACGATTTCATCTTGGACTAAGAAACTTTCTTTAGAAAACCCTTAGTATTAAAAGTAGCGCTTTTTCCAAAAAAATTCTCCCAATATACATCAAGCTTAAAGTTATTATTTGATGTTAAAAATTCATTTACTGCTTTCACAGGCCCACCACCATAACTTTTTGACCAACCCATACTATTCACAATGCCATCTTCTACAATCAGATATGAGTTGAGGGAAACAAGTTCTTTAAACTTTTGCATGGCTTCTATGGTATTCTGGTAATGATGTGAGCTATCTTCTATTACTAAAACCTTATTAAAATCTTTAGCCAAAGAAAAATCGTAATCATCCCAACCCTTATGAAATAATTTGATCCGAGAATGATTTTTCACAAGAGCCGGGCAATTGTCCGAGATATCGATCGAATGAATTATCCCTTCACCATAAATTTGAAGCAAATCAGCCAAATATAAAGTACTTCCTCCCTGATTTGTGCCTATTTCAATAATTAAATCAGGCTTGACCTCATTAATAATCATCTGGTATATCACATAATCAAAGGGACTTTTTTGACATGCTACACCTCTGTAAGTCACTTGATGATGTCCATTATAAACGGACTTAAGAGGGTAGCTTACTTTTGGCTTAAAAAATCTTTTTAAACGATTTAGAATCATTTGAGCAATTTTTTAAGATATACAAATTGGAAATAAAACCATATCAAAAAAGATCTACCTGAAATAAAACAAGAATTCAATTTAAAGAGATAAAAACTAGAAAGACTAACAGCAAATCCGTAGTTAGGAGCATATTTTTTTAATTGTCCTAAAAAAAGATGATATGTCTTAATTTCTAGTTTCTTATTTATTAATGTTCCTTTCTTGGTATTTAGTATATGAGAAAAAATAGATCTATTGGAAGAAATTGTATTCATTAACCAAGTCTCATTTGGATAACCTTTTGAAAAATGCTCAATTAAAAGACCAGGAATAAAATAATTCTGAAACTTTTGACTTACCCTATAGCAGATTGAAGTATCATAGCCATGGAAACCTGGTAGAGATTCATCGAATAGAAATTCTTCCCAAACAGATTTATTCATAGCTAAAAACATTCCATCCAAAGCAAAAACTTCTTGAGGTTCTTGAATTCCTATAGATTTTAATCTTCCTTTACCTTCGTTTACTTCTTTATTATTCGATAGAAAATTCATATGCAAATAACTCTGATCCGATACCCACCAATCAGATGGTACAATTGGAAGATAGGAAGATCCTGCTATACCTATAACCCCAGGATTATTTAGCGTACTCAAAAAATCCAATAGAATTAAGCCCCAATCTTTTGTATGAAAAACAATATCTTCATGCAGAAACACCAGGTTAGAAAATTTAGACATTCTACCTCCTTTATTATAAGCTTTACCTATAGACAATTTTTCAAATGAATTATTGATTTTAATGATTTCATAATCAACACCAATTGATTTTGAAATACTAAATTTTAGTTTTTCAAAATACACTAAGTTAACTGAGCAAACTATAATTGAAATCACAAAATTGGTAATGATAAAAAATACTATTTTCTAAACACACTAGTTTCTGTAAAGCCTAAATCATAATCCACAAAACCAAAAGACCTTAAAACAACATTCAAATTAATTGAATTAAGTCCATCTGCATAGTTTTTACGTTCAGTATTGTCAAATACTAATAACCCGCCATGTTTAAGTTTAGCCATAGAATTTCTCAAACACTCAATCCTAACCCTACCATCTATTAAAATAATATCAAAATGATCATCTGGAAAACTGCTGATAAATTTGGAATATTTTGAATAGTCATAACCTTTGAATCTTGGATCCTTTTCACTTGAGACTTTGGGTCGCTCTGGAGATATATCTTCAGGCTCTATCAAATTCAATGAAAAATCTAAAAATCCTTTCTCCAAAAGGAAAGATTTAACTTTCTCATACCAATCTTTATCATGCTCTACACTTACTAATTTTAATCCATTTTTTAGAAAATAGTAAGACGACGCTCCCGAGCCATATTCAAAAACCAATTGACCTTCTTTGATATTTTTTTCCAAAAAATTGACAACATCTTTTACAAGCCATGGTATTCCCATTTCTAGTCGATCTCGCTTTATTCTATTCTGAACCAAATATTTAAAAAAAATCCTACACAAGGGGATAATTGGATAACCCATTGAGTATGCTTTTTTAAGTTCTTTGTAATACTGATGAATTAAAGAAGAATATTTATATTTTTTCAATCCAATAGTTATTTTTTATAGTTCAGTTAGATAAATTTAATTTTTTTTTAAAAAAAATTGTTACAATAACGGCAAAGAATAAAAAACAAAAGTTAATAAATAAGAAATCATTAAAGCAATCAATAAATGGATAAAAATAAAGGATGTTTCATAATTAAAAACAGAAATAAAAGACTTATTTGGTGAGATTTACCTCTGGATAGTTTATTTTTATACTTATGATGTTTAGTACTTTATTCCTATAATTCTATTATTTCTTTTAAATTGGTTAAATATTCCAAAACCCTATACCTAAATTGATCATTTTTTCATTAATCAATAAGTAAAATCAAAGAGACTTAGAGTTAATTAAAGAATTGAAAGATGCTGAAAAATTTATTGAAAAAATTTTCCGTCCTCCATAGCTTAAATGCCCTTGGTCCTGAAATAGATTTTGATCAGAATAGTTAAAATCATCCGGAAAAATTTTCCTATTGGGAAGGGAGGAAAGCAATGTTTTTAATTTCTCTTGATGGTCTAGGTACCTTGGTGCGGTAAAGAAAATCACTTTAATCCCGGCATCTTCTGCTTTAGTTAAGATCTTTATCAGGTAGCTCCAATCTTCAGAATTTACTGTTTCTGGAAGACTATAGGTTTTGATTTCTCCTTTTTTTGGGGCCGTCTCCTGTCCTAATATTCCACCTTTGGTTTGGGAATACGAGTCTTTATAGATTTTGGAAAGTTGAACTCTTCTAATCACTTCCTTAGGGGAAAAGTACTTGTTGAAATAGAAAAACCTCCACTGTGGAATAATAGAACTTACAGAGTTTTTAAGAAATGGGATTTCTTCTTTTAAGACTTCTCTGACTACTTCTTCATCCCAATAGGGCATAAATGTGAATGCATGAAACTCATTACTAAATGAAGTTTTTGAATTTAGGGAGGCCATATCCACCTGAAGAAAAAGCTTATCGATTTTATTTGATTTCAAGAATAAGCTTAGGAGCAGATAATTATCCTTAAATCCACTTCCGTTTGAGGCGATATTGATCCCATTCATCCCGGTGAGACTATCCAATAAATTCATGTCAAATGCGCCATAGGCACGACTAGAGCCTAAGACAGCATAATCATAAGTTTCTCCCTCCTGTGCCAGTACCCATTGTTTTTTCTCCGAAAGATCGAGGTACCGCTTTTGACTAAAAAAGTAATCGCAAAAAGCTCCGTAGCAGAGCATAAAGGAAATAAATAGAAATCCAGCCAGTGCACTTTTAATGAGAAACCTGCTCAAAACTGGAAATAGATAAAATCCTGAGGATTAAAGAATACACCATAAAACAAAATCAGGCCTATTAGTATAGAATAACTGGCATATCGCAATGCAGGCCTGCGGAAATTGAATACATGCTCCCCTTTCATCAGCCAATCCAAGCTTATTAATATCACAATCAAGACGATGCTGAGCATATAAGTACTTAGGCGAAATCCCTCCAGAAAAGGCCTCAAGGCAATATTACTTAAATAACCCCAAGCGTCACCAACTGTATCAGCCCTAAAAAATACCCAAGCCAAACAAACCAAAGCGAAAGTAGATCCTATTTGAAAGACTTCTTTAAATGAAGGCAATAGGTGCTCGCCCTCTTGTAAATGAGCTCTATTTTTCCCAATCAGAAATATAGGAATAAATAGAGTGGCATGAATTCCTCCCCAAGCGATAAAAGTCCAGTTAGCTCCATGCCAGAAGCCAGAAACTAAAAATACGATAAAGATATTTCGGATAGCTTTTGCTCTGGATACTCTACTTCCTCCAAGCGGGATATAAACATAATCGCGGAACCAGGAAGAAAGGGAAATATGCCATCTACGCCAGAACTCGGCAATATCTCTAGAGAAATATGGTGTCCGGAAATTCGTCATCAGATCGAAGCCAAATAGTTTAGCTGTACCGATGGCGATATCAGAATAACCAGAAAAATCTCCATAAATCTGAAAGGAAAAAAGCACAGCTCCCATAATCAATTCTAAACCAGAAGCAGTTTGGTAATTTTCAAAAATGGGATTGACTACTAAGGCACAATTGTCAGCTATGACCATCTTCTTGAAAAGTCCCCAGAGAATAAGCTTCATTCCATCCGAACCCTGTTGATATTCAAATTCCCGCTTTTTATAGAATTGGGGAAGTAAATGCGAAGCTCGCTCTATAGGCCCGGCAACCAATTGCGGAAAGAATGCAACATAAGAAAAGAATGTAACAGGATCCTTTGTTGCCTCCATCTTACCTCTATACACATCGATGGTGTAGCTCATAGTCTGGAATGTGTAGAAGCTTATACCTACCGGAAGAATCAAATTTAGCGTACTTGGATGAGCTTGGAAGCCTATTAGATTGATAAAGTCAGAGGCGGATTCTATAAAGAAGTTGAAGTATTTGAAAAATCCTAGTAAGCCAAGATTGAAGGCGAGGCTTATCCAGAGGTAGAATTTTTGATTAAACGTCACTGAGAGGCTGCTTACAGATTTACTATTTTCTTTCTGTAATTCTTCAGCAGCCGAAGCAGTCTCATAATTAATTTCCTTTTCCCTAGTTGAGATTGCTTCGTCGTCGTTCCTCCTCCTCGCAATGACGTTCCCTAGCTGAATCCCGCACCAATAATCCACTGCCGAGCTAGCAATAATTAAAGCTAAAAACCTCCAATCCCACCAACCGTAAAACACATAACTAGCGAGAAGGATAAAAGCATTTTGAAATCTCAGATTTTTCTGAAAAACAAACCAATACAATAGGAAAACTATTGGAAGGAAAATCAGAAATTCGAAAGAATTAAAAAGCAATGGTTAAGTAATTAGTTGTCTGATGTCCGGTGTCCGAAGCTGGATTTACATTTTCGGTTGTCAAGGGTCTGTTGTCCGATGTTGAATGTCCGATGACCGATGTGTGTTGTGAGTTATTGGATATTGGTTATTGCTATCTGTCTTTTGCCTTTTGAGAGTGAGTTGTCCAGAAGCTTAATGGCCTAGAACTACCTCTTAAATTGTAAATGTCATATTCTTTCCCACTTTAAACTCTACCCTTTAAACTTTAAACTCTAACCTCTCCCATCTCATAAAAAATCGGCAATCTCAGTAAGCAATCCGAATACCGGTCTGCAAAAGGTAATTCCCGGAAATACTGATCAGGGAAATGCTCTTGAACAAACTGGGATTGATGAAGGCTTTGATAATGAAATATTGCTAAAACGCCTTTTTCTTTGAGCACTTGAGCATATTGGGTTCGACTATCCAAATTCGGAAAAACCAAATAGAACATGTGGGCGTTTGCACGCAGTTTAAAATTTAAAGTTAAATAGTTTAAAGTTGAAAGGGTCTCGTCTTCGACATTAAACCTACTCCCGCTAGTTTCACTTTCCACTTTACACTTTAAACTTTTAAAAACCTTTAGGTATTCCGAACTGAGTACTTGAGGTTGATATTCCTCCTCCGTGAATGCCTTGTAATAATCTTCCCAAATAGCTTTTCTTCGATTTTGGATATCATCCAAGTTTTCGAGCTGTGCCCATAAATACGCAGCATTGAGTTCGGATGGAAGAAACGAGCTCCCCATATCTACCCATCCATATTTGTTGATCTCTCCACGAAAAAATGCGGCTCTATCCGTTCCCTTTTCCCAGATGATCTCAGCTCTTTGGATATACTGAGGATCATTGATCACCAGCATCCCTCCTTCTCCGCACTGTATATTTTTGGTTTCATGGAAACTAAATGCCGCTATATGCCCCCAAGCTCCCAAGGGTTTTCCTTGATAATGCTGATCTATAGCCTGAGCTGCATCCTCCACTACCTTTAATTGATAGCGATTTGCCAAAGCCATCACTTTATCCATTTCTACCGGAAACCCGGCATAATGAACCACTACAATTACTTTGGTTCTTGGTGTAATCAGCTCTTCAATTAAATCCTCATCCATTCCAGGGTGATCAGCTCTGCTGTCCACAAAGACCAAATTAGCTCCCCTAAGCACAAAGGCATTGGCTGTGGATACGAAGGTATAACTTGGGAGTATCACCTCATCTCCTGCTTGGATATCCAGCAGAATCGCAGCCATCTCCAAAGCATCTGTGCAGGAAGTCGTCAGGAGACACTTCAAAAAGCCATAACGCCTTTCAAAAAACTCCTGGCATTTCTGTGTGTAGTACCCATTTCCCGAAATCTTCCCCCTTTGGATAGCATCTTGGATGTACTCCAGTTCTTTGCCGGTTTGGTAAGGTTTGTTGAAGGGAATTTTATAGTTCACGGGTTACAGTGGGCAGTTTTCAGTAGGCAGTAAGCAGTGGGCAGTAGGCAGTTTCCAGTTGGCAGTGGGCAATGGGCAGTGGGCAGTGGGCAGTGGGCAGTGGGCAGTGGGCAGTGGGCAGTGGGCAGTTTTTAGAAGTTTGAAATTTGATTGTGAAAGCTGAAAAGAGGGTTTCTTATTGAGTAATTGTGTAATTGAGTAAATGGTTAACTGAGTCTCGTCTCTCGCTTCTCGTTTCTAATCTCTCGCTTCTCGCTTCTAGTCTCTCGTCTCTTGCTTCTCGTTTCTCGCTTCTCGTTACTTAGTTCAAAGTTCAGTGTTCAAAGTTCAAGCCCGCTTCGATTTCTGTTGTGTAATTGAGAAACTGAGTAACCGAGTAATTGAACTATCTCGTTTCTCGATTCTAGCTTCTCGCTTCTCGCCTCTTGACTCTAATCTCTCGCTTCTCGTCTCTCGTCTCTTACTTTAAACTCCTCATTCCAATAATGATAAATGAAGGTTTTAGAATCAATTTTATAGCCCATTTTTCTATAAAGGTTTGAAGCTGGCGTATTGGCTTTTTGGGTTGGGATTTTCATTTTTCTAGCTCCTTTTTCCAAAGCCCAGGATTCCACTTTTTTTAATAGCTTCTCCCCTATTCCTTTGCCTCTTGAGGACTCTTTGACAGCTATCAAGCCGATTTGACCCAGCTCTCCCTCCACACTGCAAGTGACCATTCCTTCCATTTTCCCATAAACCAATACTTCTCTTTTTTGCAGGGCTTTGGTAATCCAGATTTGGTATAGCTTTTCAAACTCACCCCGATTTAATCTAGGGTCTACTTTAAATCGTGAATATTCTCCACTAGCCAAAGCCAATGAAATCAAATCTTCTGTTAGTTCACCTTGATATAGTTCAATATAATCTGTAAAGGTAGATTCGGATTTCAACGCTTTCTCAAAAACCAACTTCACATCCATCAGTTGAATATCTTTTGATTTGATATCCAGTTCATCCTCACTGATCAGGTATACCAATTGAAAGCTAGGGGTCTGCTTCAAAAATTCATTCTGATCCCAATTTTTCGTCACTTCATACTTTCCTACCGGGTAACCGAAGAGTTTTGAATCAAAAGGGAGATGAGTTAGCAAGTCGATAGTTTAAAGTTGGAGGGAGATATTGGTTATTGAGTTATTTGTTATTGGATGAGTAATTGTGCAATCGAGTAAGGTTTTAACTGAGTCTCGTCACTAATCTCTCGCTTCTCGCATCTCGCATCTCGTTTCTCGTTTCTCATCTTTCTTTTCTGGCTTCTCGATTCTAGTCTCTCGCCTCTTATCTCTCTCTTCTCAACGTCTTCTTCGGTCTCCCGTCTTCCAGCTTTTAGCACAAGGCAGAATTCTACTAAATCAACATGTTTTTTTCTCAACAATGTAAATCGGGCGGTTTTTGACTCCTTCAAAAATCTTCCCGACATACAAACCAACCATTCCCATAGTGATTAGAAGGAAGCCTGTTAGGAGCCAAATGGAAATGATCAAACTGGCATAACCTGCTACTATGATATCTCCCATCCAATAACGAATCAGAGTAAATATGGCGAATAAAAAGCCAGTAAAGGCCACTCCTACTCCTAGCTTGACGGTCATGCGAATAGGCTTATCACTATAAGCAAGCATAATGTCCAAGGCTAAGTTGAAAAGCTTTTTAAAGGAATAGGTAGTTTCTCGTTCACCGTTTTCCTTATGAATGACCGGAATTGCCGTCTGTCGAAAACCAACCCATTTTACCATGGCCGGAAAGAATCTGATTTTTTCTCTCATTTGGACAATTTCATCGATCAGCTTTCGATGATAAATACCAAAATTAGCAACGGTTTCATCTTGAGCCACCCCAGTCAGGTATCCCAGAGTTTTGTAAAAGACTTTGGAACCCATTTTCTTTGAAAAAGCGTCTTTTCGGTTTACTCGCTGGGCGAAAACTGCTTCAAAGCCTTCTTGGGCTTTTTCATACAAGGCTGGGATTTCCTCCGGTCTATCCTGCAAATCACAATCCATCACTACCACCCATTCTCCTTTTGCCTGATCCAGACCTGCTGTAATGGCATAATGTTGTCCGAAGTTTCTAGAGAGCTTGATCCCTTTTACCTGCGGGTGCTTAGTAGACAGTTCCTCTATTTTACTCCAAGAATTATCTGGACTATAATCATCCACCAAAATAACCTCAAAATCCGAGCTGATGGCTCCTACCGATTCTATGACTCTTTCCACGAGTTGGTCGAGCAATTGCTCAGCGCGATATACTGGTGAGATGATGGATAGATGCACGATTAAATTATGAAGTTTGAATTATGAAGTCTGAAAAACTCATAAATGCTCCTTGAGGGGGACTTTAAGGTCGTTTTTAAGAAATTAATGTTAGGGTCATCGGAGATGTAAAAATTAAGGGGAAACATAAAACTCTACCACTTTAAAACTTTTCTTATCTCGCTCTTTCAGAGCTGTATTACTGTTTGTTCCTAACTTATTTTGCTAAATAATCCCGCTCCTTTGGAGCTATAAAATTAAATTGAAAAGTCAGGGCCAAACTGTAAACTCCCTCTTTGCTTCTTCATTCCTTTGCGGGAGATTAAATCCGCTGCGCCGTTGAGTCGCTGCGAGAGATTATGAGACTTTTCTAAGTAATTCCGCTCCTTTGGAGCTATAAAATTAAATTGAAAAGTCAGGGCCAAACTGTAAACTCCCTCTTTGCTTCTTCATTTCTTTGCGGGAGACAAAAAAAATCAAAATCAAATCGCTTCTCTGAAGCTCTTTTATACTCTTACTTCACGATTCTACAACCAAAACGCCTCTCTGAGGCTTTACACTACATCAGTTTGGAGCTATAAAATCAAATTTAAAGGGAGGACCAAACTTTTCACTTTTAACTCCCCTCTTTGCTTCTTCATTCCTTTGCGGGAGAAAAAACCGCTGTATCGCTGCGAGAAATTATGAGACTTTTCTAAGTAAACTCGCTCCTTTGGAGCTATAAAATTAAATTTAAAGAGAGGACCAAACATTTATCGTCCCTCTTTGCTTCTTCATTCCTTTGCGGGAGAAAAAAACCCGCTGCGCCGCTGTGTCGCTGCGAGAAATTATGAGACTGCTTCGCTTCACTCGCAGTGACGTAACTGTTTACTGCAAACTGCTAACTAACAACTGTACCTGGGACTGCTTCGCTTCGCTCGCAGTGACGTAACTACCTACTGCCAACCGCTCACTGCAAACTGTTTACTGCCAACTGAATCAAGCCACATCCGCAAAAATCCTCTCCATCCTTCTAAAATAGAACATCCCAAAGATGAAGAACACGACTGCTACAATACTACCCGGCCAGATCCATTCCCAAGGCATTGGCCGATTGAGAAAAGCAGCCCGAAAGCCTTCTATTACACCCACCATGGGGTTGAGTATGTAAAATGGTCTGTAAATTTCAGGAACGGCAGTAGTACTATAGACTACCGGGGCAGTGTAAAGCAGCAACTGAACTACAAAGGTCAACGCATGCTTGACATCCCTGTATTTAACTGCCAATGCTGAAAGAAACATGCCGATTCCCAGACTGCACATCAACAACTGTATGATCAATAATGGAAGAAAAAGCACTCCTATTCCGGGCATTTGCTTGAAATATATCAGCATAAAGATGACCACTACAAACGCGATGGTGAAATCCAGGAGTTTGGATAGAATGGCAGAAAGCGGAAGTACCATTCTAGGGAAGTAAACCTTGGTGATCATATTCGCATTTTGGATCAGGGAATTGGCTGATTCGGTCAGGGTTCCACTGAAATAATTCCAAGGCCAGAGTGCCAAATAGGAAAATAACACATAAGGCATTCCGTCTGAGTCAACCTTTGCTAAGCCTCCAAAAACCAGTGTAAATACTAAGGTGGTAAATAGGGGCTGGATAATGGCCCAAGAAACTCCCAAGATAGATTGAGCATAACGCGCTTTGATCCCTCTTAAAGTCAGGAAATATAAAAGATCCTTGTACTTCCAAATTTCTTTGAAATCTACCATCTTCCAGCCGGAGGAGGGTTCGATTACTTTGTAATGGGGATTGGTTGAGGACAAGGTTTGAAATTTAAAGTTTAAAGTGAGGAGTTTAAAGTTGAGTTTTAGGCTCCGTATACTAGTATTCCGGCAATATTGCCTGGGTCTTCGTCGAGAATAGATACTTCTACTTTTCTTTGAACTTTCTCGTAGGTTTTGTTTTTGATGAAATTCAGATAGTTCTGGTCCAGATTCTTTCCTATCAGAATCATATTGACAGTTCCTGAGTCTATGCCGTGTGCATAATCTCCAATGATATAGGCTTTCTCCACCTCTCCCATTCTTTTGACTATTCTCTCCATGAGGTCATCCAGACCCAAGAATTTGGAAACCATATTTTTGATCTCAGCAAAAAAAGGATGCTGATTATTCGCCTTGTACACTTTGGTCTTTCCTTCCTCTTCTGAAACTAAGAGCCCTGCTTCTGTCAGGCGGTTGAGCTCTACTCTAACTGAATTGGTGGATTCATCAAAATCCTTAGCCAAAGAGCGCAGGTATCCTGAATTTTGGTGGGAAAAGAATTTGAGCAGGAGCTTAATTCTTGTTTTGGAAGTAACCAGGGATTCTAACAAAAATTAGTTTAAAGGTTAAAGTGAAGAGTTTAAAATTGGAGTATGTGGAAAAACCCTATTCCACTTAGGATAAATTAGATCTGGATTTTTTAATTATTGAATTTAAAATCAAAATAATCTCTTCTATTTCCTTTGATACGTGTTCATAAGAAGGAAAATCTAACAGGAGTTCTTTCCTATTAAATAATCTAATCCAATACCTAGTCTCTCTTGCCTCTTTATTAGCAATTGTAAGTTTATTGATAAAATCTGCTTTAGAATGCGCTGCTTGAGCCTCTTCGACATTTGCTCCTATTGAGGTTCCTGATTTTACTAATTGTTCAGATAGCTTATAATGTCCTTTTTCTCTTAATAAGAAATATGCGTCTAGGATAATTACTGCAAAATCGAAAGTCCTGTCTTGTATATTTTTTTTCATGTAAAAATTATTTGAGCAAGAAAAACTTAAAAAAGAACGTTAGTTCTCAAATTATTTTTACAGAAAATAGGTCCAAAAGGTTTAAGCAAAAATGGAGTTTTTTTAAAATCAACAGCTTAACCCACTTTAAATTCTAAATTCTAAACTTTAAACTTTAAAAAGCTTCGCCCTTTCGGTCCCATTTTCAGGATTTCCTAAAACAAAGGCAAATAGAAAATTATCTACCCGAGGAGACATTGAGGTAATACCGAGTAAAAAAATTACTCATAGCAAATTTATAAGAATGACTTAATTTTCCAAGATATTTTAAAAACAGGAAATAAAATCATTGAAAAATCGCTTTTTTGAAGAAGACCTTTAGTTTCGAACCATGCTCCAACCGGAAAGGAATTACATGAGGCTGTATTATGTAGTCATTGGACTCCTGCTTTTAAGCTATGTGTATTTCTTTTCTCTGATGGGTTTGGAAAACAATCCTTACTATGGTGATGAATATTTTTATATAAAAAATGCAGAGGCCTTTTCGGAAACAGGAAGTTTAAAAGCTTCTTTCACCTACAGTGGAAGAGGTTCAAAGATAGGCGAGTTTGATGCGCATGGACCTGTATATCCCCTACTTTATGGTGGTATTGGAAAGCTTTTCGGATATGATTTCCAACTTATTTCAAAAGTAAATCTGGCTATACTTTTACTGAGTTTATTTCTTTTCATTCTATCTATGGAAAAACTATCAACTAAGCTTTTTCAGATTATACTTATTTTAAGTTCTCCCTTTACTCTGTTTTACGCGTTCAGCCTTTTACCGGAATTGATTCATTTAGGCGGAGCAATTATTCTTTATTATCTCTATGAAAGCTATCATCGATCCAGTAGAGGAAGGGATTTATGGATTTTAGTGAGTTTTATCCTATTGCTGGGGCTATTTAGAAGTACTTGGCTTTTTGCCCTTATAGGGTTGGTTCCATTTCTCTGGAATGGCAGGAGGTCTTTGGTATTAGTGCTGATTTTCAGTATTCCTATTTTGACCTGGCTTTTACAAACTAATTTTCATGAAGGAGTGGTCAATGTCTTTTCAGAGATGCAATATTGGTTTAGGGAAGGAAATTGGAGCGTTTTATTTGATACCATATTTTTCAACATCAAACGGAATATATATTTCCTTTTTACTTATTCAGAAGGCGCATTTTATGCTATTTGGAAAATCTGGCTTTTCGTCTCTCTCATACTAGGTGTCTTATTATTTGCTAAAGATAAATTGGTTCTTTCGGGGATATTGATGCTTGCAGTTACATTCCTATTCACCTTGGTTTTTTATAAATTTTACAAATGGACAGAATGGAGAATGATGCTCCCTCTGACTGTTTTTTTGAATCTGAGAATTATCGCAGCATTTCCTTACCAGTACTTTTATAAAGCATTGCTTATAATCAATGGTTTAGCTTTCCTTTTCCTAATTCCTTTTCAATACGAGCTTATTCAACTCAGAAAAAATTATCAAACAAAGACTATATCCAAGGATCTAGTAAGCCATATTAAAACGCTCGAACAGCCTCTCGTTCAAATAGACACCTTGGCTCTTACAGGGTTTGCTTTGGAGCAATTACCAGTGGTTAACCAAAAAGGTGAAGTGATCCGTTACATTCTCCCTTATTATGAAATGGAGCTAAAAGAAGCCAGTCATTTTCTGGAAATCCAAGAAGGTCAGCTGATGATGCATTCAAAAAATATTCGCAGCCAATAAGCGAAGCCAAATACAACCTGGATACTGAAAATCGAAGCAACTATTTTGAGGCGGAAATGAGATTTTTCATTCTTTTCCTGATACTCTTTAAGCACTATGAGCAACATACTTAAATTATGGAGGTAAATCGCAACCGGTATTTGCCAATAAAAATTTCCATGATACTCTCTATAGCCGGTTTCAGCAAAGATGAAATAAATCAAAATTGCGAGGAGTAATGTCCAAAGTGAAAAACTAAAAAACCTATTTTCAAATGCTTTGTTCCTCCAAAAAATCAAAAAGCATAAAGTAAGGGGGATACTACTCAAGAGATCCAAAAAGGGTTCATTGCTGTAATGAAACCAAATTTTAAAGGGTTCCAAAACCACCCTGGGAATATCCTCTTGTGAATAGTAATTGACTACCATAGGATCCCACTGAAAGATCAATATTTTTTCTACCCAGATAAGAAGCAATGAAAAAGCACTTAAGCAGGCGGCTAGGATGAATGGCTGCGAAGGACGCTTAAGTAAGTAAAACGTGTAGCAGAGGAAGACAGGTAAATAACAAAATAAAAAACTGGGCTTGATCAATAATATAGCTACTACTAAGAGGCATATGTTAAGAAATGCCTGATTGCTGTAATTTTCCCACCAAGTTAGAGTTTGCTTAACTAAAAGTAGGCAAAAGGGGAAAGCTGCGATGATGGTTGAATTGTGCCAGATGATTTGACTGAATTTTCCTAAGTACCAATATTCCCTATCGATAGAAGGGATCACGATAGGACCTAAAAAGAAAAACAAAAATGCCAAAAGATAGGATTTGGATATTCCTAAGGATGAAGATTCAAAAATCCATTTTACTGTAATTCTAAATTTCCACCATAAAAATCCCGTCATCAATAGGATGGAACTGATCAAAAACTGGAATTTATAATTGATCAAAAGGTCTAGAAGGTACAGTAGAAAATAGTAGCCCGGAGGGATTGGGAAATAGCCATTTTCCAGATACTCGATCAGAAAGAAATTATGGATCTTAATATCAACCCCATAAGGCACAAATTTGATCATATAAGTCAAAGTGGCCATGATTAAAGCCATCATTAGGATATCGAATACCCAAAGATTTCTTTCTAACCAAATTCTCATTTTGGGCATTTAACAATGATAAAATTATTGAACTTTTCCACTTGATAGTTGCAGTTCTTGAAATAGCCAAGATTGCTTTTATAGGTATTGGAATCTATCAAATAGGCTCTGTCTGAATTTTCATTATTGAGAAAATAGTGCTCATATAAACTAGCCCAACCCATGATTTTAAAAGGCAATGGAGATTCAAAAATCAGTTCCAAGTAGTATTTATTTTCGCTGGCAATGATGATTTCAGTATAACCATCCCCCTTCAATTCATTCAGTTTCTCATGGAGTTCAGTTCCGGAGGAAATATTATGATGGCTTAGGCTAAAAGAATAGCAATGAAAAACAATGACAATAGAAAGGATAGATTGAAAAATCAGAAAAGGCCATTTATGAAATTCGCCCTCCTGCCTATCGAGTATCATTAGGATGAAGAATAAAAGAAACAGAAGAATGTAAATCTGAATTTTTATCAGATAGAAGGGAGCTAGAACTACCAATCCCAAAATTATCACTAAAAGGAGCTTTAGCCCCTTTTTCAAATTTGTGTAGAGCGTGAAAAGCAAGAAGAGCGCCATCAAGGTTAAGACAAATCGTTCGTTTTGGATAAAAGTCCCAAATGATTTTTTATAGAAAGAAAAAGAAACAGCTTCCCATCTTAAATCATCCAACATATGCTTCCATTCCAAAAGCTTATCCCGAGTCAGCTGATTTTCTGAAAAATCAATCAGACCATTAGAGAAGTAATAGAGTTCTGGTTCCGAATTGATGAACCTATCCTTTTCCAATTGTAAAAATGGGTGATCAAAAACCTGAGAACGAAGCTGGTTGTGTTCAATAAAGTCTTGGAGTGGTTCAGACTTTGGCCAAAGAAAAGTTATACCCTGAAAAAACAGAACAAAAACCAAAGGGTAAAGTGTAGACAACATCAATGTTTTTTGATGTGATAGAATCAAGAAATAAAGACAAGAGGCTGCCAAAAGTAAAATTGCAACTTCAGGTCTGATAAGAAATCCTGCTATAATTAAAAGATCTGAGAACATCCAAAATTTACCTGGATGCACATGAAGCTTGTTCTTTGAAACCCTATTTGCCAACCCAGCACAAACGCAAAGGGATGAGACTATAGAGAACTGAAGAAAAAAGCTGAAATGAATTAGAATAGCGAATGCAAAAAGGAAGAAAATTATTCTAATTCTCTTGGAAACAAACTCACGCTCAATCACCTGCAAAAGGGTGAAGTAGGCAAAATATCCTAATGCAAACCAAAAGAATGGATACCAATGAATCTGGGGGAAGAAAGAATAGAGTTTGGCTAATGAAAAGCTTAGAATGGGATGGATAAAGACTGCATAAGTTTCGGGTATGCCTGTATAGGCTCCTGAAATAAGCCACATCATCAGTTCATCGTCATTCACCTGGAATCGCCAAGGCAAAAAAGCTATCATGATTAAGGCTAGTGCGCCCAGAATACTCCAATAGCTTTTTTTCATGGTTTCGGTTAAAAATAAATTCAGATTCGAATTATAAACTTAATTAAGGACAATGCAATTTAAGAAATCAGTTTTTGGATTGCTTTTGAAATATGTAAATAGGTCTTGATTGGTAGGAATCTATGTAGGTTTTTTCCATGCTTTGTAATTCTAAAATTGGGTCAGAGAATTCAGAAGGACAAAAAATTACAGGATATCCCTTTTCAAAATTAATTAGCGTGTTCAATTGACTAGGATCCCAAACCATAGCCTGACCTGGGATATTTTTACCCAATAGGTATGCTAATCCAGGATTTCGGAAGAAAGCCTGTACATTATCTTCCCCATCCAACTCCACCTGCAATTTTTCTAAAATTTCAACTAATGAGCTATCCAAAAACAATCCGGAGTTGCCGGGGATTTTCCAATAGCTTTTGGATTCAAAGAGAGGCGATTGTTCAAATGGTTGGTAAACCAGACCATTAAATATCCAAATGAAGGAAAAGATACTCAAGCCCAAAAGAATTTGATTTCTTCTCTTTGATAATATTGCCACCAAAAGTATCCAAAACACTGCATAGTGGATGCCTATTCTCAACCAGTAAACGTTGCTTCCGAAATGAAGTATAAAAGGGAGAAAGGTTAAAATCAGAACCCAAGGTAACTGAGCAGAGGAAATTTCGCCAAAACTATTGTATAGCCTATGAACGACAAACAAGAAAAGGGTCAACAAAAATAGATGATTCCATTCTTGTGTAATGTGAGTTAGGTAAACCACTGATATGAAAATCAAAAAAGATAGAATTATTAGAAATGGCTTAAGCTTGGATTTATTATCTAAGAGTTTCACAAGGAAAAAACCGATGGAACCGATACCGAGCCAAAAGACCCCTACTAGTGGGGACTTCATTAAATCAAGCAAATTATACTGAGGTCTTTCTAATTGATTTCCAAGTGCATCAGACAGTCTTAACACAGCATTTTCTTGAAAAAGGGTCCAGAATAGAAGTTCAAATAAGAGAAGGGGCAACAGGATCAGCATCCATTTCCATGACACCGATTCAAGGTAAAATAATGTGATATAGGTGATCCCACATAAAAGGATGGCCGTGGGAAATTTGAAATAGAAAATCAATGCCATAGAAACACCTATCAAAAGGTATTGAAATGATTTTTTAATGGGTATGGATAAAACTGCCAGCCAAACACAAGTAAGTGTAACATTCAATGAATTATAAGAAAGTGTCTGTGGCAGAAAGGCATATCCAAGACAAATTCCAATAAAAGCGAAGGAGAAAATTTGCCATCTCACTTTTTTGTGGGTAAAGTAATTTTTAAAAAAAACAGCCAAACTCCAAGCTGCGATCAGGTAGCCAAGCAAACGGAGAAGTCTTAGCTGAATAAGTGAAAAATTTAATTCAGTTAAGCTGAATATCAGTTTGAAAAATAAATCATAATTAAATACTGCCTGAGGGTTTGGCTGCAAAGGATCAGCTAGGAAGGCATACAAACCTTCATCAGAAATATCAAATCCAATGAATGCAGCTCCGATCAGGGTCAATGAAAGAAGAGTAGCCTCTACAAAGAGAAAGGTATTTATATTACTGAATTTGAAGGATTGAGTGAGCATCTAAAGCAAAATGGAATATTGAAACGGGAAAACAAATCTGGAGAGAAAGATTTTAAAATTTGAATGCTATCAATTGAAGTTGGGTTCTCAAAATGTATGATAATCAGATTTTATGAAAAACAAATTTACATCGGACGATTTAATTGATGTTATGCCTGTGAAGAAGGAGCTTTTGGGGCTATAAAGACTATGTTCCGCCACCTAGTTTTTTAAAGGTTTGACACTGGACAACCAAAAATACAAACGACCTAAAAACATGTATGAATGAGTCTATTGTTTCAAAATGAATAAATTTGACTATTGATATAATTATACAAATTATTTGAAATGTATAAAAATGTGGAAAACTTTTAGCCATAAAGCATAAAAAATACCCTGTACAGGGTATTTTTTTTTGAAAGACAAAGTCTACCTTTGGAATAGGGTGATTAAGCAGCTTTTCTCCTAGTTTTTTCTAGAAAATTATTAAGGGACTTTTTCTCATACTTTTTATTCCCTTAATCCCTTTCGAAAGAGAGGAAAATAATCGAAAATCCTTCCCAAAAAATGGGTGGGATTTTCTTTTTTTTGGCTGTTCCTATCATAGGATTTGTAATCCGGATAAACCGTTCGAGGTTTAATTAAGATTTCCTTGCCGTCTTGCTGGCATTCAATTACCGTTTCCAATTTGAGATTAAGGGCCAGCGCTGGGGATGGTTGGTGACTTTGATTCCAGGGGTTAAAACCCCTGCCTGTCCGCCTCAGGCGGGGCTAAGAAATCATCGCTCCTTCGGAGCTTTAGCCATGGGTACGACTGGAGGTCTTTCTCCTAAGCTGCTCGAGATTTGTAATCTCGAGCTCTTATCGTAGGGTTTTCAATCCGGACAAAGCCTCTGAGGGTTTGCCAGAAAGTGGGTATGGATATTTATATCAATGCCTCAACTCAAGAAATCTCATGGAGGGTTGATTTAATGTTTCCTCTCCGTCTTGCTGGCATTGAATTACCGTTTCCAATTTTAGATTATGGGCCAGCGCTGGGTAAATAATTGATTGCATCTATACCCCGAGTTTCACTCGGGCCTGCCCGACAATGGCGGGGCTAATAAATTACGCACCTTTGGTGCTTTTGCCATGGGTACGACTAGAGGTCTATCTCCTAAGCTGCTCGAGATTTGTAATCTCGAGCTCTTATCGTAGGATTTGTAATCCGGACAAAGCCTTCAATGGTTTGCCAGAAAGTGGGTATGGATATTATTTATATATATACTCCTCAACTCAAGAAATCGATTGGTGGGTTGATTTAATGTTTCCTGGCCGTCTTGCTGGCATTAACTCATCGTTTCCAAATGGAGATATTGGGCCAGCGCTGGGGGATAATTTATCTTTCTTACCTCGGGTTGCACCCGAGGCTATTGAGGAGTTTAAGCCCTTCAGGCTTTTGATTTCTAAATCGCACTTATTTGAGTTTCTAATTCCAAAAAGGAAGTTGATCTGTATCTCGCCGAAGGCATATCTTGATGATATCTTGAAAAATATCTTTTCGTTATTTTCGGATATTTCGCCGAAGGCGTATTTCTAAATATTTCTATCGTATTTCTACTTTCTTCCACACCTACGGCATGGACAGGACACCTTAAATCCTTTATCTACCCAGCTTAAATCCCTACGGGATTGAGTATTCCCACAATGTTTCTGGGATATCTTGCTGGCATTAAGTCATCGTTTCAGAATGGAGATTAAGTGCCAGCGCTGGGATGGGTGGTTGTCAACCTTTTACCCCGAGTTGCGCTCGGGCCAGCGCGCCACAGGCGTGGCTATTGAAGAGTTCAAGCCTTTCAGGCTTTTGATTTCTAAATCGCACTTATTTGAGTTTATAATTCCAAAGGGGGAGTTGATCTGTATCTCGCCGAAGACATATCTTGATGATATCTTGAAAAATATCTTTTCGTTATTTTCGTATATTTCGCCGTAGGCGTATTTCTACTTTCTACCATACCTACGGCATGGATAGGAGTCCTTGAATCCTTTTACTACCGAGCTTAAATCCCTACGGGATAAATATTTCTCCGAAGGCGTATTTCCTTTATTTCTAATATAATTCCCTCTCCGTCTTGCTGGCGTTCAGTTACCGTTTCCAATTTGAGATTATGGGCCAGCGCTGGGGAAGGGGTCGATGTACCAAGATCCGTGGGTTAAAACCCACGGCTATTTAATCGTCCGCTCCTTTGGAGCTTTTGATTCTCGTTACATCAAAGGTTTATCTCGCCGAAGGCATATCTTGTTTCTATCTTGAAAAATATCTTTTGAATATTTCGCCGAAGGCGTATTTCTATCATTTTTCTACTTTCTACCATACCTACGGCCTGGATAGGAGTCCTTAAATCCTTTTTCTACCGAACTTAAATCCCTACGGGATAAATATTTCGCCAAAGGCGTATTTCCTTTATTTCTAATGTAATTCCCTCTCCGTCTTGCTGGCATTGAGTCATCGTTTCCAATTGGAGATTGTTGGCCAGCGCTGGGGATAGTTGGTGACTTTAATTCCAGGGGTTAAAACCCCTGGCTATATAATCTTATGAGGCTGTCTCATAAATAGTTTTCACATTTAGAGATATTCGATTTTGCGCAATAGAGGCCGATTTTTGATTTTCGGCCTCTATTTTTTTGACCGGGGTTCA
>Ga0189275_100270_pt1 | contig 39714 bp, 50 predicted proteins | sample N19A6minimetaG_FD_130329 | JGI IMG/M metagenome (GOLD analysis project Ga0189275, IMG submission 130329) | Marine microbial communities from the Costa Rica Dome - N19 A6 mini metaG | ecosystem: Environmental > Aquatic > Marine > Oceanic > Photic zone | place: Costa Rica: the Eastern Pacific...
CAGAATTACTTGAATGAGTTCGTTTACAAACTGAATAGAAGGTACTTCGGTGAAAAATTATTCGAACGATTGATTATTGCGTCAATTCACCCTTACGTGCATTGATGCGGATACACATAAAAATAAATAATAAAAAACTTGTAACACCACCTATGCCGCTCCACTTAGGGATAATACTCATAGCCAAAAGTTGTGCTGCATACAAGGATAGCTGACTGAAAAATTATTACCACTGCAGGAAATTGAAGATTCTCTATAAATATCGCCCACTTTCAGAATTTCTTTTTAAGGAACTTTACTATCAAGAGTTGTACTTCGCTTCCTACTTCGAATTGAATGACCCGCTTGATTTGTCGGCTCGGATTGAATTTAGTTGTGAGAAATCCGAGCAAGTAGAATATCTGATTTATTTTCTTTTTAAGTCAACCCTATCGCTCAATGATGCCTTAACTGACAAAAAAAGGAAGAACGACAAAAACCTACTTGCATTCAATGACAACAGAACAAAGGTTGCAGAATTTCAGCAAACGGTTTTTGAATATATAAACCAGCTAAAAGATGAAAAAGAAAGAGTTTGGGATATTGATATTAAAAGCATTATTGATTCCGCATCAAAGAAACACAATCTAGAATTCCAATTTGATTCAGAGAATTTCAAAAGCGTACTTAAACGTATATCGTCAAAATTTCTTGAAAATAGTTATGCTACTTGCTTTTCAGAAAGCAATGATGATTTTTTAATGTGGTCGCACTATTCCAGCAAGCATTCAGGAATCTGTTTAGAGTTTGCGTTAGAAAATTCAGGTCTTTTCCCTTACATCGGGAAAGCTCGAAGGAAATTAGATTGCAAAAAATACAAAGAAAGACTATCCAAATGGGATTTAGAAACCCACGTGTATTGGGACAGAATTAAAAAAGTTAATTATGAGAGCGAACAGCCGTTTATAAATTTTTTCGAGTTTTCACAAGTTTTTGAAAATGAACACGATTGTGATTTGATAGGTCTTTCAAAACCTTGGACACATCATTTTGCTCATCAATTAGAATGGGTTTTCTCTACCAAAACTGCACCGTGGAAATATGAAAAGGAATGGAGAGCGATTCATATAAACTTTGGAAATCCCCAAGAACCAGAAGAAAGAATCCGACATTATCCACTTGAAAGTCTGAAAGCTATCTATTTTGGTATGCGAACTCCAGAAAACGTAAAGAAGAGAATCTTTCACATTTTTGATAAGTAAGCAAAAGAACTACAATACTTTGAATGTAAACCGACAAACGGGAAAGACCTAGAATTTATTGAATGGGAATATTATGAATAATATGCCAACGCATGGAGAGAAAAAGAAACGGCCCGACCCTTCGCATTTTTAAGAAGAGTTGTCATCCGAATTGCCCCAAGCATTTGGCACATGCCATAGCCGCGCCAGACTATAAATAGTAGGCAGTGTGAATTCGAGATAGGTCAGTAATATCATCCATACCCTAAGTATATTATACTTATAAAGTTCAGCCTGGCCAGCAATAAAGCACCTTATTTTATTCGCTATTAGTTTTGGTCAACAGTAAAATTCTTTACAAAACATTATCTTTACAAAAAACAAAATGACAATGGATTTGCTCAAAATATCAAAAGCACTGGCTGATGCCACGCGGTTCAAAATTCTAAAGATACTCATGGCAAAAGGAGAAATCAGTTGCAGTGAATTGGAAGGCCACTTTACGCTTTCTCAACCTACCATTTCACACCACTCTAAAATACTGTTTGATTGCGGACTTATCCATGCAAAAAAGGATGGACAACATTCGCTTTTATCGGTAAATAAGAAGTTGTTAGAAAAATACCTCACATCCCTTAAAGAAGAATTGGTCAAGTAATTTTTTTTATTCAATATATAGATATATTTCAATATATCTTTTAATTTTGATTAAGTTTGTGAAAACATCTACCAACTAATTTAAAAACAAAAAATTATGATATTAATTACAGGAGCCAACGGGCATTTAGGGGCGGCCACTATCGAATCTTTATTGAAAAAAAATCCTAAAACCCCAATTAGGGCATTGGTAAGAACCGAAGAAAAAGGAGCTCCATTCAAAAAAAAAGGAGTGGATATTGCCATAGGAGATTACTTTAATTATGATTCATTGCTTGCGGCTATGCGGGGGGTAGATGTCCTTTTACTGGTTTCATCAAGTTCCATAACCGGACGTTATGAGCAGCATTCTAATGCCATAAAAGCGGCAAAAGAGAGTGGCATAAAGCATATCGTTTACACCAGTGTGCTGAAATCTTCCCCTGATTCCAAATTCAGTGGAGGTATGGATCACGTAAAAACAGAAGCAGAGATTAAAGCATCAGGAATTCCTTATACCATTATGGGAAATACCTATTATGCTGATTTTCTACCGATGTTGTTAGGAGATTTTACCAATACAGGAGCTATTTATTACAGTGCTGGTGATGCAAGGGTAAATTTTGCGTCACGAAATGATATGGCAGAGGCCAATGCAGTTGTACTTTCCAACCCTTCTGCCCATCAGAATAAAGTGTATAATATCACCGCATTAAAAGCATATACCTTTACAGAGATAGCTGTTATGCTTTCGGATATTGTAAATGCCCCTGTAAACTATGTAGATATTCCACTGGAAGATTTGAAAAAGGGCATGCTGCAACATGGTTTGCCGGAAAATGTTACGGGTATGATGGCAAGTATTGCCGAGACCATGAAAGCCGGGGAGTTTGATTATGCCGATGATACATTAAAGAAATTAATTGGTCATCCTCCTCTTGATTTAAAGGATTTTCTAAAAAGTGTATATGGCACAAAATCCTTGTAGGATAAATAAAACCTTAAATAGTAGAAATTCATAAATGAAACCAATATGGGAAAATTAGAAAACAAAGTTGCAATCATTACAGGTGGTGCCGGCAGTATCGGCCTGATTACCGCCAAACTTTTTTTACAAAACGGTGCGAAAATAATGCTTGTTGACGTAAATGAGGATTCGTTGAAAAATGCTGCAACAGAATTACAATCACCAAATGTTGATTATTGCGTAGCAGATGTTACCCAAAGTTCTGATGTTGAAAAATATGCACAGAAAACAGTAGATAAATTTGGCAAAATAGATGTGTTCTTCAATAATGCAGGGATCGAAGGGGTGGTAAAGCCAATTACAGAATACCCGGAGGAAAATTTTGATAAAGTTATTGCTGTCAATGTGAAAGGGGTTTGGTTGGGCATGAAGCATGTGTTACCAAGAATGAATGACGGAGGAAGTGTTATCATTACATCTTCCGTAGCAGGGCTTATTGGCATCTCAGGAATGACCGCCTATAATGCAAGTAAACACGCCACCATTGGTATTATGCGAGCCACAGCACAGGAGGCTGCCCCACGAAAAATCAGGGTAAATACAGTTAATCCGGGGACCGTTGATAACCGGATGATGCGTTCTCTGGAAGAAGGAATGGCTCCAGGACATGCAGAGGCAATAAAAGCGGAATTTATAAAAGGTATTCCCTTGGGAAGGTATGTTCAGCCCGAAGAAGTAGCCAATGTAGTTTTGTATTTAGCTTCTGACGATAGCCAATTTATAACTGCAACCATTAATGTGGTAGATGGAGGAATGGCGGCATATTAGATTCTCTGTTTATTCAACATCGGCACTTACATAGTTATCTGCTCTAAAACCGAATTTATTTATACACGAAAAAATATCAAACCATGAACATCAAAGAAAAAATCGAAGACCTAATCAAGCTAATGCTGTCGGGCAAACAAATGGATGCTTTTGAAAAGTATTATCATGAAGATGTAGTAATGCAGGAAAACTCCAAACCCCCAATGGTTGGCAAATCAGCCAACAGGGAAAGGGAAATTCAAGGGATGCAGATGATTGAAACGTTTCACGGAGCAGAAGTAAAAGCAGTTGCCGTGGGCGACAATGTGACTATGGTAGAATGGGAATTTGATGTCACCTACAAAGGCGCGCCCCGCATGAAAATGTGCCAGGTGGCCGTGCAAAAATGGAAGGACGGCCAAATTATTCATGAACGTTTTTATTATTCAACTAACTAAAATCAAAACAAGAGCAATTTCACTCGATCAAGCCATTGCCTTTATGTCATCGTTTAATGAAAATAATGGAAGCAACCCTTCCAATGAAAAATATATTCCCGGAACCTGCAATATGGGGAGAGAGGAAATCAAAAGGCGAAAAGCAAGTGGATGGACAGGGTTGGTACTAACGGTAATTACCATTTCTCTCTTATTATGGTTCAGTGCACCTCACTGGATGCGACTTGTAGTTTTCATTCCGGCAGTAATGGGAGCAACAGGATTCATACAGGCGTACAATAAGTTCTGCGTGTATTTCGGATTTGGGCACATGTTCAATTTAGGAGAGGTGGGGAAAACAGATACCATCGATCAAAAAGAATTCAGGGTGAAAGACAGAGCAAGAGCCTGGCAATTGCTTGCCTATGCTTTTGGTACAGGATTGATTATTACTGTAATCGTTTATCTCCTGCCCTGATTTTGATCGGATATAAACCAGGTAAGTGAACTACTTGGCAGTTCTTGCTTGAGCATCATGCTTAAGTATAGAATTTATGGAAATGAAATTCATTTAGTAAACAAAACCATCATGGAAAAGCAAACAAAGAGTAAAACAAGAAAAATTGCCGCATGGGTGATAATTGGACTAGTGGGTGCGTTGGTTATTATGAGCGCCACCATGAAACTGACACACGCTGAAGAATTGGTAACTAATTTCACTAAATGGGGATTGATTGATAACCTCACGTTTATAGGAATTGGCGAATTGATTTTCATCATTTTATTTATTATTCCCAGAACATCCTCCCTTGGGTTTCTTTTGTTAACCGCCCACTTTGGTGGAGCCATTGCCACTCATCTACAACATGAGGAATCGTTTATAATGCCTGCCATTATTTTGACTGTGATCTGGATTGGTAATTACCTGCGCAATCCCGAAATGCTGGCAAGTTTTACGAAAAAATAATGGACATAAAAGCAATAGCCGTATTAGGCGCCAATGGCCGAACTGGAATTGAAATTGTAAAACAAGCCCTGGAAAAAGGTTGGGTTGTAAAAGCATTGGTTCGCGACAAACAAAAAATCAAACTTGCAAATCCCAATCTACAAGTCATTGAAGGAAATCCTATGCGTATAGATGATGTGAGGAAAGTTATCAAGGAAACACATGCCATCTTTGTTGCGCTCAACATTGGAAGGAAATCTGACCTGCCTTGGGCAAAAGTGACTTCGCCACTTGATTTATTGTATACAAGTATGAAAAATATAATTTTCGCAATGAATGAAAACGGTGTAAAGCGGGTGATAACTGTTTCAGCCTGGGGAACAGGCGATAGCTACAAAGAAACAAATTGGATATTTAAATTTCTTATCAAAAAGACCAACGTTGGTGTAGCCTACGCAGGTCATGAAGATCAGGAAAGAGTACTTCGTACAAGCGGACTGAAATGGACATCTGTTCGACCGGTTGGCCTTAGCAGCAGTGAAAAGCAGAAGCAAGTTCGGGTAAGCATTAAAGGCGATAAAAAACTAAACATGACCATCAGCCGAAAAGATGTTGCCCGCTTTATGCTGGACATTGTTGATGATGAAAAGTATTACCAGCAAGAACTTTCTATTTCATCAGAATGACTTTATCCGGTAGCGGAGTAACGTGCGTCCGATTTAAATTCCCTTTTGAATTGTAAAATGAACCGATCAGACTTTATAAAAATAATGGGAGCAGCAACAATAGGTTTTGGGACTTCAAATGTAAAGAGCTGGGCCAATTCGATAACCGGCTTACCCGAACAGGAAGTAACCCTTCCGGTTCTTTTTACTTCGCACGGAAACCCAATGGACATACACCTTCCTCATAAAGCGAATCCTTTTTTAACTTATCTTTTTGATTTAGGTGTTGACTTACGAAAAAAATATCCAAAAGAAATTAAAGCCATATTGGTAGTATCAGCACACTGGTGTACCAAAGGCACATACGTAAATGTTTCTCCGTGGCCGGAAACGATTTACGATTTTTACGGTTTCCCTCCCGAATATTACACTATAAAATACATGGCTCCAGGTGCTCCGGAATTTGCCAAAAATGTAGCAGAAGCCATCCCTGCAATTAGAACTACAACCGAATGGGGTTTCGATCATGGCAATTGGCCCATGCTTCGTCATCTTTTCCCAGATGCCAATGTACCGGTTTTTCAGATGAGCATTGATTATTATCAATCTCCTCAATACCACTATGAGTTAGCAGTTCAACTGAAGAAATTAAGAACGAAGGGTGTTTTGATTATCGGCAGCGGTTCCGTTGTTCATAATCTTCAATTGGCAAGTTCCAGACTTTTCAAAGGCGATAAAACCTTGTATGGATGGGATAAGGAATTTGATGAATGGATAAAACAGAGAGTGGTGGACCGCGACATAAAAAGTTTGATGAATTATGAAAAAACAAAATTTGGAAAAATGGCTGCCCCGACTCCCGATCATTATGTGCCGCTAATTTATTCTATGGCTATGCTGAATACCAACGATACTATAGAGCACACCTATGAAAGTCTTTTGCCTGCATTTAGCGACCGTAGTTTCATCATTGAATCAACCCATTAAACAATAGTATAACATGACCTTACATTATGATTTTGAGCTTCCAAAAAGAACAGGAGCCAAACCAACTACCACACCGAGCAATCCTCACATGCAATTGGATCAACAACCAAAAGACAGAAAGCTGGTGGATGAACTCATTGGTTGGGCATTCTCGCTTCCTGATATTTCAAAGGAGTATAGCAAAATCTCTGTACCCGGAGCACAGGCCATGTGTATGTCAGAAGAAAAAATGTGCACACATTGTAATGCTTTTATGGTTGAAACGGAATTTGCGCATTTTCATCCTGCTCCGGATGGCAGTATGCACTTAGGCCTCCCGCAGCGTGATGTAAAAAAAGTAATTGAACTGGGTTGGGGCGAATTGCATCCTGTAGTGCATAAAGGATGGTTGCCGCCAAACTTCATAATGGTTTACGCGCCCAGAAACGAAGAGGAGGCCGATGAGATTAAAAAAATTATTTTTCGCTCCTACCAATTTGCAATAGGTGAAATAAGCGATTAATGAGGCGAAGTTTGGGTCAGTAAAAATAAATTCTACTAAAAAAAAATTAACCATGCACGAAAATGATTTTCAAATATTGAAGCACGCCATCGAAAACATGATGCCTGCTAACAAAATACTCGGTTTAAAAATAGTTGAGATTACAGCAGGCTCGGTTCATATTCATGTTCCATTCAAAGAAGAGTTTATTGGTGATTTTATACAAGGCCGCTGGCATGGAGGTATTCTGGCCGCCATTGCCGATACTGCCGGAGGAGTGGCCGGGGCAACGGCTTTACATTCACCCAATGACAGGCTGAACACCATTGATATGCGCATTGATTATTTACATGCAGCCGTTAAGGCGGATGTACAAGCAAAAGCACGAATAATTAAACAAGGGAAGACAATCATTAAGGTTGATGTAGAATTGTTTCAGCCCGATAATAAAGAACCGGTCGCCCTCGCAAGATGTGTGTATAGCGCATTAAGGAGTGAATCTTAACATGAGCCGCTCAAATTTATGCAAAAATCAGCTTGTTTGAGCTAAACTCCCCAACCGAAAGAATTCTTAAAAGAGTGGGTTTAAAAAAAATGTATATCTTTGCACTCGACCAAAAAACTAATTTGGTCGATAAATAGTTTGGGAAGAAACAATGGAAACAACAATGGACATTAAAGACGATGTAAGTGAGGTCATCCTAAATTCCGCTAAAACCATCTTTGCCAGATATGGTTTTAAGAAAACCACAATGGATGAAATAGCTCATGCTTCAAGAAAAGGCAAAAGTTCCATCTATCATTACTTCAAAAGCAAAGAAGATATTTTCAAGGCAATCGTTGAAAAGGAATCGGATGTGTTAAGTGCTGCCATAGCAAAAGCAATCAATGCAGAAACTACCTCTGAAAAAAAAATACGGGCTTATGTTTTAACAAGAATGAAAGTTATTAACAAATTAACCAATCTATACAGTGCTTTAAAAGATGAATATCTGGAGCATTACAGTTTCATTGAAAATGTCAGAGTGAAGTATGACACCGAAGAGGTTAACACCATCAAAGGAATATTGAAGACGGGTGTTGAAGAAGGTGATTTTAAAATAGAAGACATCAACCTCACCGCCTTTGCCCTGGTCACAGCACTGAAGGGTTTAGAATATCCTTTATTCATTAAAAACAATTATGCAAAAACAGAAAATCGGTTTGAAGGATTGCTGAACGTGCTTTTTTATGGAATCATAGCGAGGTAATTTTTTTTTAACCCATTATCGACCAAAAAACTAAAATAGTCTAATTGTAATTAATAGAACTAACAATGAATATGAAAGTCAATAAACTGCACATCGCTCTTTGGTTTTCCGTTATCCTGGCCGGATGCTCGTCAGGAGAGAATACATCATCGGAAAGTGCGAAGCACATTTCCCTTAATGTTAAAACAGAAGAAGTAATTCAATTTAAAGGAAGCCATACAGTTGGGTATTCCGGGGTTGTGGTGCCAAAGAAAAATACACCACTCAGTTTCTCGGTGCCGGGAACCGTTTCGAAAATAGCAGTAGAAGAAGGACAGCAGGTAAACAAAGGCCAGTTGCTGGCACAACTAAATCCATCGACTATGGAGAACACCTACCAGATGGCATTTCAAAAATTACAACAGGCACAGGATGCGTATAACCGGTTAATGCCGATGCATGAAAATGGTACCCTGTCTGAAATAAAATGGGTGGAGGTAGAAACAGGATTAAGTCAGGCAAAATCGGCTACAGCCATTGCAAAAAAAGGACTTGACGATACAAAACTATATGCTTTTACAGCGGGTGTGATAGGTAAAAAATCGATTCAGGAGGGAGAGAATGTATTTCCAAATATTACAGTTTTTGAATTATTCGACATCAGTAAAGTATATGTAAAAATTCCCGTACCAGAAGATGAGATCAGTTCGTTCAAAAAGGGAGATCAGGCCATCATTACTGTTGGAGCTATCTCTAAAACAATCACCGGTATTGTAAGAGAAATTGGTGTTTCGGCTGATATATTTTCACACTCCTATCCGGTAAGACTTGAAGTTGACAATTCTGATTTAGCCATTAAGCCGGGTATGGTTTGTACAGTCAACTTTGCAACCCAAAACAAGGCGACCGGTGTTCTTATCTCTAACAAAGCAATGCAGCAGGATTTACAAGGGACGCAGTTTGTATATGTGATAGAAAATAACACGGCTCAAAAGCGAGCGGTGAAAACCATTGCTTTAATCGACCAAAAAATTCTGGTCAGCGGAAATTTGAAAGAAGGTGATAAAATCATTGTGGCAGGGCAAGACAAACTTCGCCAGGGCTCACAGGTAAACATTATAAAATAGCATCATGACGACACATAAGTTTAATGTCATAGAATTGGCTATGAGGTATAAGCAAATAGCCATTACCATAACAAGTCTGTTGGTGTTGTTTGGTATATTTTCTCTTTGGGTAATGCCCCGAAATGAATTTCCTGAGTTCATCATTCGACAGGGATTGATCATCGGTGTATTTCCGGGGGCTACTTCCGAACAGGTGGAAGACCAATTAGCCACCAAAGTGGAAAGTTTTCTTTACGGTTTTAAAGAAGTAAACCGGGAGAAAACGTATTCCATATCCAGAGAAGGAATGTTGGTTGTGTTTGTGGAAGTAAACAACAACGTAAAAGACCCTGATGGCTTTTGGGATAAAATAAAATTCGGCCTCAGCGAATTAAAATTACAGTTGCCACCGCAGGTACTTGCGCTGATTGCCAACAATGATTTTGGCGATACAGCCGCTTTGCTACTTACCATACAATCAGAAAGCAAAACCTATAAAGAGCTGGAGAAAGAATTGAAAATTATCGAAACGGAATTGCGAAAAATAAAGGCCGTTTCTAAAGTAAAACACTACGGAATTCAACAGGAACAGATAGCCATTTATCTGGATAATGCTAAACTGGCTTATTACGGTGTGCGTCCTATTACGGTGCTTGCCGCCATGCAATTGGAGGGTGCTGTGTATTACGGTGGCGAACTCAATAATTCAGAATTGATTACACCGATACATATTCCAGCAAATTTCAAATCGGAAGAAGACATTAAAAACCAAATCGTGTATGCCGATCCTGCTGGTAACATCATCCGGATGAAAGATATTGCTACTGTAGTTAGAAAATATAAGGAACCTGACTCTTTCATAAAAAACAATGGGGCAAAAAGCTTGCTGGTGTCATTGGAAATGCAACCTGGCAACAACATTGTTGATTTTGGGAAACAGGTGGATCAATCCCTCGCTTCCATCCGGACTAAAATTTCTTCTGATGTAAATCTGGATAAGATTGCTGATATGCCAACAGCCGTAGATCGTTCCATTATTCATTTCCTGAAAGAATTTTTCATTGCTATTATCGCTGTGATCATCGTTACGATGTTGTTATTGCCTTTACGGGTAGCTGCGGTTGCCGGCGTAACGATCCCCATTACCATTTTTATAACCGTAGGCATTTTATATTTATTAGGTGTTGAACTACACACCGTTTCGCTTGCAGGATTAATCGTTGTATTAGGCATGGTGGTGGATAATGCCATTGTTGTTATTGATAGTCATGTAGAAAAATTAGATCATGGCGAAACGCCCTGGGATGCTGCCTGGAAAAGTGCGACAGAACTTTTTGTTCCGGTATTTTCTGCTACCCTTGCCATTATCGCTACCTATGTTCCTTTGGTATTTTTCTTATCTGGAATGACCGGTGATTTTGTTGGTTCTCTGCCTGTTACCATTGGTGTGGCCTTGTTTACGTCTATGCTGGTGGCCTACTTTCTGGTTCCTTACATGAGCTATGTATTTATCAAAAAAGGAGTCAGGAAAGGAGAAGCGGAAGAAGCAAAAGCCGATAAGAAGTCACTACTCGATTGGGTGCAACAGTTTTATAATAGCACACTCGAAAGTGCCTTCAGAGGACCAAAGCTGACCATGCTGGTAGGCTTACTCTCCATTTTATTAGGCGGAGCAATCATGGCACTGTTGCCACGACAGTTATTTCCAAAAGTGGAGAGGAATCAGTTTGCCGTAGAAATTTATCTACCGGAAGGATACACACTTGCCCAAACAGTTGCTGTTGCCGATAGTATGGAGGTATTGCTCATGAGTGATAGTCGGGTGGTTAATGTAGCCTCCTTCATGGGTACCAGCTCACCACGTTTCCACACTACCTACGCACCTAATTTCCCATCAAAAAATTATGCGCAGTTGGTAGTCAATACCATAACAGCCGACGATGCCGTGGCAATATTGGATGAATATGAAGCAAAACGCAATATTTTTCCAAATGCCTATGTGCGCATGAAACAATTGGATATGCTGAGCACAACCGCTCCGATTGAAGTACGGATTTCCGGTAACAACATTGATTCCATAAAAGCCATCGCTGAAAATGTAAAAAGTATAATGCAACAAAACGATGCTGTTATATGGGCGCGTACGGATTATCTTAATAAAAGGCAGGGTGTGCGTGTAGATGTGAATGATGAACTCGCCAACCGGTTAGGGTTGACCCGAGGACTAATCGCCTCTTCAATAGCATCTGGTTTCTCTGGGATACCTATAGGTACAGTTTGGGAAGGAGATTATCCGGTAGATGTGAAGGTCATTAATCCAATCGATAAAAGAGATGGTTTTGATGATATCGAAAATCAAAATGTAACATCCCTGTTTTTGAGTGCCACAGTTCCTGTGCGACAGGTAACTACCATAACCACCGACTGGAGCGAAGGGCAAATTATCCGCAGGAACGGTGTACGAACTATTACGGTGCGAGCGGATGTAAAAAGAGGGGTGCTACCTTATAAAATATTAGCTGAACTAAAGCCGGAACTCAAAAAAATAAAAACAGGTTCCGATGTTCAACTCACGTATGGCGGTGAGGAGGAAAGTGAATTGGAAAATTATACACCGCTGAGCAAAGCCATGCTGGCAGGCGTAATGTTGATTTATTTTATTTTGCTTTTCCAGTTTAAGCGATCGAGATTAGTCTTTTTAGTGATGCTGACCATGCCTTTAAGTTTTCTGGGTGCGGCTATGGGTTTAGTACTTACCGGTTATCCTTTTGGGCTTACCTCCTTCCTCGGAATAATGAGCCTTATGGGTATCGTCGTGCGCAATGGCATTATCCTGATTGATTATGCTGAAGAGCTCCGCAACAAGAACGGAATGTTATTGGCGGAAGCAGCGGTGGCTGCCGGTAAGCGTAGAATGCGCCCCATATTTCTCACTTCTTTTGCGGCTGCCGTTGGCGTGGTGCCGATGATTGTAAGTGGCTCATCTCTTTGGGGGCCTTTAGGTGCTGTAGTTTGCTTTGGACTGCTGATATCCATGATACTTACCTTGTATGTGCTGCCTGTGATGTATCATCAATCACTTAAGAAATCAATTGCTTAAAATTCTTTAGAATGAAAAAGATAATTATCATAGCTGCCACTTTATTTCTCATAACAGAAGGATACAGCCAGACAACGCTGAGCCTACAAGAAAGTAAAGACTTGGCGATTAAAAATAATGTACACATTAAAAACAGTGCATTGGAAATGGAGATGGCTCAGGAGGTAAAGAAAAATGCTTTTACCAACTACTTTCCTAAAGTAAGTGCAACAGCATTTGCTATGCGTGCGATGGACCCCATCATTAAATTCAATATGCCGGGAGGAAATTTGCCGGTATATGACGGCAATCCGGCTAACCTCGCAACGGCAACAGAGTTTGCTTATTTTCCAGGTTTAAACCTCCAGCTTTTAGATAGAGCAACGGTTGGATTACTCAATATAACCCAACCCATTTTTGTTGGTGGAAAAATCAGCAACGGAAATAAACTCGCCCAATTGGGAGTTGACGTAAAAGAGAAGCAACAACAATTAAGTTTAAATGAAACGCTATTAAAAACAGAACAACAATACTGGCAGATTGTAGTGCTTCAGGAAAAAGAAAAGACCATCGCACAATATGAAGCGTTGTTAAACGATGTAAGCAAGCAAGTAAAGGATGCCTTCAAATCAGGGTTAATTATTAAAAACGATGCGTTGAAAGTACAGATAAAGCAAAGTGAACTTAGAACCAATAAAAGCAAACTGCAAAGCGGCAAGCAGTTAGCGATTAGGCAGTTCTGTCAAACCATCGGTATAGTGTATGACTCAGCGCTGGTATTGCAGGAAGATTTGCAAAACATACAATTGCCAAACACTTATTACACCGATATCGAAGCTGCATTACCAAACCGGGCAGAATATCAGTTGTTGCAGCAATCGGTAAAAGCAGAGCAGTTACAAACTAAAATGAAAAGGGGCGATTATATGCCTCAGTTAGCTGTAGGTGCTGCTGGTTATTCCTTCAACAGCTATTACGAAGGAACTAATACTACTACCAATGGTTTGGTTTATGGCACAGTGTCTATACCCATTTCCGATTGGTGGGGAGGCTCGCACGCCATCAAGGAACATAAAATCAAGGAACAAATTGCCGAGAACACTTTCAATGATACCAAAGGTTTATTAAAGCTTCAGATGGAAAAAGCCTGGACTGATGTAAACGAATCTTATCGTCAAATTATAATGATGGAAGAAACTGTAAAGCAAACCGATGAGAATCTGAAAGTAATGCAGACCAGTTATAACAGTGGTGTTGTCACCCTTTCGGACTTACTGGAAGCACAAGCACTGCAAACAGAAACTGCTGATAAATTGATTGAAGCCAAAACTCAATATCAACTGGCAATATCAACCTATTTACAAGTTACCGGTACCAGTAGAGAGGTTAAGAACATGCGTTAAAGCAATGCTATTTGTACTCAAAAGTAGAAATGGCTAACCATCTGGATTAAATGATAGAATAGAAATTAATGAATGAATTTTAAAAGATGAAAAGGAAAGTATCATTAGTATTATCAAGTGGCGGCTCAAGAGGGCTGGCTCATATTGGTGCTATTAATGAATTGGAGAAACAAGGGTTTGAAATATCCTCTATTTCGGGATCTTCTATAGGCGCTGTTATTGGCGGACTCCACGCGATGGGTAAATTACCCGAATACACCGATTGGGTAAAAACAATAAACCGACAGGTAATCTGGGGACTTTTGGATTTTGCTTTGTCAACCTCCGGGTTACTGAAAGGGGATAAAGTATTTGACAAAATGAAAACAATTATCCCCGACATGAACATTGAGGAGATGCGTATTCCTTTTGCGGCTGTAGCTACTGATCTGCTGAACGAACGCGAAATGATTTTTAAATCGGGTAGTTTTTATGAGGCCATTCGGGCATCGGTAGCAATTCCAACCGTTTTTATACCGGTTATGTATAAGAACTTATTGCTGGTAGACGGGGGGGTGTTAAATCCGGTTCCCATTGAGTATGTAGAACGTAAACAGGATTACATTCTTGTTGTGGTAAATCTATACGGAGATAAAAAAAATGAATTAAACAAAAATGTTTTGCCAAATAACAATTCGAACGATAACCAGCTTAATGGCCTCATGAAAAATATGGCCAAACTGGTTTCATCAGGAGATAAAGGAAGTTTAGGTTATTATTCTATGTTAACCACAACCACTGCTGCTATGATACATAAAATTGCCAGGCAGCATATTGAAAGGTACAAACCGGATATCTTAATCAATATCCCTAATGATTCGGCCAATACCTTCGACTTTCATAAAGCAGATGAACTGATAAAAATAGGGGAAATGGTTGCCAGTGAACAAATAACAAAGTATAGAATATTATAATTATTAAGAGATGGGAAGCTATTCTAAACTCCGTAAAATTATTCATGTTTTTCATCTCTATGGGATCAATTTATTGGGAAAAAGAAAATATGACAACTTCTATCAAGAGCTAAAAATGGATAAGGTTTTTGTATTAGGGCTAATCTTCGAGTTGGAACTTGTTACCAAAAATCAACTTAATGATGAAGATGCGTATTCAGCCCAGGTTCCAGCTTATATTATAGAAAAATTGATTAAATAATTAAAACACATTGACATGAGTGCACAAAAGAAATACAAAATGTATGAAAATCCGATAATGGAATTTCTATCGATCGAGTGTGTAATCTTAACTCTGTCTAAAGCTTTGAATTTTAAGATAGAGCAGTATGAAAGAACAAGAATCAGCATTCAAGAAAAAAGTATTAAAACAGTTTTTATCAGGTGACAACCTGTTCCGAAAGGACGGAGCCTTAGCGCCGATACTCAAAGAGTTTTTGGAAGAGGCGCTCCACGCAGAGATGGAAGAGCATCTTCGGGATGAAGAAAATGGTTGGTCATCGGGCAACAAGCGAAACGGCACGGGCAACAAGATTGTCAAGAGTAACCTGGGAGAAGTAACGATCGAGACCCCACAGGACCGAAAAAGTGGCTTTGAGCCTAAAATAGTGAAAAAAAGGCAGCGCATATTAGCCGACAGTCTGGAAGACCAGATCCGCCCTGTATGGCATGGGAGGCAGTATGTGGGATATATCAGCCCATATCCGGGAGATGTATATACAGAGGTCTCCACCGAAGTGATCAGCGGGATTACAGACCGGGTGGTCCCAAAGGTGAAAGAATGGCAGAGCCGTCCTTTAGAGGATGTATATTGTATCGTATGGCTTGATGCGATGCACTTCAAGGTGCGGGAAGATGGTAAGGTGAGGCATAAGGCCCTGTACAATGTTTTGGGTATCAACAAATAAGGGAAGAAAGAGCTGTTGGGCATGTTTCTTTCTGAAAGTGAGGGGGCCAACTTCTGGCTCCAGGTCCTAAGTGACCTGCAGCACCGTGGGGTAAAGGATATCCTGATCGCCTGTACAGATAACCTGACGGGATTCCCTGAAGCAATCCATTCTATTTTCCCTAAGGCTGAGGTACAGCTCTGTATCGTCCACCAGATCCGCAACAGCCTGAAGTATGTAGCTAGTAAGGAGCAGAAGGAGCTTGCCGCTGACCTGAAACTTATCTATGGGGCAGATACCAAAGACGGGGCAGAGTCTGCCCTGTTGGACCTGGAAGAAAAGTGGGGGAAGAAATACCCTGTGGTGGTCCGTTCATGGAACAGCAACTGGGAACGTCTTAGTGCCTATTTTGCCTATACCAAACCCAACAGAAAGATCATTTATACCACCAACGCGGTTGAAGGCTATCACCGGCAGGTTAGGAAAGTCACCAAAATAAAAGGGGCTTTCACAAGTGATATGGCACTGCTGAAACTGGTGTATCTTGCTGCAAAGAGGATCGAACGGAAATGGACGGCCCCTATCCATAACTGGGGGTTGACAGTCCAACAGTTTGCCATTAGATTTGAGGGGAGGTTAGTTTTGGACGCGGAATAAAATAATTATTTAGTTCCCTTCTCTTGGGTTACCCCAAGAGAAGGGAAGGACAGAGTTCGGCTAACACTCCCCTCCCACATTGTATAAACGTAATTAGGGCTGAAGTGCTTGATTAGCCTTTTTCTACAAATTAATTTTTTACATGTGCGTGTCTTTGTTCAAAAAACCGTATTAAAATCAAGCAAAACGTAAAGTCTTTCATAAGAAACAAAGCCATCCTTTCAGGTGGCTTTAATTGTGCAAAAAGGAGTAACCTTTTCCTAAATCCCATAATGCTTAGCAACCGCCGTCAGAATCATATCTCTCATTGAAGCCTTGGTTTCCCTACCTATCTCATATTTTAACTTATCGAACATATCAGTTGGAATCCGGAGTGAGTAGATTTTCACATCTTCTGTGTCAAACTCTTTGCTTGATGATTTTTCTTTTTGTTGTATCTCAGATTCAGGGTTGATCAGCATTCCGAGACCTCTTTGTTTTGCGCCAAGGTTTTTGTTTCCCTTGCTAGGATCGTTCAGTTTCTTCGCCATATTTTTATCAGTTTAACTTGCTTAAAATTTCATCGACCAGCAGTTCATAATCCTTAGCTCCGTTCGAGTCTGGTGCATAGTCAAATATGCTTTGTCCCTGCAGCTGTGCTTCGGCCAATGCTACGTTGATTCGGATTTTGGTGTCGAACACTTTATCCTGGAGATCCTCGGTGAGTTTCTCCACAATGGTTTTGGTCAGGATTCGGTTTGGGTTGATTTGGGTAATAAACACTCCACCGATTTCCAATTTATCGTTTAGGTTGTCCCGGACTTCTTTCACTATGCCCAAAAGCCGGTCCACTCCTTTGTAAGCAAAGTACTCTCCTTGTAATGGTAGCAAAATGGTGTCACTCGCTACCATGGCATTGACGGTCAATAACCCAACCGAAGGAGGGCAGTCAATGATGATGTAGTCGTATTCTGAGCGGATAGGCTTTAGGAGTTTATGGAGGATTTGCTCTCTTCCAATTTTGGATACAATCTCCATTTCAGCTCCCAACAGATCGATGGAGGAGGGAACCAAGTCCAGGTTTTCGGAGACATTAAGGATCGGTAACTTTTTATTCTCCCGAATGGAATCATAAACAGATAATTCAGGATCACCTTTTCCCAGTCCCTCAGTCAGGTTTGCTTGGGAATCGATATCCAACAACAAAACTTTGAAACCTTTTTTGGCAAGCCCAGCACCGATGTTTATGGAGGAGGTGGTTTTACCAGTTCCTCCCTTGTGATTCATGATGGAGATTGTTTTCATGGCTCTTTGGTTTTAACTAAAGATATGAAAACATTTTTCCATAAAAAAGTATTTATATAAATATGTATTTACTTTTGATTAATTCTGGTTTCCAAGTTCTCGATGATCAGGTTCTTTGATCGCACCAATTCACTGTATGAGTTATTCTCAGCAGCTAGGCGTTTCACTTCATTTTGAAGTCTTTCGATTTCTGCTTGGAGCCGGTCAAAAAAGTTTTGCTCGCTCCCTAGTTTGTCCGAGTCCATTTCACTATCCTCGATGGTGGTAATAAACATTTCTCCCTCACCCGTAGCTAACCAACTTAGGTTGATGTTATGTTCTCGCTTTAGGAGGATCTTAATCTTTCCAGAAACGTTGTTCTTGCCTCGTTCTATGTCTGAATATCCTGCCTGAGTCAAGCCCAAAGAAGCCCCGAAATCTGCTTGGGTTTCTTTTAAGAATTTCCGGATGATTTTTAGGCGTTGATTTTCAGTCATTTATGAGTGATTCTTATTTTTAAACGATAAATTTTTTTAATAATATAGCAAAACCATATATTTTTAAAAATAGATATATTCAAAAGGAATTATCCGTTGGTCTTTTCGGATTGTTCGATTGGGATGATCTTCCAGACCTTTTCATTAGTTGATATCTTAAGTTCAGAGCCTAAATCAAGAAAGTGTTATCTGTGAAATTGAATATAGTCCTTTTTCTGTTTTGCAGATCATAACTTGATCCTCTAAGGCAAATATATACATACAAATGTATTTTGTGAGGCAATTATTGGTTTTCTGAATATATACATATCTGTATATCTATATATAGATATGTACAGATATAGGAATATTTCGATGTCTTTTTTCAAGTGATAAAAGCATCATTCTGGTTTTGAAAAATGGGCTTGATTTAATCTCAGGCCATGAATTTTAGCACCTTTTTTTCCTCGCGGGAAAGTGGTGGGTTTGAGGAATGTTGAAGAAATATCTTTGCTTTTTTCAGCATGTAAAATTGAAAGAGCGTGTTGAGGAACCTTTTGCGTGTTCCTTGCAAGTTGTGTATTTGTGACACAAATTCTGCCGAATTTTTTTCACAAACACGCACTTGCCATTCCGATGTTTCTTTGCTGAATCATTCAAAATGGAGGGATTTAACCTCGCAACTCGGTAAAATTTAAATTGACTGAACCATGAGAAAATTCATTGAACAGGATCGAGAAAAAGTCATTACTATTTTAGTGAATTCTTTTGAAGGCAATAAATCGGTTGATTTTGTGGTTGGTAATTCGGCCACTTCCAGGAGAATTTTGATGGAGTACAGTTTGGCAAACTGTCTGGAAAACGGAGAGGTGTATATCTCCGAAAGTGGAAAATCATGCGTCTTGATCAAGTATTCTAACCGAAAGCGAAAGTCTTTTAATCTATGGATTTGGGACTTAAAACTGGCTCTCCAGGGAATTGGAATTTCAAAAATTTCGAAGGTGCTCAAAAGGGAATCAAGCATCGAAAGGGTCCAACCAAATGAGCCATTTCTTTACGTTTGGTTTATCGGTGTAGAGCCAGAGAACCAAGGTAAAGGAGAAGGATCTATGCTTCTCAAATCTGTACTCGAGTTGGCGAAGAAAAAGAACCTACCTGTCTGCCTGGAAACTTCCACCGAGCGAAATTTCAGATGGTATGAGAATTTCGGATTCTCAGTTTATGCATCTTCCGATGAATTTGGTTTTCCATTTTACTTCTACAAAAAGGATTTGCTATGACAGTGTTTGGAACTGACATGCATCTGGCGACATTTATTTTTGTCGTGTGCGAGGTGCTATTTTTTGTTTCTCAGTTGGTTTTATATCTCCAAAATCCTGCTGAAAAGAATCGACAATACTATTTGATCCTTTTGGGATTGTTGATCATCTACAATATTGCAGGTGGCTTGTTCCCAGATCCAGAGCTCCCTATTTCATTGAATCTTCAGATCAACTTGGCTTATGGAACCGGGTTTGTAATGGGAGCATATTTTCCATACTATTTTTATCGGGTTTTCGAACTGGATGATTTGAGGTGGAATGCGCGAATTGGGGTCTGGATATTCTTAATAGCTCCATTCCTGCTTTTCTTTTGTATTGGGCTTCCATTACTGGGTGATCTTCCCGCAACCATTTGGTATGGATTGGCGATCCCTTTGGTTTATGCGATTTATCTGATCGTGATCATTTTTCTGAGTATTAGAAAGAAATTTGAGGGGTCTCAAAATTCACTGGAAGCAATTTTGACTTATTCTGCGGCGGTGCCTTGGGTATTGCTGCCAGTTTTTAGCTATGTCGATGCTTCCCAATTTGTGGAAGTAATTTGCACAAATGGTGGCTTTATCATCATTACTTTTTTGTTTATCCGAAAGATGATCTTCGAAAACAGAAAGGTCTTCGCAAAACTCAATGATTCCGACCTGAGACTACCGGTTGATCCCAGTGAATTTTTTGGGCAAAGATGCGCTGAATTTGGTTTGACCAAGAGAGAGTGCGAAGTGGCTGAGAAGGTTGCCCAAGGCCTTACCAGCAAAGAAATAGCCCAGGTACTTTTTATTTCAGAAAGAACAGTCAACAAACACCTTCAGGCGATTTTTAAAAAAGCTGATAGCAAAAACCGAGTTGAGCTGATCAACGTCCTGAATTCCTACTCATAACCCTGATTTTCTAGGCTTTACCCTCTGACTAAGTATATCTGCGTATAGGGATTTCTTTATACGCAGATATACCAATTTATCCTAATTACGCAGTTTTAGGTATTTTTTTTCATCTGCGGAATCCAATCCTTTACCCCCATCAACATGTCGCCATGAAGGAGAAAAGAGAAAATCTCTCTTGGGTATCGGTCCGGTTAAAGCCGGATGTTTTTGCCCGATTGAAGGAGGAAAGTAGATCCCTTGGAGTGTCTTTGAGTCACTTGATCAGAATGAAGCTTAGCGCTGACACGATCAAGATTATTGACACCAAGGGAATCCTAAATGCGATTGATAAGGTGGTTGCCGAACAAGCTAGGGTCAATAATAATATTAACCAGCTGGCCAAGCACGCCAATACTTATCGAGACAAAATTTCCCCGGAGATTTTTCTGAATCATACCATTCAGATGGCCAAGCATCTTGAGCATCGGGATTTCATGAACAAATTTTTGAAACAGATCTACCAGGCAATCAAATGAGAGTAAAAATCCTTTCCAGCGCGAGTTCATTCAATGGGGTGACCTACAACACGAACAAAACCCAAAATGAAAAGGGAGAGCTGACCAGGCTCCGAAATTTTGGGTATTTGCAGGACTCCAAAGATGTGGGACCGAATGAGGTTAAAAATTACCTGATAGCTCATTCGAATCGAAATACCCTAGTCAAGGACAAGCAGTTTCATGCCATGATCAGCTGCAAAGGAAGGGAGTATTCCAAAGAAGAGCTGACGGATATAGCCCATGAGTGGATTGATAAAATGGGCTATGGAGACAATCCTTTTTTGATCGTTTTTCACAAGGATACGGCAAATAACCACGTCCACATTGTGTCATCGAGGATTGACCGGGAAGGCAAAAAGATCAGTGATTCTTTTGAGAAGCTCAGAGCACAAGAAGCAAGTAACGAGATCATGAGACTTAATCCCAAGCATGAAGCAGTGAAGGCTGCGGATAGCTTAATGGAGTTTCGCTTCAGTACCAAAGCCCAAGGATTCCTGTTCCTGGAAAACTTGGGATTCAAAGTACGGGAAAAGGGTCAGCAGATCGAATTGATTAAGTATGGTTCGGTGCAAGGTCAGATTCCTGTTTCAGAATTCAACCAAAAGATACAGTCCTATCAGTTGGATAAGGATCGGGCCAAACAGCTGAAAGCGATTTTGGATCGGTATTCCAAGGTTTACCAGACCCAACCCACCTGTCTTTTTGAACCTAAACCCGGCGGCAAAAAAGGAAACCAAACCGGGTATCGCTCGGATCTTGGTGATTTTATCCGGGAAAAATTTGGACTTCAGCTCGTATTTCATGGCAAAGATGGAAAAAGACCCTATGGCTATTCCCTGATTGATCATGCCAACAAGATCATTTTTAAGGGAAGTGAGGTATTTCCGATTCAGCGATTTTTTGAGCAGAAAGGCGAACGCAAAACCTATCAAGCTCAGCAGCCTGGCAAGGATAAACCGACCGATTTGATCGAGGCAAAAGTAAAGCTCCAATCTGCCCTCAATGATTTTTCGACCGTTCGGCAAGGCTTGGAGCACCATGCTTTGAAGCTGGAGAATCGGGATGGGTATTCTTACCTGAAAACAGCCCAAGGAGATATCGCAGCCAGCGACATTCTTTCTGCTGAGCAACAGCTGGCATTACGGAAATACTTCCAAGAAAGCGAACCCCATAAGGAAGGACAAAGCCAAACGATTTTTGACCTCGCACCGGTACTCAATATCGCCGATGACATCGATGATGAGTCGGTTCACGGCAGGAAAAGAAGCAAAAAGCGCAAGGGAGAAAATGAAATCACCAGATAAAGAGAAGGCCATGATTATTCTATTCGCAAACCAAAAAGGCGGAGTGGGAAAAAGTACCCTCGCGGTGCTATTTTCAAATTTTGCCGTCCAGAAAAGGGAAAGAAAGGTGAAAGTCTTTGATATGGACTTTCAGCAGTCGCTTTACAACAAGTACCTCAATTCGGACCTCTTGGAAAATGAGAAGTTGTATGAAGTCGAGCTATCGAATATTCCAGGATTCAAATCCATTAAGAAGCGAGCTGCCCAAGATCCCAAAGTCCTCACTGTAATTGATCTGGCCGGGAAAATGGATGACGATAATCTGGTCCCGGTACTCAAGGAGTCTGAATTGATCATTTGTCCATTTTGCTACGATGAATACAGCGTCACGAGCACCTTTGAGTTTTGCTACGTGGTCAAAAAGGTGAATCCTGATAGCCGGATTATCCTGATTCCCAATAGAGTCAAAACATCGGTCAAGTACGAAACCATGGAGAGTGTCAATCAGGCACTTGGCCAATTCGGTGAGTTGACCTCCCCAGTATCGGATCGGATAGACTTCCAAAGACTGACTACCTCTTACACTCCGGAATCCCTCGTGCCTATCCTGGATCCCATTTTCAACAAATTATTTGATGACCATATAGAAGCAGACCAGCCATGGCAAACGGAGACTACATAAGCAAACTTGTCCAAGGAGTAAGGGCAGATTTGGTATTGCCCGAACATGAGGTAAAGCCTTTGAAGGAGTCTCAAAGTAAAGAGACCTTCAAAATCGGAAGCCAAGGAATCCAAGAGCTGATAGAGGCCATTAAGAATTTTGAAGTAAACGGAGAATCCAAAAGGCTGATTCGGATGGACGCTCGAACAGAGGAAGTCCTGAAGCTAATCAATCCCACTTTTGGAGTGGACGTGACCTCCTTCGTGAATTTCCTGTGTTGGGACTTTCTGGAAAACAATCCGGAACTGGTCCATGAAATCAAACAATCCATACAAAAACTATAGCTATGAGCTGGACAGACTTCTTTCTATACCTATCCCTTTTCTATGTGGTGTATTATGCGGTAAATGTCGTCATCGATGTTTTGCGCAAGCCACAGGTTTCAGAAGTGTCGGCAGGGAATGCCTACACATTCCAGACGGACCTCAATGAGTTTGACGAAAGTCCGACAGTGATTGAGGATAATGAACCGATGCTTGAACCTGTAAAGCCTAAAAAGGAATCGGCTTCAGAAGTATGGGTCCACAGCGAGGAGGATTCTGAGGACATCGAATTTGAAATCAACGATCCCAGCCCGGTCAAATCTACCGGAGGAGTGACCACACTCAATTCCCTCTTTGTACTCGCCAAGGAAGGCAGTATTGAAATGAAAAAGAAAGTCGTGTTCTCATGAAGCTTTCCTATCGCTTAATCCTATGCGCTATTTCCCTCCTTCTCTTTTTCTCGGCAACGGATACTTATGGCCAATCCCCTCCGGGAGTCTCAAAATTTCAGGAGGTGGAGACCGATATGAAAAGTTTCTATGTGGCTCTTTCCCGACTCTCATTTGTCGTGGGGGCAGTCTCGGGATTACTTGGAGGTCTTCGGGTTTACAACAACTGGCAAATGGGAAGACATCAGATCGATGTGCAGGTAGTCAGTTGGTTCGGAGCCTGTTTATTCTTGGCCACGATGGGCTTTTTTCTCAGCGGATTGTATGCTGTTCCACTGACTTGATACCCCAAAAAAAGCAAAATCAAAATCAATATTTTCTCAATAAACTATGAAAACCATGTTCAACAAAACCAAAAAAATGATCTCAAGCGCATTGCTTGTTACGCTTGCAACGACAACCTCCAGAGCCCAAGGTGTTCAGGGAATCACCGCAGCCGAATCCTCACTACTCGCCTATGTGGATCCCGTAGCCAGTCTTTGTCTGGTAATTGGAGCGGTAGTAGGGCTGATCGGAGGGGTAAGAGTTTATATTAAATGGAACTCCGGTGATCAGGACATCAATAAAGAATTGATGGGATGGGGCGGTTCCTGCCTGTTTTTGGTCTTGGTCAGCGTGATCATCAAAGCGTTTTTCGGTGTCTGATGGCTAAGCAATTTCCGATATATAAGGGGCTTCAAAAGCCTCTTATATATCGGGGCTTTCAGGGAAAATTCATTGGATGGGGAGTCGCTTCCTTAGTCATCGCGGTCGTCTTAGGAGGATTAATCGGAAGCTTAACCAGTATGGTTTTAGGTGGGGTGATTACCCTATCCGTCATGACAACCGGACTTTTCATCACCTCTCAGCAACAGAAAAAAGGCTTGCATAGCAAAACAAGGTACAAAGGGGTATTTCAGATCGCTACATCCTTAAAATCGAAGTAAACATGTTTGGGAAAAAACGGAATGAATTTAAGCTTCCCTATCTGGGGATTGAAAATCAGATCCATGGTTTTCATTGTCTATTCAATCTGAAGGGTGATTTTGGTGTCATCCTTAGATTGGATAATCCTGTCTTGCAATATTCAGCGGATTCTTCCAAGTACGACTCATTTCACCAGCTATACACCAACCTGATCAAAATATTGGGTGAAGGGCATTTGATCCAAAAGCAGGACATTTTTTCAAGAAAGACCTACAGCGAAAAATTCTCAACAGAATATCTACAGCGAAAGTATGATGACCATTTCCAGGGGCGGCCATACACTTCGCTGAAGACATTTTTGGTGATTACCAAACGGGTAAAAGGCAGATATAGTCAAAAGTCAGTGATGGATTTTATCCAGACCTTGGGGAAGGTATCCGACCTTTTTGAACGTGCGGGAATTAAGATTGAAGCACTGTCAAGAGTGGAGACTGACCGATATGTGAAACGGATTCTCAGTATGAATTTCCTTGAGGAAAAGATTGTACTGGACAACCTACTTGCCGAAGAAAGTCAAGTGGAAAGCGGAGAAAGAGCTTTTCGGTCGATCACCTTGGTGGATACCGATAAGGTTGAACTTCCTGAGAAGGTTACCACTCACTTGGAGCGTAACGACAAGGATAGCCTGAAAGGGTTTCCCGTGGATAATATGGCCTTCCTTTTCGATGTTCCTAATTTCCAGACGATAGTTTATAACCAAGTCATTGAAATCATTGAGCAGAAAGCAACGCTGAACAAGCTGGAATTGAAGCGAAAGCGCCATTCTGGGATACCTGATCCAGCCAATAACATCTGTGTTGAAGATATCGACAGGCTATTGGAAGACGTGGCCAGACACAATCAGCTTTTGGTTAATTGCCACTTCAATGTGGTTGTTTCTGCCAAGAAGGAGCATATCCAAGGAGCTTGCAATTATGTAGAATCCTCGCTTTTCCAACAGGGGATTGTGGCCAACAAAAATTCCTATAACCAACTGGAGCTTTTCAGGACACTGCTTCCCTGCAATACCGCTGAGTTGAAAGTTTACGATTACTTCCTAACCACCTCCGATGCGGCCTTATGTTTTTTCCTGAAGGAATCACTGAACAAGGATGAGATAAGCGGATTTCAGATTCGATTTACGGATAGGCAAGGAATCCCTTTGAAGATTGATCCGGCTGATTTGCCGATGCAAACCAATCGGATCAACAATCGAAACAAGTTTGTACTGGGGCCTTCCGGTTCGGGGAAATCATTCTTTATGAATGCCCTGATCGAACAGTACTGCATGTGGAATAAGCGGCCCAATCCGAAATGGCTGATGGATGTGGTCATAGTCGATACCGGCCATTCGTATTCCGGACTTTGCCAATACTACCAAGGGAAATACATCACTTACACCGAGGAAAAGCCTATAACCACCAACCCTTTTTCCATTACCGAGGAGGAGTACAACATCGAGAAGAAAGACTATCTCCTGACCCTAATTTCCCTTTTGTGGAAGACAGCGGAAGGAACAGTCTCTCAGGTCGAAGCGGATGTTATTTCCAGTACGATCTCGGCTTACTATTCCTCTTTTTTCTCCCAGGAAAGCACGATCGACCGACTTTGCTTCAACAGCTTTTATGAATTCGCTTTGGAGAAAATCCCCGAAATCAAAGAGAGTGAAAGCATCGGATTTGAACTTGAAGAGTTTCGCTTTGTGCTGAAGAAGTTTTACCAAGGAGGTGAGTTTGAGAACCTGCTCAATGAGGAGGTTGACCAGTCTTTGTTTACCGAATCTTTTGTGGTTTTCGAGATTGATAGCATCAAGGAACACAAAGTGCTTTTCCCGATTGTCACACTTATTATCATGGATGTTTTCATCCAGAAAATGAGGTTCCGAACCAAATACCGGAAAGCGCTCATCATCGAAGAGGCTTGGAAGGCCATAGCCTCTCCGCTAATGGCAGGCTATATTTTATACCTCTATAAGACCGTCCGGAAATTCTGGGGGGAAGCCATAGTGGTAACCCAAGAACTGGGAGATATCATCGGAAACGCGGTGGTCAAAGACAGTATCATCAATAATTCGGATACCATCTGTCTCTTGGATCAGACCAAGTTCAAAGACAATTATTCTCAAATCGCCTCCCTGCTTTCGATCAATGAAAATGAAAGGAAGAAGATTTTCACGATCAATCAGCTGGATAATCATGAGGGTCGGGGAAGATTCAAGGAAGTCTATATCCGAAGAGGATCCGCCGGTGAGGTGTATGGGGTGGAAGTGTCTTTGTATCAATACCTAACCTATACCACGGAAAAGCCAGAAAAGTCAGCTATCGAAATCTATATCCAAGCCTTCGGAGGATACCAAATGGGATTGGACGCTTTTGTCGAGGATTTCAAAGCTTCTGAGCTAACCCTACATGAGTTTTTCAGTGAAGTCAACAAGCAAGGGGCTCCGACAAGAGAAACACTAACTGCAACTTTTTAACCAAGACCATGATGAAAACATTGAACCTACTCGCATTTCTGATCCTCTCGGGATCTGCTTTTGGGCAGACTGTCTATGTGGATCCTGCGGTAGCAGGAGCAACGGCGGCACATTCTGCGGTGATCAATTCCCAGCTGAATGCCACCAATGAACGATTGACTTTGATTGAGCGGGGACAGCTCGCGATTACAGGAAACCTGACCATTGTCAATACGATGCAGGACAAAATCTACAAGGGACTTTCTGAGGTCAGTTCGATATTAACCAATCTTTCCAACGTTCAGGAAATCGCACGAATTGCTACTGGGATTTCCAGTGACCTCAGTCAGGTGATGGACTTGGCAGGGGAGAATCCCGCTTTACTCCTGTTTGCCGAACGGAATGCTACCCTATTTCAGCAAAGGGCAACTTCCTTGGCTTTGGAGGTCAGCTCTTTTGTGCTGAAGGGAGGAGAGAATAACCTCATGGATGCCGGAGAACGGTCTAAGCTGATCAATCAGATTTTGACTGAGATGGTCATTCTGCGATCCAATTCTTATGGAATGTATCGAGCCATGTATTTCGCTCAGATGAAAGGATTTGTAAGAGCCTTAAATCCTTTCCAAGGTTACATCAATGTGGATATCCAGCTTGCGCAGGATATAGCCAGAAAAGCCAAAACCCTGCAACCATGAAATCATTTTGGCTTTTACTCTTCGTTTTGTTTGCAAGCCTTGGGATGAGTGTTGCCCAAACCAATGTGGCTCTTCTCCACCAGCTAGTAGAGGAATCCAAGTCTGAATACAACCTTCAAAAAGAGGCGAAAGAAAATCAGGGAAGGAACGCGGTCAACGAGGAGGTCAATGCCAATTTGGTCAAGTCGGTAAAGGAGAAATACCGAGCCGTTCAAGACAGATTCGCCAAACTCTCGATAGTTATCGATGCTTTTGGAATTGGTGCTGCGGCTGAGCCCTTGGTCAACTCCATTATTGATAACCAACAGCAAATTGTTATCTACTGTAGCCAAAATCCGGAGTTAGTACTTTTTGCGGTAGAGTCTGAAAAGGTTTTCGTCGATAGATCCTATTCACTTTTGAATTACCTCTTTGGCCTATCGGCAAGTATCGGAGTGGTCAATCAGATGAAAGTTTCGGAAAGAAGAATCCTTTTCCAACACATTCTGGATGAGCTGAGGGAGATCAACGGACTTTCCTTCACCGTTTCCAAATCACTTCAACACTATCTGGAAAGGAAGCGAGGAGTCAATCCCTACCTACAGTATGTGGCAACGGAAATGGCTTTGGTAGAAGAAATCATTCAAAACGCCAAAACCCTAGCCCGATGAAAAATCTCCTTTGTCTTTTCATTTGTTTCATGGTGGTTGAATCTTATGGGCAGACCGTAGTATTTGACAGAGAGCATTTTTCGATAGTCAATGCCAATGCAGCAGTAAGAAATGCCAACGAAATAGGATATCACCAAACCTTGAATATCATCAGGCAAAACACCGATGATATCATTCTCAATTCATCAAGCCTGGCACTGGTTCAAACCATGATTGTCAACTCTCTGACCCAGATCAATGAGGGCCTCAAAGATGCAATTCAGGTAAGGATGATCGCTGAGACGGTCTTGGATATCAGTTCCATTTCCGCAGAGGCATTCCAGTTGGCGGGCGATAATCCCATCCTTTTTCTTTTTGTGGAAGAATACACGGCTCAGGCGAAAAAACGAAGTCTCAATCTGGCCACGGAAGTTTCTTCCCTGATTCTCAAAGAAGGCGATAACCTCCTGATGAATTACAATGTCCGGGATGAGCTACTTGATTCGGTTCAAAAGGAATTACAGGTAATTCTTGCCTTGGTACTGGCTGCAAAGAACAGCATCTACTGGGCCAAGACCAATGGGATAATCCGATCTCTCAATCCTTACCAGACCTATATCAATCGGGATTTAGGATTGATCAATGAAATCATCATCAAACAGAAAATTCTTAGCCGATGAAGCCAGTTCTCTCATTTTTGATCCTTTTTTCTGTTTGTATTCACAGCTATGGACAGACTCCCATCCATGATAGAGCGATTGTCGCTCAGCAGGAACGCATGGTCTTTAAGCAATGGGATGAAGATAAATTCTATCCCGAACCCAAAAGATTCCTTGGAATCCCAACGAATCCGATTTGGTATATCACCTGGGGCTTGCATCCCAATTACCCTGATCTCGACAGAAGGCCTTTGTCTTCAAGGGGAGAACAAACTCAAAGACTGGGATTGGCAGCGGCCATGCAGATTTCATCCAACTACTATAAGCAGCACTCAGATACGGTCAAAAACTTGGCAGCAGCGGAGATGGCCCGCATTTCAGGTGCTTTTTCATCAACAGATCCGCTTTACCAATTCTACTATAAGCGAGAGCTGAATCCTTTGGAAAATCCTGAAGCTTCAGCTTTTCAGGGCGTTTCGCCAGAAGTAATACAGTATATGACTGATCATGGGGCATACCAATGGTATTTAAACAACATGGCGTCGCTTTCAGAACGATATGAGTTTGCCAAGAGCTTGGACATGGAAAGAGGGCAACGGATTCTGATGTATCACAGAATCATGCTTGAAATGAGAGATGTCCTTAAAAAGTGGCAATACAAGCTAGACATGTCTTCCAATATGCTTGCCTTCCGAAAGCTCAATCAGCGAAAAATCAGCGGGGAAATTATCCTTTCAGATCCAAATAGCGAAGAGGAAAGAGCCAAGAAGATTGTTAACCAAACCCAAGTCCTAAAATGAAAAAGCTGATCACAGGACTTTCAATTTTCCTTGGGGTATCCATCTCCGGAATTGCACAATCGGCTAACCATGACCAGTACAAGGAGACCATAAGCTATTTGCAGGGAAACAGCATTTACGACAGGGGAGTGATGACCTTCTTTGAAGAAATGAGGGATTATGGCTTTGCTCACTCCGATCCTTTCATGAGAGATGCTCAGACCTTGGCCTGTATTTTTATGCTGATTTTTTTCAGTCTGAAATGCTACGAAATGATGGCTGGGGACAAGAAGCTTGAAATTATGCCCCTGCTGAGGCCATTTGCTTTGGTAATTCTTTTGATGTGGTGGCCAATTTTCTGTCAGATCATCGCTTTTCCTACCGATTTGATTGCCGCCAAAACAGAAGCGCTTTTTGGAACTCAAAATGACACCAACAATGCCTTGCGACTTGACCGGGCGGCTTACATGATCGAGATGGCCGATCAGCTGGTGGAATATCAGGCGGTGACCGAGATGGCTTCGGATCAGGCGCAGGAATCCGATAAGGATTTGGGGACAGTAATTGTTGATGGGGTGAAAGGATTTTTCTCCGATCAGATTTTAGCTCCTATTGTCCAAATGCGAATCAGGATGCAAACCAGCCTTCAACTGCTTGCTACCCAAATTATAGAATTGGTGGCCATCTGGATTCTGAGGGTGTGTGTCTATATCATTTTCATGTTACAAATCATCTACTCAACGGTGTTGGTGATACTCGGACCTTTTTCAGTGGTGGTGAGTATCCTTCCGGCTTTTCGGGATGCGTTCACGACTTGGATAGCCAGGTTTGTTTCTGTCAACCTTTATGTGGGAGTGGCCTATTTGATTCTCTACATCACAGGAAGACTCCAGCAATACGCCTTGGAGGTCGAAATTGACAAGTACGAGTACCTGCTTTCAACCGGTGGCGGAGCGGATCGACTTGAAAAAATGGCTTGGCTGGCATCCAATGGCTTTTTGAGTTTCGGGCTGGTGATAGTTGCATTTTTTGTCAGTGCCATTGCCATTACTACCGTGCCCTCCATTTCCACTTGGATCATTTCCACTTCAGGAATCTCCTCGGCAGCAACCACCGCCGGAAGGATGGGGTCTTCTGCTTCAAAATCAATTTCAAGAGCTAAACTAATCTAACCATGATCATCCAAAATATTGAGTCGAAAATCAGATTGGCTACGGTTCTTTCCTTGGGAAGCCTGCTTACCTCAATCATTATCTGTGGATTTGTTTCGGTTTACGCTTATAAACAGGTAGCCAATGCTAGGCAGTCCATTTATATCCTGGATAATGATATTCCCATTTTGGCCAAGCAGGCCAATATGCAAATGAATAGGCCAGCTGAGTACAAAGCAGCCGTGGACTTATTCCATAGCCTTTTTTTCAACCTGACTCCCGATGATAAGCACATCGAATATCAGATGAGCAGGGCCATGTATTTCGTGGATGAGACAGGAGTCGGCCAATACAATAACCTGAAAGAAAAGGGCTACTTCAATTCCATTCTTTCTTCAAGTTCTGTGCTTTCCATCCAGACGGATTCCATTGTCCTGGATCAGAATAGATTCCGGTATTACGGTAAGCAAAAGATAGATCGAAGGAGTGCCACAATCACCCGATCGATCATCACTGAAGGTGAATTGATCGATATCCCGAGAAGTGAAAATAACAGCCACGGGGTATTGATCACGAATTGGAAAACCATTGAAAATAAAGATCTGAGCAATGTTTCGAAAACCACCTTTTAAGGATCGGGAAACTACCATTTTCCAAGAGCTGAAAAATGAGCTTTATCCTCACCTGGTTGGGGTAAATGGCCAGATGAAAGGCTTGATGGATCGTCATGCCAAAATCATTTTTTGTGGCATGCTCCTTCTTATCGTAGCATCTTTCATCCTGACCTTTTTTGTGCTGAAGCCTGACTCGGAGAATCAGACTAACAATTTCAAAAAAGAGCTAAAGGCCATCCCGGGAGAGCTGTCAGGCGAATTTTCAGCATTGCAGGATTTGACCCTAAGGGCTGCGAAAATGGCAGAGTTAAAAGCTGAAATCGAACGGATTATCGCTCAGGATTCCATATCAAAAACGGATTCCGCCTATCTGGAAAAAGCAATTGAGCAACTGCAATACTTTAACAACCACTCTAATGAAAATTGACTTCAAACAACCCAAATACATCCTGCCAATAATCATGCTCCCGTTTTTGTGCTTGCTGTTTTACGGGTACAAATCCTTCAGTAAAGACAGTTCGGATGAGCCTGTTCAGGGGCTCAGTGGAATCCAATCCGAGATTGGCAAAGTGTCGGAACAGATCCAGAAAAAACCGCTTGATTCCAAATTGGATGCTTCCAGAGAAACCTATAAAAGGGCAAATGATGGATACACGGCAATCAAAGGCTTGGAACTCGAGGTGGAAGAATCCAGCCAAATCAAAACGCTGTATAACGAGGAAGAAAAAAGGCTGCTGGATTCCATAGACAACGCTTTAAAAGGTGCAGGTCTCTATTCGGGAAAACCCGATGTGCCAAATGTTTTTCCTTCTGTTATACCAACACCTTCCAGACAGCAAAGCTTTTCCAAGGAAGATGAAGAATTGCTGAATGCCATCAATCAGCTGGAAGGAAAAAAGACCCAAGTTCCCGCCAACAGATACGAAGATCCCATGGATCTATTCAAAGCTCAAATGGCTGTGATAGACTCCATTTCCAAAGCGAATGATCCGGCTTATCAAGAGCTACAGCAAAAAGAAAAGGAGAGTCAACCCGTAGCAAATGAGACCGAAAACGTGGTTTATCGAGTCCAGAAGTCAGAGGGGGCCGCAACCTTATTCAATACCGTCACTAGAGAAAAAAAAGGAAAGTTCATCGAGGCAATCATTGACCAGGATATCAAGAGTGGTACCCTAGGAGCTAGATTGAGAATCCGACTTTTAGATGATATCCTGATCGGAAATGCCATTGTGGGCAGAGGAACTTACCTCTATGCCTTGATTTCCGGATATGAAGCTCAGCGGGTGAAACTGACCATTTCTTCGGTCATGATCAATGATCGAATCTTCCCGATTAAACTCTCCATCTATGACGTTGATGGGATGGAGGGTCTGTATGTCCCGGCCAGTGCCTTTCGGGAATTCTCCAAAGAACTCGGAGGAAATACCACCGGGGGAATGAATCTGACCATGCAGCAAAACTCAGATGCTTTGAGTCAATTGTACATGTCAGCCCTTCAACGAATGTTCACCTCAACTTCCCAAGCCGTTTCCAAATCCATCAAAAAGAACAAGGCCAATATCAAGTATGGGACTTCTGTCTATCTGATCGATACCAACGAATTGCAGGAAAACGGAAAAATGATCCAAAACCAAAACTGACCTACCATGAGACAAAAGATTATAACCCTTATCCTTTGGGCGATATCCGTTTCGGCCTATGCCCAGCAGAATGGTACCTTATTGAAAAGCCAACTTCCCAAGATCTATATCGATGAGGAAATCTCGCTACACTTTCTTTCCCCCGAACCTATCCAATACGTGGATATCTCGACCGATAATATGATCGGGGATATTCCTTTGGAGAGTGTTTTTCGGGTAAAAGCCATCCAGGACAGTGTTTCCAACCTCAATGGATACAATAAGTCTTTGGGCGTAGTTACCATTATCGGGCAGAAGTTCATCGCTCAGTACGATTTATGGTATGCCCATGATGAGCGGCAGCTCAAGACTCAGATCGAAATTCTTCCTAGTCATACCAGTCCTTTGGAGGTCGGTAAAATCTCCTTGAGCGACCAAGAGCTTCGGTATTTTTCAATAGAGGCATTTAAAAGGAAAGAGAAGGACAACATCGCCAAGAGCAGTCAGTACGGGGTTTCCGGTCAGGTGAACAGTATCTACACGGTGGACGATTATATCTTTTTGGACATCTCCTTTACCAACAAGACCAATCTCAAATTTGATCTGGACCAGTTGAGGTTTAAGATCGAGGATAAACGAATTGTCAAAGCAACAAATGTCCAGTCCATTGAGATAGAACCGGAATACCAGCTTTTCGCCCCGAAGAGCTTTGAAAAGAAATACCGTAATATCTACGTGTTCAAAAAGTTCACCTTCCCCAATTCCAAGGTTTTTACCATCGAGCTTTCGGAATCCCAAATCAGTGGAAGAACGCTCTCATTAGAGATCAAGTACGCAGACCTTTTAGCGGCAGACACACTTTAAAAATGATTTTTCCCTTTAACTGAGCCTTTGCCATGAATGAGAAAAGAGAATTAAAAAGCCTTCATGCGACCTTTCAATTCATTGTTTACCTGATGGTGTTTATGGACATTCTGATGTATGTCTATGCCCCACAGTTGTTGGCCATGGATTGGATGGAAAGGTTTCTTTTTCCTCTTTTTGAAAAGCTGCAAAACCTGAAGATTTACAGTAATGTGCTTCTTGGAAAAGTAGCCATTTTGATAGCGATTTGCCTTTCAGCAATCGGGACGGTTGCCAGAAAGAACCTGGATTTAAATCCGAGAAATCAGATCATTTTTCCTTTGGCCATCGGGTTGATACTGTTCTTTGGCTCAATCTACTTCTACACGATGGAAGATTCATTTTTGGTGATGGACTTCACTTCCATTCAAGACCTCGGGTACAGCCTGTCACTATTTATTGGTTCTGTTTTGATCCATACTTCCTTGGACAATGTGTCGAAACTGATCAAATCGGGACTGGGAAAGGATGAATGGAATATCGAAGGAGAGTCCTTCATGCAAGACATTAAAAAAGTCGAAAACCCCTATTCGGTCAACATTCCCATGAAGTTCTATTATAGGGGAAAAGTCCGAAAAGGTTGGATCAATTTGGTCAATCCATTCAGAGGGACTTTTGTAATTGGAACCCCCGGTTCCGGTAAGTCTTTTGGGGTGATCAATCCCTTTATCCGACAGATGATTGGCAAGGGATTCACCATGTGCCTTTACGATTTTAAGTTTCCTGATTTGGCTCAGATTGCCTACTTCCACTATCTGAAAGCTCAGGACAAAAAGAAAAAACCAAATTTCAAATTCCATGTGATTAATCTGGATGAGGTTGAATATTCCAGAAGGATCAATCCGATCAACAGAAGGTATTTGAGGACAGTGGCCAATGCTTCTGAAACCGCAGAGGCTATTTTTCAATCCCTTCAAAAGTCCGATTCGACTGGAGGTGCAGACAAGTTTTTCGAGCAATCGGCCATCAACTTTCTCTCCGCCTGTATCTTTTTTGTGTCTCGATATGAGGAAGGCAAATATTCTACCTTCGCCCATGTGCTGGATTTTCTCAACAGAGACTACGAGGATATTTTCAACTGTCTGACCAAATATCCCGAACTCCGATCCATGGTGTCTCCTTTTCGAAGTGCCTTTGAAAAGAAGGTTTACAAACAGCTGGAAGGGCAGGTCGGTACCCTGAAGATTTTCCTTTCTAGACTGAATACCAAAGAAACCGCTTGGGTCTTCAGTGGGGATGATTTCGACCTTAAGATCTCGGATCCCAATTCTCCTTCCATTCTGATTCTTGCCAATAGTACTGAAACGCAGAGCATCACAGGCACCTGCTATTCGGTGATCATCAACCGGCTGACTCGATTGATTAATACCAAAGGGAATTTGCCAACCGCTTTAATAGCGGACGAAGCGCCTACTTTTTACATCCATAAAATCGAAAACCTGATTTCTACTGCCCGGAGCAATAAAGTAGCGGTTTTGCTCGGCCTGCAGGAACTGCCCCAGTTAAACCAGCTTCAGGGAAAGGATACGGCATCGACAATGACCTCGGTGATCGGAAATGTCCTTTGTGGCTCAGTCCGCCATAAGGATACGCTGTCCTGGTTGGAGATGATGTTTGGAAAGCGAAAGCAATTGGGGCAGAGTGTTTCGATTGATCGGGACAAAACCTCGATTTCATATAGTGAGCGATATGATCCACTGATTCCTGCTGGAAAAATTGCGTCCATGCACACCGGGGAGATTGCTGGAATTATCGCCACGGAAGGGACTCAGTTTGACGGGAAATACAAAACATCCAATGTCCATTGCCGGGTTAATCTCGATATGAGAGAGATCAAGCAGGAGGAAATCTCCTATCGGACCACTCCGAAATTCTATGATTTCCAAGGCAGGAAAGAAGAGATCCTGACCAAGCACTTTGAAAAAATCCACCGACAGGTTACTGAGATTATTGAAAAGCACCGGGAAATGGCGACGATAGATTAATTCATTGAAATCATGCTAAAGAACCTATCGATTATACTTCTTTTTTTTGTCGGTCATCAGGCTTTTCCTCAATTCAATTCTATTGAATTTCGAAAGGAATTGGCTTCGGTAAACGTGATCAAGTCCGCTGAATTAAAGCAAGAAGCGAAGAGATCTGAAATTCCTCCTTTGGCCCAACAGGAACTAGCCGTGGAACATGGGGAGGAGCTATTGTTGGCATCCCTTCCCCTGGAGGATTTTTTTCTGACTTCAGCGTTTGGCTACCGATCCGATCCATTTTCCGGAGAAACGAAATTTCATCGGGGAATCGATCTTAAAACCAAGCGATCGAAGGTACTTTCTATGCTTCATGGAACTGTAGTTTCGGTGGGCAATGATCCGATATTGGGAATTTTTATCAAAGTCCAACACGGCAACTATGAATCGATCTACGGTCACCTTTCTCAGTCCCTCGTAGCAAAGGGCGATCGTGTCTTACCGGGAACTATCCTGGGGATTTCCGGAAGTACGGGAAGAGCTACCGGCGATCATCTGCACCTGAGTATCAAAAAGGGAAAAGAATATGTCAATCCTGTCTTATTCATTCAATTGATTTCAAGACTATCGACTAAAGAAGAGGCAATCACTTATTTATCAAAACCATAAAGCAAACATCATGCAAAGCCAAAATGGATTACCGATGAAGGATCTGGAGATTTTTGGAGTCATCAAAAACGGAAAATTCACCATACCTGAAAAAGAAGTCAACGCCCTGAAAAATGGAGGAATGACTGATATCGTGGAATTGACCGACCTGAAAGGGAAGGATATTTACATCGATAAATTACCGGCAAGACTTTCCATAGTCAGAGGAGAAGATGGGAATCCTGCCTTGCGGATTGATCCGGTTTATAGGGAACCTAACCAACATCCCAATTTGAATGAAACTGAAAGGAATCAGCTGGTCCGAAATGAATTGGCTAACATCAAGAAAAGCTATGTGGACAAAGAAGGGAACATTCAGACCGAAATCATCGAGTACGATCACCGAACTAGACAATTTCTTTCCTACAATCCCCGGGACATCAAAGCTCCTCAATCCGTCAATGGGCAAGAACTCGATCCACAGCAAAAGAAGAAATACAAAGAAGGGGAAACGGTGCTGTTGGCAGATGGGACAGCTTTTCAACTTTCGCCATCTGCTCCAAAAGGCCTCAGATCAAGTAAGTCAGGGTTAGTCCTTTCGGTTTTGCTGGATGGAGGGGTATCCTACTTACTGATTACCGGTGTTCAGAAATTGCTCGGAAAGCAAAGCAAGGAGGATAAGGCATATACCGAAGGATACCTTCAAGCCATCAAGGAGGTTCAAAAACAAGTAGAGCGCCGAATTGCTAGATACTCAAAAGACAGAGATGCAATTCGTGATTTGAACAACATCAAGGAGGAATACTCCAAAATTTCGGCTGATTCCTCACTCCCAAAAGGTATTAGGGATGAATTCGATATAAATGCCATCAAACGGCTAAACAGCATCGATACGGAGGAAGGGAAGAACCCAAGAAAACGTTCCGAACAAGACAATGGCTTTGATAGAGACCTTTGATATTTTGACTTATAAAGGGGTGAATAAGGCTATCCAAGGTCTGTTTTCCAAGTTTGCCCATCAGGATCAAACGGGCCAGATCATATTTGACTTCTTTGATGAGCAGGGCGAGAAAGTGGATTGTGAAATCCTGAGCCTTTACCGGAATAAACCGGCTTCCAGAGGGATTTCTGTCCTTAATCTTTCAGAACATTCTCGGTCAATTTTTGTCTCTGATTCCTATGCTTCCCTGATCTGCTTTGCCAATCAATTCAAAGCCAGAATTTCATTTGACGAAGCAGGCTTCTTGATCATCGGGGCTGAGTTTAACTTGAGCTTGTTGAACCAAGCATTCAAGAAACTTTCAAAAAAGGCCAAGATCAATACGGTTTTTAGCACCTCGATTTTGGGGAGGGTCATGGATTGTAAGGTTCAGGATCTGGTTTATGATCGGGACTGCCGGTATTATTTGTCTGATGATTGGGTTCAGCTTAAAAATCAAAAGAGGAATAAAGTCTCGAAGGAATCGATTTTTACCTTTTCACTTCGAACCTACTGCATCTCGCAAGCGATCACTCAAACCGTCCGAACATTTAAGCCTAAGCAAAAGGGGGTTGAGTCCTTTTATCAGCTAAATCAAATTTAATCATTTTGGGCCTTATGTATCTAGTTTAAAATCACATATAAACTCAACGGTTTACTTACAATAAGCTTTGAAATCAACCTACTAAAAACTCCATCCAAGCCCAATCCCAGCATGAACAGGTTGGAATGTTATATTTTCTTCAGAATTTCCTGTAAACTTAAAAAAAGGCGTGTACCCTAATCTAAAAAAAAAGCCTTGTTCTGGTTTTTGATATCGGTATCCAATTCTGAAGGGCAAAATGGCACCTAAGTCTCTAGATCCCTTCGTTTGAACTAATTCTCCTGATTCAAAAGATGAAATAATTTCTGCTTCCAGAAATGGAGTTATGCCAAAACCCAGTTCAAGGTGATGTCTATTCCTTCCTAACAATGAGGTTAATTCCAAAGGTAATGCAGGATTCCAAACTGTTGAGCCATCAATCTTTTCTGCCCATAAAGAAAATCCTGAAGTTGCTGTTAACTTAAAAGCCTCTTTTTGATAAAAAATTCTACCATAATTAAAAGCATATTGACCAGCATTTCCTCCAATCTCAATGAAAACTGTATTTCGAGCATTTGAGGATTGATTGACTTTTTGAGCAAGAAGTTGAAAAGGAAGTGCAAATAAAGAAACACTTGCAAAAAAAATAGCTAATTTATTATTTCGTTGAAACATGGTGTTTTGGATTAATTTGTAAAGACTCTTTATTGAACTAATATCTGTTCTCTTATAATTTCTTTATCATAAAAGATATGAAGAAAGTAAGAACCTGGCCTCAGTCCACTAATATTCAAATGGACCTTTCCACCTTTTGACTCACCAGAACTAACCACTTTTTCTGCATTGTCCAGTACCTCGACTCTAAATATTCTATATTCTATACGGTTTTCTTTTTCCCGATCATTAAATTCAATATTGTTAGTTAAATTGCCTTCCTCACTGAGGTATTCTATGTTGAGTTCTCCTTGAGTTGGGTTGGGATATACATTGAAGTTCCCTGAGGACACCATATAATTACAAGGGAAAACTGTTACTCCTGTAAAGGAGGAAGCTCCACAACTATTATTTACAGATACTCTTACAGTTCCGTAGGACGAGTTGTTCGAGGGAACATAAAGTCTTATTGTATTTAATGATGTAGATTCTACACTCCATCCTGACGGATAAGTCCAATTGTAGCTATAGCCGGTTTTATGTCCTCCAGGAATATTTGCTGTGTATGTGTATGAATTGCCATTACATACCGATAAAGTCCCAGTGACTGAAATTTGTGATGTAGAGAACGTAAAGAGTTTTAAACGCAATCTGGCCAAAAAAGAGAAGCCCTGGAAAGACGGTATCCTAGATTGCGGTTAAAACTGTGTTGAACGAAGCCGTGGTTTGCTATGGGTATTTCTTTGTTGC